>RCUK01001222.1_pt1 | contig 17067 bp, 14 predicted proteins | sample 2166381 | NCBI WGS metagenome assembly RCUK01 (sample SAMN09932809, study PRJNA488358) | compost metagenome | isolation source: compost soil in an enriched community | place: Germany: Experimental Botanical Garden | reverse complement strand
TCGGGTTCTTGCGGTCCGACGATCGCGCGAAAGAGCAGATCATCTTGCGCACCCTCCCGGCCTCCACCAACTGGCTCAGGCCGCGCTTGCCGTTGCCGGCGTTGTTGTTGACGATGGTGAGTTCGCGCGCGCCTTGCTCCAGCAGCGCGCACACCAGCTCGGTGGGCACGCCGGAGGCGCCGAAGCCGCCGATCAGAATGACCGCTCCGTCCCGCACGCCCGCCACGGCGGCCGCCAAAGTATCGACTGTCTTGTCCAGCATGGAATTGCTCTCCCTGGATGTGGAAACGGACCGCTCAACGCGTGGACGGGCCGCCCAGAATGGCGGTGGACTGGCTGGACAAGGTACCGCCGTTGCCATGCACCAGCGCGATATCCGCGCCCTGCACCTGGCGTTCGCCTGCCTGTGCCCGCAACTGGCGCACGGCTTCGATCACCAGGAAGATGCCGTACATGCCCGGGTGCACGCAGGACAGTCCGCCACCATTCGTGTTCACCGGCAGGCGGCCGCCCGGTGCGATGCCGCCGCCTTGCACGAAAGCACCGCCCTCGCCCTTCTTGCAGAACCCCAGGTCTTCCAGGAAAAGCAGCGTGTTGATCGTGAACGCGTCATAGAGCTCGGCGACATCCACGTCGCCCACGGTCAGGCCCGCCATCGCCAGCGCGCGCTTGCCCGATTCGGCCGCCGCGGTGACGGTCAGATCCTCCATGGAGGAAATCTGCCGGTTCCACACCGCGGTGGCGCTGCCCAGCACGTAGACCGGCGCCTGCCTGAGATGACGGGCGCGGTCGGCGCGCACCATCACATACGCGCCGCCGCCGTCGCTCACCAGGCAGCAGTCGCGCACCGTCAGGGGATCGGAGACCGGCCGCGACCGCAGCACGTCGTCGATCGAAAGGGGATCGCGCATCGCGGCCTCGGGGTTGAGCCTGGCCCAGGCCCTGGCGGCCACGGCCACCTCGGCCAATTGTTCCCTCGTCGTGCCGTACTGGTGCATATGGCGGGCGGCGGCCATCGCATAGGATGTGACCGGCTGCAGGGGGGAGTACGGGTGTTCGAAGGGCTGCGGGTCCAGCAGCGTGCGCGCCTTGACGCCTTCCTTGCGGCCGAACGTTGCCGTCTTCTGCGTGCTGCCATAGCAGACCAGCACGGCGTTGCATTGCCCGGACACCAGCGCCATCACCGAGGGCAGCAGATGCGAGACAAAACTCGACCCGCCCAGCATCGTGGCTTCGATATAGCGGGGCCGCAATCCCAGGTATTCGGCAACCGGCATGCTCCACATCGTGGCCGACGAGCTGCAGGTCGCCAGCCCGTCGATATCCCGCATCGACAGACCGGCATCGGCCACCGCCCGCGTAGCGGCCTGGGCCAGCACTTCCATTTCGGTATGGCCGCGGGCTTCGCCCAGCCCCGCATGCCCCACCCCGGCGATGGCGACCTGCCCGCGCAACGATTCGAGCGACATCATGGCGCCTCCGCAGGCTCGAACACCACCAAGGCCTGGCCTTCATCACGCAGCACCCGCGCCTTGACGGGCATGCCGATCCGCAGGCGGTCCGGCGCGACGCCGTCCACCCGGCTCATCATGCGTACGCCCTCCTCCAGGTCGATAAGCGCCACGTTGTAGTCGCCGCCCGCCTCCGGCTTGCGCCGCACGATGCTGAAGGAATAGACGGTGCCGGCGCCGGCCGGATCCGTCCATTCAAGATCCGTCGCGCCGCAGTGCATGCACAGTACGCGGGGAAAGAACTGGTGCGCGCCGCAGCCCGCGCAGCGCTGGATCTGGAAGCGGCCTTCGGCCAATCTTGAAAAGTACTGCTCCTGCGGCCCGTGCGTCGCGGCGCCGGCTTGTTCCGTATGCATTGCTGTCTCCTTCTGTTTTTCGCGGGCGCCGCGCCTCATGCGCGGCCGCCTCCCGTCACAAGTCCGCGAAGGACTGCCCTTTTTCCACCAGCCGTTCCAGCAGCGGCGCGGGACGCCAGAGTTCACCGTGCTCTTCGTGAAAGCGCCGGATCGTGGCCAGAACCGCCGGCAGCCCCTGCTGATCGGCATGGAACAGCGGCCCGCCCCGATGCGCCGGGAACCCATAGCCGCTGACGTAGATGACGTCGATATCCGAGGCGCGGCGGGCGATCCCCTCTTCCAGGATGCGGGCGCCCTCGTTGACCAGGGCATACATCGTGCGCTGCACGATTTCCTCGTCGGAGAGTGTCCGCCGCGCGATGCCATCCTGCCGGGCGCAGGCCTCGATCAACGCCAGCACTTCCGGGTCTTCATGCGGGTCCCGGCTGCCCGCCTCGTAGCGGTAAAAGCCGCTGCCCGTCTTCTGGCCGAATCGCCCCTGTTCACACAGGCTGTCTGCCACGCGCGAGTAGCGCAGGTGGGCGGGCCGGGTCGGCGCCATGCGCTTGCGGAACGCCCAACTGATGTCCAGGCCCGCCATGTCCGCCATGCGCAGGGGCCCCATTGCCAGTCCGAAGCGCTGCAAGGCGCCATCCACCTGAGACGGCGATGCTCCTTCCTCCAGCAGGAAGTGGGCCTCGCGCGTGTAGGGGCTGACCATGCGGTTGCCGACAAAGCCGTCGCAAACGCCGACCAGCACGGGCAGCTTGCCCATCATGCGAGCCAGCCGGAACACGGCGGCGACGACATTTCCGTCCGTCTCGCGGCCTTTCACGACTTCCAGCAGGCGCATGACATTCGCCGGGCTGAAAAAGTGCATCCCCAGCACTCGGGAGGACCGGCGGGTGAACCCGGCGATCTCGTCGATATCCAGACGCGAGGTGTTCGAAGCCAGGATGGCCTCGGGCTTGCAGACTTCGTCCAGCGCTGTGAATATCTGGCGCTTGACGTCCATGTCCTCGAACGCCGCCTCGATCACCAGATCGGCATCGCGCAAACTTTCCATGTCGAGGCTGGTGCGGATCCGCGCCTGGCGTTCTTCCACCTGCGCCGCGGACAGTTTTCCCTTGGCGGCCGTCGCCGCGTAGTTCTTGCGGATCGCCGACCATCCGCGCGCGAGCGCTTGCGCGTCGCGTTCCACCAGCACCACGTCCAGTCCGGCGTTGGCCAGGCTCATCGCAATGCCGCCGCCCATCGTGCCCGCGCCGACCACTCCCACCGTGGCGATGGCCCCGCTCGCCGCCCAGTCTTGCGGCAGTTTGACCGCGGCGCGCTCGGCGAAGAACAGATGGCGCTGCGCCTTGGACTGGCTTCCGTTGACCAGTTCCAGGAAGCGCTCGCGCTCGAAAGCCAGCCCGTCCTGCAGCGTGGCGCCGGCGGCATGCTCCACGCAATCCACGCATGCCAGCGGCGCCACGCAGCCGCGATAGCGGCGGGCCGCCTGCTCCCGGGCGCGGTCGTAAACGCCCGCATCCGCCGGGACCTCCACCTGGCGCGCGCCGACGTTGCGGCCGGCCAGCGGCGCATCGGCCACCGCCAGCGCATAAGCGGCCGCGCGTTGTTGCAAGCCGTCGGCAAACACCTCGTCGACCAGCCCCCACTCCGCGGCGACCTCGGTATCAATGGCATCACCTTGCGCGATCATCTGCAGCGCCCGCTCCACACCGACGATCCGCGGCAACCGCTGCGTACCACCCGCGCCGGGCAGCACGCCCAATTTCACTTCAGGCAGGCCCAGCGACGCGCCTTGCAGAGCGACGCGGTAGTGGCAGCCCAGCGCCAACTCAAGTCCGCCGCCCAACGCCGCGCCATGAATCGCCGCCACCACGGGCTTGGACGCTCCTTCGATCAAGGCGATGACCGAGCGCAGCGTCGGTTCGCGCGCCGACATCGGCGTATTGAACTCCCGGATCTCCGCGCCGCAGCAGAAGAAGGCGCCGTCCCCGGCCAGCACCAGGACGCGCACGTCCTCGTCCGCCAGCGCGGCTTCGATCGCGGCATGCAGCTCCGCGCGCAATGCCGCGCTCAGGCTGTTGACCGGCGGATTGCGCAGCCGCAGCATCGCGACGCGGCCCGACTCCATCCGTTCCGTATGGATCAGCATGGCCGCCTCACTCCAGTTCGACCACGATCTGGCCTTCATCCACCTCGTCGCCTTCGCCGACCAGTACGCGGGCCACGATGCCCGCGCGTTCGGCCTCCACCGGGATCTCCATCTTCATCGATTCCACCTTGATCACGCTGTCGCCCGCCTCGACGCGCTGGCCCGGACGTACGCTTACGGCAACCACGCGGCCCACCACGGGCGTTTCTACTTTGAACATTGTCTTCTCCTGGTTTTTTGGGTTGGAACCATCCGCTCACGCGGCTTGCGCCATCACGCGCGCGGCTTCAAGAATGCGGCCCGCCATGCCGGTGCATACCCGGCCGGCGCGAAACTCCGGGTCGTCCAGCACTCGCAGGACGAAAGGAATGTTGGTCTTGACGCCTTCGACGCGGAACTGCGCCAGGGCAGTCTTCAGCAGGTCCAGCGCCTGCTCGCGCGTGGCCGCATGCGCGATCACCTTGGCCAGCATCGGGTCGTAATGACTGGATACGCGGCAGCCCTCGGCGTAGCCCGTTTCGATGCGCACGCCTGACAGCGCGGGCGGCGCAAACACCCGGAGCACGCCGGGCGAAGGCAGAAAACGCACGGGGTCCTCGGCATAGACGCGCGCCTCCAGGGCATGCCCTCTCAAGGGCGGCACCTCGCGCAGCACCTCCTCGATCCGCTCGCCGGCCGCCAGCCGGAGCTGCGCCCCCACCAGATCGACACCGGTCACCGCTTCCGTCACGGCATGCTCGACCTGCAGGCGAGTGTTGATTTCCAGGAAGGAAAAGCCAGACTCGGGCGTGTACAGCATTTCGACGGTGCCGATAACGTCGTACCCCAGGCCCGCCAGCATGCCTTCCAGCCTGGCCGCCATGTCCTGGAGCGCCGCCCGGTCCAGCCCGGGCGCCGGCGCCTCCTCCAGCACCTTCTGATGGCGCCGCTGGGTGGAGCAATCGCGTTCATACAGGCAGCGCAGTTGCCCGTGGCGATCCGCCAGGAACTGGAATTCGACATGGCGCGGGTTGCGCAGCAGCTTTTCCAGATACAGGTCGGACCCGCCGAAGCTGCGCTCGGCGATCAGTCGCGCCCGCCCCCATTCGGCCTCTACGTCCTGCGGACCGTTCATGGGAATCATGCCGATTCCGCCGCCACCCGAGGCCGGCTTGATCAGCACCGGGTAGCCCAGGTCCCGCGCGGCCTGGCGCACCGCGTCCAGGTCTCCGCCGAGCACCGCGCTGCTCGGCGCCATCGGCATGCCCAGCGCCCGCATCGCGTCGCGCGCCTGGGTCTTGTGCCCCAGCATGCGGATCCAGCGCGGCGACGGGCCGACGAAGATCATGCCTGCCTGTTCCACTTCCTCGGCGAAGTCCGCGTTCTCGGACAGGAATCCATAGCCGGGATGTAGCGCGTCCGCGCCGGACGCGCGCGCGACGCGCAGCAACGTTGCGCGGTTCAGGTAGCTTTGCGCGGCGGGCGCCGGCCCGATCGGAACGGCCAGATCCGCTTCCCGCAGATGGGGCATATCGCGGTCGGCCTCGGAGTAGACGGCAACCGACTCCATGCCGAGCGCGCGCAGCGCGCGGATGACGCGGCGCGCGACGGCGCCCCGGTTGGCCACGATGACTCGTTTCATGTTGTGCTCCAGACGGTGGTCACGGCCGGTAGCCAAAGGCGCGCGGACCAGGCTCGCGCAAGGGCGCGGTCAGTTCCACGAACTCTTCCAGCACGTTCCGGGTGGTGGCGGGATCAATGATGTCTTCCACGACGAAGGCTTCGGCGCTGCGGAAGGGCGAGGTCAGGCCTCGCACCCGTGCCTCGATCTCGCGCATCTTGGCGTCCGGGTCCGCGGCGGCTTCGATCTCGGCCTTGTAGGCAACCTCGAGCCCGCCCTCCACGGGCAGCGAGCCCCATTGGGCCGACGGCCAGGCATAGCGGAAATTGAAGCGGCCCGCGCTCTGATGGCCACCGGCCGCGACGCCGAAGGCCTTGCGCACGATGATCGAGCACCAGGGCACCGTGGACTGCGCCACCGCCGTCAGCGCCCGCACGCCGTAGCGCATGGCGCCGGCCTTCTCGGCATTCAGTCCGATCTGGAAGCCCGGCACATCGACCAGGTTTACGACCGGCAGGTGGAAGGTCTCGGCCAGATCCAGCAGGCGGGTGAATTTCTCGGCGGCGGGACCGTCCCAGCCTCCGCCATAGTGATACGGATCACTTGCGAACACGGCCACCGGCCAGCCATCGATACGGGCCAGGCCCGTGATCACCGCGCGGCCCCAACGCTTGCCGATCTCCATGAACGATCCCTCGTCCATCAGCGCCTCGACAACAGGCCGCATCTTGTACACGGCTCGCGCATCGGAGGGGATGGCGCCGCGCAGCCAGTCCTGGTCAGCCGCGGCGCGGCCCGGGTGGGCGGCTCGCGGCGGCAGCTCATGCACGGAACGCGGCAGATATGACAGGAATCGTCGCGCCATGGCGAAGGCGGCCTCTTCCGAGTCGGCTTCGTCGTCCACCACCCCATTGCGCGTGTGAATGTCGCTGCCGCCCAGTTCGTTCTTCTCCAGTTTCTGGCCGATGCGGGCCACGACCGGGGGGCCCGCGATAAAGAGCTGCGAGGTCTCCCGCACCATGACGGCGTAGTGGCTGGCGGCCACTCGCGCCGCGCCCAGACCCGCCACCGATCCCAGCGCCAACGACACAACCGGCACGGTGGCCAGATTCTGCGCCATCAGCGGCCACATACGCAGCTTGGGCAACAGGGTATGGCCCTTGATCTCGATGTTGCGCACGGATCCGCCGCCTCCCGTGCCGTCGACCAGCCGCAACAGGGGCAGGCGCAGATCCTGCGCCATGCGCTCCGCCTCCACCAGCTTGTCTCCGACCGCGCCGTCATTGGCGCCGCCGCGCACGGTGAAATCGTCGGCGGCCACGACGACCGGCCGCCCTTCCACCTTGGCGCGGCCAATCAACAGGTTGGACGGCGTCAGGTCCGTCAGCCGGCCTTCGGCATCGTATTCCCCGCTGCCGGTCAGCGCCCCCACCTCGCGAAACGACTCGGGGTCGACCATGCTGGCGATGCGTTCGCGCACCGGCAGCTTGCCGCCTTCCCGATGTCGGCGCACTTTCGCCTCGCCGCCCATGCGCGCCGCCAGTTCCTTGCGCAGCGCCAGTTCTTGCAGTTCTTTTTCCCAGGACACCTTGTGCTCCTCCCTGTCCGTTGCCGATGCGGCCATCGCCGCCGGCTCAATCGATCTTGATGTTTGCGCGCTTGATGAGCGCTTCGTTCTGCTTGAGCTCATCGGCGATCTTCTGCCGGAAAGCCTGCGGCGACTGCGTGGAAGGGTTGCCCTGCGCCGCCAGGCGCGCGCGGACGACCGGATCCTTGGCGGCCGCCGCGATCTCGCGGTTCAGCCGGTCCACCACCTCCGGCGGCGTCCCCGCCGGCGCGAAGATGCCGACCCAGAAGGAGATATCGAAGCCCGGATAACCCAGCTCGGCCACGGCCGGCACATCGGGCAGGTCGTGCCAGCGCTCGGCGGTTGAAACCGCCAGCGCCTTCAGCTTGCCGGCCTTGATGAGCGGCACACCCGACAGGGTGTCGAAGCCGAAGTCGACCTCCTTGGACATCAGGCCGGCCTCCATCGGCGCCGCCCCCCGGTATGGCACGTGCAGCATCTGCACATCGGACATGGAGGCGAGCTGGGCGCCGGCCAAGTGCATCAGGTTGCCGTTGCCGGCCGACCCGTAGCTGACCGTGTTGGGATTGCGCCTGGCCAGATCCACCAGCGACTTGACGTCGCTCACGCCAGCCACGCGCGAGTTCTCGGCATTGATCGTCAGAATGAAGGGCACCGACACCACGGTCGTCACCGGCGCGAAGTCCTTCAGAGGGTCGTACTGGAGATCCTTGTAGAGCAAGGGGTTGACCGTGATCGAGCTGGAATTGCTGACGAGGATGGTGTAGCCGTCCGGCTTGGCCTGCGCGACGGTGCGAGCGGCGATCATGCCGTTGGCGCCGGTCTTGTTCTCCACCACGAACGATTGCCCCATGCGTGTGGAGAGGGCCTCGCCGACGATGCGCGCCACGGTGTCGATCGTGCTGCCGGGGCTGAAGCCCACGACGAACTTGACCGGCGCGTTGGGAAAGTCCGCGGCGCTTGCCGCAAGGGGAACCGCGGCGAACCAGGCGAACGCGCCTGCTGCCAGCCATTTCGAAACTGTCATGATGTGTCTCCTCCGGGATTGCCTGATTCCGTGCCGCGCGCTGCATGGGTGCGCGGCTACGGATGCTTGGTGGTTACTGCGCGGCGACGGTGCCGGAAGCCTTGACGGCCTGGCCCCACTTTTCCTGCTCCTGCGTCATGAAGGCGGCGAACGCCTGAGGCGTGCTGTTGACGACTTCTCCGCCCAGGCTTTCGATGCGGGTCTGCATCTCGGGCGTGGCCACGATCCTGGACACGTCCTCATAGATGCGTTGTGCCTGGGCCGGCGGCATCGCCGCGGGCGCCAGCAAGCCGAACCATGTGGCGGCTTCGAAGCCGGGCATGCCGGCTTCGGCAAAGGTCGGCACGTTGCGCAACGCCTGTACCCGCTTGCCGTTGGCCACGGCCAGCGCGCGCAGCTTGCCGGACTCGATCAGCGGCAAGGCCGAGGTGATCGTGGCCAGCATCATCTGCACCTGCCCGCCCGCCAGGTCGGTGAAGGCCGGCGAGTCGCCGCGGTACGGCACATGCGTGATGCCCGATTGCGTGGCGATCTTGAACAGCTCGCCGCTCAGATGCTGCGCCGTCCCGTTGCCGGGAGAAGCGAAGTTGACCGACCCGCTGTTCTGCTTCAGGTAGGCCAGGAATTCCTGCAGGGTATTGGCCGGGATGGACGGGTTGACCACCAGCACCAGCGGAACCTTGGTGACCAGCGTAATGGGCGCGAAGTCCTTGACGGGGTCGTAGTTGAGCTTGGAGTAGAGATGCCCGCTGATCGTGTGGGCGGACGTGGTCATGAACAGCGTGTAGCCATCGCCCTGGGCGCGCGCCACCGCGCTGGCGCCGATGGTCGTGCCCGCGCCGGCGCGGTTTTCGACGATGACGGTCTGCCCCCACGACTGCGTGAGCTTCTCCGCCACGGCGCGCGCCACCACGTCGGTCGCGCCGCCGGCCGGGTATGGCACGACCATCGACACGGGTTTTGAAGGGTAGGAATCGGCGTGCGCCGTCCCCGCGAACAGCGCCGTGGCACATGCCAGGACGCGCAACCAATTGCATTGCATCGGGATGTCTCCTCTTGTCTTCGATAGACGGTTTGTTTATTCTTATCGTTCCAGTAGACAGAACGCTTATTCTATTTTATATTTTTTCGGACCAAGACTGTCAACGAATAAATGCGTTCCCGGCGCCTGCGGCCGGCACGGAAAATCCCATCAAGAGAGGAACAACACTTCATGTCCGAACCCTCGGAAACCCTGAAATCCATGCTGATCGGCGGGGAATGGATCGAGCAAGGCGATGCCGCCTTCGAGTCCGTCAACCCCGCCACCGGCGCGCGCAACTACCTGATCAGCGCGGCATCCGACGCGCAGGTCGACCAGGCCATCGACGCCGCCTGGCAAGCCCAGCGACAGGCCTCCTGGCGCGACATGCTGCCGCACCAGCGCGCCGCGATCCTGCGCCGCATCGCGGACGGCATGGAGCAGAACGCGCCGCTGCTGGCACGCCTGCAAATGATTGAAAACGGCAAGGTCTGGGCCGAATGCAAGACGCAGGTCGCCAGCGCCGCGGCCACCTTCCGCTATTACGCCGGCGTCTGCGAAACGCTGGGCGCCGAGGTCACGCCGGCGCGCGGCAACTACCTGTCGATGACGCACTACGACCCCTATGGCGTCGTCGTCGCCATCACGCCGTGGAACTCGCCGCTGACGATGGAGGCACAGAAGGTCGCGCCCGCGCTGGCCGCCGGCAACGCCGTGATCCTCAAGCCGTCCGAGGTCACCTCCTCGCCCGCCCTGGCGCTGGGCCGCATCGCGCTGGAAGCCGGCCTGCCGCCGGGCATCCTCAACGTGATCACCGGCCTGGGCTCCACCGTCGGCCGCCGCTTGGTCGAGCATCCGGGCGTGCGCATGGTGTCGTTCACGGGCGGCACCGCGAGCGGCCGCGCCATCGCGCATGCGGCCGCCGAAAAGCTGATGCCCGTGGCGCTGGAGCTGGGCGGCAAGTCGCCGCACATCGTGTTCGCGGACGCGGACCAGGACGCGGCGATAGACGGCGTCATCGGCGGCATCTTCGAAGGCAGCGGACAGTCCTGCGTGGCAGGTTCGCGGCTGTACGTTCAACGCAGCATCGCCGAGTCCTTCATCGAAAAACTCGTGGCGCGCGCCGGCCGGCTCAAGGTCGACCTGCCCGACGCCGACGGCGCGCAGATGGGTCCGATCGCTTCCTTTGCCCATCGCGAGAAGATCGAAGGCATGGTCGAGTCGGCCAGGCGCGAGGGCGCGCAGGTCCTGCTGGGCGGGCAGCGGCCCGACGGCGCCGCATTGGCGGCGGGCGCGTTCTACCGGCCCACCATCCTGGGCGGACTGGCGCGCGATGCGCATGTGGTGCGCGAGGAGATCTTCGGCCCCGTGCTGTGCGCGCTGACCTTCGAGGACGAAGACGATCTGGTCGACCAGGCCAACGACAGCGCCTACGGCCTGGCTTCCGGCATCTGGACGGCGGACTACCGACGCGCCTGGCGCGTGGCCAGGCGCCTGGAAGCGGGCAGCGTGTGGATCAACACCTACAAGCAGCTCTCCATATCCACGCCGTTCGGCGGATTCAAGCAAAGCGGCATCGGCCGCGAGAAAGGCGTGAGCGGGCTGCGGCTGTACCAGCAATCCAAGGGCATCTACTTCGGCATGTAGCCCGGGCGCTTTACTTCATTCAATCCAAGGCCGCGCCTGCGGCCCCCCCCTTTTTTTCGGAGACCATCCTCATGCCTGAATTTCAACGAGCCGGCTTCATTGGCCTGGGCGTCATGGGCGAACCCATCTGCCGCAATCTGGCCGTCAAGGGCGGACTGCCCGTGCTGGGCTGCGACAATGACCCCACCCCCCTGCAGCGCCTGGCCCCGCATGGCGTGGCCGCCGCGACGGCCACGCAGATCATGCGCGAATGCGACGTCGTGTTCCTGTCCCTGCCGTCCGGCGAGGTGGTGGCGCAGCTGGCCCGCGCCGCCGACGGCCTGCTGGCGAACGCGCGCGGCGGCCAGCTGATCGTGGATCTGAGCACGTCGCCGGTGGACGTGACGCGTGAACTGGCGGGCGAATTCGCCGCCCGCGGCGCGACCTTCATCGACGCGCCCGTCGCCCGCACGCGCGCCGCCGCCGAGGCCGGCACCTTGTCGGTCATGATCGGCGGCGACGAGCAGGTCTTTGCGCGGGTCAAGCCGCTGGTCTCCACCTTCGCCAACGAGATCACCCACTGCGGCCCCGTCGGCAGCGGCCAGGTCGTGAAGATCCTGAACAACATGGTGCTCTTCGAAACCGTGGTGGCGCTGTCGGAAGCCCGCGCCATTGCGCGCCGTTCCGGCGTGGATCCGCAGGTTCTGCTGGAGACCTTCACGCGGGGTTCCGCCGATAGCTTCGCGTTGCGCAACCACGGCTTAAAGGCTATTCTGCCCGGAGACTTTCCCGAAAAGGCCTTCCCTGTGGACTACGCCCGCAAAGACCTGCGCTACGCGCTGGCGCTGGCGGAACAGACCGGCGTACAGGCGCTGGGAGCCCGCAACGTGGACCAATGGTTCGACGCGGCGCTCGCCCAGGGTCACGGCAACCGCTATTTCCCGGTCATCAGCCGGGTGATCGACGCGGAGTCGGGAACCACCGCCTAATCACCCCCCTATCATTCCAATGAGTCGTACCCCTACTCAGGACAATTCCACCGACGGCGTCGCCGCCGTCGAACGCGCCCTGACCATCGTCGGGGCCGTCGCGCAACGCACCGATCCCATCACGCTTGCCGATCTTTCCCGGGCCACGGGGTTTTACAAGAGCACGCTCTTGCGGCTCATCGCTTCCCTTGAAAAGGCAGCCCTGGTGGTGCGCCGCGCCGACGGGCGCTATGCCCTCGGGCCTTACGCCCACCACCTGGGACGCGCCTATGAAGCCACCTATCGCCTGACGGAAACCATCCTGCCCCTGCTGCAGGACCTGGTCGACAAGGGCACGGAAAGCGCGTCGTTCCACGTCTATCACGATGCACAGTCGCGCGTCTGCCTGCTGCGGGTGGATTCGCATCATTCCACGCTGGACCGCATCCGCGTCGGCGACCTGCTGCCGCTGGACAAGGGCGCGGCGGGCAAGCTTCTGACCGCGTATCTGGTCGACGGCCAATCGCCCGCGCAGGCTGGCCTGATGCTGACATCCATGGGCGAACGCGATCCCAACTGCGCCGCGGTGTCCAGTCCGGTGTTCGGTCCCGACGGAGACATCTGCGGCGCCATTTCCCTGTCGGGCCCCAAAGAGCGCTTCTCCCCGGCCGCGGTCAAGAAAATGGCCAAGCTGGTGCAGGAAGCAGGCGCCGAGGCCACCCGGGCGCTGGGCGGCCGCTGGCCGTCAGGAAAATAACAGGAAAGCCGCGTACGCTGTCGGCTTCGGACCGCAAGGTGAGGCCAATGCACAGCAGACGTGATTTCCTACGCAACAGCGCCGCTCTGGCCGGCGCCGGCAGCGCGCTGGCGCTGTTTCCCGCAGCGATTCGCCGCGCCTTGGCCATTCCCGCCAACCACCGCACGGGCACGATCCGCGATGTCGAGCACATCGTGATCTTCATGCAGGAAAACCGCTCGTTCGACCACTACTTCGGCGGCCTGGCCGGCGTGCGCGGTTTTGGCGACCGCTTTCCGATTCCCGTGCCGCACAGCCCGGAAGCGCGCCATCGCACCGTCTGGGCCCAGTACAACGACAAGCCCGACGAAGGCGCCCCGCGCACCGTGCTGCCGTACCGGCTGGATACGCGCGAGGCCTACGAGACCATGCGCGTGGCCAGCACGCCGCACACCTGGTCGAACGCGCAAGACGCCTGGGACGCCGGCCGCATGGGCAACTGGCCGGCGGCCAAGAAGAACCATTCGATGGCGTACTTCACGGAAGGCGACATGCCCTTCCAGTACGCGATGGCCCGCGCCTTCACCGTTTGCGACGCCTACCATTGCTCGTTCACCGGCGGCACCAATACCAACCGCCTGTTCCTCTGGAGCGGCACCAACGATGGCCTGGCGCGGGGCAACGGCCCGGCGCTGGGCAACGTCTACAACAAGCTCACCGGCGGCGATCCCGCCGGGGCCTATACCTGGACCACCTATCCGGAAAGGCTGGAACGCGCCGGCGTGAGCTGGCGCATCTACCAGAACATGGCGGACAACTATTCGCTGAACCCCACCGCCGGGTTCAAGGCGTACCGCGACGCCTACCAGGACCTGCCCGGGTCCACGGCGGCACTGAAGGACAAGGCGCTGACCACCCGCAGCCTGGACCTGCTGCGCCAGGACGTGCTGGACGGCACGCTGCCGCAGGTGTCGTGGATCTGCGCCACCAAGGCCGGATCCGAGCACCCCAGCCCGTCCAGCCCCGCCCAGGGCGCGGACTACACGGCCCGCGTGCTCGACGCGTTGACGGCGAATCCCGAGGTCTGGAGCAAGACCGTCCTGCTGCTGATGTTCGACGAAAACGACGGTTTCTTCGACCACATGCCGCCACCGGCGCCGCCATCTCGCGGCGCCACGGGCGAACTGGCCGGAGCCTCCACGGCCGACACCCGCGGCGAATACCACGAGCACATCGCGGGCGTGGAAAAGGACGACACGGCGGCGCACCTGCACGGCGCCTATGGCCTTGGACCCCGCGTGCCCATGTACGTGCTGTCGCCCTGGACCAAGGGCGGCTGGGTCAATTCCCAGGTCTTCGACCACACCTCGGTGCTGCGTTTCCTGGAGCAGCGTTTTGGCGTGGCCGAGCCCAATATCTCGCCCTGGCGTCTGGCCGTGTGCGGCGACCTGACGTCGGTCTTCGATTTCGCTGCGCCGGACCACCAGGACCGCCTGCGCGACCTGCCCGCCACCGCCGAGCGCGCGGCCCGTGCCGCCGCGCTGCCCGGCACCGTCAAACCGCCGGCCCCGCTATCGCCGGCCCTGGCCCGGCAGGAGCCCGGAACCCGGCCGTCGCGCGCGCTGCCCTATGCGTTGCACACCGATGCCCGCATACAGGACGGCGCCGTCTTGCTGCGCTTCGAGAACACAGGCACGGCCGGCGCCGTCCTGCATGTCTACGACCGGCTGCATCTGGAACGCGGTCCGCGCCGCTATACCGTGGAAGCCGGCAAGCAGCTTGACGGGTCCTGGGAACCCGCCAGCGACGGCCGCTATGATCTCTGGGTGCTGGGCCCCAACGGATTTCACCGCCACTGCGCCGGACGCATCCGGCAGGCGGAGGCGCCGCCGCTGGAGGTCGCCGCCGGCTACGAAGGACCCGGCGTCCCGCTGCGGCTCTCGCTGCGCAACCCGCAAGCCCGGCCCCGCGCATGCCGCATCGCCGCCAACGCGTATGGCCTCCCGCGCGCGGCCGATGTCGAGGTGGCCGCCGGAGAGACGCTGATCCTGTCCTGGGACATGGCCCAGACGGGCGGCTGGTACGACATCAGCGTGCACGACAAAGACGACCCATCCTTTCTGCGCCGGCTGGCCGGGCGCATCGAAACCGGTTCGCACTCCACGTCGGACCCCGCGATGGGACAGGACCTGATATTGCAGTGGACGCCCCAGGCATGAAGCCGCCCGCCCCTTACGAACACGCCGTGACCTTCCAGTTCGGGGATTCTCCCGAATTGGCCGACGAATTGCTCGCCCTGGTGCTCGCGGGCGCCAAGACGGCGACCTGCGGCGCGGTTCGCGACTTCGGCGGCCAGGAGCCTTTGCCGCAAATCGGCCGGCGCGACGTGGTGCTGGACGGACGGGGACAGCCCGCCTGCGTCATCGAAACCACCGGCGTGCTGGTCCAGCGCTTTGACCAGGTGGACGAGGCGTTTGCGCTGGCCGAGGGCGAAGGCCCGTACGCCGCATGGCGGGACGCGCATATTGCCTACTTCGAGCGCAACGGCGGGTACGCGCCGGACATGATGCTGGCGTGCGAGCGCTTTCGCGTGGTGCACGTGTTCGACCGCGGGACATGACAGGGGCGGTGCCCGCCGCGCCTTGCTTGCGGCCGGCCCAAATGAAAAACGCCGGCGCCTTGCGGCGTCCGGCGTCCTGGCGCGCGGGAGCGCCTGGGGGTCAATCGGCCGGGGCGGCCTTGCCCAGGCCCAGATAGCTTTCGATGACCTTGGGGTCTCCAGCCAGCTCGCGCGCCGGGCCGTGCAGAATGACTTCGCCGGTTTCCAGCACGTAGCCGTAGTCGGCCACTTGCAGCGCCGCGCGGGCGTTCTGTTCGACCAGCAGGATCGCCACGCCGGTTTCGCGCAGGCGCGCGATGATGTGGAAGATCTCGCGCACGATGCGCGGCGCCAGGCCCAGGCTGGGCTCGTCGAGCATCAGCAAGGTGGGCTTGGCCATGAGCGCACGGCCCACGGCAAGCATCTGGCGTTCGCCGCCGGACAGGGTGCCGGCTTGCTGGGCGCGCCGTTCGCGCAAGCGCGGGAACAGGTCGAACACTTCGTTCAGCGTGTCGCGCCAGCCGCTTTCGCGGGCGCGATAACGGCGAAAGCCGCCCAGCAGCAGGTTGTCTTCCACCGACATGGTGCCGAACAATTCGCGGCGCTCGGGCACCAGCGACATGCCAGCCGCCACGCGGCGCTCCACCGGCCAGCTCGACACGTCGGTGCCGGCGTACTGCACCGAACCGGCCGAATGGCCGGTCTGGGGCAAGGAGCCCATGACGGCGTTGAGCATGGTCGACTTGCCGGCGCCATTGGCGCCGATCACCGTGACGATACTGCCGGCGGGCACGGTGAGCGTCGCGCCCGCCAGTGCGCCCACCTTGCCATAGCGGGCCGACAGATTGCTGACTTCGAGAACGGGGGGTTGAATCGCGCTCATCACACGCCTCCTGCCGACACGGGCTTGCCCTGGTCCGCTTCGGGCAGATCGTCGTCGATGCCGCCCAGGTAGGCTTCCAGCACCGCCGGGTTCTTTTGCACATCCGCCGGCACGCCTTCGGCCAGCTTGGTGCCGAAATCCATCACCACGAGGTGGTTGGTCAGGCGCATCACAAAATCCATATCGTGTTCGACAAGCAGAATGCTCATGCCTTCCGCGCGCAGTTGCTCCAGCACGCGCGCCAGGTCCTGCTTTTCCTTGTAGCGCAGCCCGGCGGCGGGTTCGTCCAGCAGCAGCAGCACCGGATCGGAGGCCAGGGCCCGCGCGATCTCCAGGATGCGCTGCTGGCCCAGCGCCAGGTTGCCAGCCTGTTCATACAGGTATTCGCCCAGGCCCACGCGCTTGATCTGCTGGGCCGCTTCGTGCAGCAGCTGCGCCTCGCGGGCGCGGTCCGAGTGCAAGGCGCCGGCCAGCACGCCTACGTCCGAACGCAAATGCGCGCCCAGCGCCACGTTTTCCAGCACGGTCATGCCGGGCAGCAGCTGAACATGCTGGAACGTGCGGCCCACGCCCAGCTTGGCGATCTCGCGCGCCGAGCGGTTGTCGATGCGCTGGCCCATGAACGTGACCTGGCCTCGCGTCACCGGCAGCACGCCGCTGATGAGGTTGAAGGTCGTGCTCTTGCCGGCGCCATTGGGGCCGATCAGACCCATGATCTCGCCGGAGCTGACCTTGAAGGTGATGTCATTGACGGCGACCAGCCCCCCGAATTCCTTGCGGATGGCGTCGACTTCAAGCACCACCTGGCCGGGCTGCGGACGCTCGCGCGCCGGCAGGGCCGGCGCCGTCGCGGGCGGCGCCAGGTTGCGGCGCGAGCCATCGGCGCCGGTAATGCTGCCCCACCAGCCCGCCAGGATGGGCCACAGGCCATTGCGTGCGTATTGCAGCATCAGAATCAGCAGCACGCCGAAGACGATCATCTCGAAGTTGGCGTTGGTGTCCAGCAGCT
>RCUK01001219.1_pt1 | contig 17128 bp, 14 predicted proteins | sample 2166381 | NCBI WGS metagenome assembly RCUK01 (sample SAMN09932809, study PRJNA488358) | compost metagenome | isolation source: compost soil in an enriched community | place: Germany: Experimental Botanical Garden | reverse complement strand
GCTTCATTTGCCACATAATCAACTGCAGTTCCAACAGATGTCCAACATGAAGCGGCTGCCGTTTCATTTGCACAATTGGTGTTCAAAACATTTAAACAAGAACCCCCTGCTTTAAATTTTTCCCAAACAATTGAGATCGGATTTACGAGTCCTGTTTTAATTTCCCTAGTTTCATTACTTCCACAAAGAAATAATTTTGGCAACTCTTTACCATCATTTGGACAGATAGAAACTGTACCCAAGTAAGGAGACTGTGCATACTTAATTGCTGGATTGACCATCGCAAAAGCAGGTTTTCCAGGTTCACTCACTGAATTAGTCCCAAGACCAAATTGACCGTTAAACTGATTATTTGCTTTTAAGAATAAATTCTCATTCGAGCTTGAATTAAGCTTTGAATTGAATGCGACCAAATTTTGCGAGTAGGAAGCAAAATTGAATAGCAGAGCTAAAACAAAAATCAGCGTTCTTAAAGTAGTAGGTTTTTTCATAATCATTTTTTGTTACTTCTGTTTATCCTCTAAGGGGCATTAGTGAATAAAAAAATTTGTTTTTGATAACATTTATTTCAATGTCTCTCTTAGCTTTTAAGAGAGACTACTGTTTTTACTAATTCTCCACTTTTACAATGGCCATTCTTCCGTTGTATGGTTTATTACCTTTTGCTTCTAAAGCTTTTGTTGCCTCTTGTAAACCATCAAACTTCTCGTAATAGATATAATATTTACTTGTTGTCACATTGTAAAAGAAATTAATATCCGAACGTCCTGCAGCAACTGCTTTTGCTAAGAACTCATCGCGTTTCTCTACACTGTTGTGAACTGCAATAATCATATAATACCCGTTATCAGAATTTTTAATATTCTTAATAATCTGCATATTCGACTGCTCTTCACCAAAATCAAAATCATTTGCTTTCAGCGGTGTGCTGCTTAGTTTCGTTGTCTCTTTAATTCGTTTAAGAGCGGCAACATCCTGCGCATATCTTCCTTCATCATTCTCATAAGCCGCACGTTTAATTCTACGTTTACGCTCGATTTCAGTCTCTGTTTTAATACGCTCCAAATCGGCAATTAAAGCAGCGCCTTCTCTTTCCATTTTCAACTGAGCCGCTTTCAATTCGTTTATCTTTTCAAGATAAGCTTTATTCAAAGGATCATCTTTAGGGAACTTTTTACTTCTTTCGTTATAAAGATTTGTCAGCTTTGCAATCTCATTTTTCATGCTGTTGTTTGCATCAGCAATCTGAACTTTTAATGCTTCAATCTGACTGTTTTCTGCTGCTACACTCTTGAATGGTTTTGGCTCTTTATAAATACCTTTTTCACTTAAGTCATTCTCCTCTTTAAGATCGTTCAAGTCTTTTTGCTTATTTGCAACAGTAGCTTTAAACTGATCTAATAAATCCGTTTGTACTTTACTTGTACTCTCAACCGATTTTGTTAAGTTTTCAATAGCTTTTCCTGTATCATCTTTAGCTTTTGCTGCTAGGGCTGCTGCTGCTGCATCTGCCTTCGCTTTTTCTGCTGCTAACCTAGCCTGACGCTCCTCTTCCTCTCTTAACAATCTTGTTTCTTCTTCAGCTTTCAATTTTTCAGTAGCTTCTGCATCGGCTTTTGCTTTTGCGTCTGCTAAAAGTTTAGCTTGAAGAGCTTCCATATCTGCTTTTGCTTTTGCATCTGCTGCTAGTTTAGCTTGTAACGCTTCTGCATCTGCTTTTGCTTTTGCATCGGCCGCCAATTTTGCTTGGCGAGCTTCTTCTTCAACTCTAGCTTTTTCTTCAGCCGCTTGTTTTACTTTTAATGCCTCTGCATCCGCTTTTGCTTTTGCATCTGCAGCTAACTTCGCTTGGCGTGCATCTTCCTCTTCTTGTAATTTCTTAGCTTCTGCCTCTGCCTTCGCTTTCGCTGTTGCTTCTGCATCTGCTTTTACTTTTGCATCGGCTAGTAATTTTGCTTGTAAAGCTTCCATGTCTGCTTTTGCTTTAGCGTCTGCTGCCAATTTAGCTTGTAAAGCTTCAGCATCTGCTTTTGCTTTTGCATCTGCGGCCAATTTCGCTTGGCGAGCTTCTTCTTCAACTCTAGCTTTTTCTTCAGCTGCTTGTTTAGCTTGAAGAGCTTCTGCATCCGCTTTTGCTTTTGCTTCCGCTGCTAATCTTGCTTTTTCTGCTTCAGCGTCTGCTTTTGCTTTTGCTTCAGCTGCTAATCTTGCTTTTTCTGCTTCAGCATCTGCTTTTGCTTTTGCTTCTGCAGCTAATTTCGCTTGACGAGCATTTTCTTCTTCTTGTATTTTTTTAGCTTCAGCTTCGGCTTTTGCTTTTGCTGTAGCTTCTGCATCTGCTTTCACTCTTGCATCAGCAATTAGTTTAGCTTGCAAAGCCTCCATATCTGCTTTTGCTTTTGCTTCAGCTGCCAATCTTGCTTTTTCAGCTTCAGCATCAGCCTGTGCTTTTGCTTCAGCGGCCAATCTTACTTTTTCAGCTTCAGCATCGGCTTTTGCCTTTGCTTCAGCTTCTAACTTCGCTTTTGCTGCAGCTTCGGCATCCGCTTTAGCTTTAGCATCTGCTACAAGTTTAGCTTGAAGTGCCTCTGCATCCGCTTTTGCTTTTGCTTCTGCCGCTAATTGTGCCTGACGTGCCTCTTCAGCTTGTTTTATTTTCAGTGCTTCTGCATCTGCTTTTGCTTTTGCTTCTGCAGCTATAAGCGCTTGCCTTGCTTCTTCGTCTGCTTTTGCTTTTGCATTTGCAGCTGCTTTTTCTTTAAGTGCAGCTTCTTCAGCAGCTTTTGCTTTTAAATCCGCAGCAGCTTTTGCTCTGTTAGCAGCGTCTATAGAAGCTTTAGTCTTAGCCTCTGCAGCCGCTTTTGCTTTTGCTTCTGCAGCTAAACGTGCTTGCAATGCATCTGAGTCTGCTTTTGCTTTTGCATCTGCAGCTAATATTGATTGCATATCTGCCGCTTCAGCTTTTGCTTTGGCATCTGCTTTACGTTTCGCTTCAGCAGCATCTGCTTTTGCTTTATTGTCTGCAATTAATTTTAATCTTGCTGCTTCTGCATCAGCTTTCGCTTTTTCAGCTGCGGCCAATCTTGCTTGTCTTGCCGCTTCTGCATCGGCTTTTGTTTTCTCAGCAGCTAATTGAGCTTGTGTTTTCTGTGGTGCTGGAGCTGTTTTTGCAGCTTCTGCTTTTGCCTTAGCTGCTGCTTCTGCGTCAGCTTTCGCTTTTGCTTCAGCCGCTAATTTCAATTTCATTGCTTCAGCATCTGCCTGTGCTTTATCGGCTGCTAATTGTGCTGCCGTTTTTTGTGGCGCTGCAGTTGTTTTCGCTGCTTCTGCTTTTGCTTTAGCCGCTGCTTCTGCATCTGCTTTCGCTTTTGCATCTGCTGCCAATTTCAACTTCATTGCCTCTGCATCAGCTTTTGCTTTATCAGCAGCCAATTGAGCTTGTGTTTTTTGAGCAGCTGTAGCGGTTGGTTTATTTGCAACAGCCTGTGCTCTAGCAGCTGCCGCAGCATCTACTCTAGCTTTATTATCTGCAGCTAATTTTATTCTACGCTCTTCTGCATCTGCTCTTGCTTTGTCAGCAGCCAATTGAGCTTGTGTTTTTTGTGTTGCAGCAACCGCTCTATTTGCAGTTGCAGTTTGTGCTCTTGCAGCCGCTGCGGCATCGGCTTTTGCTTTTGCCTCTGCAGCCAACCTTATCTTAACAGCTTCAGCATCTGCTTTAGCTTTATTATCTGCTTCTAATTTTGCTTTTGCCGCTGCTTCAGCGTCGGCTCTAACTTTTTCTGCTGCCGCTAATCTTGCTTGTTTTGCTTCTGCGTCTGCTTTTGCTTTTTCTTCAGCAGCTAATCTATTCTTTTCAGCAATTTCGGTTCTGTTAACCTGAGTCGCTTCTGATTTCGGTTTTGCTGGTACTGATTTCGGTTTTGAAGGATCAATTAATGAACCTTCATCATCATCTCCGTAATAGTAATTTCTATTTTTGAATTTGTAAGCAATAGCAAATTCATGAGAACCACCCAAATTAGAGAAATTGCCCATTCCTCTTTCGTAATTATATTCAATGGCAATACTTGGAGAAATATTAATTCCAAGTCCAGCTGAAACTCCATATAATGTATTATAGCCTAACTGTGCCCAAACTCCTTGTTGGAGTGCAAGCATTCCTAGACCAGAAATAACTGTTTTATCCTTTTTAATTTCTGTTCTAACAATTCCGGAAAATTTACTTCTATCAAAAAAACCATAACTATCAATGTATCCTGTATACATAGCATGCAATTGAATAGCTCTTTCTGGATCTTCCTTTACCATTCCTGATCCGAAATTATAAAGCACTAAATTGTTAATAGCCAATCCGAAATCAAAAAAAGTAGTACCGTAATTAATCCCTGGATTTATCGTTAAAAGAGTACTTTTTGGAAAATCTCCAGTTAAAATTGTTGAATCGTCAGATATAATTTTTCCTGTATTGATACCACTTTGATAAATTCCTGCATTTAAACCAAAAGTCAAGTTGCTATCTTCTTCAAGAACGATATTATGAGCGAAATTGGCAACTCCGCCAAAAACAGTCATAAGTCCGTAATTTTGTTGAAATAATCCAACTGCAAATGCTTCATTCTCTCTAAAACGTCCAGAATAATTGGCCAAATAAGTCTGTGGAGCATTATCAAACTGAACCCATTGTCTTTTGTTATAGAAACTTACATATGGGTTTGATTCTCTAACAAAACTAAATGTTGGGTTAATTAAATATCTATTAAACTTTAAAGAATTTCTTATGGGTAATGAAAACGAAACAACTCCATCCTCAGTAGCGTTTTGAGAATAGAGTACATTAGATAAACCGTAAAATAACGTGATGAATAGTAAAAGTTTCTTCATATTATTTTATAACAGTTATTGATCCTTTTTTTTCACCTGTGTCGGACTGAATGACATAGTAATAAACGGGATTTACATTTTTAAAATCTATATTGCTTTGAGGCCAATCGCCTTGGTAATTCACTACATCCAAAACCATATCTCCGTTTGAACTGATGATCATTACCTTAGTATTTGCATTTTTATATTCGTCTGGAATATTCCAATAAGGATTCATTCCGCTTAATTTAATAATGTTTGGAATAACGCTCGATGGACCAGATTCTCCATTTATTTTAAATGAAAACTCTCTAGTAGCAATACAACCAGATGATTGAGAAACTTTTGCTGTATAATTACCTTTAACAGCAACTAAATAAGAGTTTGATGTTTCGCCAGCAATTAAGTTGCCGTTTAAATACCATTCGTAAGTTGGATCAACAGCATCTGTTGTTATCGTTACCGTTATAGTTTCTCCTTCACTTAGTTTGTATCCGTCTTGAGCATCAATGCTAGCGTTAAAACCATTGCTTTGAAGATTAATACTTCCTGTGGCTTTGCAACCACCAAAATCAACATCTACAGAATAAACACCAGATTCGTTTGTTGAATAGGTTCTATTTGTAGCTCCTGCAATCACATTACCATCTTTTTTCCATTGATAGCTATTTCCTGAAGTTGCCGTTAAAACAGTTCCTGTACCACTAGCACAAAAAGGGTTTCCTAAACTAGAGTTAATTGTTACAGCATTACCAGAAGATGAGCTTCCAACATTTAAGTGATTTGAACTAAAATTAGCATCTGTACAAGAACCATAATCAATAGTGGCATAATAATCACCTGGAGCGGTAACCGCTAACGTTTTAGAACTTTGACCTGCAATAACTACGTTATCTTTATACCAAATGTATTTTAAATTTGGAAGATTTAAAGGGGAAGATGCTCCCGCATCTACTGAAAGAGTAATGCTTCCGCCTGAGCAAATTGTTGCGTTGGTTTCTTTATTATTTATTGAAAATGTTGATTCAAATTCTTTGTAATATGCGGGAAAAGATGTAACCCCTTGAGAATTCCTAAATCTTGGACTCGTTGTTGCAGTAGAACTTTTAACTCTTAATCCGTATGTTTCAGAACCTACTAAATTTGTTGGTACAGCAAACTTTATTGTTTTTTGCGTAGTAGAAACATCTACGGTCTGCAATAATGTAGTAGCAATTGGATTGTTTGAAGCATCTAAAAGTTCAACAACAAATGTTGTTCCTTCAGGAAAATTAACATAACTGAATGTTGCATAGAATTCATTGAACGAATTCCCAGCACAAAGCTTTTCTAGACCATCTAACTGTAGAGGCACTATAGTTTGGGCATAGGAATTCGATCTAGCAAACAGTAGAATGCTAAATAATAGAATAACTTTAAAAAAAGATAAAGTAATTTTTTGAATCATATAGTGCGTGTTCTTGCTAGATCTATACGCTCAAAAAACAGGATATCTATGAATGTTTCAGAGAAATCATACTTATAGTTTTCAATTACTTCTTTTGCAAGAATTGAAGTTGCTGCAAGTGTTGAATTCTCTTCACAATCACTAGACACAGTATTTGGCTCAGCCGCTATAGTAAGGCCATCCTTGGGGGTGGACATCCCTACTATAGACTGATTTAAATTACTTGATTTGCCGTTCTCTATAACAGCATTTGTATTGTTGTTTTGGTTGTTATTAGCCAAAGTTAAACCATACTCAGAAACAGCAGCCTTTGTAGGTTTTTCTGCTGTATTCTGTGCATATAGAGTTAACGAAATAGGCGAAACCAAAAATATTATATATATAAAATATTTTTTCGTAGATACCATTATGTCTTGATCTTTATTTTGGCCCTTAAGACGATACATAAATTGTGTCTGGGGACTTAATTAATAAAATTTACGCGTGGGAAATAAAAATCGAAACTATTTATCTATTACCGCTAGAAGCCGTGATTTTTCCTAATTGTAATCTGAAATCTGGTTTTTTAGGATTGAAGATATCAATGAATGTTTCTTTGTTGTCGCTTTGAGAATAAACGTTAAAGAATACACTGTTTCCATACCAGCTCTCTAAATCTTCATTGTTTGAATTGTATTCAGTAAAGATGTTTCCTTTACATAAATTGAAATACATTTCCTCAAATTTGATTTTTTTAAGGTTGGCATCATTGATTTCAGTTTTGCTATCTAATAATACTGCAGGGTTAAATCCAGAGATTACACTTCTTTTCATTTCAAGAGAAGCGTTTTCAGCTACATATACAGCCTCTTTTACTAAACCTGCTTGAATGTCAGCGTTAATGTTTTCACTGTCATTAACCATTGTAATATTGCTAGCAACAACTAAAGTTTGTTTTTTAGTGAAATCTGTTTCACTTTTCTTCTCATAAGATCTAACCTCCATACAACGAGATCCGTCTTTAGTGCTTGAGAAGTAAGAAGATCTAACTGCTAGAGAATTGAAGAAACGACATTGAACTCCTTGAGAAAATTTAAAGTCGTCGTTAACTGATTTATAAGATACGAATTTTGTAGCATTTAAGTCACCACCTAAGATTCCGAAAGAATCTCCTCCAGCATAACTTACCATGATGTTTTCTAAAACTGTTTTGTTACCAACAGCTGCTAAAGTTAGAGCATTGAAAGTATCAGCTCCTTTTACTTTTTTACCAGCAAATTCAATTCTAACGAATCTTAAAACACCAGAGTTTGAAGCTACATTGTCTCCACCATAAGTAGTCATTGTAGGATCAAGATCTAGGTTATAAGAACCTACATTTCCGAATTTGTTAATTGGTGCATCTCCAAGGATTACAATTCCACCCCAATCTCCCGCTTTTTTCATGCTGCGGTTTGAAGTAAATACGATTGGATCTGTTTCTAAACCATCAGCCACTAATTGTGCTCCTTTTGTGATTACCAATGTTCCTTTTGTTTCGAAATCACCGATAATTACAGTTCCAGGTTCAATAGTTAAAACAGCATTGTTTGTAACATAAACGTTTCCTTGCAGAACGTATATATTTCTTTTCAGCAACTTAGTATTAACAGAAATATTTCCTGCCAAAATTTGGTTTGCTTCTCCATAGTCAACTTTATTAGGCTTAAACTCTGTCCAGTTGTTTAACCAATTGGTGTAGCCCATAATTCCTTTCTCTTGTTGAGCATTCATACTCGCAACTGTCAAAAGAACGCAGATCAATTGAGTAATTTTTTTCATGATAAGGGGGGTATTACGGTTAATAATAAATTTGGGTATGCGTAAATGTAAAAACTCCTCTCGGGTTTTCTGAAATTTTTTCAGAACCCTCGAGAGTGAGTTGTTTTTTATTTTGTTTTTCGAGAACGTCAAAGCTGGTATTCACTTAGACTTTCCCAAAAGATTTTAAAAAATTACTTTATTACATTTCGTTCAAATCGTTGAACTCGTGTAATGATTTCAATGTACTTTCGTAGAATAAAATTGCCGCGATTAGATTTCCTTTATCAGAGTAAGGCATCATTTTTCTTTGGAATTCTACTGTTGTATCTAAGAATGTTGTTGTACCAACTGCTTGAGCATCCAAAACTTTTTTGTGTTCACTATCGTCTGGAATACCAAGGTCTGCCATAGTAACTCCAGGTTTTGTAACCAAAGCAATGTAAGGGAGAGTTTTAACTAATACTTTGATACGCTCGATGTATAATTCCAAAAGTTCACCCTTTTGCATACCACTTAATTCTTTTTGATCATGGTATTTTCGGATAAGAGCAGTTGTACTAATAATACTTCTCGGTGCGTTTTTAGCTTGTGCTGAAACAGCCGCAGTAGTTAAGATAAAAAAAGCACTAAATAGAATAATTTTCCCTTTCATAGATTCTTATTTTATAATTGGTTGTTGATAAAAACAAAAATATATAAATTAACTTAAATTACAACTCCAACTCCTTTTTTTTTCAAAAAAAAACCTTAAAAAAACCTTAAAAACCAGCCTTATGTCGAGAAAATGTGCGTTTTAACGTGATTTTTGTTAAAAATGTTAATTAAAAAATCGTAAGAGATTAACTATAAAAAATATAAAATTGACTCAATAAATAATCAAAAAAAACACATGTTTGTCGATTTTCGAAAAAAAGTATTAACAAAAACACCTTGATATTTACTAACTTGAAGATATTTATTAACAAATTTCTGTCGAAAATGATCCAAAAAAACGTCCTAAGACTTCGTTGCCAAATTTGAAAATTTCAGCTCAGAAATAATCTCTTCTGGAAAATTTTTGACTACACATTTTCTTCTATCTTTGCCCTATGCAATTTTCTCAAATTTTAGGTCAAGATTATATCAAAAGCCACTTGATAAAAAGTGCTGCTTCTGGTAGAATTCCTCACGCACAATTATTCGTTGGTCCAGAAGGAAGCGGTACATTAATAACTGCCATTGCTTATGCCCAATATATTTTGTGCAGCAATACTGGCGACGAAAATTCGAACGGAAACGATTCTTGCAATCTTAAGTTTGATCATATATCACATCCAGATCTGCATTTTATTTACCCTACCGTTACAACCGAAGACGTAAAAACAAAACCCAAAAGTTTAGATTTTATTCAGGATTGGCGAAGCTTTATTCAAGAAATGCCTTATGGAGGTTTGTTCGATTGGTACAAAATTTTGGGCGTACAAAACAAACAAGGAGAAATTCGTGTTGAAGATGCGCAGGAAGTTTTAAAATCGCTTTCGCTAAAATCTTATGAAGGCGGCTACAAAATCATGATTATCTGGATGGCAGATAAAATGAATATTGCGGCTTCTAATAAACTCCTGAAACTTTTGGAAGAACCATCAGACAAAACGATGTTTATTCTGATTTCCGAAAACGAAGAAGATATTATCCAAACCATACGTTCGCGCTGTCAGGTAATTCATTTTAACGGACTTCCAGAAAGAGTAATCGCAGAAGCTTTGGTTGCCCAAGAAAATATAGATCCTAATCTAGCCAAAAAAATTGCACATCAGGCACAAGGAAATTTCAATAAAGCGCTTCATCTGTTAAAAGAAGACGACGATGATCTTCCGTTTGAACAATGGTTTGTCAATTGGGTTCGAGCTGCTTTTAGAGCAAAAGGAAATGCGGCTGCCATACAGGACTTAATTTCTTGGAGCGAACAAATTGCCGCTCTTGGTCGCGAAAGCCAGAAAAAATTCATTCAGTATTGCATAGAAATGTTCCGACAAGCTCTTATGCTAAATTATCAAACACCAAGTTTGGTTTACATCGAGCCGAAAGTCGATAAATTCAAATTAGAGAATTTTGCTCCTTTCGTAAACGGAAATAACATTCATGAAATATTCAAAGAACTTTCAGATGCTATGTATCATATTGAAAGAAATGGAAATGCAAAAATAATCCTCACCGATTTATCGATCAAATTGACTCGTTTAATTCATAAAAAATAAATCATAATGAACAATGTTGCCTCAATTTTACTTTTAGCTTTTCTAGCGTTAACTTTTTTACAATCGGGTTACGAAAAAATTTTTTACTGGAAAGATAATGTAGCTTGGCTTAAAGAGCACTTTGCTAAGACTCCATTAAAAAATCAAGTTCCGCTGGCTCTTTTGCATTTACTAATTTTGGAATTAATTTCTGGTATTTTATGTGTTGTCGGAGGAATCCAATTATTCACAAATAACGGAAGAGAATTTGGTTTTTACGGAGCAATATTTTCATGTATCTCTTTGTTAATGATGCTTTTCGGACAAAGACTTGCAAAAGATTACGATGGTGCGAGAACCATTGTTATATATTTTATACCAGCCGTTATGGCTGTCTATTGGTTAAATTAACCGATACAAATTTTTAAATTTTTAGATCAAAAAAATGAATCCAAAACATCCTTCAGAATCCTTAACTATTTTAACTGATTTAGTTTTACCGAGCGAAACAAATCCTTTAAACAATTTATTTGGCGGTGAATTATTAGCCAGAATGGATCGCGCGGCAAGTATTGCAGCCCGCAGACATTCGCGCCGAATTGTTGTAACGGCTTCTGTAAATCACGTTGCTTTTAACAGAGCAATTTCGCTAGGAAGCGTTGTAACCGTAGAGGCAAAAGTTTCAAGATCTTTCAAAAGTTCTATGGAAGTTTTTATTGACGTATGGGTAGAAGATCGCGAATCTGGAAATAGAACCAAAGCCAACGAAGCTATTTACACTTTCGTTGCTGTTGACGACACCGGAAGACCTGTTGAAGTACCAGCAATTATTCCAGAAACCGAGATAGAAATCCAACGTTTTGATGCTGCTCTTCGTCGTAAACAACTGAGTTTACTGCTTGCTGGCAAAATAAAACCTTCTGATGCTACAGAATTAAAGGCTTTATTTGTATAGAACGATTTTGTGACAATTTGGAACAATCAAACTTCAAAAAAAGAAGTAATTTTACAAATTATAAAACTGACTAATAAAAATACAGCAGAATTTTCTTATTTTTATCCAGAAAGACAAAATAATAATTTAAGATATTTAGAAAAAATGAGTTCAGAGAAAGAAGCCAAATTAAAAGCACTACAATTAACGCTTGATAAACTTGACAAAACCTACGGAAAAGGAACCGTAATGAAAATGGGCGACAGAGCTATTGTAGAAGTAGAAACGATTTCTTCTGGCTCACTAGGTGTAGACTTAGCTCTTGGAGTAAACGGATATCCGAAAGGAAGAATTATCGAAATATATGGTCCAGAATCTTCTGGAAAAACAACTTTGACGCTTCACGCAATTGCAGAAGCTCAAAAAGCAGGTGGTATCGCTGCCTTTATCGATGCGGAGCACGCATTTGATAGAAATTATGCTGAAAAATTAAATGTTGATATTGAGAATTTAATCATTTCTCAACCAGACAACGGAGAGCAAGCTTTAGAAATTGCAGAAAATCTTATTCGTTCTGGAGCTATAGACATTGTAGTAATTGACTCGGTTGCAGCCTTAACTCCAAAAAGTGAAATTGAAGGCGAAATGGGAGATTCTAAAATGGGTCTTCACGCACGTTTAATGTCACAAGCCTTAAGAAAACTTACTGGAACTATCAGCAAAACAAATTGTACGGTATTCTTTATCAACCAGCTTCGTGAAAAAATTGGTGTTATGTTCGGAAATCCAGAAACTACAACTGGGGGTAACGCACTTAAATTTTACGCTTCGGTTCGTTTAGATATTCGTCGTTCTGCTCAAATTAAAGATGGTGAAAATGTAATCGGAAACAGAACTAAAGTTAAAATTGTTAAAAATAAAGTTGCACCACCATTCAAAACTGCTGAATTTGACATTATGTACGGAGAAGGAGTTTCTAAAACAGGTGAAATTTTAGATTTAGCTGTTGAATTTGACATCGTTAAAAAGGCAGGATCTTGGTTTAGCTACGGCGACACAAAATTAGGCCAAGGTCGTGATGCTGTTAAAACTTTAATTAAAGATAATCCAGAACTTGCTGAAGAACTGGAAATTAAAATTAAAGAGCACATGAAAGAACTGGCAAATGCCTAAAAAATAAGTCTAAAAAAAGACTTTTAAAAAGCCGAGTGATTAAAAAAATCGCTCGGCTTTTTCTATTTTGAAATAAAAATGAAATTTTCACGCAACCTTTTTGCCAAACCTACATCTATTAAAAAAAAGCAGTTTGCAATTGGTACTGCCATATATCAATTTGGCGTTTTTTTAGAATTTACATTGGTTGGTTATTTGAGTAAAAACCCGTTAGTTATCTTCAACTGACGGGTTTTATCAAATTTTTTTAAATTCTGACGCAACCATTTTAATTTCTTCTCATCTATAATAATGTGACATTAACTTGAGTTCCTAACTAAACTCTTTATTATCAACCATTAATATTTTTAATCATGAAAGAAAAAATGGAATTGTTGTACAATAAAAACCGAAGAAAAACCAAATTAAAATTTAAAAAAGTATTACGTTTTATTTCAGAAAAGATAATTCACAGATAATAACTTTTGAATAAAAATAGGGGGTTTTTAATTCAAAGAAAAGCCGGTAGATCTAATCAGTCTACCGGCTTTTGTATTTTACATAATGTAAGACTGTTTATTATCGCTGAAAGTCGATTAAGCCTTTGTAGATTAAACTTCTTACCTGTTCTTTCAATTCTTTCCTATGATCGCTTGTCAATCCATTTGTTTCTACGAATGGCAAGATTCGTACACGCATTTTTCCTGGGCTTCCACTCATGAATGTATATGAAAAACGTTCTTTATTATCTGGAAAAACAATTGGCACAATCGGAATTTGGTGTTCTATAGCCAATCGGAATGCTCCGTCTTTAAACTCATCCAGCAAAATACTCTCATCATCTGGAACTCCACCTTCAGGAAAAATACAAATACTCAAACCTTGATTAAGACGATTTTGTGCTCTTTTAAAAACTTCATTTTTACTTTTAGGAGAACTTCTGTCAACCAAAATACAAGTTCGTTTATAGAAAAATCCAAAAAGTGGAATCTTTACAAGCTCTTTCTTCCCAACAAAAACAAATGGATTTTTTATAAGCGCCAGCATTAACATAATATCGGTCATCGAGGTATGATTGGCCACAATCATATAACTATTCCCTTTAATGAGCTTCTGTTCGCGTTTTACGATATAATAAAAGCCCATTCCGAAAAGGATAAATTTAGCCCAAATGCGGGCCATTTTAAAGAAGTATGGATATCCTTTCTCAGAAAGGATCGAAATGACCAGAAAAGGGAACATAATGAGTATTGGAATGGCCATCAAAACGTAAAACCAAACTCTCCAAAGAATCCAAAAAGCAATTTTAAATATTTTCATAGCTTCAAATGTAAGAAAGAGAAACGAATTTTGTGAATATTTTAATATTGATAAAAACTAACTCTCTATTTTTTTTAACGCAGAGATCGCTAAGTTTTTTCGCGGAGTACGCAAAGTTTTTTTGAGAAAATGTTTTGCAAAGAGTTCACAAAGCTCTACTTCTATCCGATTTGTAAACTTAAAGAAAAACTCTGTGATCTCTGCCACAAAATTGCTATTTTTATACGAAATTCTGCGTTAAAAATTAAATTATTAAAATGAATGAAAATGAAATTTCAACTATCGTTATTGGTCTCGCGATAGAAATACACAGAAAACTTGAACCTGGTTTATTAGAAAATGTTTATCAAGAATGTCTATTCCATAAACTCAAGCAAAAAGGTCTCATAGTAGAAAAGGAAAAACCAATGCCTCTAATTTTTGAAGAAATAAAACTAGATTGTGGCTACCGAATCGATTTACTAATTGAAAACAAATTCATAATTGAAATTAAAGCGGTTGAAACTTTAACGGTAAACCATTTAGCGCAAACATTAACGTATTTGAGATTAGGAAACTACAAACTTGGTTTATTAATAAACTTTAACGAAGCGCTTTTAAAAAATGGCATAAGGAGAGTAATAAATAATTTTTAAAAACATCGAAAATTACTGTGATCTTTACAAAACTCAAAAAATCTTCCTAAACTCTGCGAAAAACTCTGTGAACTCTGCGCTAAAAAAACGAACTTTGCAGATCAAGTATAAGAAAAAACTAGAATGGCAAAAATACTTACTGGTGTTCAAAGTACAGGAACACCGCATTTAGGAAATTTATTAGGCGCAATTATTCCGGCAATCGAATTATCAAACGATCCAGCAAATGAATCTTATTTGTTTATTGCCGATTTGCATTCCATCACACAGATTAAAGACGGAAAAACTTTAAGAGAAAACACCTATAGCACAGCTGCGGCTTGGCTTGCGTGTGGTTTAAATCCTGATAAAGTTACTTTTTACAGACAATCAGATGTGGTTCAAACTACAGAATTGACTTGGTATTTGAGCTGTTTTTTTCCATTTCAAAGATTGACTTTAGCGCATTCTTTCAAAGATAAAGCAGATCGTTTAGACGATGTTAACGCTGGACTTTTCACGTATCCGATGCTAATGGCTGCCGATATTTTATTGTATGATGCTGAATTTGTTCCTGTTGGAAAAGATCAATTGCAACATTTAGAAATTACTCGCGATGTTGCGGCTCGTTTCAATCACCAAATGGGCGAAACGTTTGTACTTCCTGAAGCAAAAATTCAGGAAAACATCATGCTGATTCCGGGAACAAACGGAGGAAAAATGAGTAAGTCTGCCAACAATATCATCAATATTTTCTTGGACGACAAAACATTACGTAAACAAGTAATGAGCATTGAAACAGATTCGACTCCACTTGAAGCTCCTAAAAATCCAGATACTTGTAATGCATTTGCAATTTATTCTTTGCTAGCAAACGAAGAACAAACTGCACAAATGAGAGCAAACTATCTAGGCGGAAATTATGGTTATGGTCACGCGAAACAAGCTTTATTTGAGTTAATTACTGAGAAATTCAAAACTGAGAGAGAAAAATACAATTACTACATCAACAACCTTGAAGAAGTAGACGCATTACTGAAAAAAGGCGCAGCAAAAGCTTCTGTAATTGCCGATGGTGTTTTAGCAAAAGTTAGAGAGGTTTTAGGATTTGGAAAATAATTTAAAAACAGTCTTTTAAAAAAACGCTGATCATTTTATAATTGGTCAGCGTTTTCTTTTTATTGTTCATTTTCGTTACTTTTATTGTAACTTATTCAATATTAATCACTTAAAACATAAACTAAATGGATAAGTTGTGAAGATTATAATGTTCCACGGTATCCATTACACTTTCGAAATATAGTTCTTGGCTTATTGCTAAGTTTATAATTTATACCAACTGTGCAAACCTTTTTAATGATAATAAATTATAGGATTTTCTGCGTTAAATTGATTCAAAAAGTTTTCCTGGAAGTGGTCTAATAACGCCTTTTAATTCCATTTCCAAAAGAATTCCAGATAATTTGAAAATCGGAATTTCACATTCAATTGCAATAATATCCAATAACTCTTTTCCCTTTTTATGAAGAAAATCATAGATCTTTTGTTCATCGGGTTCTAATTCTACAAAAAGCTGTTTCTGAATATTTTTGGGCTTTTCTTTAATATCCCAATTTAGCATATAAATTAAATCGGCAGCACAGGTCAGCACATTTGCTTTCTGGGTTTTTATCAAGTTATTACAGCCTTGGCTGTATTTGTCAGTAACCCTTCCTGGCACTGCAAAAACATCACGATTGTATTCATTCGCCATATTAGCAGTTATTAGAGAACCACCTTTATCAGCAGATTCTATAACAATTGTCGCTTCAGTCATTCCAGCCACAATACGGTTTCGACGAACAAACTTCTCTTTATCAGGATTAGAATCACTCCAAAACTCAGTAATAAATCCACCATTCTCTTCCATTCTAGCCATGTATTTTTTATGTGTTCGCGGATAAATTTGATTTAAGCCATGAGCCAAAACACCTATTGTCTGCAAATTATAATCCATTGCTGCTTGATGTGCTACTATATCAACTCCATAAGCAAAACCGCTCACAATTACAGGGTCTAATGGCGCAAGATCTTCAATCAGATTTTTACAGAAATCGGTTCCATAAGAAGTAACTTGACGTGTACCAACAATGCTAATTATTCTTTTGTTTTTGAAATCCAGATTTCCAGCAGTAAAAATCATAATTGGCGCATCAATGCAATGTTTAAGCCGTTCCGGGTAATTTTCGTCCTGAAAAAAAGAAACCTGAATATTGTTATTTTTAATAAACGAAAGTTCTTTATCTGCTTTCTCGAAAACACTTTTATCTTTCAGATTTTTCAATAAAACACTTCCAATTCCATCAACAGCTGCTAATTGCGAACTTTTAGCTTTAAAAATAGCAGAAGCATCACCAAAAGAATTAAGCAACTTTTTACCCATTATATCTCCCACTCCATCAACCTTCAATAAGGCAAGTAAATTAAATAATTCTTGATCTGTCATTTGTTTTTAACATTATGTAAAATAGAAAAAATAAATCTACTTTTTATGAAGCGCAAATATCTATAAAACAAAGTAATTTCTTAATAAATTTTAAAAATAATTCCTACGTTGCCTTTCAAATAAGAGAAACAAAACAGTTAATTAATTGAAAACGAATTGTCTAAAAATAATTCTGAATTGTTAATAAAAATTGTGAATAAAATTTTGATAACTATACGCGTTGTCTAACTTTGTTAATATGAAAATCGAAGTATATATCTCACAGTTATTGTATCGTTATCAGTGTGTAACGGTTCCAGGATTTGGTGCATTTTT
>RCUK01001218.1_pt1 | contig 17140 bp, 12 predicted proteins | sample 2166381 | NCBI WGS metagenome assembly RCUK01 (sample SAMN09932809, study PRJNA488358) | compost metagenome | isolation source: compost soil in an enriched community | place: Germany: Experimental Botanical Garden | reverse complement strand
ATAACAGCAGCACTATTAATAAGCATGCTCTTTACGATATCATCATGTACCGATCTGGATGAGCAATTATATGATAGAGTAGAAGATGGAAATTTTGGAAATACTCCAAAAGAAATTGATGCATTAGTGGGCGGGGCGTATTCTTCGTTAAGAGGTTTTGCAGATGGAATTTCAAATAATTACCCAACCTGCGAATACGTATTCTTTTTGAATGAAACGGTTTCTGATGAAGCGACAATTCCTACCAGAGGAACAAACTGGTACGATGGCGGACAATATCAGGATGCACAAAAACACACCTGGAAAGCAGATAATCGTATGATTCTTTCAGCCTGGCGTTATAATTACACCGGAATTGCAAAGATCAATTCTATCATTTATCAAATCGATAAATCTTCATTGACAGATGCTGCAAAAGCACCAATTTATGCCGAATTAAAAGCGTTACGAGCCTATTACTATTACAATCTTTTAGATATGTTTGGGAATGTGCCAATCGTAACCAATTTTGAGGATACGGCTTTGCCATCAAATTCGACCCGCAAACAAGTTTATGATTTTGTAGAGAAAGAATTGCTGGATGCTATTCCACATTTAACTGCAAACGTGGTATATTCTAAATTCACAAAAAATGTTGCCTATTCTCTTTTAGCAAGATTATATCTAAATTCTCAGGCTTTTATAGGAACAGCGCGTTGGCAGGATTGTATTAATATGTGTCAGAAGGTAACAGGATATACTTTAGCACCTGATTTCTTTGCCAATTTTGCAACAGAAAACCAAAAGTCACCTGAAATCATTTTTGCCATTCCGTATGATTCAAAAGCAGGAACAGTAGGAAACTATATGTCCTCTATGTCTTGTCATTACTTGCATAAATTAACGCTTTCACCAGTTGGAGATTATCCGTGGAGTGCAAACGGTATGTGTGCACAACCAGGAGTTTATTCTGCTTTTGCAGACACAGATAAAAGAAAGAAATGTATGGTTGCCGGAGATCAGATCAATTTAGCAACAGGTACCGTAATTATCATGGATAGCGGAGAACCTTTGACTTATACTGAAGAAGTAAACAGTGTTGCCGATGCTAAAGAAAATCAGGGAGTTCGTCTTGGAAAATATGAAATGAAAGCAGGAGAACAATGGGAACGTGACCATGATTTAGTTGTAATTCGTTATGCTGAAATTTTAATGATGCAGGCAGAATGTTACGTTCGGTTAGGGTCTGCTGATTTGGCTAAGCCATTTATACAGCAAATTACAGCGCGTGCCGGAGAAGAAATGCCTGCAACAATTGATCTTAATTTTATTGATAAAGAATTGCTGAAGGAATTCACTTTTGAAGGAAGAAGGAAGAAGAAGAACGGATAATATTCGTTTTGGAACATTCTTCCTGTCATGGTGGGAAAAAGGAACTACAGAAAAATACAGAGCAATTTTCCCTATTCCAAGCAGTGTCTTAACTACAAATAAAAACCTGGTACAGAATCCTGGGTATTAGGTTATTGAATGTCAGTCTTCCATGTTGGTTAGTCGTGGAAGGCTGACATGTTTTATGTTTATTTTAAACACATAGAAACATAGATTTTATATTTAAAAGATTAATAAAAAAAAGTGAATAAAAAGAAACTAGTTTCTCACACATAGCTATGTGTTTTTGATGCAAGTGAAACGCCTTTTCTAAGCTATGAAAACTATGTTTCTATGTGTTTAAATAATTGCACAAAGTGAATTGGAACAACATCCCATATTCCATAAAAAATAAATAAATCTATATGAAAAGATATATCACATTATTGTTTTTTGGTATCATGAACATTTTAGTCGCTTCTGGTTGCAGCAGTGATGATAAAGGTTCAGATAAACCGACAGAACCAGAAACAATTCAGCCTGTTGCGATTGAAAAAACAAATAGCACCAAAATTTATGTGCATTACATGCCCTGGTTTGAAACCAATGAAAGTAGTGCCGATAAAAAATGGGGATATCACTGGACAATGGCAAACAAAAATCCGAATACGATAGGCGCCAACAACCGTCGAGAAATAGCATCGTATTATTATCCGCTGATTGGTCCTTATCATTCAGGCGATAAAAATGTGATTGAAAATCATTTATTATTGATGAAATATTCAGGAATTGATGGTGTTTTGATCGATTGGTATGGCACTTATGATGTTAACGATTACAGAATGGTAAAAGAAAACACAGAGCAACTTATTGCCATGTTAGACAAAGTGGGACTTGAATATGCCATTGTTTACGAAGACAGAGTTACTACAAATGTTGTCAATGCCGGAAAAGCAATTTCAGTAACCAGCGCTGCCAAAACAGATTTGGCTTATATGGAGAAAAATTATTTTGACGATGCCAATTATATCAAAATAAATGGAAAACCATTATTATTAAACTTCGGGCCAATAGTATTGCAAACACCATCAGAATGGACCAATGTTTTTGGTGCTTTGATCACAAAACCTACTTTTTTAACGCTGTGGGATCAATCTGTTGAAGCGGGTGCTAATGCTTCCGGTGAATATGCCTGGGTATATAAAAACAGCACCTATTTGACTAATTTCTATACCAATACAAAACCTAAACTTTCGGTTGCCATGGGAGGTGCTTATCCTGGTTTTAAAGATTTTTATGCCGAGGGTGGTGGCGGTTCCGCCATCGGTTGGACAATTGAACATAATAATGGAGCCACACTTGATGAAACGCTTGCATTAGCCAAAAATGCCAATTTAAGCTACCTGCAATTAATCACATGGAATGACTTTGGTGAAGGAACCATGTTCGAACCAACAGTAGAATTTGGATATACTTACATAGAAAAAGTGAAAGCCTTTGCCGCTGTAAAAAATACCGAATCCTTTTTTACAGATATCAGTAAATTATATAACCTAAGAGTAGAAAAGAAAGGTAATACCGATGCCCAGAAAAAATTAGACCAGGCTTTTAATTATTTTGTTTCTATGCAGCCTGCAAAAGCGAAACAATTAATTAGTGAAATAAAATAAGAGTTGTAATTAATACAATTAAATAATGAAAAACATAAAATATAGATACTGTCTGATTCTTTTTGCGTCGATTTTGATATACGCCTGCAGTGCCAGTACTAAAAAAACATACAAAGTCAGCTCTCCGGGAAAAAACACCGAATTAGTTTTTGAATTAACAGCTTCAGGTCAGCCTCAATACAGTTTTACATCTAATGGAAAATCAGTAATTGAACCTTCATTAATGGGATTTGAGTTTCAGGGAATCCAAGAAATGACCGAAGGTTTTGAAGTCGTTTCTACCGAAGAAAAAACTTCAGATGAAACCTGGGAACAGCCTTGGGGAGAATTCAAAAAAGTGAGAGATCATCACAACGAACTGATTGTTCATTTGAAAGAAGCAAAAGGAGAAGAACGTTTGGTTGATATTATTTTCAGGGTTTTTGATGATGGAGTAGGTTTCAGATATTCTTTCCCAAAACAACCTCATTTAGGAGAAGTAAAAATTTCGAATGAAGTTACAGAATTCACTTTTAAATCGGATAATGATGTTTGGTGGATTCCGGTGCATCGTGAAAACAGTTATTATGAGAGCACGTATCGCAAAACGCCAATCAGCAAAACAGATACGATTAATACTCCTGCAACTTTTGAAACTAAAGAGAAATTGTTTGTAGCCATTCACGAAGCTAATCTGACCGATTTTGCTTCTATGACACTTTTAAAAACAAGTGACAAACAATACAAAAGCGAGTTGGTGCCGTGGGCAGATGGCGTAAAAGTATATGCTGAAACGCCTTTTCAAACACCCTGGAGAACTATTGTGGTTGGAAAAACACCAGGCGATGTTGCTACATCAACCATTATGCTGAATCTGAACGATCCGTCAAAAATTGAAGATCTTTCGTGGATTACACCTTCAAAATATATCGGAATTTGGTGGGGAATGCATTTGGAGAAATTCACTTGGGGGCAAGGGCCAAAACATGGGGCAACAACTAAGAATACAAAAGAATATATTGATTTTGCTGCGAAAAACAATTTTGACGGCGTTCTGGTAGAAGGCTGGAACGAGGGCTGGGACGGCGACTGGACAGCAGACGGAAATGCATTTAGTTTTGTAAAAGCATATCCGGATTTTAATTTAGAAGAAATAACCAAATATGCTGCCATCAAAAATGTTCGTTTAATTGGACATCATGAAACCGCGGGTGCTACAAAAAACTACGAAAGCCAATTGGAAGATGCTTTTAAATTGTATCAGAAAATGGGCGTGAATTCGGTTAAAACGGGTTATGTAAATAAATATTTAGACAAAAAAGAATGGCACGATAGCCAGTACGGAGCACGTCATTACCGAAAAGTAATTGAAACGGCGGCTAAATATCATATTATGATTGACAACCATGAACCGATGAAAGGAACCGGAATTCAACGTACGTATCCGAACTTTATGTCTCAGGAAGGCGGAAGAGGACAAGAATACAATGCCTGGTCTGTTGATGGCGGAAACACTCCGGAACATTTAACGACTTTGCCTTTTACAAGAATGTTATCAGGACCGTTTGATTATACACCGGGGAATTTCAATTTTGATTATAAAACGCCTTCGGGAGCGCGAGTACAAACCACTTTGGCGAATCAATTGGCTTTGTATGTTATTATTTTTAGTCCGCTGCAAATGGCTTCAGATTTGCCTGAAAACTATGTTGGAAAGCCGGAATTTCAATTCATAAAAGATGTTCCTTGTACTTGGTCCGATACCAAAGTATTAGATTCTAAAATTGGAGAATACACCACCATTGTCCGTAAAGACTGGGACGAGAAAAACTGGTATTTAGGGTCTATTACAAACAAAGACGCCAGAGACCTTAAAGTTCAATTAACATTTTTGGATGCAGGAAAAGAATACGAAGCTGAAATTTATGCCGATGGAGCAGGAGCGAATTACAAAACAAATCCGTATCCGGTAGCCATTTCTAAGCAAAAAGTAAATAATAAAACAGTATTAGATATTAAACTCGCAGCTGGCGGAGGAACAGCTATAAAATTCTCTCCAATACAGAAATAATTGAGTTAGTTGAAGTTTATTTTAAGTTAAGTTTGGACTGATGAGCCCGATAACTGTAAAAGTTATCGGGCTTGTTTTTTTCACCATATAAGTCATATAAGTTCATTTTAACTTAACCGAAAAATGCTTATCATTTTAGATCATATAAGTTATATGTTATGATTGGCTTATCATTTAAACTACAAAAGCCATATAAGTTCAATCTATTAAATGAACTTATATGACTTATATGGTGTAAATAAATTTTGGAATTTCTAAAATTCGAATTTTTAATGTTTATAAAGCTTAACATGATTTCCGAAAGAGTAGGTAGCAGTTAAACTAGGGCCATTATAGCTCCATTTTAAAAATCCGTTCAGTCTTTCTTCTTCAACATCAACTCTTATGTTCAATCCGGTATATCCGGCTGTTAAGCTGAAGTTTTTGTAAACATTATATAAAACAGAAAGGTTGTAGCTTAATATTCGCCCATCTATATTATCGATTTTAAGAGCAAAATAATTAGCATTCACATACAGCCCCCATTTTTCTGCTAAAACAAATTCTCCCCAAAGTCCCAGATCTGGTAGCGGTGCGGTAAAATCGAAATTGTCTTTGTATTCCACTTGTTGTGTTTGTCCTTCAAGTTTTATACCCATATCTCCCAATAAAACATGACTTCCAATAAGGGCTCCTATTTCATATGTCGGCTTTGAGATAAAAGCATAACCATATGTAATTCGAATAATTTGATTGTCTGCAAAAGCTGAAATTCGTGCATTTATAGGGTAAGTGTTATCTCCGAAATTAATTTCTCTTTCAAGTGTTTTTGTTGAGGTTCTTTTTAAATAAAAAAATTCTGCACCAAGTCTTGATCTTCTTGAAATTCTCCATTCAAACGCCCCTGCAAAAGATGTAGTGGTTTTATTAAATCCAAGATCTCTTTCAAAATCAATCAAATCTCCAATTTGAGCATTATTACTGTTATATTCTACTTCTGTATTATTAGAAGGAAAAAAAACTCCGGCATTAAATTTAAAGCGTCTTGCATGCCAGGGTAAATCTTCAGGGTTATAATCCTGAGGTGTATCAGAATCATTTTGTAAGACTGGTAAAGTATTCTCAGTAGAGATTTCAGCAGTATTCTGTGCATTTGCCGAAAACCAAAAAAGGGAAATAATCAATAAAGAAAATAATTTTTTCATAAGATTTATTTTTAAATTTTGGTAGATAATTTTAACAATTAAAGTTAACAAAAAAAATCATGCAATTCGTCTTTTTGCTTTTATTATTTGATTAATTCCGTTGATAGTCAGTTAACTATAGGTTTTGTTAAAATTAGTTGACATGTCACTCTTTTTTGTAATTTTGCATCATGACAGATTCAAATATAAATTCAGAATCATTTGATAAAGCTTTTAGTGCTGAAATTGCTGACAGTTTTTTATTTCAGATTCACCGAATTAAAAAGGCTCTTTTTCGTCGTACTAATGCTTTAATGAGCGAAGCAGGAATTACGTTGCAGTTAGAACAATTGCCGCTCATCATGATTTTGCAGCATAAAGATTTATCTCAAAGAGAACTTTCAGATAAAACAATGCGAGACAAATCTTCTATTTTACGAAGCATTACTGCATTAGAAAAAAAGAGTCTGCTTATTGTAAGAAAAGATAAAACAGACAAGCGTAAAAATGTCGTTAGCCTGACGGAAGAAGGAATTACATTAGCTACAATCATTCGCTCTTTAATGAAAAAATCTGAAGATGAGGTGCTTTCTGTTTTTACGGCAAAAGAAAGAATTGAAGCATTAGAAACTATCCGAAGTTATGCTGACAGATTAGATCAGTCTTAATTTTTTTGTGTGAATTAAAGGTTGATATGTCAACTTTTGGAAGAGTATAGAATTTAGAATATAGAACAAAGAGCAAAGAAGAAAGAAGAAAGAAGAAAGAAACTTATGCGGTTGATAAACTTGATTTTAAGACTAAATAATTTTGATCAGTGGATGAAAAAATATATTATAAAATAAAAAAATGAATAAAAAAGAATTATTAGAAGGGCCGATACTTTCCTCATTATTAAAATTGGCGGTACCTATTATGATTGCCAATCTTTTGCAGGCCGCTTATCAATTGGTTGATGCTTTTTGGGTGGGTCGTTTGGGAGGAGATGCTGTTGCGGCTGTGTCTGTAAGTACGCCGGTTATATTTTTAACGATCGCTTTGGGAACCGGTCTTGCGATTGCAGGATCGATTTTGATTGCACAATATTTTGGTGCCGGACAGCAGGAAATGGTCAATCATGTCGCAGCACAAACTTTACTGATGGTGATAACCGTTTCGGTTGTTTTATCGATTATTGGATATTTGCTGAGTCCGTATTTTTTACATGTACTGAATGTGACACCACAAGTTTATAGTGATGCATTAGGTTTTATGCGCGTGGCTTTTATTGGCCTGGTTTTTAGTTTTAGTTTTATGATTTTCCAGTCGGTTATGCGTGGGGTGGGGCGTGTGACTTTGCCGGTTTATATTGTTTTGGGAACTGTGATTCTGAATTTTGCATTGGATCCGTTGTTTATTTTTGGATGGAATTTTATTCCGGCAATGGGGGTAAAAGGCGCTGCTTTGGCAACCTTATCAACTCAAAGTTTAGCTATTGTGATTGGTTTTTTCATTTTGTTCAGAGGAAAACATGGCATTCATTTGCAACTGAAAGATTTTAAACCGGATTATAAACACATTAAAAAAGCTTTTAAAATTGGTTTTCCATCGTCAATAGAGCAATCTATGCGTGCAATTGGTATGATGGCGATTACTTTTTTGATTGTACATTTTGGGACTACAACCGTTGCTTCATACGGAGCGGGTTCGAATTTAATTCAGCTGATTTTGATCCCGGCTTTGGGACTTTCTATGGCAATCGCAACTTTAGTAGGTCAAAATATCGGTGCGGGAAATATTGCCCGTGCGGCTCAAATTGGAAAATTAGGTGGTTATTTAGGTTTCGGTTTGCTGAGCGGCCTTGGGATTATTGCCTACGCTTTTGCGCCTTACTTAATTGCATTTTTTGTTCCGAATGATCCCGCGGTTATTGAAGGCGGAACCCAACTGTTGAGAATTACTTGCCTTTCCTGGGGATTTTTGGGTTTACAGCTTTGTTTAACCGGAGTTTTCAGAGCAGTTGGAAATACAACGCTTCCGATGATTTTGACTTTGGTTTCGCAATGGGTGATTCAGTTTCCACTGGCTTATATTTTATCGCATAATACTTCGTTGGGAAAAATTGGTATCTGGTGGGCTTTCCCTATTTCATCTGTTGTAACGGGATTGATTACTTTAATTATTTATGCTAAAGGTGATTGGAAAAAAGAACGCCTAACCGGAAAAACAAATAAACTTATTGATAAAGTGGAGAAGGAGATTGTTAAGGAGGGATTTGAAAGTGTTAAGTAAAGATTCTAAGTTGCTAAGATACTAAGGGACTAAGTTTTTTTTGAGAGGTTCAAAGGAACAAAGGGGCAAATGCTCAAAGTTTTTTTTTAAAGGTTCTGAGATTCTAAGTTGCTAAGGTTCTAAGATTTTTTAAAGATATATCGAAGAGGCGCACAGCAGTGCGTCTCTTTTTGTTTATTGAATGTCTTGAAATTTCTAAATAAATAATCGTCTTCTGAAAACTGGATGCGTGAGGGATAGGAGTAGGCTACCGAAGTAGCATGGATAGCCCGACAGCTTTTAAGAAAAGGCCCAATGAACGCAAAATTGATTGGGCCTTTTCTTAAAAGGTGGCACGCCCTTATTGAGTTAAGAGTTAGGAATGTCAACTTATAACTCATAATTCATAACTTTTTTAAACTCTATTATAATCAGCTTTCCAGTGTACGATGGCTTTTTTAATGGCATCGCCGGTTAGACTGTTTTTTAGGGTGTCTTCTATAAGAGGTAGTAATTCGTTATCTGGTGCAAATCGCAGAGCAAATATTTGATCGTCTGTTAATTTGTATTCGAATTCTTCCAGTCTTTTTCCGGTTAGGGTGAAATAACGGTAGCGGAGTTCTAATCTGACTATTCGGTTTTGCAAAATTAAGGCGTAATGTTGGCGTAACATATAGGCAAGGCAAAACAGGAATATAAAAGTAACACTTATAAAGGACCAAATTAATGGCTGATCTGTATTGAACGCAAAGTAAATACTGGCAATAAGAAAAATAATTAAAATGGGATAATAAACAAAATGATGGGGAGTGTAAAAACGTATGTGGTTGTAATAGGTTTGAATTTTCATAGTTTTTGTATTTAGGTTTAAGGTTAAATAAGAAAAAGCTACCCTATGAATAGAATAGCTTTTTTTTCAAAATAAACTAACATAACCAATGTTTCTTTATATATAAACTCTAAAGATTCCTTTTGAGTTTTCTTATGTGATATCTATATTTTAAAAAAGCCTCAATTGCATGTAATCAGTTTCAAATGGCTTTATTTCCTTGAAGTAAAATTAGATTGATTGTTGTAGTTTCTTGTTATATTTTAAGAGGATATTGTTATATGATTTCAATATTTTTTTTTTGAGAAGATAGAGTATAGAGTATAGAAAATAGACTTTAGAAGCAAGAGTAAGGCCTATAGCCTACAGCCTATGGCTTACAGCTATTTCCCATTCTTCTAATTTTGATTGGAATGATTTGCCTGCGTTGGCTGGGCTTGTTGATGGTAGTGTTATTAAGTGATACTCTTTTTTTAAGTGGACGTATTTCTTGAAAAAGGCTGCGGCTTTTTGGCCGTTGAAAAGGATGGTTTTTATATTTGGATGTTGTCCTAAAAATGTTTCGAAATCATTGGCTATTTCATTTTTTATGGCGCTGTCTAAACTTCCGACACGATCGCAGAATTGTAGTACATCCCATAGTGCAATGTTGTTTTTTTGTAAAAGAGCTTTCCGGGTTTGGTAGTCATTGGAGAAATCTTCTTTGAGAATAGGAAACATAAACTTCCAGAAATTATTCTGATTATGTCCGTAATATTGATTTAGTTCTAACGATTTTGTTCCGGGCATTGTGCCTAAAATCAAAATGTTAGCGTCTTGCGAAGTGATTGGGGCGAATGAAAAACTTTTCATGCTTTTAAGATTTTGTTTTAATTCAAATTAGTAAATGTTAAAATAATCATTTATAGGGAATTATAAAACAAAAACGAAAAATTATATAACACATTTGGCTATTGTGTGACGAACTTTGAATCGTAGATTTTTAGAATTCTGCTTCCTTACAAGAATTCGTTTTTATTGAAATCTATAATCGTAGAATCTCAATTTTAATTACAAGCAAAATGAAAACAGTTACTATTAATACAGAAAAAATTAATGCTATTTTTGAACAGTTACACTCTAATTTTGGAGGAAAAGTAACGTCTGATTTAGATGAATTTACTTTAGAAATTAATAATAGTACTGCAAGTGGATCTATTATTGGAGCTTCTTTTAATGACAATATTTCGTATGTGCAATTCGACATGAATTTTACTGTTGATGTTCGAATTGATATTACAAATGTAGAATCGGCACCAATTTATTTTGCGTATTGTTCTCAGGGAAGTTTGTCGCATAGTTTTGGTATTTTGGGCGAAGAGAGAACGTTTAAAACCTTTCAGACTGCCATTGCAATCTCAAAAGTAAATCAGGATAATGTTTTGTTTTTTGAGAAAGATAAGAATACAAAATTCACGTTAATTATTGTTGGAACTCAGGCTGCTGATAATCAACTTTATGCTTTGGATAATTCTTTGAGCGATAAAGTAAAAGAAACCTTTTTTGAAAATAGTAAAGATGAAGATTTCTTTTATTTAGGTTCTTACAATCTTCAAATTGCTGAAAAAATTGAACAATTAAATGCCGTTTCTCAAACCGGAATTGTTAGAAAATTACTTAAAGAAGGTATTTTGAGAATTATTCTGGCAATGGAAATTCAACAACATACTGATGATTTGAATGCTTTCTCAAAAGATGCAAATTGTTTGACCTTGAGAGAAATGGAACAAATAAAAGAACTTTCGGAATTTATAAAAAATTCTCCGGAAGAGCCTTTTACCATTAAATCACTAAGTAAAAAATCAGGTTTATCTCCCAATAAATTACAGGAAGGTTTTAAAATGATTCACAATCGCACTGTAAATGATTATATCACACATATGCGAGTTTTAAAAGCCGAGTTGTTAATTAGAACATCTGACTTAAATATCTCAGAAATTGTATACTGCATTGGTTTTACCAGCAGAAGTTACTTCTCAAAAATCTTCAAACAAAAATTCAATTGTAGTCCAAAAGAGTATAAATTTAATTTGAATCCTTTGGCTATTACTGCGTAATTTAAAGTTGCTAAGGTTCTGAGATGCTAAGTTGCTAAGAAAAAAAACTTAGAACCTTAGCATCTCAGAATCTTAGAGCCTAAAAAAAATCACCGTCCAAACTTATAATACTCCAAATCCTTATTTTTCGTATCATTAATCGAATCCAAAATAGAATTCATTCCTAAAACGCTAAAGGTAATTCCGTTTCCGCCAAAACCTAAGACGTAATGTTCGTTTTTGTCCGGATTTGGTTTTCCAAAATAGGGAAGTCCGTCTTGTGTTTCTCCAAAAGTTCCCGCCCAGGAATAATCGATTTTGAAAGTAATATCAGGGAATTTTTTCTGGAATTGTCTTAAAAGCATTTTTTCTTTTTTAGGCAATAATTTATCTCTTCTTTTAGGATCTTTAAATTCTTCGTCGCCGCCACCCATGATAATTCGGTTATCTTCTGTGATACGGAAATAAAAATAGGGTGAACCTGTATCCCAAAAAATAGCATTTTTAAAAGAATTTGGCACTTCCGGCAAGGCTTCAGAGGCAATAACATAAGTACTTTTAAGATCTACGACCTTTTCGGTCAGTGTTTCTGTACTCTCGTAGCCACTGCAGTGTATAATATGATCTGCCGTAATGAGATGCCTGTTTTCGGTATGAGCAATTAATTTTGTTTTTTGTTTATGGATAGAAGTTACATTGGTACGATCAAAAATCTGCATTCCTTTTTGCTGGCAATCATGCAATAAATCATTTGCCAAACGGTACGGATCCATAACTGCAGCCGTATTAGATTCGATGGCCGCCATTGCGTTTAATCCCAATTTTTTTAGATCTGATTCTTCAAGCCAGCTGACATCAAATCCGTGTTGTTTTCGGGTTTTGAATTCGTGTTTTAAAAACGGAATATCTTTTTTGAAGGAACAATAATATATGCTCTTCTTAAATTCAAACTGGCAATCGCTTTTAATATTATCTATTATCGTTCGCAAATCAAAAATAGCCTGTTTTCCATTTTTATAACTGTCAACCGCACATTCTAATCCTCTTAATTTAATGAGTTCATGTAATGGAACATCGATTTCATATTGCAATAATGCCGTGCTTGCGGCCGTACTGCCATTACAAATGTCACGTCGGTCTACAAGTACTACTTTTTTGCCTTCATTAATTAATTTATAAGCAATAAGGGCGCCGGTTATTCCGCCGCCAACAATTAAAATTTCAGTATTTAAATCCTGGTCAATCGACGGATAACTGTATCTCATGGCGCTCTTTAAAGGCCAGAAGGTTTCTGTTGATCGAAGCTTCATTTCTTAGTTGTTTTTTTTGCAGCTTTAGTAGGTTGAGCGGTTTTTCTGGCGGTTTTTTGCTGACTTCTGTTTCTGTCTTTTCTTTCGTGCTGATCATATGCTTCGCCAATAGAATGGGAGGTTCTGATGCTTTCGTCTTTTTTAGCCAATTCACTTAGTCTTTGGTAGTACTTTTGCACGATAATCATTTCTTCTTCGGTCATACTTTCTATGTCAACCAAACTGTTGCTTGAATATTCGCTCGATGCAACTAATTCGTTTAATTTCAATTGAATAGCAAGTGAATCTTTATTTTGTGCTTTCTGAATTAAAAAAACCATTAAGAAGGTAATAATCGTAGTTCCTGTATTAATAACCAATTGCCAGGTTTCAGAATAGTCGAAAATAGGGCCCGAAACTGCCCAGCCCACAACAATTAAAAACGCACCAATAAATGCAGTTGTACTCCCTGCAGCTTTTGAAACTTTGGTTGCAAATTCTTCGAAGGCACTATTGCCTTTTGGTTTTTTCTTTTCCATTTTATTTTTAACTTTTTCGTTTGCTTACTTTTTCTTCCCGAACCACTTTATTATTTTTTTCATCATAAATGGCATCGTATATTTTTTGTCCTGTTTTACTGAAAATTTTGATTTTTGGTTCCTCATGCGTTCCTGTTATAACAATCGGAAAACCGACAAGTCCACCTGGTGGTAATCCTAATCGCATTCTTAAATCTAATAATCCATCAAAACTTGTTGTCCCTTTTATAGTAGGTCTAAAACTCGCTACGCTAAATGTAAAGGGCTCAATATGAATTAAATTATTATCGATTGTGGATATAATTTCGATTCCCTTCATATCAGGGTTATTTAAACCCTTTTGCCCTGTCTGCGAGCTAATCCCGTCAAATAATTTAAGTCCTTTAACTTGTACATCGCGTAAAAGGATTGTTCCACCACCTTCAAGAGATTCGTAAATAGGTCCCATATTTCCGTCTAAATCTCCTTTAACGGTATAATCAACAGAAATAATTCCCTGCGCTTTTTCGGCTGCAGTTACCATATCATGAAACATCGGAATTTCTTTGTAAGCTCTTTGCACACTGAAATCTTTGGCTGTGAAATGTGCAGCAAAATGTGCAGAGGTTGGTGTTTCATCTTTGTATGTAGCATCAACTCCTAGAATACAATCAATGATGTCGAAAGTGGTATTTTCTAAAAAGAAGCCGCCTTTTGCAATTCCGACTTTACCGGAAAGTTTGTTTAAAACGAGCCCGTTATATTCTACTTTATCCGCATTTGCAGTAAGCGCTACGTTTAAGTTTTTCGGTATAATAACCACACCGCTCATTTTCGGATGATCTTCTTTAGCATATTCCACTTCAATATTTCGGTCTTTATTTTCGCCTTTTTCAAGCGCCATAAATTCATCTACATTAATCAATTTAGATTTCATGTTGAAGTTTCCGTTCAAAGTTCCATGCGACTCGAGAAAGTAATTTATGGTGTTTAAAAGATATCCGTTAATATCAAAATCAGATTTTCCATAAGAAGCGTAAAATTTTTCAAACCACATTTTTTCATTCTGAAAACGGAAATTTCCTTGTTTGATAAAGAAAGCTTTCGGAAATAGTTCAGATGTGGCTTTGATATTTCTCAACAAAAGAGTTCCTCGATTATCGAGTTTTTCATATTGTCCTGTGGTGGCATAACTTTGTTTTCCTTTTAGCGAAAGATCTGCTTTAGCATACCCGGTAACATCAAGTCCCTTTTGAGAAAATACCTGATAGATTCGGCCCACATTCAGCTCGCCCTTTATTTTAGCATTATAGGCCAAATCGCTAAAATCGGATAAAGTCGCATTGACATACATCGGATTTCCTTCAAAAACAAAAGAAGCAGGTGCTACGGCAATAATCAAATCCTGAAAAGTTCCTGCTTTGTTCAGGACATTTGCGATAAAAGTAATATCCGTAATTGGGTTAGGATAAGATTCGGTTTTAAGCCAGCCCTGACGTAAAGAAATTCCACCGATTGTTTTAGGAAATAACTTTTTTGAAGTACTAAAAACACCTTTTGCCTGAATATTGGTTTTCAGAATTCCTTTTAAATCAATTGAGGTTAAGCCTAAGGCCGCATCAACAGTTGCCAGATCCAAAGCGCCTTTTACACTTGCATCTACGGTCATTTCGTTGAAACCTTTACTGTGTAAATAAGCATTAAAATAATCCTTTTCACCCACTTTAAATTTCAACGTTCGTAAATTAATCAACAGTTTTTCGACATCAAGCGAAGGCAGTATTACATTCAAATTCATTTGAAAATCCTTCAATGGAGCAGGAGCATTCTGATAGTTGATTGCACCTTCATCAATTTTTAAATTAAATGCCAAATCTGGTTTTTGTTTTTTTGATACATTATAATTTCCTCTAAAAGTAAAAAGTAAATCACTTTTACCTGAAATTTCAGTTTCATCCATCCAAGTTAAATATTCGGGAGGCATTACAGAAAATAAATCTTTTACCGTTGTATTTTCTGAAGCTGCTTTAATATTAATTTTATATCCGTCTCTTAAAATGGTAAAAAAGCCAGTGAATTTTAAAGGAAGTTTATTGATTTTTAATTCGTTTTTCTGAAGAATAAAAGATAAGGCATTAGTATTGATTCGGGTAATCAGATCAGCTCGCAGTTCTTTTTTTCTTAAGTAAGCCGTTCTGTTATAGTAAAAGTCAATATTATCAATTTTTGCATCTGTATTTAAGTCAAAAATATCTTCGCTCAGATTTCCTTTTCCTACATAATTGAAACCTCTTGCATCCACCAAAATTTTAGCAGAACGGTCATTGTATTTAACGTGACAATCTTCAAGATCGATGCGTTCTAATCGAATCGCCGTTCCTTCTTCTGGTTTATCTTCATTTTTTATGTTTTTAGGATCAGAAATATAGATATTATAATTGGCTTGCCCTTTTTGGTTCACCATTATATTAATCAAAGCTTTAGAAACGTAAAGCTTGTTAATTTTAACTTCATTGTCAAAAATCAATCTTTTGAGGTTAATTCCAAAAGCTACTTGTTCTGCTTTAATCAAAGTGTCATTTCGAAAGGGCGCAGAACCCGTCATAGACAAATCGTCAAGAGAAACTGTAAGGGATGGAAAATGGGTAAAAAAGGACAATCTGGATTTCGAAAAATCCATTTTCGTATCCAGACGTTCGTTTGCTATTTTCTTTACTTCGGCTGCGACTGTTCCTGGGAAAAGTAATGGAATTAAAAACAATAATAGCAAGATACTTGCTATTACTATTCCTGTCACTTTCAGGATTTTTAGGCTTATATTTTTATAGGAGGCTTTCATTACATTTGATTCTAAGTTTACGATTTTGCTTTTTCAGACTGCGCTTTTTTGGCGTCTTCTTCTTTTTGCTTTTCTTCTTTAGCTTTTTCTTCTTTAGCTTTTTCCTCTTTCTCTTTTGCTTCTTTCGCTTCCTTTTCTTTTGCTTCTTTCTCTTTTGTTGCTTTTTCGGCTTGTTCTTCTTTTTTCTCTTTAGCTTCTTCGGCCTGTTTTTCTTTTTGTTTCTCTTTTTTCTTGAAATAGCCTCTAAATAAGAAATTGCTTTTTGCAGCTTCCATATTTTCGCTGAAACCTTTTGTTCCGTTCTCTAAGTTAGAAAGCGTATTCGAAACACTGGCTGCCATTTTATCATCACGAACTAATCTGGCCAAAGCGCCATTTCCGTTATTCATGCTATGGCTGAAAATGGCTAATTCTTCAGAGATAACACCTACGTTATCCATGCTTTTTTTAACGCTTTTCATAATGTCATTCATTTCAATTCCCTTAAGAGAAGCCAATTGTCCTCCATTTTCTATTATTTTAGTTGATTTTACACCCGGAGAAATTGTTAAGACTTTATCACCCATTAATCCGTCAGAACCAATGCTGGTACGGGCATCTGTTTTGATAAATTCGCGAACTTCATCTTTAATGACCATTGAAACGACAACCGAAGAATCGTTTATCAACCTGATTTCTTCGACCGTTCCGATATTAATTCCTGAAAAACGAACATTGTTTCCGACCTCCAGACCGCTCACGGTTTTAAATTCCGAGGTAATGTTGAATGTTGAGCCAAAAAGGTTTTTTTGTTTTCCAATAAAGTACACTGCCAGTATAAAAAGCAGTAAACCTATTGTTACAAACATTCCTAATTTCCAAGTATATCCAGATTGCTTCTCCATGATTTCTAATAGTTTATTTTTTGGTTTATTCGAAAAAAGAACGAACCCATTCGTCTTCGTCTTTTTCTAATTCTTCGTATGTTCCTTCAGCGTGTATTTTTCCGTCTTTCAAAACCATAATACGGTCGGCAGTAAGTTTTGCGCAGGCCATATCGTGAGTAATAATGATTGATGTTGTTTTTTGCTTGTGTTTGATATCTAAAATTAATTCGCTGATTTCTCT
>RCUK01001215.1_pt1 | contig 17171 bp, 15 predicted proteins | sample 2166381 | NCBI WGS metagenome assembly RCUK01 (sample SAMN09932809, study PRJNA488358) | compost metagenome | isolation source: compost soil in an enriched community | place: Germany: Experimental Botanical Garden | reverse complement strand
CCGAAGGCCGCGACATCCAGGCGTATCCCTATGTCATCCGCGTGCTGCTGGAGAACCTCCTGCGGCACCGAGCCTGGGGCGCGGCCGTATCCGAAGCGGAAATCAACAGGCTCTGGGATTGGGGGCGTTACCCTGGGGCCGATCTGCCGCTGCATGTGGCCCGGGTGATCCTGCCGGACTCCAGCGGGCTGCCTGTGCTGCAGGACCTGGCGGCCTTGCGCGACGCAGTGGCCCAGGCAGGCGGCGACGCCGCGCAGGTCGACACGCAAATTCCCGTGGATCTGATCGTGGATCATTCGCTTCAGGTCGACTATTGGGGCGACGCAGGGGCGGTGCAGCGCAACCTGCGCCGCGAATTCGAACGCAACGACGAACGCTACCGATTCTTGAAGTGGGCGCAGCAGGCCTACAAGGGATTGCGCGTCATCACCCCCGGCATCGGGATCATCCATCAGGTCAACCTGGAATACTTGGCACCGGTAGTCGCGCGCCAGACAAGGCCCGATGGCGAGTGGGCCTACCCGGATTTCGTGATCGGCGGCGATTCCCATACGCCCATGGTCAACGCGCTTGGCGTGCTGGGTTGGGGAGTGGGCGGCATCGACGCCGAGGCGGCACTGCTGGGCCATGCCTATACCTTCCCCATCCCGGAGGTCGTGGGGGTGCGGTTGCACGGCGCCATTGAAGCGCCGGCCCTCACCACGGACGCCGCGCTGCTGGTTACGCAGCAACTTCGCATCGCGGGCGTGGTAGGCAGCATGGTCGAATTCTTCGGCCCGGCGGTGGCGGGGCTGAGTGTGCCCGAGCGCGCCACGATCGCCAACATGGCACCGGAATACGGCGCCACTTGCGGGTTCTTTCCGATCGACGCGCGCACGCTGGACTACGCACGCATGACCGGGCGCGACGAAGAGCAACTGGCGCTGATCGAAGCCTACGCGCGCGCCAACCAGTTGTGGCGCGACGCTACGCAAGCCGCGCCGGCCTATAGCCGGGTGATCGATATCGACCTGTCGGCGGCGCGTCCCAGCCTGGCGGGTCCGCGCCGTCCGCAGGACCGCATGGATGTTGCGGATGTCGCCGCGGACTTCCGCCGCCGCCTGGGCGCGCCGCAGTCGGAAGGCGGGTTCGATGTGGACATGGCCGCCGCCCTGCCGGTTGGCCGCGACGTCGTCGGCCATGGTTCGGTGGCGCTGGCGGCGATCACCTCTTGCACCAATACGTCCAACCCCAGCGTGATGCTGGCGGCCGGCCTGATCGCGCAGAAGGCGCTGGCGCGTGGCCTGACACCGCCCGCCTGGGTCAAGCGATCGCTGGCGCCCGGCTCGCGCGCCGTCACTCGCTATCTGGAGTCCGCGGGGTTGCTCACGGCCCTGCAAGCCCAGGGTTTTTACGTGATCGGTTACGGCTGCACCACTTGCGGCGGTAAATCTGGCCCGCTGGATTCGGGGGTGGCGGAAGCCATCGTAGAAGGCGGTCTGGTTGCCGCCGCCGTGCTGTCGGGCAATCGAAATTTCGAAGGACGCATCCACAAACTGCTGCGCGCCAATTACATCGGATCGCCCGCGATGGTGGTGCTGTATGCGCTGGCGGGCCGCATCGACGTGGACTTCGAGCGCGAACCGCTGGGGCCGGGCGCGGACGGCGCGCCAGTCTATCTGCGCGATGTCTGGCCCAGCCAAGACGAGATCGCAGCCTTGCTGCCGCTTGCTTCGGACCCGGCGCTGTTTGCCGAAGTCTATGACCCCGCCAGCCTGGACAGCGCGATCTGGCGAGACCTGGCCGCGCCCGTCGGCTTGCGCTTTCCTTGGGACCCGGATTCTCAATACCTGGTCGAACCGCCGTTCTTCAAGACCGAACCCGGCCGCGACGCGCTGGCCGACTTGGCGGCCGGCCTGGCGCACGGGCGCGTGCTGGCGGCGTTTGGCGATTCCCTGACCACAGACCACATTTCGCCCAGCGGTGAGATCCCGGCCGACACGCCCGCGGGCATGTACCTGATCGACAAGGGGGTGGCGCCGCGCGACTTCAACACCTATGTGGCCCGCCGCTGCAACCATCACGTCATGACGCGCGCCACCTTCGCCAATATCCGCATCAAGAACGCCCTGACACCGGGGGTGGAAGGCGGCGTGACCCGCCACTATCCAAGCGGCACACTCATGCCGATTGTCGATGCCGCGGCGGCCTACCGCGAGGCGGGCGAGGCCTGCGTCATCCTGGGCGGCAAGGACTACGGCATGGGCAGCAGCCGCGATTGGGCCGCGAAAGGCTCGGCGCTGCTGGGCGTGCGCGCGGTGATCGCGGAGTCGTTCGAGCGCATTCATCGCGCCAATCTGGTGGGTATGGGCGTGCTACCGCTGGCGTTCGCGCCCGGCCAGGGCTGGCGCCAGTTGGGGCTGACCGGCGCGGAGACGCTGCGCTTGGAGAATGTGGCCGACGGCGTGTTGAAGGGGGAACCCATCGACGTGATCGCCGAGGACGGGGATCGCCGCGTGCGCTTCCAGGCCTATGCCCAGGTGCTTACGCACGCCGAACGCAAGCTCATGGCGGAAGGCGGAATCCCCGCCAGCGTCCTCAATGCTTTCTTGACCGGCACGGCGGCCGCCGACGCGGCCCACTGCTGACTACACGCATCATTCGGGAAACACGACATCATGCTGGATCTCTTACTGACCAATGCAAGGCTGCTGCTGCCGCAGCAGGGCCTGACCGAGGGTGTGCTGGGCGTCATTGACGGCCGCATCGCCATCATTGCCGAACCCGGTACGCCGCTTGAGGCCCGCGAAACGATCGATTGCCAGGGGCTGTGGGTGCTGCCCGGCCTGATCGACCCTCACGTGCACTTCGGCTTTGGCTCGCCGGAGACCGACTTCGAGACCGAGTCGCGCTTCGCCGCGTTGGGCGGCACCACTACCGTGCTGTCGTTCCATCGGTCCGCGGACATCCGCGAATCATTTGAAAAGGTGCGCGACCGGGCGCTGTCGCAAAGCTGCGTGGACTTCGGCTTCCATTTCGGCATCACCAGCAACCTGCATGTGGAGACGCTCGATGAGATATCGCGCCGTTTCGGCGTGTCCTCGTACAAGCTCTACATGATGTACAAGGGCGCGGCGGGCCTGTCGAAAGGTTTCACCGACATCGACGACGGTTTGCTGTATTCGGCCCTGCGCGCCACCGCCGCCATTCCCGGCGCGATCATGGGCGTGCACTGCGAGAACGTCGAAGTCATCCCGGTGCTCAGGGATCCCTTGCGCGCCGCCGGCCGCGACGATCTGAAGGCCTGGAACGAGCAGAGTCCGGACTTCCTGGAGGCCGAGAACGTGCATCGCGTGTGCTACTTCGCGGCGAAGACCGGCGCCGCCGTCAACATCGTCCACCTGAGCAGCCGCGAAGCGCTGGACGAGGCGCGGCGCCACCGGCGCACGCCCAACGCGCCGCCCATCTACGTCGAGACCTGCCCGCACTACCTGTTCCTGAACGACGAGTCGCCCGCCGGCACCTACGCCAAGGTCAACCCCCCGGTGCGCGGGCAGGGCGATGTGGACGCCATGTGGGAAGGCGTGCTGGATGGATCCATCACCACCATCGGCACAGACCATGTGCCGCGCAAGCGTGCCACCAAGGATACGGACATCTGGGCCGCCAGCAACGGCTTCCCCGGCACCGGCCTGATGCTGCCGATCCTGCTGCACGAAGGCTATCACCGTCGCGGCGTGCCGCTGGAAACCCTGATGAAGGTCAGCGCCGGGAACTCCGCCCGCATCTATCGCATGCCCGGCAAGGGCAGCATCGAAATCGGCAAGGACGCGGACCTGGTGCTGGTGGACCCAGACCTGGAACGCACGGTCGATCCCGCGACCCTGGAATCGAACTCCGACTACTCGCCCTACGAGGGCATGACCCTGAAGGGCTGGCCCGTGCGCACCCTGGTGCGCGGGCGCACCGTGGCGCAGGACGGCCGCATCACCGAAGCGGCCCGGGCCAACCCGGGCGGCCGCTATCTCAAGCGTCTTTGAACTACATTTCCTTTTTGGCGGACACCACTATGAGCGACACCAAGCGAATCTGGGACGACTTCCTCACCGAACGCGATAAGCAAGTGCTGGCCCAGGCCGGCTACGGCAAGCGCGGCGGCTTCGGCAAGCGTCCTGCACTTTTCATCATCGACGTGCAATACAACTTTTGCGGCGATACGCCCCAGGACATCCTGGAAGGCTTGAAGCAGTACCGCACCCACTGCGGCCGCGAGGCCTGGGACGCGGTCGCGCATATCGTGCCGCTCTTGGAACTGGCGCGCGACAAGAACATTCCCGTCTTCTACACCGAGAGTGGTCGGCGCGCAGACTTGCTGGACAGCGGCGTGCAAGTGGGCAAGAACCACCGGGGCGGTGAAAAGACCGTGCTGGCAAACACCCATGCGACGCAGACCGTGGAGCCGCTGGCTCCGCGTCCGCAAGACATCCGCATCACCAAACAGAAGCCTTCCTGCTTCTTCGGCACGATCTTCATGAGCCACCTGAACTTCCTCGATGTGGACACGCTGATCCTGGTGGGCTGCACGTCGTCTGGATGCCTGCGCGCCACGACGGTTGACGCCTACTCGTACAATTTCAAGGTCATCATCCCCGAAGAGGCGGCGTTCGACCGCTTCCAGGCCAGCCACGCGATGAGCTTGTTCGACCTCAACTGCAAGTATGCGGACGTGATTCCCTCGCGCGAGGTGCAGGACTACCTGCGCGGCCTGCCCGCGCCCGCCGACGCGGCCCGGGACTGAGCCGGAGCAGGATGCTGACGCCATGGCCATCACTGCCGGACCGATTCCCGTCTACCTATTGACCGGCTTCCTGGGAAGCGGCAAGACCACGCTGTTGTCGCGCCTGGTGCGTAGTCCGCGCTTTGCCGATACGGCGGTGGTCATCAACGAGTTCGGCGAGATCGGACTGGATCACATGCTGGTCGGCAAGGCGGACGACACCGACGTTGTGCTGCTGGATTCCGGCTGCCTGTGCTGCGCGGCCACAAGCTCCTTGCAGGACACGCTTGAGTCGTTGTACTACCGGCGCCAGCGCGGAGAGATTCCGATGTTTACGCGGGTGGTGGTGGAAACCTCGGGCCTGGCGGATCCGTGTCCCGTCATCAACACGCTGTCGGCCGATCCCCTGATCTCTCGCCACTACCGCTTCGGCGGTGTGGTGGCAACGGCGGACGCGCTGCACGGGATGGCCACGCTGGACGCCTATCGCGAGGCCAGTACCCAGGTCGCGATCGCCGACCGCATCGCGCTGACCAAGGTCGACCTGGCCGACGACCGCGCGGTACAGGCAATGAGGTCCGCGCTGAGGGGGTACAACGCCAGCGCGCCGATACGCACGGTATCGCCGGAAACGGCAGACGAGGACGCGCCGGCGCTGTTTGACGGCTTGCGTCCGGAGCACCTGGACGCGGCTGCGTTGGCGGGGGCTCAGCCAGTCTCCGCCAGCCCTCTGTCGCACGTACTTCGCTACGGCATTGTGTCTTATGCGTTTCGGCAGCATGCGCCGGTAGGCTGGGAAGCCTACGCGAACTGGACCCGATATATGCAGCGCCATGTCGGTGAACGCCTTCTGCGGGCCAAGGGCTTGCTGCGCTGGTCCGACGGAAGCCTGCGCGCGGTGCACGGCGTGCGGCATGTCTTCGCCACGCCTGAGCCTATTGCCGCGCCGGAAAATGCGGCGGGCGCCATGGTCCTGATCGTGCGAGACCTGTCGGCCGAAGACGCCGAGCAAGCGATGGCGCCGCTGGGTATGTGAGAGACGGGAGACGCTTGACCGAAGGCGAAACTCCATCGCATCCTCTGCTCGATCAGTATTTTTCAGGGCGGGATGGTTGGGCCAATTCATCCTTCCGCCGATCGCGCAGGCCAAGGCCCAAGGTCAGCGTCGTGCGCCGCGCTGGACCTGTTGCTGCGTGGGTTGTTGGTGCAGCGATAGTCTTACGAGACGTAGTGATTGCCCCTGAAAGCTCCACGTCCCATTAATCACCGCGTTCCGTCTCAGGCGCCTGTTTTTCCGCTATCCGCTGGTTTCATCAGTGTAAATTCCCCAACGCTTTCACTGCCTCGCTGGGTCCATCAAGACCCGCGTTTGGCGTTAAGCGTTCGGCAATTCGACTGACGGTATCCATCACCCATGCATTTCAAGCGACGTCGCAAGGCAATCAGCGTTCTTTTCGTTTCTATCGGCATGAGCAACGCGCTGGCGATTGCGGCGGGCAATGCGCCGGACCCGGCGGTCACGGATCCGCATTTTCAGTTGGCGCCCGGCTATCTGCCCAAAGAAAGCTTGCCCAATAGCCTGGAACTGCTTGGCCCACCGCCCGCCGCGAACAGCGCTGCCTTGGCGCGCGATGAAGAGGCGAGGGCGGCGGTGATTCCGTTGCGAGGCTCGGCGCGTGCGCAGCTGGCGCGTCTGGATGCGGACCTGCAATTTCCGCAACCCGCCAAGAATTTCTCGTGCGCCATGGGGGTGGATATCAGCGAAGCGCGGACGCCGCATCTGTATACGTTGATGCAGAAGGTGCTGACCGACGCGGGGCTGTCCACTTACGGTGTCAAGAACACCTACAACCGTGTTCGCCCGTTTGTCGTTCACAACGAAGGCACGTGTTTTCCCGAGCAGGAATCCTTGCTGCGCACGGATGGCTCTTACCCTTCGGGCCACACGGCGGCGGGTTGGGCCTGGGCGCTGGTGCTGGCCCAGATCAACCCCGAGCGTGCCGATCGCCTGTTCCGGCGCGGCCTGGAATTCGGGCAAAGCCGCGTCATCTGCAACGCGCATTGGCAAAGCGATGTGGACGCGGGACGCACGATGGGCGCGGCAACCGTCGCCGTGTTGCAAAACAACCCCGAATTCATCGCCGACCTGAATGCCGCGCGCAAGGAAGTGCAGGCGGCTAAGGCCGCGCATTCCGGCTCGGCCATGGATTGCACGGGGGAGCCATGAAACGGGTTGCCCACCCCCTGATTGTTCTGGGCATGGCATTTGGCATGTGTCACGTTGCGCTTGCCGATAGCAGCCTGCCGGTCAGCCCGTTGATGAGCAAGCAGTCGGACTCTTCGCCCGCCCAGTGGCGTGTCACGGCAAGCCCCTACCTTTGGGCGTCCGGAATTTCGGGCAAGGTTGGCCAGTTCGGGCAGCCGGCGGCCAAGATTGATTCCAGTTTCAGCGACATCGTCAGCGATGTGGACCTGGCTTTCATGGGCGCCGTCGAGGCGCGCTACCAACGCTTCAGCCTGGTTGGCGATGTGATCTACACGGAGCTCTCGTCGCGGGGAAATACGCCCTACGGGCGTCTGACCAAGCGCGTCGACATCGCCAGCACATCGTTCTCCGGGTTCTTTGGCGCGGGGTACGAGGTGCTGGAAGGCGACAAGGGCCATCTGGACGTGATTGGCGGCGGAAGGCTCTGGCACGCGAGCACCAAGCTATCGTTGAAAGGCGGCGCGCTTGATGGCCGGGGCGAGCGCGACAGCGCGACGTGGATCGATGCGGTGGCGGGGTTGCGCGGCCAATACGCGCTGAGTGAACACTGGTATCTGACCGGCTGGGGTGTGATTGGCGCGGGGCAGGCCAAGCTTGATTGGGACGCGACGGCGGCGCTTGCCTATCAGTTCAAGTCGAATTTCTCGGCGGTACTGGGCTACCGGGCGCTGGGCGTCAACTTCAATCGGAACGGCTTCGTCTACAACGTCGTTCAGCAGGGCCCCATCCTGGGCCTTTCCTACCGGTTCTGAACGCGCGCGGCCTATTTCGCGCGCGGCGCAGGGCTGTGCGCGGAAAAGTGGTTCGACAAGACGTTGTTGCTGTCGATGGGGGAAGTGGTGTTGCGGCAGCGTTCCCGGGCTTCATCGGGCGCCACGCCAAAACGCGCGATGAACGCCTTGCGAAATCGCGTCATGTCTTGAAAGCCGAAATGCGCGGCCACCTGGCTCACCGGATGCCTGGCAAGGCGGGGGTCGACGATGCGGGCATAGGCCGCGTCCAGGCGCTTGTTCTTGATGACGTGGGCGACGCCGCCCAGTTCGGAAAAGACGCGATACAGATGGGCGCGCGACACTCTGAATCGTTGCATGAGCAGTTCTGGGCCTAGCTCGGGCTGCGCCAGGTGACGGTCGATATAGTCAAGGACGCGCGCGCGCAACGCCTGACCCAACACGGATTCCGGCCCATTCTGAAGGGGCGCCGCGTTCACCAGGCCCGCGGAAAGCAGGGCGCTAAGGGCCTCCAGCGCGGCGACGTCTTCGCTGGCCGATAGCTGCCCCGACACGGCATGGAAGCCGCAAAGATAGTCCCTGAGCAGACTCGTCATCGGCTTGCCGGCATCCAGCACCAGGCCGTGAATATCGCGGGCGCCCAGTACCTTGTCGATGCTGGCGCGCGGAATCGTCATGGCCAGGCGTTCACCGGCATCGACCTGGCATTGGTAGGGGCGGGCAAGGTCAATAAAGCAGATACCCCCAGGCCCCGCCACGACGTCACGCTTGTCAAAATCCCCATGTATGGAACCCGCGACCACCACATGGACCAGATAATGATCCAGCCCGCTGCGAGCAATGGTGGCGGGGTCGCGCCTGTACTGCTGCGCATTGAAGGTCGTTGCGCCCAGCGTCAATCCGCCCAGATGGCGGATCCGCATGGTGCCCTCTAGTGGGGCTTCCTTGGCGGTGGATAGCGGTAAGGTGTCGCAGAAAGGGCGCGTGACCTCGCGCCAGTACTCGTTGCGTAGCGAGGGCTCGATGGCGTCAGTGGAGATGAACGTTTCTGCGAGGGTCATGCCGACGTTTTACCCTAAGTCGCTTACGCCGGCGCTATTGCGCAACGCGCTGCGGTTCGGGAAACCGCCAACTGCCGTCAAGAATCTTTTCTTCAGGCTGATAAAGCCTGATGGTGGTGTTCCAGCCGGGCATGATGGGCAGGCAATTGGCAATCTTGCCGTCGCAGCCGCCGTACTGGATGACAATCGAGCCATCGGCGCCTTTTACGGCGGTCAGGCTATTGAGCGAGTAAGCGTCATACGGATTCTTCTGGAAGTAGCCGTCGGCGTTGTACACGCTAACGGACCAGAAGCTCTTGACCGGTACGTGGCCGACTTCAAGCCGATACACGCCCGTGCCGTCATTGTTCGGCGCCGTCCAACCCAGATATGTGGCGTCCTTGGCCGGATTGCCACCCCAGCCCGTTGCCGTGCCGATCAGGTGCTGGATGGGGTCAACTTCGTCCTTGGTGCCGAATGCCAGGTTGTAGTTGGGAATGGTCGACCCAAGCACCAGCAGGGCATCGCGTACCTTCTTCTGGCTTGCCTGATCCCACTTTGGCACGACGAATTCTCCAGCGCGCGCCTGGCTTACCGAAATGGCATCCTGAAGCGCGTGTACCTGCTGGATATCCTTCGGGTTGGCGGGGTCAACCAGCGTGCGTATCGCCACGAAAACATAGCGCGTGCCGATCGATTCTTTGCTTAGCGTATGACGTCCAGCGCCGTAGAAGACGGCCGGCACGTAGTGGTCTTGGTTCACCACTTGCATCGACATGAATCGCTTGCCGGCGTCGGGCAGGGTGATGGTGACGGCGCCGGCATCCAGATCGAATACCGCGCCTGAATACAGCGTGTCCCGATTCATGCGGATGACGTTCTGCGCATCAATGGCTGCGGGTTCACGGCTATGGACAAAGCGCCCAAAGCTTCCGTCGGCCACGATCTTAGCCATATAGAGATCGGTCTCAGCCCGGACAAAATTGTCGACGCCCACGAGGGTTGCCGACTCCGGGGAAGTCTGCGCGTTTGCCGTGCCAAGCATTGCAATCGTCAGCGCGACGATCCTTAAGGCCGATGGATATGACATGAACGTCCTTCAATAATGTCGATTTGATGCCAAGCAGAGGGAGCTGCCGAGCCGGAATGTACAAGAACGCAGGGCGGCGGGCTTGCCATTTGACGCCAATGACGCAAGGCGGGATCAGGCGACTGCAACGGCGGTATTGATCGCCGCGGTTACCCCCACAGCGACAAGCCCAGCCGGCTTATGCGCCATCGCGTAGCGCGGCACGAAAGCGCGAGGGAGCCTGCCCCGTCCAGCGCTTGAATGCGCGCGTGAAATGCGCGGGGTCGCTGTAGCCCACCATGTACGCGATTTCAGTGGCGGAATATTTGCGCAGTTCTATCAGCCGAAGCGCCTCGCTTCGGCGCGTCTCGTCGTGCAGGGCATCAAAATCGACGCCGTTGCGCTTAAGGCGTCGTTGCAGGGTGCGCGCCGACATCCCGATCTCTCTGGAAATCGACACCAGCTTGGCCTTGTCTTGATCAGAGATGCGCTCGATGAGCAGGCCCGCCGTGTCTATCGTGGACTGAAGCGCCGTGGTGATCTTGCTGGCGTCGTCCTTCAGCGCGCGCAGGGGGAGGTCGAGCAGATCACGGTCGAACTCGATCATGTTGTACTCGGCGCCCGTCACGATGTTCGGCCCCAGGCAGGCTTCGAGCGCGTCGTCGCCCCGGGTCCGGGTCGCCTTCAGGTGTATCCGTATCGCCGATGCGCCGCCGGCCATCAGCGGAATTTTCCGAAGCACGGACAAGCTGCCCAGAATGAACTGTCCGGGGTCCTCGTCGAGCCGCCCGGTGAAGCGATGAATCAACTTGGTGCTGCGGCCTTCCGTGACGATGTCGACTTTTCCACCTTGGTGCAGCAACTCCGCGTGCGTGGCGGCCCTGGCGCAAGCCTGCGCGATGTTGACCGAATCCATGACCAGGTCGCCCCAGATGCCAAGGGAGCGCAACTCGGTCAACTGGCCCACATGGGCGCCGGCGAACGGGTCCTGCGCCACGTTCGCCATTTCATTTGAAATGCGAAAGCACGTGGCGCGGGGAAGCCAGATATCGGGGTTTTGGAATATGTTGGGCGAGACGCCCAGGCGCTGGAAGAACTCCAGGGCGGACACGCCCCGACTTGCCAGGTAGGGCGCCATCTGCAAAAAACTGCGAAGCTTGATGGATGGCGTGGGATGCGAATTGGCTTCAGACACAGAACTAGAACTACCCGCTTGACGTGAATTCCTGGCGGAATTTACATCGCGGCTTTCGCGAACCCACGCAAAATCGCTACGGGTGAGACAGATCGCCGCAAATCATGAGACATTCGCGGCGATCTTGCGGGACTTAGGAGGGGTGGTCGCCTCCCAAGGCATTACGGCTCAGGCAAGCTCGAAAGTCGAGGTGCGCCCGCTGTTCACATTCTCTTTAACGCGCTCAGAGATGCGCTCTTGCACGAGTCGAGCAATCTCTTCCTTTTCCGCCGGCGTCATTGCCGCGTACTCTTCTTTTGAGATGCCTAGCGACCGTAGCGTCATCTCAAAAAAGCGCTCTTCGGCGGACATGCTCACAAAATCGTGCAGCTCCTGCTCAGCGGCAGACAGGGGGGCAGGGGGCTTGCCCGTCTTGAATCGGTCCATATTGCGCTGCGTTTCTTCAAGCGTGTCCGCAAACGAGGCATTGGACGCGCTGGCTCGGCCCTGTTTCGCTAACGAGGCGCTAAGGCCCAGGGTCGACAATTCAACTCTGCTCATGGCTGTACCTATTCTTCCGGTTGACTAGCAGAACATTGAACGACATCCGACATAGGCCAAAAAGGCCGAACTCGGCATTCTTTTCCACTCATCTGTGCGGTTAAGCGGTGGCTCTCCCTGGGGAAATAAGCCGCGTCCCAGTGCGGCCGACGCCTCGAACTCGTTGTATTGGCATCGGATGGCAAGACGCCGTTGATGCATTCTCCTAATCTGGCCTCGTCCAGAGGACAGGGGGAAAATCATGGGGCAGCAAGCTTCTGTGAAGGCATTCCATTCGCTGCAAGACGAATTGGCCAACGCCGCGACGCGCGGTGAGTTGTTTCTTCAATATCAACCCATCGTCGACGTGTCCGAGAAGATCATAGGCATGGAGGCGCTGATGCGCTGGGACTCGGCCGAGTACGGCCAGATTCCACCCGCGCAATTCATCCCGCTTGCCGAGCAAAGCGGGGCCATCCTCAATATGGGCGATTGGGCGCTGAACGAAAGCTGCCAGCAGCTACAGCGATGGTCAAGAATCCCCATGGCTGCCGACTGGACGCTGAGTGTCAATGTCAGCGCGCATCAGTTTGATAATGCCCAATTCGTTGATGACGTGGTGCACGCAATGAAATGGTATGGCATCGCACCAGGCCGGCTCATCCTTGAAATCACGGAAAACGTGTTCCTGAATTCGACGGCGAGCCGTCACCAGGACGGATTTCGCCGAATGCGCGAGGCGGGCATTGGCATTGCCATAGACGATTTCGGCACTGGATTTTCGTCCATGTGCTACTTGAGAAATCTATCGGTCTCTCGAATAAAAATAGACAAGACCTTCATTGATGACGTGACCCAGAGCAAGAAAGATCAGGGCATCGTCGCGGCCATCATCATGTTGGCGCACGCACTGGATGTGGACGTGGTCGCCGAAGGCGTCGAAACGGCGGAACAACTGAGTTATCTGAAAGGGGTGGGTTGTTCGGCCTTTCAAGGTTTTCTATTTGGAAGGCCGAGTGACGTTTCCGAATTCCTGTAAAGACCGGGCCCCGCTTTTTTATGGCATCAAATGGCAAGCTTGCCGTGATACGCGCGGGTACAGTACGGCGCGTCGAGGCAGGCGCGCCCATGCATCGGTACGTATCACCAAACCAAGGGTTTCCAAGTTCATGGCAAGTCACAAAAATATGAAGTCTGTCGGCCACCAACTGGCTCATTGCCTGCGCTTGGCGGTGCTGGTGTTTGTCTGCGCGTTCGGCCCAACGAGCGCGTACGCCGATTCCGCAAATGCGATCCGCAATGAATCCGCCACGGCGCTCCAACATCTTTACGCTGTTGAACCCAGCACGAAAGAGCTGGGTGAGAAGGCGGTGGCGGTCCTGGTGTTTCCCAAGATATACAAGGCGGGCTTTCTTGTAGGCGGCGAGCATGGGCAAGGCGCCTTGTTCAAGGGCAAGGACGCTATCGGCTACTACGAAATCTCCGCCGTGTCCTTGGGGCTTCAGGCCGGCGCCCAGACCTTTGGCTATGCGCTTTTCTTCATGAACCAGAAGTCGCTGAATTATCTTGAGAAGAGCGATGGCTGGGCGTTGGGAAGTGGTCCCAGCTTGGTGGCGTGGGATAAATCCGTGGCTTCCGCGGTGTCTACCACGACCTTGTCGCAGGACGTTTTTGCCGTGCCTTTCGGTGCCCAGGGATTGATGGCGGGCATGGGTCTTGAAGGCTCCAAGATTACCAATATCAGGCCCTGAGATAGGTTGGGGGGACTGTCCGCGCGGGACATGCTTCCCCGGGTTGATGCGGCCGAAGATATGAAAATCTACCCACACCTGGTGGCTTGTGAGCAGTGCGACAGTGTGTACCGGCGCAGTACGTTGGCGGCGGGCGAGGTGGCGCGTTGCAGTCGATGCGAAGCCGTACTCGAACGCGCCAATCCGCGGGATGTGGACGGGTGGCTGGCCTTGACCATGACGACAGCGGTCGTATTCCTGATTGCGAACGTCTGCCCGGTGGTACGCATCAGCCTGAATGGCATGCACCGAGAGGCAACGTTGTGGGAATTCGCCTGGGCACTTGCACAAGGAAGCGTGGCGCCGCTTGCGGTGGTTGCCGCGCTGGTGATCATCTTGGTGCCGCTTGCACAGATCTCGCTGCTTTCCTGGGTGCTGATACCCGCGCGTGTTGGCCGCCGTGCACCTGGCTTCGCTCGGGCCCTGCGGATGCTGGCGCGCTTGCGGCCATGGAGCATGGTCGAGGTTGGCATCCTGGGGATCCTGGTGGCGATCATCAAGCTGATCAGCCTGGTTGAAGTCACGCTTGGCGCGGGTGTCTGGGCGACCGCGGCGCTTATGGTGCTGCTCACCATGATTGCCCACCGGGACCTCTCTTCGCTTTGGAGTCTGACCGAGGATGCGTCGGCATTGCCAAGTGGAAGCGCGGCATGAGCAGGCCGCCCTTCGCAAGCGAGTTGTCGATGGTGGGTTGCCACACTTGTGGCCTGGTCTGCGAGCACAGCACCACGCCCGGACACGCCGTTCTGTGTCCGCGCTGTGGCTCGGCGCTTCATCAACGGCGTCCGAACGCCATTGCTCGGGGCTGGGCGCTGCTTCTGGCGGCCGTCATCTGCTACATCCCCGCCAATCTGCTGCCGGTCATGCACACCAGTTTGCTGGGCAGGGGCAGCAGCAGCACCATCATGGAAGGCGCCGTGGAGTTCTGGACGTCTGGCTCTTATGGCATCGCACTCGTGATTTTCACGGCAAGCGTGGCGGTACCCTGCGCGAAATTCCTGATCCTTGGTCTGTTGCTCGCGACCGCCCAGCGGCGTAGTCGATGGGCGACGCGAGAGCGCGCCAAGTTGTACCGCCTGGTTGAGTTTGTTGGGTACTGGTCAATGCTTGATGTGGTGGTGGTGGCGGTGGTGGCTGCGTTGGTGCAATTCCAAGGCCTCACCGACATATCGCCGCGCGTCGGCATCTTTTTCTTCGGCATGGTCGTGATTTTCACCATGCTTGCAGCCATGTCGTTCGACCCCAGACATATTTGGGATGGTGAAATCAATGGTGGTGATGAATGATTGATTCCTCCCGGGACCCTCAAGGGCTTGGTGTTCCCACGGTGATTCCTCGTAGAAAATGGCGGCTCTCGCTGGTCTGGCTGGTACCCATGATCGCAGCGCTGGTCGGCCTTTCCATGCTGGTGCAAACCTGGATGACAGAAGGCCCAGTCATCAACATCACGTTTCGTACTGCCGCGGGTCTTGAAGAGGGCAAGACCCTTGTGAAGTACAAGGATGTGAACGTAGGCACGGTGACGGCAATCGGCCTTAGCGAAGATGGTTCCGGGGTGGTGGCCACGGTATCGCTGGATAAGGATGCGGCGAGCCTGGCGCGCCAGGACTCGCGGTTTTGGGTGGTGCGCCCGCGCATCGGCATCGATGGGGTTTCCGGCGTGGACACGCTGCTGTCGGGGGCCTACATCGGCGTGGATCGGGGGCAGTCGACGGAAGCCGCGGAAGCGTTCACCGGCCTGGAAAGCCCTCCCACCGTCATAGGCGACGCGCCTGGCCGGTCGTTCATTCTGCATACCGAGGATCTCGGCTCGTTGGACGTCGGATCTCCCGTCTATTACCGACGCATTCAGGTTGGCCGTGTTGCGTCGTATCAGTTGGGCGAGGATGGCAAGGCGGTTGCCTTGCGGCTCTTCATCAACGCGCCTTACGACCGCTTTGTCACCACGGTGACGCGGTTCTGGAACGCCAGTGGCGTTGATGTTTCGCTCGGCGCGGACGGGTTCAAGCTGCAAACGCAATCGATCGCCACCATTCTGGCTGGGGGCGTTTCCTTCGGGGCTGCCCTGGGCATGACCGGCGAACCCGCGGCGGCGGATGCCACGTTTGAATTGGCCAAGGATCAGCAGGCAGCCCTGGCGCCGCCGGACGGACCCTCGCAGTCCGCCTTTCTGGTCTTCGAGCAATCCTTGCGGGGGCTGGCCATCGGCGCGCCCGTGCAGTTCGATGGCATGGACCTGGGCAAGGTCGTCTCCATCAAGCCGGATTACGATCCCGTCAGGCGTCGCTTTCAGTCCCAGGTCGGCATCGTGGTTTATCCGGGGCGGCTGGATGAGATCATGCAAAAAATGCCGACTTCCGGCGGTACCGAGGAAGACCGGCTGGGACATATGCTGCAAGAAATGGTGGACCACGGCTTGAGGGCGCAGGCAAGGACGGGAAACTTGCTGACCGGCCAGCTTTACATCGCCCTCGACTTCATACCGAATACGCCCAAGGTTGCCTTTGATGCGCAACGCCGTCCGCTGTTGCTACCCACGGTTAGCGACAGCTTCGATCAACTGCAAGAGCGGGTCGCCAGCATTGTGGGCAAGATTGACAAGATGCCGCTGGACAGCATGGCGCGCAATCTGGATGCATCCTTTGCCAACCTGAACAAAGCGCTGCTGCAGGTGAACAGCCATCTCTTGCCGCAGGCCACGCAGACCCTGCGCCAAACGCAACAAACCATTGGCGCCGCCCACGGAATGCTGGCCGAAGACGCGACGTTGCGGCAAAGCCTGGGGCAGACCCTTCAGGAGATTCAGCGCGCCGCTCGTTCAGTACGCACATTGACCGACCTTTTGAGCCGATACCCTGAGGCAATGGTGCAAGGCCGCCCCAAGAACGCCACGTTCGAGGCGCCCGGAGCCCCCCCCGCCAGCACCAAGGAGACTCCCCGGTGATGATCCGATCCATTCGATTCAGCCTGTCCGTTCTGACATTGGGCCTGGCTGCTTGCACCACTTCCGCACCGGTTCGCCATTACACCTTGCTACCCGCTCAGGAGGATGTCCGGCCTCAGCGGGCACAGGCAAACTTCGTGGTTGAAGTGCTGCCCGTGGCGGTGCCGGAGTATCTGAATCAGCCCCAACTCGTCGTGAGGCAGGACGACAGCGGCATGCTCGCCGTCCTGGATGACGAACGGTGGTTGGGGCCCTTGGACGACGAAATACGAAATGCGTTGTCGGCACGGTTGCTCGATCATCTGGGCATTCAGGACGTCGCCGGCTTGTCGTGGCCAGGCGATGTGCGGGTGATCAGGGTGAAATTGCAGATTCGCCGGCTTGACGCCTGGCCGGGAAAACGCGCGCAGCTTGAAGCGGCCTGGACCCTGGGGGATGCGCGTGACCCTGCTGGCGCCCGGCTGGTTTGCCAAGGCCGTTTCGAGCAACCCGCGGCCGCTGGGTATCCCGCGCTCGTGCAAGCGCAGCAGCGCTTGATTGCTGCGCTGGCCGATCAGGTTGGCCAGGACGCGACGACATGGTCGGCCTCGCGCCAGTCGCCATGTGGCCATTCCCCGGTGCCGTAGACACGGCTTCTTGCTACGGCTGCGCCAGTGGCCACACTTCAACCACGCCGTGCGCCACGGCGCATGGGGTGCGAGATACCAGGTCGATTGCCTCGGCCAGATCCGCCGCTTCGAGGATGGCGAAGCCGGCCACCGGCAGAGCTGACCGCATATAGGCTTCGTTCGTCGTTTCAACCCGAACCGCCTCGGTATTGCGCACCTGGACCGGGGCGCCCGCAATGCCCATCAATACTCC
>RCUK01001208.1_pt1 | contig 17230 bp, 14 predicted proteins | sample 2166381 | NCBI WGS metagenome assembly RCUK01 (sample SAMN09932809, study PRJNA488358) | compost metagenome | isolation source: compost soil in an enriched community | place: Germany: Experimental Botanical Garden | reverse complement strand
CTGAGAAGATTTAGCATTTGGAATCACTCTGTATCCCCAATTTAAAGCATAATGATCGTAAGCTCCCATTTTACGAATAAATCGAATATTTTGATCTCCAGGCTGTGCAATATAATTGTATCGTGCATAATCCATTATACTAGGTGAAATTCCGTTTTCCTGAGTAAAAGCTCCGTTTCTGTAACTTTCGCAATCATAAGAAGAGCTGGCACCCATATTATGAGGAAAACCTAATGCATGACCTACTTCATGAGCAATTACCATTCGCATCATCTCTCCCATTTCTTCATCACTGGTTTGCAAAGTCCTTGCTTTTGGATTTGCCGCTCCCGTTTCTAACAAATAACGGTTTCGGTACGAACGTAAATGATTGTGATACCAAATAACATCACTTTCGATAATCTCTCCAGTACGTGGATCTGAAACACTTGGTCCAACTGCATTTCGGGTTGTACTTGCAACATAACGAATTACGGAGTAACGTACATCTTCCGGGCTAAAATCAGGATCTTGTTCTTTTGTTGGTGCGTCTTTTGCTATAATGGCATTTTTAAATCCGGCTGTTTCAAATGGTTTTTGCCATTCTTCAATTCCTTGTTTAATATATTTTCGCAATTTTTCCGGCGTTGCAGGATCTAAATAATAAACGATTGGTTTTATTGGCTCAACCAATTCTCCTCTGGCATACGCTTCAGGATCTTTTGGTTCTAATCTCCAACGGCGAATATATGTTTTCAAATCTGACTTTAATTCGTTGCTTCCGTAATCGTATTGACTAACGGTGAACCAGCCCACACGTGGATCAGCTAATCTAGGTTTCATTGGCACTTCTGGCAATAATACCATCGATTGATTCATCTGAATACTAATCGATTCGCTTTCTTCCAACATTGATGGTTTTGAAGCATTATACGTCATATCCTGAATGACTTCAATATTCATCGGGAAGCTTTTAATTGTATTGATAAAACTTCTGGTATCATCCAATCCTTTAACTTTATAAGTTTCGCGCATTTCTGCAGATATTCCGCTAATTGCCTTTACATCTGTGCTATAAAATTTAGTTACATCAATCACTGTATTTGCAGAATCTTTACTGAAAGCAACGATATCAAAAGCAAATAATGTAGGCTCGTAATTATTTGATTTAACCGAAATACTAATCGGCAAAGTATCATTTGCAACCGCATTATATGATTTTGATTTGATGAGAATTTTATCCTGAAAACGCTGCCAAACAATCAATTGTTCATTGGTTTCAGAACCAGCGTTAACATAACCTCCACCTAAATTAGAAGGAAGTTTAGACAATCTGCTTACCAACAACATGTCTTTATTTAGATATTTATTTGGAATTTCGAAGTAGTACTTTTTATCCACTTTATGAACTGTAAAAAGTCCTTCGTCAGAAACAGCGTCTTTCGTAATTACTTTGCTGTATTCTTTAATAGTTGATTCTGATTTTTTTTCTGACGGAGGAGTTGCGGTCTCTTCTTTTTTGGATTTCTTCTTTTTAGACTGGGCAAATTGAGTAATAGGAAATAGCATCAAAGCTGCTATAGTAGATAAAATGAAAAATTTCTTCATTTATTTTTGGTTTAATGGTTATTTGATAAACAAAAATAATTTTTGATTATAATAATCCAAGAAAACAAAACCCCATTAACTTTTTATTAACTAATAAAAAAGGTCCAACTTTATGAAAAAGCTGGACCTTAAATTTATTTATGTTTTTATATTAAAAACTAAAAAGCTTTCGAAACTTTATCAATCGCATTTATAGTGAAATCTAAATCTTCGTACGTTAATGCATCTGTAATAAACCAGGTTTCATAAGCAGATGGTGCAATATAAACACCTTCGTTCAACAATCCGTGAAAGAATTTTTTAAACGTTTCATTATCTCCTTTTGCAGCTGTTTGAAAATCAACAACCGGGTTTTCATCAAAGTGAACAGAAATCATAGAACCTACTCTATTGATGGTAAAAACAACATTATTTGCTTTTAAAACCTTATCAATTCCTGCTTCTAAATAAGCTGTTTTTTCTTCTAAACGATTAAAAATAGCACGATCATTATCCAAAGATTCCAACATTGCTAATCCTGCAGCCATTGCTAACGGATTTCCTGATAATGTTCCTGCCTGATAAACCGGACCAAGAGGCGCTAAATAATTCATGATTTCAGCACGTGCAGCAAATGCTCCAACTGGCAAACCACCGCCAATTACTTTTCCGAAAGTGACAATATCAGCATCAACATTAAACAATTCCTGAACTCCTCCGCGAGCTAAACGGAAACCAGTCATTACCTCATCAAAAATCAATAAAATTCCGTTTGCGGTACACAAATCTCTTAAGCCTTGTAAAAATCCTTTTTGAGGCGGAATACAGCCCATATTTCCGGCAACCGGTTCAATAATAATAGCTGCAATTTCATTTTTATTAGCTTCGATTAAAGTTTTTACGTTCTCTAAATCATTGTATTTCGCCAATAAAGTATCTTTTGCAGTTCCTTCTGTAACTCCTGGGCTATTTGGAGAACCAAAAGTTACCGCTCCACTTCCAGCCTGAATTAAAAATGAATCTGAATGTCCGTGGTAACAACCTGCAAATTTGATGATTTTATCTCTTTTTGTAAAGCCGCGAGCCAAACGAATGGCACTCATGCAAGCTTCTGTTCCTGAATTTACAAATCTTATTTTATCGATATTCGGGACCATAGAAACTGCCAAAGCAGCGATTTGAGTTTCCAATTCTGTTGGCATTCCAAATGAAGTTCCCAATTTTGCTTTTTCGATTACGGCATCAACAACTGGCTGATACGCATGACCTAAAACCATTGGTCCCCATGAGTTGATATAATCAATTAATTTATTTCCGTCTTCGTCATACAAATAAGCACCTTTGGCACTTTTTACAAAAATTGGAGTTCCTCCTACTGCTTTAAACGCTCTCACTGGTGAATTTACTCCTCCCGGAATTACTTTTTCTGCTTCAGCAAAAAGCTGACTACTTCTTTTATAGATCATTATTTATTTTAGATTTTTGAGTTCAGATTTTAGATTTATCTACTTAAACCCTGATCTCTTACAAACTCATTAAAGTATTTTTGTTCAATTTGATTTTCTTCTGAAAGCTCCTCTATTTTATTATCTGACATTCCTAAAGGAGAGTAAAATTCCCATTTCCAAGTTGGGCGATGTTTTATAAAAAAATGCCTTTCTCCAAATTCATCGTGTATGTAAATCCCGCAAAAAAGTCTAATTGTGAAAACAATGGCAAAAATAAAAATTCCAATAGCGATTATCTTCTTCATCAATCACTCATAACTTATAATTCAAAACTCATAACTATTTAACTTTCAACTTCTGTCCAATCGAAAGCGCATTATCTGAAAGATTATTTTTTTGTTTTATATCGTCAACCAATATGTTGAATTTTTTCGAAATTGAATACAAAGTATCTCCTTTTTGAACTTCATACAAATTAGGATCATTTGAGTTCATATTTATCTTTGGATCCGAAGCCACATCATACGATGGTTTTCTTGTTGGAGCCGATTTATTAATTGCCACATACGTTTTTCCCGTAATCTGGCAGTCATATTGATGCAGATTATAACGCTCAATATAACTGATTAATTTATCCGGATAATTAGGATCTGTTGCATAACCACAAGCTCTTAATCCTTTTGCCCAGGCCTTATAATCATCTTTTTCGTAAGTAAATAAAGAGGCATATCTGTTTTTTCCGACCAAAAACAAAGCGTGATCCCGATAAGAATCCGCAGCTTCTGTATATTTTCTAAAACACTCTTGTGCTGAATCATCATCATGACGGACACTTTGTCCCAGCCAGTCTTTATGGCATTTTATTCCGAAGTGATTATTGGCTTCAACAGCCAAATCTCCTTTTCCTGCACCCGATTCCAAAATTCCCTGCGCCAATATTATACTGGCAGGAATGCCATATTTCTGCATATTTCCCATTGCAATATCTTTATATTGCAAAACATAATCATTGATTGAAGTGCTCGTAACGGTGGTTTTTGAAGTCGACTGAATAACTTCTGTCGTATTATTTGTAGAAGGGTAATTTTTGCCAATTGGCTTAACAGGAGTTTGCTTTTTAGCTGCCACCGTCCGGGGCTTCTGAACTGCTGCCTGTTTTTTAGTCGTCGCGATAGCCGGTTTGCTGGATGAACAGCTTGCCAGAACTGCAACTATACAGAACAATAGGATCTTTTTAATCATTGTTTTTGAGTATTGGTAATTTTTTCTGCTTCAATTTGATATTCATTCCATCAATTCCCTGTAATCCGCCTGTGTGAATGAGTAAAATTTTTGAATTAGCAGGAAAATAATTTTTGCTGATTAAATCTATAACGCCAAAAACCATCTTTCCTGTATAAATTGGATCTAAGGGCACTTTGTTTTCTTCAAAAAACGCATTAATAAATTCAATTAATTCTAAATTTATCTTGCCATAACCTCCAAAATGATAGTCAGAAATTAAATTCCAGTTATCTTTTTTTGCAAAAATACGAATTTCATCGTTTAAAAAGTCACCTTTTAGTGCCGGAAACCCTAAAATTTTCTGATTTGGCAATGCACTATTAATCAAACCAGAAATCGTGCCACCCGTTCCAACCGCGCAACACACATAATTAAAAACAACATCTTCCTCGGTCAAAATCTCTTCACAGCCTTTTACAGCGAGTTCATTTGTTCCACCTTCGGGTACTAAATAAAAGTCTCCAAACTGCTCTTTTAACTTTTCTAAAAAATAACTTTCGTTTTTATTTCGATACTCTTCTCTCGAAACAAATTCAAATTCCATTCCGTTTTCCTGAGCAAATTTCAGTGTGGGATTTTCTTCTATTTTATCAAAAAGTTCATCGCCCCGAATGATGCCAATAGTTTTAAAACCCTGCTCTTTTCCTGCATAGGCAACTGCCGCAATATGATTAGAAAAAGCACCACCAAAAGTCAATATAGCTTCTTTATTTTCGGCTTTCGCCTGAAGTAAATTATATTTGAGTTTTCTGAATTTATTCCCCGAAACAAACGGATGGATCAAGTCTTCACGTTTAATGGTTAACGAAATTTCATTGGGAAAATTGATATGAATTTGTTGGTTCAAAATCGGTTTTATTTTAATGTGATGTATTTTAGAAATTGGAAAAAAGATCGGTTTTTTAGATAATTGCGATCCGCTTCATTTGAATAGGCTTCTCTTTCAAAACTAATATTTCGGTACGCCAAGTCTTTGTTTTTATATTGAAGCAACCGAATCAGATACTCCAAAAAATACCAGATAAAAAAAGGCAGAATCAGCATTTCTAACTGCTGTCTTAAATGTATTTTTTCATGGTTGACAAAAGTCCCATTTGTTTTATCAAAACCATATTTAACCACAACAAACGGAAATACAGCCATTCCGCGATATCCTTTCGGAATTAAATATTTAGCAACAATCAGAAACATTGGCTGTAAAATTTATAAATTTGTAGACATAAAATTGTTTGATTTCATTAAAATCACAATCAATTATTTATTTTTGATTTTTTAAAGAACTCAAACACGACCGAAAGCAGATTTATGAAAGAGCAAAGTAATGAAAATAAATTAATCGAAGGCGAAGATTTTTACTATACGCCAGAAGGTTATAAATGCTTTACTGAAAAACACCATTTAAAACGTGGTTATTGCTGTAAAAGCGGTTGCCGTCATTGTCCGTATGGGTTTGATAAAAATACTGGTAGAATTAGGAAATCTAATTAGATAATGTGTCAATTAGAAAATTAGATAATTCAAAAAATCTAAAATCAACAATCTAAACTCTAAAATTATAAAATGGATATTCTGCTTCGAAAATTTAGGATTACAATCCACAAATCCTATCATAGGTCGGATATTCGTTATCCTTAGTTCATTTTTCCAATAGAAAATTAATCGGTTGCCATAAAAACCTTAGCAACTTAGAATCTTAGCAACTTAGCACCTTTAAAAAATGACTTTCAAAGAACAAATACAACAAGGAATCCCCTCTATATTGCCTCCAAAAAAAGAATACGATTTAGCGATTAATCATGCACCAAAACGAAAAGAAATTCTTTCGGCTGAAGAAAAAAAACTGGCCTTAAAAAATGCACTGCGTTATTTTGAGTCTCAACATCACGCCGAATTAATTCTTGAATTTTCAGAAGAATTAGAAAAATACGGTCGTATTTATATGTACCGCCTGCGTCCGGATTATAGAATGTATGCACGACCTATTGATGAATATCCTGGGAAATCTTTGCAGGCAAAAGCGATTATGCACATGATTCAGAACAATCTGGATTATGCTGTTGCGCAACATCCGCATGAATTGATTACTTATGGTGGAAATGGAGCAGTTTTTCAGAACTGGGCACAATATTTATTGACGATGCAATATTTGTCTGAAATGACAGACGAGCAGACTTTAACCATGTATTCCGGACATCCTATGGGATTATTTCCTTCACATTCTGAAGCTCCAAGAGTTGTCGTTACAAATGGAATGGTAATCCCGAATTATTCTAAACCGGACGATTGGGAAAAAATGAACGCTTTAGGTGTTTCGCAATACGGACAAATGACGGCAGGAAGCTATATGTACATTGGTCCACAAGGGATTGTACACGGAACTACGATTACGGTTTTGAATGGTTTCAGAAAAATAAAACTAAATCCTGAAGGCAATTTATTTGTTACTTCTGGTCTTGGCGGAATGTCGGGTGCTCAGCCAAAAGCTGGAAATATTGCAGGTTGTATTACGGTCTGCGCCGAAGTAAATCCAAAAATCACAAAAATTCGTCATGAGCAAGGATGGATTAATGAAATTGTAACTTCAACAGAAGAATTGGTTAAAAGAGTCAATTCGGCGAAAGCCAATAAAGAAGTAGTTTCGATTGCTTATTTAGGAAATGTGGTTGATGTTTGGGAATGTTTCGATAAAGAAAACATCAAAATTGATTTAGGTTCTGATCAGACTTCTCTTCATAATCCATGGGCTGGAGGGTATTATCCAGTCGGAATTTCTTTTGAAGAAGCCAATGAAATGATGGCCAATAGTCCGGAGTTATTTAAAGAAAAAGTACAAGAATCGTTACGCAGACAAGCGAAAGCAATCAACAAACATACGGCAAAAGGAACCTATTTTTTCGATTACGGAAATGCGTTTTTATTAGAAGCTTCACGCGCTGGTGCTGATGTTATGGCTGAAAACAATATCGATTTTAAATATCCTAGTTACGTTCAGGATATTATGGGACCAATGTGTTTTGATTATGGATTTGGTCCTTTTAGATGGGTTTGTACTTCAGGAAAACCGGAAGATTTACAAAAAACCGATACTATCGCAAGTCAGGTTTTAGAAGAAATGGCAAAAACAGCTCCAAATGAAATTCAGCAACAAATGCAGGATAATATCAAATGGATCAAAGGCGCGCAGGAAAATAAACTGGTTGTAGGTTCGCAAGCCAGAATTCTTTATGCTGATGCAGAAGGACGTATTAAAATCGCAGAAGCATTTAATCAGGCCATTGCAAAAGGCGAAATTGGAACTGTAGTTTTAGGACGCGATCATCATGACGTTTCCGGTACAGATTCTCCTTACCGTGAAACATCAAATATCTATGACGGATCTCGTTTTACAGCAGATATGGCGATTCAAAATGTAATTGGCGACAGCTTTAGAGGTGCAACCTGGGTATCGATTCATAATGGCGGTGGCGTTGGCTGGGGAGAGGTTATAAACGGTGGCTTTGGTATGGTTCTTGATGGTTCTAAAGAAGCTTCAAAACGTTTAGCATCAATGCTTTTTTGGGATGTTAACAACGGAATTTCAAGACGAAGCTGGGCCCGAAATGACGAAGCTATTTTTGCCATAAAAAGAGCAATGGAAGTTCAGCCTTTACTAAAAGTAACTTTGCCTAATATAGTTGACGAAACGCTATTTTAGTTAAAAGTTATTTATCAGAATAGAGAACAATAAATTTTTATAAATATGAAAACATTCAAATTAGTACCCGTTTTTCTGCTTTTAATACTACTAGCCTCTTGCAGCAGTGTAAGCGTTTATTCTGATTACGACAAAAACGTAGATTTTGCGCCTTATAAAACGTATGCTTTCTTTAAGCCCGGAATTGATAAAGTCGAAATTTCTGATTTGGATAAAAGAAGAATTTTACATGCCATAGATACAGAAATGCAAGCCAAAGGTTTTACTAAAAGTGAAAATCCTGATTTATTAGTAAATATTTTTACTAAATCAAGAGAACAAGTAAGTGTAAACCAATTTAGCGCAGGTTGGGGCTATGGTTGGGGTTGGGGATGGAATCCTTATATGATGTATGGAGGACAAACTACTGTTTCCTCTTCGACAGAAGGAACTTTATTTATCGACCTGATTGATGCCAAAAAGAAAGAGATGATCTGGCAGGGCGAAGGTGTTGCAACCTTAACTAAAAACGTCGATAAAAAAGATGCAAAAGTGGCTGAGATTGTAAACAAAGTTTTAGCACAATATCCGCCGGTTAAAAAATAGTTTTGAGTGACAGTTTTCAGTTTTTTACAAAAAACTAAAAACAGTTATTGAATTCTTCTTAAAATAATTAATACATTTGTTTTTCAAAGAACAAGAAATGACAAACTTAAATAACATTATTATCGTTATCAACATTATTGCAATTCAGCAATAATGGCGAGGTGTTATATAAATTAAGTAATCAAAATACAATTTATTAAACCTCCCAAATCGGGAGGTTTTTTTATATTATAAAACAAAAATTATGAATCTATTTAACGAAGTACTTGCTGCCAAAAAACAGCTTGAAAATGTAGTCGCTGCTACTCCACTTACGCAGAATTTAAACCTTTCAGAGGAATTTAAATCAAGTATTTTATTAAAAAGAGAAGATTTACAAATTGTCCGTTCGTATAAGATCAGAGGAGCTTACAACAAAATTTCTTCGTTAAATGAAACCGAAAAAGCAACAGGAATTGTATGTGCCAGTGCTGGAAATCATGCACAAGGCGTTGCTTATTCTTGTCATCTTCTGCAGATAAAAGGCAAAATTTATATGCCTAAAACAACTCCAAAACAAAAAGTAAAACAAGTACAGTTGTTTGGAAAATCATTTGTTGAAATTGTATTGACTGGCGATACTTTTGATGACGCTTATGCCTCTGCTACAGCCGATGCCATCAAAAATCATAAAATATTCATTCATCCATTTGATGATGAAAAAGTGATTGCAGGACAAGGAACTGTTGGATTAGAAATTCTTGACAGTTACAAAGAACCAATCGATTATGTTTTTGTTCCAATTGGCGGCGGTGGATTGGCTTCTGGTTTATCCGAAGTTTTTAAACATCTCAGTCCTAATACAAAAATCATTGGTGTTGAACCAAAAGGGGCACCATCGATGAAAACTTCAATTGGAGAAAACAAAAACACTGCTTTAAAAACAATCGATAAATTTGTTGACGGCGCCGCTGTAAAACAAGTTGGCGATATGACTTTTGAAATCTGTAAAGATAATTTAGAAGATATAATTCTGGTTCCGGAAGGAAAAGTGTGTACTACAATTTTACGTCTGTACAATGAAGAGGCTATGGTTGTCGAACCAGCCGGAGCATTAACTATTGCTGCATTGGATTTTTATAAGGATAAAATTAAAGGCAAAACCGTTGTTTGTGTTGTCAGCGGAAGTAATAATGATATTGAAAGAACTGCCGAAATAAAAGAGCGTTCTTTACTTTATGAAGGTTTGATGCATTATTTTATGATTCAGTTCCCGCAACGTCCCGGCGCCTTAAAAGAATTTGTAAATAACATTTTAGGTCCGGATGATGATATTACCTATTTTCAGTTTCACAAAAAAAACAATCGTGAAGTAGGTTCTGTAGTGGTTGGATTAGAATTGAAAAATAAAAAAGACATTATGAATATTAAACTCAATATGACCAAAAATGGTTTTGAATTTCAATATTTAAATGATAATCAGGATTTGTTTACACAATTAATCGGTTAAAAATAAAAGGCTGTCTAAAAATCTTAGACAGCCTTTTCAAATCAAATATAAAATTACTAATTGAATTCTAAATTTGTAATTATTGTTTCAGCACTTTTTTAGAGTAAGAACCTTTACTATCGTTCACTCTCACAACATAAACCCCTTTTGGCAATCTTGAAATTTCAATTTCAGATTGGCTTCCTTTTACAAAACTCACCGTTTTCTTTACAACACTTTGACCCGCAATAGAGAATACTTCTACTTCTCCATTCCCTTCATGATTGGTGTCAATTTTTAAATAATCATTTGTTGAGTTAATGAAAATTGCCATATCGTTCGGACTTTCATTTTCTGTTATTGTTAAAGCTTTTTTTGCTGTAGATTCAACCTGTACAAATTGCCATTGCTGATTTAAACCTCCAGTATACGTCCAAACCTGAATATTTGCTCCATTTGCAGTTGAAACGTTTTCAACGTCTAATGATTTTCCACTATTTACATTGATAATTTTATAATAACCTCCACCAAGACTTGTTACAGTCCATTTAAATTCGTTAGAGGCTGAAAAGGTCTTTTGCTGTACTTTTAATCCATCTCCCGTACCATTATTTTCAACTGCCAAATACATTCCGGTTGATTTTACAATAATGTAGAAATTTCCACCTCCGTCTGAAACAAATTTCCAACGCTGATTACTTCCGCCTCCACCTGTAACATCATATTGTTGAATACGTCCTCCGCTCGAAGTTGAGTTATCCGCAACATCCAAACCTTTATTACTATTTCTGGAAATAATATTATAATAACCTGGAAAAGTTGATGATGAAGCCGTAACAGTAATCGCGCTTGTTGCCGTTTTCGATCCGTCAACAGTAGTTACGGTAATGGTAGCTGTTCCTTGTGATACTCCCGTAACCAATCCAGTTGAATTGACTGTTGCTACAGCCGTATTACTTGAGCTCCAGTTTACACTTTTGTTTGTCGCATTACTCGGAGAAACTGTAGCTGTTAATTGTGTTGTTGATCCAGCCGAAATTGAAGCCGAAGTTGGACTCACGCTTACGCTTGTTACTGCAACCGGACTCCCTGTCGCCCAATTAAAAGTAACTGCAGATGAAGCCGGAACCGAATAATTAAATGCCGATGATCCTGAAACAACTTTAATCATATTGGCTGATCCCGCAGAATTATAAACCACAAGTGCAATTGATCCATCAGGGTTTTTAAATCCAGCAGAAAGAATAGTTCCACTCGTACTTGAAGAAGAAACCCTTAAAGCACCCGGTTTTACAAATTTTGAGATTTGACCAATGATGTAATATGCCACATTTTTAGTATAACTTGTACTATTGTTAACGGTAATGGCACCTAAACAAGTTGAACATCCTCCGGGAGTACGTGGTCCTAAACCTGAATTATTTGCTGCATTCCATTCTAACACCGTTTTTGCCCAGTTATTTGTACTACCAATAACTACATTTTGCATGTGCCAGCCAAAATCTCCACTGAAACTTCCTCCCGATCCTGTATATTGTTCTGTAAAATAAACGTTTTTATTTGTCGCATTTCGTACTGTTGACATCGCCGAAATATTTCCTAAATACAAATGAAATGCCGCCCCATCCACATAACTGCTGTTATTCAAAACATCAATAGGATAAGCTGTATTATCACAATTATGATCAAAAGCGATAATTTTAATTCCACCATATCCGGCTGCTGCCATTTGTGGACCAAGCTGGTTATTAATAAAATTTTTTTGCTCAGTTGAATTCATCAGCATACTTGGTTCATTATTTGGATTTTCAGGTTCGTTTTGAGGTGTGATTCCCCAAATTGAAATGCCTTGCGCTGCCATAGCATCAAAATATTTTACAAAATACTTGGCATAAGCTGCATAATACTGTGTTTGCAAACTTCCTCCAACCCATGAATTATTAGTTTTCATCCAACGTGGAGCTGACCATGGAGTTGCTAATATTTTAATGTTTGGATTGATAATTTTTATCTTTTTGATAATTGGAATTAAATAGGTCAAATCTGGTCCGTTAAGACTAAAATTATTCATATTTGTATCTCCCGAAGTTTCATTATAACTATAAGAAGAACTGCTTAAATCTGAAGCTCCAATACTAATACGAATGACACTTGCGTTTAAACCTGTCGTAGGATTATACAAGTCATTTAATAATTGGTTTTGCTGAGTTGCAGCCATCCCGCTGATTACTTCACAACTACCTTCAGTTAATGTGTAACCAAATCCATCCATAGTTTGGTAAGTCGTTCCTGCATTAACGGTAACAGTAGAAGGATTGGTTCCTGAATTGGTTCCGAAACTAACAGTTGCTTGCTGTTGCAGTAATTTGGTCTGATCTCCACTGGTTATCCATGGAGTTACCGTTTGTGCTTTTACCGTTGTAATAAACAACAGCATTATAAGGACTTGCATCATTATAATTAAATTGGTCTTTTTTGTACGTTTTTGGGTAGTTTTACGCATAGTTTTTGAGTTTTTAGAAATTAAATTTTTCTTATTTTTTAAGATTAATTTTATTAATACAAAACAATATTATGTTAAATTTCATCGATTTAACAAAACAGCGACTTTACAAATACACATCAAATCTAAAAATTAGCTTAACAAAAACTTATCTAATTACTTTTTAAACAATTGATTTTAAATAATTTGCAAAACAAAAGAGCAAAAAATCTTACTTTTAAAAATATCCCATTTACAAATATCTAAACAACAACAATTTAACAAGACGACTTTACTAAAAAATACTTGTTATTTTAATCATTCTTACAGAATAAATTAGGAGCAAAAATGACAAATATCAATAAGTAGATAAAGTTTAATCGTATTTTTGCAATTCAATTTTTATATCAAAAATATGGCGGCTTTTAAAGACATTTCAAACATAGAAGACATAAAATTAATGGTCGATACCTTTTATGATAAGGTTAGAAAAGACGATTTGCTTGGTCCGATTTTTAATGATAAACTACAGGACCGCTGGCCAATGCATTTACAAAAAATGTACGGGTTTTGGCAGACTATTTTATTCGATGTTCGTGCTTATTCCGGAACTCCTTTTCCGCCGCACAAACAATTACCGTTAGACAAAACTCATTTTGATCGTTGGGTTTTTCTTTTTAACTCTTCAATCGATGGGCTTTTTTCGGGAACTGTTACGGAAGAAGCAAAAATGAGAGCCGAAAATATGGCGTATATGTTTAATCATAAAATTGATTATTTTAGAAATTTAGAGAATCAATAAAAATTAATTTAAATGATATCTCTAATTAACTAAATTTGGCGGCAAACAATTTTAATAAAACATGAAAAAAGCATTACTATCTCTTCTATTTTTTCTCTTTATCATTATTTCATCCAATGCTCAGACCTCTAAAAGCAATTTATACAAAGGCACAATTGATGGAAAAATAGCGATTACTTTTTTTATCAAGACAGAAGAAAACCCCTGCACAGCCGATTTAATGTATACTGCCATGTATCGTTACGACAAATCAGGTAGAGCTGGATTCAATTAGACATTACTCAAAACACCAAAAACGAAAATCAGTTTGCGTTAGTGGAACATGGCTTTACTGGTGTTATGATTTTGAAAAAAGACGAAACTACTTTTAGCGGTTTATGGATCAGCTCTGACAGCAAAAAACAATTAAAAGTAGAATTGAAAGAAACCAAAATGACTAAAAAAGAAACGGAATCTTACGAAGCTAAAATGGAAAAAGTTAATTATGAAAATAACGATTGCTAAAAAATTGTTCTTTTTATAATTTGAAAATTTTCTTTTGAAAACTTATCGCATAGCCCCGATGGGAGGGAAAATCCTTTTGTGCCGGGGTTCGGCACAAAAGATTATTTCACTATATATTTATTTTAATCGGAGTTCAATGAACTTCGTTTGGAAGGACAGCGGGAAATAGCTCCTAAAAACTCTAATACTTCTCTAAGCATATTTCTATTAAAATCTCAATAAAAAACACTTTCGAACAAAAAAATTGTGATGAATAGCAAAAATTAGCGCCTTAAATTCGTAATTTTACATTCTAAATCTACAACGTTTTCGAAATGAATCCAAATATTGAGACAAACCCGTTATTAGAGCGATTGCCGAAACATTTAAAGCAATTTATTAAGCCACAGGATTATAGCGATTATACGCCAATTAATCAGGCGGTTTGGCGTTATGTGATGCGCAAGAATGTAGATTATTTATCAAAAGTTGCCCATCATTCCTATTTGGATGGTTTGAAGAAAACCGGAATCGAAATTGATTCTATTCCAAGTATGTATGGAATGAACCGAATCCTGACCGAAATTGGCTGGGCTGCTGTTGCGGTTGATGGTTTTATTCCGCCAAATGCTTTTATGGAATTTCAGGCTTATAACGTTTTGGTTATTGCTTCAGACATCAGACAATTAGAACATATTGAATATACCCCTGCACCAGATATTATTCACGAAGGTGCCGGCCACGCTCCTATTATTGCCAATCCTGAATATGCTGAATATTTGCGTCGCTTTGGAGAAATCGGTTGTAAAGCCATTTCATCACACAAAGATTATCAGATGTATGAAGCAATTCGTTTGCTTTCGATTTTGAAAGAAGCTGAGGATACGCCTCAGGAAAAAATTGATGAAGCAGAAAAGGCGGTTGCCGATTTGCAAAACAATATGGGCGAATTATCTGAAATGGCCCAGATTCGTAACTTACATTGGTGGACAGTGGAATATGGCTTGATTGGAACTGTTGAAGATCCAAAAATTTATGGCGCCGGATTACTTTCTTCTATAGGAGAAAGCGCCTGGTGCATGACCGATAATGTGAAGAAAATCCCTTATGATATTTCGGCTGCGAATCAGAATTTTGATATTACGCAGTTACAACCTCAACTTTACGTAACTCCTACTTTTTCTTATTTGAGTTTGATTTTGGAGGAATTTGCCAATAAAATGGCGTTGAGAACCGGAGGTCTTTCAGGAATTCAGAAATTAATTCATTCGAATGCTTTAGGCACAATTGAACTAAGTACTGGTTTACAGATTTCAGGCGTTTTTACTAATGTTTTGGAAGAAGAAGGAAAACCGGTTTACATTCAGACTACAGGAAAAACAGCTTTATCGTATCGTGAAAAAGAATTAGTGGGTCACGGAACTTTGACACACCCACACGGATTTGGAAGTCCGATTGGAAAACTAAAGGGCTTCAATTTAGCGATTGAAGATATGAGTCCGAAGGATTTACAAGCGTATAGCATTGTCGAAAATGAAACCGTTAAATTAGAATTCGAGGGCAATATTATTGTTGAAGGAGAAATTATTACAGGTTCCAGAAACTTACACGGAGAAATCATTTTAATCAGTTTTAGAAATTGCACTGTAACGCATGACGAAACTATTTTGTTTCAGCCTGACTGGGGAAATTACGATATGGCGATTGGTAAAAAAGTAGTTTCTGCTTTTTCCGGTCCAGCGGATGTGAACAGTTTTGACCTGATTAATATTGTTCCGACTTCTCAAACCATTAAAGCAAAACATACAGATGAACGCGATGATTTAGAAGTTCTTTATCAGACTGTTCGTTCCATAAGAGAAAACAAAGATTCAAAATCAGAACTACAAACTGTTTTTGAAAAATTAAAAAATAATCATGCTAATGATTGGTTGCTTTCTATTGAAATTGCAGAGCTTTTGAAGGATTCAGAAGAGAAACAATTATTACAAGAAGTATTGGTTTATCTGGATCAATTGAAAGAAAAACGTCCTGAAGTAGCGCATTTAATTTCTGGTGGACTGGATTTGATTTTCGATAAGGAAGCCGTTTAGAGATTTGCCACGAAGACACTAAGACACAAAGTTTTTTTTTGCCACGGATTAAAATAATTTAAAATCTGCTCAATCTGCCAAATCTGCGTGAAACCAATTTAAAGTCTTTGTGTCTTCGCGCCTTGGTGGCAATCACAACTTCAAATCCTGATTAAAATCTTTATCAGATTCTATTGTTTTGCCATTGTATTGTAATTTCCAACCCATAGAATTCGTCAAAATCAAAATCTTCGATAATTCACTAATCAATCTGTTTTGAGCGTTTGTTTTCAGGGATGAATTCTCAATTTTCTTGGCCAGATTTGCTTTAACCGATTTATTGATTTTATTGTAATCATCTCCCGTAAACGGATTCAACTGACTTTGCTCGACATCATAAAACTTAATATCCGGGTTGATGGTAATTTCTTCCTTGGGAATATTTAAAATCGTGATCGTTTTGTTTTTTTCGTCGATGTCGTATTTCATTTTATGCAGATCGTAGGCAACGGTAACATTTGCATTTACGACAACTAATGCTTTCTTCTCAAAAGAAACCATATCCAGAAAATATTTCTGCTGATTTTTATAGGTAATCACTTCTGAGAAATGCCCTTCGGTAACCACCAATTTACCGACATTCAGAATTTGTTGTTGAATTAAATTGGTATTGTATTCAATATCTTTATCATCATCTTTTTTAAATTGGCAGAATTTGAAAGCCAGGATTATTAAGAATACGACTGAAGCTAAAACTAAAATTCTTTTGAGTGTATTTTGCATTACTTTATTTTATTAGACCAATTTACTTCTTTTTTAATAATGTAAATCAAAAGTTCGCCACGAATTTTATTTAATGCAAAATGGATAAATTAAGATCAAATTCCACAAAAATTAAATTCGTGAATTCGTGGCTTTTTTTTTAAAATGGGTATCCAATTGCAATATTTAAAATCAGATTTTCTTTTCTCCACGGTCCACTTCCGAAATCTATGTCTTTGATTACCCATCTTTCGCCTTCTGGTAAATACGGTTTTCTTAACGGAAATGCCAAATCGGTTCTTAAAATAAAGAACGAAACATCAAAGCGTAAACCAACTCCGGCACCAACTGCGATTTCTTTCATAAAATCCTTAGAAATTTCACCTCCTGGCTTATTCGGATCTTTATTCATCAACCAAATATTTCCCGCATCAATAAATGCAGCGCCTTTTACAATACTAAAAAGTTTTGCCCTGTATTCAGTACTGAACTCCAATTTTAAATCTCCAGATTGATCCGGCAGATAATTATTTTCTGTTTCTACATTAAGATAACTTCCAGGCCCAATTGATCTCGCTCTAAAG
>RCUK01001207.1_pt1 | contig 17247 bp, 19 predicted proteins | sample 2166381 | NCBI WGS metagenome assembly RCUK01 (sample SAMN09932809, study PRJNA488358) | compost metagenome | isolation source: compost soil in an enriched community | place: Germany: Experimental Botanical Garden | reverse complement strand
ATGCCTTTATATCAAATAACTAACAATCAGTACTTTACAGCTGTTTTAAATAAAATAAAAAGCTATATATCGCTATCAGTCCTAAAACAAATACGATATGACACTAAAAAGAATTACTGAAAAATTAAACTTTTTTGAAATTCAGTTATCTTAAGAGTAAATTAAGATTGATTTTCTTCTGCAAATAAAATTGTCTTACTAATATTTATTTTTACATTTGCCTTATTTTTATTTATTCTAAATAGATCGCTTTAAAAGCCATTTTTTGAAGAAATAAAAACATAACCAAACTATTTTAAAAATTGTAAAATTCTAAATATGAAAAAGAAACTTTTCATTTCGATTGCATTAGTTGCTGCCTTATTTTCTAATGCTCAGCAAAAGAATACGTTATTAGAAGCAACTTTTTGGAAGACTACTCCAAATGTAGAAACTGTAAAAGCCGAAATAGCAAAAGGAAATAATCCGGCAGAAGCAAATGCAAATGCATTTGATGTTGTTGTTCTTGCCATTAATAATGATGCACCTAATGAAACTATTAAGTTTTTATTAGAGCAACCAGGTAATCCTGTTACTAAATCAACACATGATAATCGTATTTACCTGCATTGGGCATCCTATAAAGGAAATGTAGAAATGGTAGACCATCTTATCAAGAAAGGTTCAGATATTAATCTTGAAGACAGCCATGGTGCAACACCAGCCGACTTTGCTGCAATGAACGGACAAACGAATCCCGCTTTATACGAAGCTTTTTTTAAAGCAGGATTAAATCCGACGAAAAAATATAATGACGGTGCCAACTTATTATTACTTAGTATCGCGTTTGATAAAAACCTGACTCTTGCAGAATATTTCACAACAAAAGGAATGTCTCTTAAAGATGTTGACAACAATGGTAATACTGCCTTTAATTATGCTGCCAAAATTGGAAATATCGATTTACTGAAAAAGATAGCAGCAAAAGGAATTAAGTATAATGACAATGCATTATTCTTTGCCGCACAAGGAAGCCGAAGAGAAACTACTTCTTTAGAAGCTTATAAATATTTAGTTGAAGAATTAAAACTTAAACCAACAGCCGTAAACAAATCAGAAGAAAATATCCTGCACTTATTGGCAGCTAAACCAAATCAGGGAGAGATTGTTAAATATTTTTTGGGTAAAGGTGTTGATGCCAACAAAGTGGATAAAGAAGGAAATACGCCTCTCATCAAAGCAGCCGCATCAAGAGAAACTGCTGTTTTAGAACAATTATTAGCGGTTACAAAAAATGTAAACGCGAAAAACGCAAAAGGAGAATCGGCTCTGACAATTGCAGTAAAATCAGGAACTCCTGAAAATGTTGCGCTTCTTTTAAACAAAGGTGCCGATGTAAATGTTACGGATAAAGACGGTAATAATTTAGGCGTATATCTAATTCAATCGTATCGCCCGGAAGCATCAAAAGGACCAGATCCTTTAGAAGCAAAAATAAAATTAGTACAAGACAAAGGTTTAAACCTTGCTGCCGCTCAAAAAGATGGAAGTACATTATATCATTTAGCTGTCGTTAAAAATGATCTGACTTTGTTGAAAAAATTAGCCACTTTAAACATCGACGTGAATGCCAAAAACAAAGACGGAATGACTGCTTTGCATAAAGCTGCCATGATTTCTAAAGATGATTCAATTCTGAAATATTTATTATCAATTGGTGCAAAAAAAGACATCAATACAGAATTTGACGAAAGTGCCTACGCTCTTGCAAAAGAAAACGAGTCCTTAACAAAACAAAATGTATCAATTGAATTTTTAAAATAAACTTTAAAAAAGTTATGAATTATGAGTTTTGAGTTAGTAGTTGAAACTTAAAACTCATAATTTAAAACTCATAACTCATAATTTATAATTCTAAAACATGAAATCAATATTCAAAATAGCCTTAACTGCTTCATTAATCACTCTAGTTTCTTTTCAATCTGTTGCACAAAGCAAATACAAATGCATGCTTCAAATGGCGAATTATATGGGAGAAGGCGCTTATATCGTGGTTTCTCTTATTAATCCAAAAGGAGAATATGAAAAAACACTTTATGTTATGGGGGATGATAAAAAATGGTACAAATCATTGAAAGAATGGAATAAATTTCAGACTCAGAAACATGAGGATATTAGTGCAATCAGCGGAGCATCAGTTACTGGTGGCGATCGCAGTATTACCACTTTTGAAATTGAAGATTCTAAATTGAACAAAGGCTATAAATTAAGATTTGAATCGGCTGTTGAAGATCAAAAATACTATATAACTGCTGCTGAAATTCCACTAACTACTGCTGGTCTTGCTGATAAAACAGATGGTAAAGGTTATATCAGATACGTAAGATTAAACAAAATTTAATACCTTACCTTTCTCATTTGCATTTGATTACCTTTTAGCTTACACTCCATGACTCTTTCTTTTTGGCGTTCCTCTCACCTGGCTTTGGCTTTGGTTTCTTCTTTATTTTTGATATTAGCAGCTGTAACGGGTATTATTCTGGCTGTTGATGCTGTGCAGGAAAAAACACTTCCGTACAAAATCGAAAATTTTGATACCATAACGCTGGGAGAAGCGTTGCCTGTCTTAAAAAAGAACTATTCTGAAATGACCGAATTAACTGTTGATTACAATCAATTTGTAACACTACAGGCCATCGATCAGGACGGAAACGACATCAACGCCTATATTGATACCAAAACAGGAAAAAAGTTAGGAACTCCACTTAAAAAAAGTGAATTTATTCAGTGGATCACCAGCTTTCATCGTTCTTTATTTCTACATGAAGCGGGTCGCTTTTTTGTGGGTGTTATTTCCTTTTTACTATTTCTGATTGCTATTTCCGGATTTGTTCTGGTTTTGAAAAGACAAAAAGGCATTCGTAATTTCTTTTCAAAAGTTATAAAAGAATATTTTGCTCAATATTACCATGTGGTTTTAGGGCGATTGGCTTTAATTCCGATTCTGGTTATTGCGCTTACAGGAATGTATTTGTCTCTGGAAAGGTTTAACTTTTTCATGGATAAAAAAGAGCAAAAAGAAAAAACAGAAACTGTTATTCCTGCTAAAAAAGCTGCGGCTGTCAATATTTTCAAAACCACGCTTTTGACGGATGTAAAGAAAATTGAATTTCCTTTTACAGATGATCCTGAAGAATATTATATCATTGAATTAAAAGACCGTGAAATTGAAGTGAATCAGGTTACCGGTGAAGTAATTAGCGAAAAACGTTCTCCAATGACGGCTCAGTTTGCCGATTTAAGTTTAGACCTACATACTGGAAGAATTAACGCTATTTGGGCTTTAATTCTGGCTGTTGCTGCTGCCAACATTCTCTTTTTTATCTATTCCGGTTTTGCCATGACTTTAAAAAGAAGGTCAAGCCGAATCAAAAATAAATTCAAAGCCAGTGAAAGCAAATACATCTTATTGGCAGGTTCTGAAAACGGAAGTTCATTGCGATTCGCCAATGCGATTCAGAAACAATTGAATGCTGTTGGTGAAAAGGCTTTTTTAACCGAATTGAACAGTTACACGGTTTTTCCAAAAGCAGAACATATTATTGTTTTCTCTTCTACACACGGATTGGGCGACGCGCCCTCCAACGGAAGAAAATTCATATCCCTTTTACAGAAACACAAACAACAACAAAAAATCAATTTTTCTGTGGTTGGATTTGGTTCTACCGCTTATCCTGATTTTTGTGGTTTTGCCCATGAAATTGATGCATTTTTAGAAGAGCAAAACTGGACAGAACGTCTTTTAGCATTGCAGACTGTCAATGATAAATCGGCTGTGGAATTTGTGGAATGGATTAAATTATGGAGTGCTAAAACCGGAATTCCATTGTCCACAACCCCTTCTCTTTATAATCACGCTCCAAAAGGTTTGCAGAAATTAATGGTTTTAGGCAAAACGGCTATTTCTGAAACGGAACATACTTTTATCATTACCCTTAGAGCCAATATGAGAGCCAAATATACATCTGGTGACTTACTGGCTATTTATCCGGCCAATGATGCAAGAGAGCGCCTCTACTCTATCGGAAATCATTCCGGTAACATTCAATTGGTTGTTAAACTGCATCCAAACGGATTGGGTTCCGGCTTTTTGAATGAATTAAAACCCGGCAATGTCATTAAAGCAAGAATCATTAATAATCATGCTTTTCATTTACCTAAAAAAGCTTCGAAAGTGGCTTTTATCTCCAACGGAACCGGAATTGCGCCTTTCCTCGGAATGATCGAACAAAACAAGAAAAAGAAAGAAATTCATTTATATTGCGGTTTTAGAATGGAAACGGAAACGGTTTCAGGTTATAAAACCTTCGCTTCAGAAATGATGCAGAAACAACATTTACAAAGCTTTCATTTGGCGTTATCCCGTGAAGAAAATCATTTTTATGTAATGGATTTGATCCAACGTGATGCTGAATTTTTTATTGATTTACTGGCTAATAACGGTGTCATCATGATTTGCGGATCATTGGCGATGCAAAAAGATGTTGAATCGACTCTTGATGCTTTATTAGTTGCGAAAAACAAACAACTAAGCGATTATAAAAATAATGGTCAATTATTGACGGATTGTTATTAAATTTAAACATAACTGCGTAAAAGAAAGCTACGTAAATTTAAACACATAGAAACATAGCTTTTCAAGCCGCTTAAAAAAGGCATTTCATTTAACTAAAAACACATAGCTGTGTGAAAGAAATGCGCTTAAAAGAATCTAATTATTTTAGATACACAAAGCTATGTGTAAGAAACTAGTTTCTTTTAATACTCTTTTTCAACACATAAAGCCTATGTTTTCTATGTGTTGGAAATTAACCATAATAAATAATTATGCCCATTAAATACAAATTCCTTTTCAATTCATTCCTGTTTCTTTTCGTACTAGTTTGTAGTTTCAATGCTGAATCCCAAACACTGCGAAAAAGAACCACTATGCTTATGGGAGGCCGGTTTGATATTTCAATTGTAGCACAAGATTCGGTAACAGCAGAAAAATCCATTGATGAAATTATTGCCGAAATCACAAGAATTGAAAACCTGATTTCCGACTGGAAACCAACTTCACAAGTTTCAGAAGTCAATCAGAATGCGGGAATTCGTCCTGTAAAAGTCGACAAAGAAGTTTTTGAACTGACACAAAGAGCCCTGCATTTTTCAGAAATTACCAATGGTGCTTTCGATATCAGTTTTGCAGCCATGGATCGCATCTGGAAATTTGATGGTTCGATGACCGAAATGCCTTCGGCGGAAGCCATAAAAAAGTCGGTAGAGAAAGTTGGTTACAAAAATATCATTTTAGACAGTACACAATCGACCATTTTCCTGAAATTAAAAGGAATGAAAATTGGATTTGGCGCTTTAGGCGAAGGATATGCGACCAATAAATGCAAGGATTTAATGCTTTCAAAAGGCATAAAAGCAGGAATTGTAAACGCCACTGGTGACATGACTGTTTGGGGAAAACAACCCAATGGCAAAGACTGGAACATCGGAATGACGAATCCTTTTCATACCGATAAACTTTTTGCGGTAGTTCCGTTGCACGATAGCGCTGTAACTACTTCCGGGAGCTATGAAAAATTTGTGATTTTAGATGGGAAACGATATTCGCACATCATTAATCCTGCGACCGGATACCCTTCTACCGGACTTTGCAGCGTTTCTGTTTTTGGACCCAATGCTGAAACGGCCAACGGATTTAGTACTTCGATCATGGTTTTAGGTAAAGAAGCCGGAATCAACCTCATTAATCAATATCCGGAATACCGATGGATCATGATTACGGATAAAGGGAAAATTATTAAATCGAAGAATTTTAATAAAACCAAATTTCATTTGAAAAACTAAGTTATTTTTAAACACATAGAAACATAGCTTTTGTAACCGCTTAAAGACATTTCATTAACCTTAAAACACATAGCAGGTGCGAAGGAAATATGCTTAAGTTTAAACACATAGAAACATAGCTTTTGAAACCGGTTAAAAAGGCATTTCATTAACTTAAAAACACATAGCTATGTTTGGAGAAACTACTTTCTAAAAATTTACTTTTTTTTATATATAAAACCTATGTCTCTATGTGCTTAATTTTTTTCTCACGCAGATTTAGCAGATTCGGCAGATTTTTAATTCTAAATATTAATTCCTTAAAACACATAGCTATGTGTAAAAAACTAGTTTTTTAAAATTCCCTTTTTTTAAGCCCTAAAACCTATGTTTCTATGTGTTTAAAATTTTTACGTCAGACATTAGTTTCAAAAAACAGCAACTTTTCATACTTTTATCAAAACATCCTGATTTAGTATGACAACAGATATTTTAGAAGTAAACGATTTTATTGTTTTAATTGAACAGTCTTACGCGACAAAAACAGTAGTAGAGAAATGCGAAATAGACGGAGACTCTATTGGTTTTGCTTTTTACGGTTCAGGCAATGTCGAATTGGAAATCAAACATAACAATCAAACGAAATATCTGACGAATACTACCGGTTTGGCGATTTGCTTTTTTGGAAATCAGAAAGTGGAATTTGCTCACAAAATCGAACCGGACAAACCTTTGCAGTCGATCAGCATTTTTGCCAAACTTAAATATCTTAATGCATTGCCTCCGGCCGAAAAAGAGATCTTCGAAAACCATCTTTCGGATTTGATGCATCCAAAAGAACATTTCGTCAAAGGTCCGGCATTTTATATGACGCTTGACATGCAACAGGCTGTTCAGAAAATCTTCAACACTTCGTACACCGGCACTACCCGATTGTTGTTTTTAAAAAGTCAGGTCAACGAGCTTTTGGCTCATTTTTTTGCTTTGCTAACGACAGATAAAAAAGCGGATTTATCAGAATATGACAAAAACAAACTTTTTCATGCGAAGGAAATTGTAACCACACATTATTCTAAACCGCCATCGATAACCGAATTATCCAAAATGGTCGGTCTCAACAGCAATAAACTGAAAAAGAATTTTAAAGAGCTATTCGGAATTCCGGTTTTTAAATACATTCAGGAAGAAAGATTGCATAAAGCGTATGAATTACTACGTGACAGCGAAAAAACTGTTCAGGAATCGGCTTGGGAAGTCGGTTACGAAAGTTTAAGTTCTTTCTCGAACGCTTTTTATACCAAATTCGGCACAAGGCCAAATGATGTCAAGCAACAATTCTTTTCAAACAAATCATAATTCTTTTCAGACAAATGATTTCATTCTAATCTACCCAATTTTGTATCAGTAATCACTTAAAAAGATATTGATATGAAAACTACAAAAATTTTAGTTCTGGGAGCCAACGGGAAAACGGGACGCAGAGTATTGGAAAGATTAGAAGATAATACAAACGTTGAAGTTCGCGCGGGTTCACGAAATGCAACCATTCCTTTTGATTGGGAAAAACCCGAAACATGGCAAGCGGCGCTTCAGGATATAGATACCGTTTATATTAGCTATCAGCCTGATTTAGCCATTCCTTCAGCAACAACTGCTATTCAGCTTTTTAGTGGCTTAGCTACGCAAATGGGTGTTAAAAAAATGGTCTTACTTTCCGGAAGAGGCGAAAAAGAAGCTCAAATATGTGAAGAAATAGTGAAAACCAATGCCAAAAAATGGGCCATTGTACGAGCAAGCTGGTTCAACCAAAACTTTAGCGAAAGCTTCTTTCTGGAACCAATACTAGCAGGTTACGTTGCATTACCAAGAGCCGAAGCATTAGAACCTTTTACAGATGCTGATGATATTGCTGATGTCATCGTTACTTCTCTTTTGGAAGACAAACATAACGGACAAACCTATGAACTGACCGGACCAAGATTATTAACTTTCAAGGAAGTTATTGCCGAAATTGCGAAAGCTACTGATAGAGATATAGCTTTTCAATCTTTAACTTTAGAAGAATATATCCAGATGTTGAGGGAATATCAGGTTCCGGAAGACCATATCTGGCTTGTAAATTATTTATTTGAACAAGTTTTGGATGGCAGAAATTCATCCATTACTTCAGATATAGAAAAAGTGTTAGGGAGAAAAGCCAAAGATTTCTCCGCTTATGCTTTAGAAACGGCTAAAACGGGAGTGTGGAATCAGACTGTACCTCAAAACTAAATCCAAATGCTTTATCTGAGAGGAATAGTATCAGGATTATTCGTTTGGATCTGTGTTAGTTTATCTTTCTATATTTTAGAACATATTCCTTTAATCAAAGATTCTTTTTTAGCACAGGCTTTCATTGTCATGATTTGCATTTCATTGTATGCTTTTTTAGGAGCTCAGTTTTATTATAAAAAAGGATATCAAACAAACGGAATTATAACAGGAATTTTAATGTCCGGAACGGCTTTGTTATTGGATGTTTTGATCACAATACCTTTTATAGAAATCCCAAACGGCAGAAGTTACCAAAGCTTTTTCAATAGTCCGGTTTTGTGGACTTTGGTCTTGATCACTGTTTTTACGGTTTACTTTTATTGGAAAAAGAACATCAAAATGTATTAACAAAATACGCCAGAGTCCTTCTGGCGTATTTTGTTTTTCACTTAAAAATCCAAAGCAGCAATAACAAAATCAGGAAGGTTCTTTAAGTGGAGATTTAATCAGCCAAACCGCTTTCAATCCAAACATTATAATCACCGATGGCAGATATAATTCATTGTTCAATAAAGTACTTATACCTAAAATGTCAATATGGAGATAAGAATCGAGCATTCGCAGAAACAATCGACAACTGTTGATAATGAAAACGACTTTGATCAGACGATCTATCCCAATTGATTTTAAATACAAACCAGCAAGAATAACACTTCCTAATAATTGAGAAAGTCCTAACGGAAAATACAAAGCCCACCAAACCTGTTGAATCGACGTGACCGTTTTAATGATAGCTTCCCGATCTGCACTATTTGCAGCTGCATAAGTATCAACTAAATAACCCTGCACAAAAAACAATTCGATCGAACGGATAAACAGTTCCAGAAAACAAAAAATAAAAAAGCCTGAAAATGCGAGAATTCGCCAGCCTTTCTGTTGAGTGAAATCCTCAAAGCAAATCGTAAAGAATAAAAACAACAAACCAAACATGCTCAAAAGCATGAGCCAGGACCTATAAATATTGAGTTTGTTTCCTCCATTTTGGAAATCAATAATAACGTTTCCGGTTTCGGGTACTTTTTCAAAAACCCACCATTGAAATGTCTGAACCAGGATATAAATGAGGGCTATTATTGCGGCCGCCATTTTCATTCGACTACTTATTATCATATCATTTTACAATTAAAGTTACTACCTAATCCACTACTCTCTTTTTATAAAATTATTTTAAAACTTAAGTGTAAACACAACAATAATAAGGCCTATTTTACTATTTATCGCTATCATTTTGGTTGCATATTATAATTTGAAACCTTTAATGCTAAAGACTTTTATCATTGTTTATAAGTCAATACTTTTACTATAAAATCCTATTTCTTACAAATACAACTGTTCTCATTGGGGCATATTTTTCTGTAGTAACAAGCTGCAGATTCGGGAAGTATCGTGGGTACCATTATGGATTGTTGGCAGTTAGCTCTTGAAGATGTTGGACCAGCTGGCGTAGAAAAGAAAAGGCGGTAAATATCTTCTTCTGCCTCCCGTAAGAGATAAATCAATAATGACGCAAAATGCATCATTTTCAAGGAGAAAAGAGTACCTTTAAAGAACAAATAAACTACCATAACCTTCTGATAATAATATAATTAAAATTAAAAAAAGTATAATCTTTACTTCTCATGCGTTTTTAAATTTGTATATATTAATTTTTAAAAAGAAATGATATGAATATTTCAAATCATAAAAGCAACGTTGAAGACAGTTCCAGAACATCTGCTAAAAAAACGGAGAGTAAGCCGACTTCAGCCAGAAGTAATGAGAAGTCAAATATTGAGACCAGGAAATCAGTTCAGATGAATAAATATTAATATCCCATAAAACCTTTAGATTATGCCAAAAGAGATCAACGAAGATTTCGGTCTGGACGATCGCAATTTTCACCCGGAAGAACAATTAATCCATTCTGTCAGCAAGAAAAAGAGAAATAAAAAATTAAAACAGGACATAGAACCTGAACTCGACAAAGATCTTGATGACGCTTTAGAGGATGAACTTAAAGATTATTCAGATGAGGCTTTTGATAAAAAAGACAAATCTGATTCTTAATCAGAACTTTAGTATAACTATTTTAAATTGAAACATTATGCCAGGAAAAGATCCGGGTCCGCAAATTAAAGATAAGGACCAATACGAAGCACTGCGCGATAAAGGGTATAGTAAACAAAAATCTGCGCGAATAGCCAACAGTCAGGGAGCCGAAAAAAGAGGTGGTAAAGCAGGTGACTATGAAGACAGAACCAAACAGGATTTGTATCAGGAAGCTAAAAAAGTGGGTATAAAAGGAAGATCCAACATGACAAAACAGGAACTATCTCATGCCCTGCGCAACAATTAAATCTGAAATTTTATTTCATACAAAAGCTCAATTTTTCGATTGAGCTTTTGTATTTTTAATTATCCTATTCAATAACAATGTTAACTGATCTTATCAATAAAAATCTTAAAGTTCTATTTTGTGGAATTAATCCCGGTTTAAAATCTGCTTTAGATGGATATCATTTTTCCGGACGAAGCAATCGTTTCTGGAAGGTGTTGTATCAATCAGGTTTTACGCCTTACCAAATTGAACCAATTAATGATGCAATTATATTAGAATTCGGATATGGACTTACTACTGCCGTCGAAAGAGCAACAGCTCGCGCAGATCAACTTTCAAAAGAAGAGTTTGATTATTCTTTAGAAACTTTTAGAAATAAAATGACAGAATACCAACCGAAGTATATTGCATTTCTAGGAAAGGCAGCCTACCAATCCTTTTCAGGAAAAAAGAAAGTTTTGTGGGGATTACAGCCGGAAGATTTTTGCGGTACAAAGGTCTGGATTCTGCCAAATCCCAGTGGTTTAAATCGGGGATTTAATCTGGAACAGCTTGTCATCGCTTATTCCGAATTCCACCAGTATATCGCCCAAAATAATTCTTAAAAAGAATATTTAAATTATGCACATTTTTACAACACATATAACTAATAAACAATAAATTAAAACTATTTAATTAAAGTTTAAAATTAATATAAAATTGAAATTACCACTATCCTATTATCTGAATCAGGACGTAATTTTCCTGGCCAAAGATTTGCTCGGAAAAGTGCTTTTCACTCAAATCGAAGGGCAAATTACAGCGGGCATAATCGTAGAAACCGAAGCCTACTTCGGCGAAATAGACAAGGCCTCTCATGCCTATGGCGGACGACGCACTAACCGAACAGAAATAATGTACAGCGAAGGCGGCGTTTCTTATGTGTATTTATGTTATGGCATTCATCATTTATTCAATGTCGTGACATCTGTTAAAAATGAACCACATGCTGTGTTAATACGAGCTATTGAGCCCCTGACAGGTACAGAAATAATGGAATCAAGACGAAATATGCCGGTCACTAAAAGTGCTATTTCATCTGGTCCGGGTTCTGCGGCTAAAGCTTTAGGAATTGACAACACTTTTAATCAAAAAGATTTAGGCGGAGAAGAAATCTGGGTGGAAGATCACGGCATTCGCTATGCAGAAAATGACATTGTCGCAACGCCGAGAGTTGGTGTCGCATATGCACAGGAAGATGCCTTTTTACCCTGGAGATTTTTTGTTAAAGGCAATAAATATGTAAGCAAACCTAATAAAATTTAAGTTTAAAAATGTCCTAAAGTATCACATTATAAAATACTACATATATATCAGAATAACAAAACAATAGTAAACTACTATTGATTTTACTTATGGTGCTTTTTTCAAATAAAAATGAAAAATAAGGACGTAAAAAACGAAAAAAATAAATACTTAGAAACAACATTTATTTACTCCTGTCCCTTCCCACTTTTCAAATTTTTCGCTCGCAATCTGCTTAAAAATTCAGGAGTGATTCCGAGATAAGAAGCGATATATTGTTGTGAAACGCGTTGGGATATTGTTGGGTAACGGGTGATAAATTCTACATACTGTTCCATCGCGGTTGAAGAAACGGTTCTGAACAATCGTTTTTGCAATTTGGACAAATGCCGCTGGATCATCAAACGAAACATTCGTTCTAATTGTGGTACTTCATTAATCAGATTTTCTTTAGCCTGACGGGTTAAAACCAAAAGTTCGCAGTCTTCCAGCGTTTCAATATACATATCACTTGGCACCTGATCTTCAAAACTGGTAATATCACTTACCCACCAATCTTCCATGGCAAACTGGAGCGTCAATTCGATTCCGTTGCGATCGACAAAATATTCTCTGATACAGCCTTTATTGATGTATGCTTCAAAATTACAGATTTCACCGGCGCTCAATAAAATGGTTTTCTTCGGAATCTTTCTAAGTTCAAGATGTTTCTCAAAGATTTTCACTTCTTCCTTAGAAAGACGGGCAGATCTGGAAAGGTAATCGTGAATTTGCTGAAACATTTTTATCTTTTTTTATCGATTGTGGCTTTATCAGGGGGTAAATATAAGAGGTTTTATTTACAATTATTTCTTGATCTAGTTTAAGAAATGAATTAATTAAATGATTGAATTTTGTTTTGGCTACGCGCTTTAGGCTTTAGGCTATAAGCTGAAAACAATAAATCATAACAATGAAAGAACAAATTGACCACGCTTTATCAATAATTGAAGAATTAATTCCCGAATATCTACAGATTGAGGAAGACAAACGAATTTCGAATGGGAATGTTGCCATTTGTATTATTGATGAAGATGGAGCTGTTTATGGTCGGATGTACGGCGAAGACAAACCGCGCCGAAGACAATCGTACAAAGTGGCATGGACAAAAGCGAGTCAGGTTTGGCTGACCGGAGTAAAAACAGGCGAATATGAAAAGTTGGTCTTCAACAATATCGTAGAAGAAAATGCGAACGGAATCGAAGCTCCCGATCTTATCGGCTGGCAAGGCGGACAACCGTTAACATTAAGCGACGGAACAAAATTATCAATCGGATTTAGCGGTTTCAGAGGCACAACCGATCTGGAAATAGTAGAAAAAGCATTTTCAAAGCTATAAGCTTTAAGCAATAAGCAATAGGCTCCAAAAAACTCATAACTCATAACTCATAATTAAAAAATGTCTTACCTACCAAATACAAATCGTTATCAAAAAATGGAATACCGCCGTTGTGGCAATAGCGGATTATTATTGCCTGCTCTTTCTTTAGGCTTGTGGCACAACTTTGGCGGAATTGATAATATCGCCAATGCCCGCGAAATTCTGCATACTGCTTTCGATAACGGCATTACCCATTTTGATCTTGCCAATAATTACGGGCCTCCTGCGGGTTCTGCTGAGATTACTTTTGGTGAATTATTCAAACACGACTTTAAATCTTATCGAGACGAGCTTTTAATTTCTACCAAAGCCGGATGGCCAATGTGGGACGGCCCATACGGCGATTGGGGATCCAAAAAACATTTAATTGCGAGTCTCGATCAAAGTCTGAAACGTATGGGGATTCCTTATGTGGATATATTTTATCATCACAGACCAGATCCGAATACGCCCATGGAAGAAACCATGGCGGCGTTAGATTTGATTGTACGCCAGGGAAAAGCACTTTATGTGGGTGTTTCGAGTTATAGTCCGGCTGAAACCGAAAAGGCATACCGCATCTTAAAAGAATTAGGAACGCCTTGTGTCATTCATCAGCCAAAATATTCTATGTTTGAACGTTCTGTTGAAGAGGGATTACTGGATGTTTTAGAAGTAAACGGAATTGGCGGAATCGCCTTCTCTCCGCTCGCACAAGGACTTTTGACCAATAAATATTTAAACGGTATTCCGGACAATTCAAGAGCAAACGCGCATCGTGGAAATGGTGCTATAGAACAAGATGCTATTACACCTGAAAATATTGCCAAAGTCCGTCAATTGAATAAAATGGCTGAAGAACGAGGTCAGACATTGGCTCAAATGGCATTGTCATGGGTTTTGAAAGATAAACGAATTTCATCTGTAATCATCGGAGCTAGCAAACCGGAACAAGTAATCGATTCTGTTGGCTGTCTTCAGAACAGTACTTTTTCTGAACATGAATTGCAGCATATTAATCAGATTTTAAAATAAACTACTAACCAAAAAACCACAATTATGAATCCATTCCATACCAAAACATGTCTGACCATCATGTTTTCCGGACTTTTAGCCACAGGCGGATTTGCGCAGAAAAAGCTTTCTAAAACATACGATTTCAAAACGGTTACCATTTATGAAACCGTAAAAAATACGGATAAGAAGTTAACTAAAACCGAAACGCTTTCGTTTACATCTAAACCACAGCCAACAGAAAAAGAAGTTTCGGTTTTTGTAGATCCGTCGATGACTTTTCAAACCCTTTTGGGAATTGGAGGCGCATTAACGGACGCTTCCGCAGAAGTTTTCTACCAGCTTCCAAAAGACAAACAACAGGAAATTCTGACGGCCTATTATGACAAAGAAAAAGGAATTGGATATACGTTAGCCCGCACAAACATGCAAAGCTGTGATTTCTCCAGCGATATTTACAGTTACATTCAGGAAGGTGATAAAGACTTAAAAACCTTTGATATTAGTCACGATAGAAAATACCGAATTCCGTTTATTAAAGAAGTTATCGCTAAAGCTGGAGGCAAAATCACTTTGTACGCTTCGCCTTGGAGTCCGCCGGCCTGGATGAAAACCAATAATAATGTTTTGCAGGGCGGAACTTTAAAACCGGAATACCACCAAAGCTGGGCTAACTTTTTTGTGAAGTTTATAAACGAGTATGAAAAAGAAGGCATTCCGATTTGGGGTTATACTGTTCAAAATGAGCCAATGGCAGTACAGCGTTGGGAATCTTGTATTTTTACAGCTGAAGAAGAACGTGATTTCATCAAAAACTTTTTAGGGCCAACCATGCAAAAAGCGGGACTTTCTAAAAAGAAACTAATCATGTGGGATCACAATCGTGATTTGATGTATCAACGCGTAAGTACGGTTTTAGAGGATAAAGAGGCAGCCAAATATGTTTGGGGCGTTGGCTATCACTGGTACGAAGACTGGATGAAAAACGGAATGAATTTCGAAGCAGAACGTCGTGTAGCAGAAGCATTCCCGGATAAACCCTTAATTTTAACGGAAGGTTGTGCAGCCGATTTCGATCAAAAATTATTGACCGACTGGAGTTACGGTGAAAAATACGGGATGTCGATGATCAATGATTTTAATATCGGAACCGTTGCCTGGACAGACTGGAATGTTTTATTAGATGAAAAAGGAGGACCAAATCATGTTCAGAATTTCTGCATGGCTCCTATTCACGCGGATCTTAAAACCGGAAAATTGATTTATACTAACGGCTATTATTATTTGGGACATTTCTCTAAATTCATTCGTCCGGGAGCGAAACGTATTGCTTGTTCTTCGAGCAGCAATAAACTTTTGTCGACTGCTTTTGTCAATGAAAACAATAAATTGGAAGTTGTGGTGATGAATTCTGGCGACACTGATGTCGAGTATTTTCTTTGGATAAAAGGAAAAGCGGCTAAAATTACCAGTGCGGCACATTCTATTGCAACTTTAGAAGTTCAATAATATGAAAGCGTTTCTAACACTTCCTATTATTCTTTTGATGAGTTGTTGTTGTATCGCACAAACATCAAAAGCATTAAAACCACAACAGATTCCCGGGAAAATTGAATGCGAATGGTACGATCAGGGAGGTGAAGGAATTGCCTATCACGATACCGATGCTGTAAATAACGGAAGTGGAAAAATAAATCCGGTAAACGGAAATCCGTTGAATGAATTCAGAATAAACGAAGGCGTTGATATTTCGTATTCCAAAGCGGATGATATTGATAATAATCCGTTTAATAAAGTACCAAGAAGCATTGGAGACCTTTATGTCGGCTGGACCGTTCCATCAGAATGGATTAATTATACCATCGAAGTAACAAAATCCGGAACCTATAAAATTGGCTTGCTTTATACCGCAAACAGCGACGGCGAAATCAGTATTGATGTTAACGGAAAAGATGCTACGGGAAAAATGAAAATTGCCTCCACCCATGATGACAAAGATCCGATCGATTGGCGTCAATGGCATCATTGGAACAGTTCAGCATCCATTGGAACTATAAAACTTAAAAAAGGAAAGCAGGTTTTACGTCTGCATATTGTCTCCAACGGAAATATGAATTTTGATTATTTGACCTTTACTGCCCAATAATTTATAATGCCAAAAACTCCCGTTCGCCGCCATGAACGGGAGTTTTTATTTATATCACCTTCGCTTCCTGATTGTCTTCGTAAAATATTTTTATAAAAACCATAAATAATTATACCGATTGGTATATATTTGTAGTCTTAAATCATACTAAATCATGAGTAAGGCAGAAAGAACCAAACAGTTTATCATAGAACAAACGGCTCCAATCTTTAATATGAAAGGCTACAGCGGTACTTCGATGAGTGATATCACCGAGACCACTGGGCTCACCAAAGGAAGTATTTATGGAAATTTCGAAAATAAAGACGAGGTTGCCATTGCGGCGTTTAAGTATAATGTCAAAAAACTTCAGGATACTTTTTCGAGAGAAATCGATAAGCAAACTACTTTCAAAGGAAAATTATTGGTCTATCCCCAACTCTATTCGGAATATACTAATTTGAAAGTCACTAAAGGCGGTTGTCCCATTCTAAACACTGCAATCGAATCTGATGACACCCATCCGGTTTTAAGAAAGTACGCCGAAAGAACTCTTATTTACTGGAAAGAAAAAATAATGCATTTCATCGACCAGGGAATTGTAGCCGGAGAATTCAAAGCAAAATCAATCAATACCGAAAGAACTGCATTAACCATTATAGCGCTAATAGAAGGTGGAGTAATGATTAGCAAACTAACCGGAAATCTAACCGACTTATCAAATGTCATGCACTCAGTAAAAAAAGTAATAGAAGAATTAGAATAAAAAGAAGCAATAACAATATTGCTTTTTTAAGCAAATAAAATATACCGATCAGTATAAAATAATTATGAGTTATTAGTTATGAATTATTAGTTAAAAATCATCCCGCATAACCCATAACTCATAACTCATAACTCATAACTCATAACTCATAACTCATAACTCATAAC
>RCUK01001203.1_pt1 | contig 17295 bp, 14 predicted proteins | sample 2166381 | NCBI WGS metagenome assembly RCUK01 (sample SAMN09932809, study PRJNA488358) | compost metagenome | isolation source: compost soil in an enriched community | place: Germany: Experimental Botanical Garden | reverse complement strand
GGGTGCGCGGATAACGCAGGCTGACCTGGGAGCTGAAGCGGTAGGCCCAGGCCGCGAGCAGCTGCTGCCAGCGCTCGATCCGGGCCGGGTCGTACTCGACCATGGCGAAGTCGCGGGTCAGGGCGTGGGCGGCGGTCAGCGACTGGCCGGAACGCAGCCCCAGCGCCTTGGCCGCCGGATTGAGCGCACGCAGCACCCGGCGCTGCGGCGTTCCGGTGACCAGCGCCAGGGGCGCCTCGGGTTCGGAGTGACCACGCAGCACGCCATCCAGCGCCAATTGCGGCAGCAGTATGCAGGCCCAGCGCATGGCGGCGTCACCGGGCCAGGGCGATGGGCGCCGCCGGCGGCAGGCCGCCGCGGCACTTGAGCACCCGCATCTGCGCCGGCCGGCCCTCGACGGCGATGCGCAGGGCCGCCGGCGAGGGATTGAGGGCGGCCTCCAGCGGGCGGTAGGCGAAAGCCAGGGTCTGGCCGGTTTCGGCGGCCACCTGCAGCCGGCGCAGGGCGCGGTCGTCGGCCTGCTGCGGCCAGCACAGCACGGCGGCACAGGCAGCAGAACGCAGGCACTGTTCGGCCGCCCACAGGGCATCGCGCGGGGCCGCCCGCACGACCTGCACCTGGTTCAGGGCCAGCCCCGCACCGGCCCAGCCCGGCGCATGCGGCAGGTAGGGCGGGGCAATCAGCACGATGGTCTGCTGCTGCTGGCTCAGCCGCGCCAGGGTGGGCCAGACCAGGGCCAGCTCGCCTTGCCCCGGCGCGGCCAGCAGCACCTCCGACAGCGCTGCCGGCGGCCAGCCGCCCCCGGGCAGGCGCGCGTCCAGCGCCGGGTGGCCGGTAGGGTGCGGGGCCGTGGCCGGCGGCATGGCCTGCGGCCGGCCGCGCCAGACCTGCCGGCTTTCCAGCAACTGGTCCAGGGCGACGACCGCGCCCATCAGCGCACCTCCCGGGAGGGCTGGCGCAGCTGGGCAGGGGCGGCAAGGCGGGGCATGGCGGGCAGTATCGGCAGGGTCGGTGTCAGGGGCTGAGACCGACAATCCTACCGGCAATTAGTAAAAATGCTAACGGTTCGCGCGCCGGCAGTTTGAACGCAGCCGGGGTGATGAACGCTTCAGTCAGGGGCCTGCCCACCGTCTCAACGACCGTAGGGGCATGCAGGCCGCAGCGGTGGTCGCGGCCGGATGCGCGGTTTGTTCAAGCCCGGCGGCGCCGTTGTGGCGAGCATGGCCGCTTCTTTGCATGGAGCAGGTCGATGAAGCGATGGTGGTTGGCGGTGTATGCGCCGGGAATGCTGCTGGGAGGGGTGGGAATGGCCACGTGGTGGGTGGGGTATGCCGCGGGGTCGGCGCTGTGGTTGCTGCCGGGGTTGGTCCTGGCCATCGTGCTGTCGTGGCTGGCCGAGCGCTGCTGGCCGTATGACCCGGCCTTCAACGCCCCCCAGGGCGATGCGGGCCGCGACGCCGTCCACGCGCTGGTGAACGAAGGATTGAACCTGCTGGCGATCGGTGCGATCCCGCTGGTGGCCGCGTGGATGCCGTGGCAGCTGTGGCCCACGCACTGGAGTGTTGTCGCGCAGGTGGTGCTGGCGATTGTCGCCGCGGACCTGGGCATCACCCTGGTGCATTACGCGAGCCATCGCTGGGCCTGGTTGTGGCGGTTGCATGCGGTCCACCACAGCGTGACCCGCATGTATGGGTTCAACGGGTTGATGAAGCACCCGTTGCACCAGACGGCCGAAGCATTGGGCGGGGTGCTGCCGCTGCTGCTGCTGGGCATGCCGTACCCGGTAGCGGCCGTGCTGGCCTTCGCCATTGCCATCCAGCTGCTGCTGCAGCACTCCAACGTGGACATGCGGCCGGGCTGGCTGGGCAAGGTGATGGCGTGGGCCCCGCTGCATCGGTTCCACCACATGCGCTATGGCAAGGCCGGGGATGTCAACTTCGGATTGTTCCTGACCGTCTGGGACCACCTGCTGGGAACCGCCTTCGATGCCGATTACCGGATGCGCGTGGACGACCTGGGGATTGGCAGCCAACCGGCCTATCCACGACGCTACCTGGGGCAACTGCTGGCGCCGTTCCGCGCGCTGCCGCATGTGCCCGAACCGCCGCCGCCCCCGGGGCTGGATCCGTCGTCGCGATAATGCTGCAGGTGCAGGCCGGCCAGGTGGCCGGCCTGCACCCCGAACATGCGCCGCAGGCTGCGCGAGAAGTGCGCAAGGTCGGCGAAGCCGGCGGCATGAGCGCTGCGGGTCAGGCTGTGTCCCTCGATCACCTGCACCAGCGCCTGGCGTAACCGGCGCCACAGCACCAGGCCACGCAGCGACACCGCCAGGTCCTGCTGGAAGCGGCGGTGCAACTGGCTTTGGGACAGGTGCGCGGCCGCCGCGATGGCCGGGGCCGCGATGCGCTCGGGCAGCCGCGCGTCCAGTGCCGACAGTGCCGCCTGCAGCCGGCGGTCCAGCGGCGCGCGCGCGACCAGGGCCGACAGGCAGGGCAGCAACGCCTGCGGATCGCAGGGAAGCGATGGCAGCTGGGCCTGTAGCTTCTGCAGGTCGACATGGCTGGGTTCAATCCATACCGTGCAGCCGCGCAGCGGCACGCCGCGCACCGCATGCGATTGGAACGAAGGCAGCACCAGGCGCGTGCCGCGCTGCAGGCCGTGTTCGTTCTCCACGGTCCAGTGCCCGGCCTCGGCCAGCAGCACCTGGTGGGCGTAGTGGGCATGCGCACCGGTGGCACCGGCATGGCCCTGCAGCACGGCGAAATGCGGGCCAAGCAGCACTGCGCCAGACCACTGCCCGTTCACTGCCGTGGACGCATTCACCGCACACTCCGCATCGTTCACCCCTTGCACCTGCTGCGCAGGGTAGCGGAAACCGTCCACCACGCACCCAGCGCAAGCAACGAAACCAGGGTGCCGGCAGTGCAGACGCCGCTCCAGCCATACGCGGCATACAGGCTGCTGCCCAGCAGCGCGCCGATCCCGCTGCCGGCGGCATAGAACAGCATGTAGGCGGCGATCACCTGCGCCTGCGCATTGGGCGCGGCGGCCAGGATCAGGCTCTGGTTGGTGACGTGCAACGCCTGCACCGCCAGATCCAGCAACAACACGCCCAGTACCAGCCAGCCCAGGTGCAGCGGCAGCGCCGCCAGCGGCGCCCAGCTCAACAGCAACAGCAGCAGTGCAGCAAAGGAAACGCGATCGGCATGGCCGCGATCGCTCCAGTGCCCGCTGCGCGCGGCGGCCAACGCGCCGAGCAGGCCGACCAGCGCGAACGCACCGATGGCGGTATGGCTGAGCGCATGCGGCGGTGCGCTCAACGGCAGCGCCATGCTGCTCCAGAACAGCCCGAACGCGGTGAACAGCAACAGCCCGAGTACGCCGCGCCGGCGCAGCACCGGCTGCTGGCGCAGCAGAGTGAGCAACCCGATCCGGGGCGTGGCATCGGCCACGGGCAGCCGTGGCAGGCGCAGCCACAGCACCGCGGCGCTGACCACCATCAACGCCGCCGACAGCACATACACCGCGCGCCAGCCGCCGACGTCGGCCACGCCACCGGCCACCACCCGGGCCAGCAGCAGGCCGATCACCACCCCGGCCTGGGCGGCACCGACCACGCGGCCGCGCTCATGCGGGCCCGCTGCGGCGGCGGCATAGGCAATCAACCCCTGGGTCATCGCGGTGCCGAGCAGGCCCACCGCCAGCATGCCCAGCAGCAGTGCGGTGGCAGTGTCGGCCAGGGCAACGCCGAGCAGGGCCACGACCAGGGCCATGCTCTGCGCCGCCATCAGGCGCCTGCGCTCCAGCCGGTCACCCAGCGGCACCAGCCACAGCAGCGCGATCACCGATCCGAGCTGGGTGGCGGCGATGACCGCGCCGATCCGGGCGGTGCCGATGTGCAGGTCGGCGGCGAGCGCATCCAGCAGCGGTTGGGCGTAGTAGACGTTGGCCACGCTGAGCCCGGCGGCGCAGGCGAACAACAGCAGCAGGGGCGTGGCGGTGCGGGGCAGGGGTGCGGCGATGGACATCTCATGGTCTCAAAATAGAACCAGTTGATTCTGGATGATCTGGTTCTAAAATAAAACCACTTACGGAGGTGCCCCATGCACGACGATCCCAACGCCACCTGCCCGGTGGCCCGTGCGCTGGACCTGATCGGCGACCGCTGGTCGCTGCTGATCGTGCGTGATGCCTTCGACGGGGTACGCCGGTTCAGTGATTTCCAGCGCAGCCTGGGCATGTCGCGCAGCATGCTCAGCCAGCGCCTGCAGGCCTTGCTGGATGCCGGCGTGCTCGCCCAGCAGCCGGCGGCCGATGGCAGCCGGTATCACGACTACGTGCTGACGCCCCAGGGGCAGGGGTTGTTCACGCTGGTGGTGGCGCTGCGGCAGTGGGGCGAGGACTTCCTGTTCGCCGAACATGAACCACGCTCGCAGCTGCTCACCCTGGCCGACGGCCAGCCGCTGGCGCCGCTGCTGCCGCGCGACAGGGAGGGACGTGTGCTGGCGGCCACGGCTACGCACGTGGTCAAGCCCGCCACCCGGTGATGATCGCGACGGCCATGCGCCGACGAAACTGAACACGCTGTTGACAGGGATGAACAGGGTGGACGACTCTTCACCGGATGGGTGCCGCCTGCGGCGCCCACCGGGTGGAGCGGCTGTATCGACGGGCGGAGGGGCCTGGTCGTAGCTGCACTGCCTGGTAGTACCCGATACCGGCCTGCAAGGCGCCGGCATCCGCCATCTTGGCGCTGCACCCTTCTGCGGCACGACTCCCTGGATTTTTTGCGCAAGCAAAGGTGTTTCGCCCGCTTATGAAAACGATTACAAAGCCACTGGCCCTGACGGCCGCCATCACGCTCTCGCTGGCCGCCTCGGCCTGGGCCGCGCCCACCGCCGCCACCGCCGGTACCGATGCCTTCACCGTGCTCAGCCTGGAACAGGCGCCGAAATGGCTCGATGCCAAGGACGTTGCCGCCCAGCTGCAGGCCATGAACGTGGACGCGCTGACCATCGCCAACGTGCACCGCGAAGCGGATACCAGCGGCACCAGCCACGCCCCGGATCCGCTGGAAGCGCTGGCCGACCAGCTGGGTTACAGCTACCGCTTCGTCAGGGCCGACCCGGCGTCGGCCGAGCGCCGTGGCAGCATCGTGATCTCGCGTCTGCCGGTGGAAGCCGAGTCGGGCGTCGAAGCCCCGGGCATGAACTACCTGCGCTTGAATGACGGCCGCCACGTGGTGGCGCTGTACACCCATACCGCCGCCGCCGATGGCGCGCGCTTCAAACAGCTCATCGATGCTTCGCGCGTGGGCGCGCCGGCCGTGCTGCTGGGTGCCAACGATGCGGCCGTGAGCGGCTTCGACGCCAACGGCGAGGTGGCCCGCTCCAACGGGTTCCAGTCCGCTTCCAGCACCGCGGTCAAGCTGCGCATCGATGCCGACAGCCCGGCCATCGCCGGCAAGCTGCTGACCCTGGGCTACGCCGCGCCGGTCGGCGGCGACACGCCGTGGATGGACACCTCGCTCAACGCCGACGCACGCGCCCGGCTGATCGTGGCGAAGATGACCGACGATGAGAAGTTCCAGATGCTGCACAGCTACTTCGGGCTGGGCAAGGATGGCGGTCCGCTGCCGGAAGGCGCGGTCGGATCGGCCGGTTTCGTGCCGGGCGTGGCACGCCTGGGCATTCCGTCGCAGCAGTCGGCCGATGCCGGCGTGGGCGTGACCAACCCGGGCGGCATCCGCAAGGGCGACCATGCCACGGCGATGCCGTCCGGCCCGTCCACCGCGTCCAGCTGGAACCCGGAAGTCGCCTTCGCCGGTGGCGCCACCATGGGGCGTGAGGCCTGGCAGCAGCGCTTCAACATCCTGCTGGCCGGCAGCGTCAACCTGCAGCGCGATCCGCGCAACGGCCGCAACTTCGAATACGCCGGTGAAGATCCGTTGCTGGCCGGTCGCCTGGTTGGCGAGTCGATCCGCGGCGTGCAGAGCCAGCACGTGGTCTCCACGATGAAGCACTTCGCGCTCAACGACATGGAAACTTCGCGCAATTTCCACAGCGCCGAGATCGGCGAGCAGGCCATGCGCGAATCGGACCTGCTGGCGTTCGAGATCGCCCTGGACATCGGCAAGCCCGGTTCGGTGATGTGCTCCTACAACCGCATCAACGGCATCTACGGCTGCGAGCACGACTACCTGATGAACCAGGTGCTCAAGCAGGAGTGGAAGTTCCCCGGTTTCGTGATGTCCGACTGGGGTGGCGTGCACAGCGGCTCGAAGGCGGCGCTGGCCGGCCTGGACCAGCAGTCGGCCGGCGAAGTGTTCGACAAGGCCGTGTACTTCGATGAACCGCTGCGCCTGGCCGTCAATGGCGGCGTGGTGCCGCGTGCGCGCCTGGACGACATGGTGTCGCGGATCCTGCGCGCGATGTTCGCCAACGGCAATTTCGACCTGCCGCCGCAGCACCAGCCGATCGATGACGCCGCCGGTTTCGCCGCCGCGCAGCGCACCGTGGAAGAGGGCAGCGTGCTGCTGCGCAACGCCAACAAACTGCTGCCGCTGGGCCCGGAGATCAAGCGCATCGTGATCATCGGTGGCCACGCCGACAAGGGTGTGATCGGTGGCGGTGGCTCGTCGATGGTGGGCTGGACCGCCAAGGGCACCAATGCGGTGCCGGGCGTGTTGCCGACCACCTGGCCGGGCCCGGTGATCTTCCATCCGTCCTCGCCGCTGGAGGCCCTGCGCGCCGAGCGCCCGGACGCCCGCATCGACTACGTGGATGGCCGCGATGTGGCCGCCGCCGCGCGCGCTGCCGCCGCCGCCGATGTGGCGATCGTGTTTGCCACGCAGTGGTCGGCCGAATCGGTCGACCTGCCGCACATGAAGCTGCCCGACAACCAGGACGCGCTGATCGCCGGGGTGGCCAAGGCCAACCCGAAGACCGTGGTGGTGCTGGAAACCAACGGCCCGGTCGAGCTGCCGTGGCTGCAGCAGGTGCCGGCGGTACTGCAGGCGTGGTACCCGGGCATCCGGGGCGGCGAAGGCATCGCCGCGCTGCTGACCGGCAAGGTCAACCCGTCCGGCCGCCTGCCGGTGACCTGGCCGGTGGATGCCAGCCAGCTGCCGCGCCCGGAAGTGAACGGCCTGGGCTTCAACCCCAAGCACAAGCCGGACGACACCATCGACTACAACATCGAAGGGGCCAATGTTGGCTACAAGTGGTTCGCGGCCAAGGGTCTGACCCCGCAGTTCGCGTTCGGCCACGGCCTGTCCTACACCACCTTCACGTATGAAAACCTGAGCGCCACCTCGATGGGCCAGCGCCTGGTGGCCACGGTGGACATCCGCAACACCGGCAAGGTTGCCGGTGCGGACGTGGCCCAGCTGTACCTGAAGATGCCTGAAGGCAGCGCCACGCCGATCCGCCTGATCGGCTTCCAGAAGGTCACGCTGCAGCCGGGCGAATCGCGCCGGATCCGCATCGAGGCCGAGCCGAAAACGCTGGCCAGCTTCGACACCGCCGACAAGCAGTGGAAGATCGCCGAGGGCCGCTACGAACTGCAGCTGTCGCGCTCGGCCAACGAGCCGGTGGAAACCAGCGCGTTCGTGCTCGGTGATGAAGTAGTGCGTTGAGCAACGCCGGGTACCGGCCTACGGTCGGTACCTGCTGGTGGGGTTGGCCAGCATGGCGGCCAACCTGCGGTGTGGAAGAACCCCGGCAGGGCACGACCGTTGGTCGTGCCTGCCGTGATCAAGCGGGTAGATGCTGGCGCAGGTGCGCCAGCAACAACTGCACCCGTCGCGATGGATGTGCGGTGTTGGGAAACACCGCATACACCCCTTGGCGCGGAAAGCGGTGCCCGCGCAGGATCGGCAGCAGCCGACCTGACGCCAGATCCTCGGCGATCAACCACTGCGGCAGCACCGTCGCCCCGGCCCCGGCCAGCGCGAAGGCACGTAGGGTGGACGCATTGTCCACGGTGACCACCGCATCGGCGGCGTTGCTGGCAAATACCTGGTCGCTGCCATCGGGGGCGATCAATGGCAGGTCCGCCAGACGCGGATAACCCAGCCGTGGCAGCGTACGCACCCAGTCCGGGTCGTCGCGCGCGGCTTCGTCGGGCAACCCCGACAGCACCGACGGTGCGGCCACCGCGCACAACGCATGTTCCTCCAGCAGGGTTGCGCGCAGCGCCGAGTCGGCCATGCGCCCCAGCCGGATCGCCAGGTCGAAGCGGTCCGGAATCAGGTCGGCATGCGCCGGCGTGGTTGAAAGATGCAGGCGCAACTGCGGATGCAGGGCGCGGAAGCGTTCCAGCAGCGGCACCACCTTGGCGGCCGCGTACTCGGGTGTGGTGGTCAAACGCAGCGTGCCGCGAAGCTGGCGCTGTTCGCTGCGCGCCTCTTCGATGGCCTGTTCGGCGGTGGCCAGCATTGCCACGCAGTGCTGATGGAAACGCTCGCCGGCCTCGGTCAGCGCCAGGCTGCGGGTGTTGCGGATCAGCAGGGTCACGCCCAGTTCCTGCTCCAGCCGCTTGAGGTTGAAGCTCACCACTGCCTTGCTCTGGCCCAGGCGCTGTGCGGCTGCGGTGAGGCTGCCGGCATCGACCACGGCCTTGAAGGTCTCGAAGCGGTCCAGGCTGACCATCGCGCGCCCCTGTACTGTCAAAAGTGATTTGACAGTCTTGCATCCGATGTTCTGTTTATCCAGCTTCCTCCAGCGCGCATGCTGCCGCCTCGCAACCGGAGTGCCGCATGACCTATCGCGCCAACGTGGAGCTGCTGTACCTGCTCGGGTTCTCGCTGGACCTGGTCAACATGTTCATTGGCACGGTGGCCTATCCGGCCGTGGCAACCGATCTGCACGCCTCGGTGCCGCAGCTGGCGTGGATCGGCAACGCCTACATGCTCGGCCTGACCCTGGTGATCCCACTGGGCAGCTGGCTGGCCGCGCGGCTGGGTGAGCGCCGGCTGCTGTGCCTGTCACTGGCGGTGTTTGCGCTGGGTGCGATCCTGGCCGGCACGGCGCCCAGCATCGAAGCGCTGATCGGCTGGCGGCTGCTGCAGGGATTGGGCGGCGGGTTGCTGATCCCGGTCGGGCAGGCGATGGCCTACCGGCATTGCCCAGCGGCCGAACGTGGCCGCCTCACCGCACGGATCATGGCCGTGGCGCTGCTGGTGCCGGCGCTGTCGCCGACCCTCGGCGGCTGGCTGGTCGGGCTGGGGTCCTGGCGCTGGGTGTTGCTGGCCAGCGTGCCACTGGCAGCGCTGACGCTGCTGCTGGCCGCCGCGTGGGTCCGTCCCGAGGCGCCGTTGGCGCTGCCGCGGCTGGACCGGCGCGGCCTGTTGCTGGGCTCGCTGGGCCTGAGCCTGCTGCTGGTAGCCCTGAGCCAGATCGCCGAGGCGCAGCAGCGCATGCAAGGCATCGGGTTGCTGTTGATTGCCGCGGCCGTGCTGGTGGTCTATGCGCGTACCGCGCGTCGCACCGTGCAGCCGGTGCTGCAGTGGACGCTGCTGCGGCATCCTTCGCTGCGGCTGGCCATGCTGGTGTACCTGCTGGTGCCGGGCACCTTCATCGGGACCCAGCTGGTGGCCACGCTGCTGCTGCATCGGCAGGGCTACGGCGCGGCGGCCATCGGCGGCTTCATGCTGCCCTGGGCGATCGCCTCGGCCTGCGCGATCGCCACCACGCGGCAGTGGCTGCCCCGTATCGGTGCGCGGCCGTTGTTGAGCGCGGGCATGCTGTGCCAGGCCACGGGCATCGCGCTGCTGATCGGCGTCCAGGCAGGTCAGCCGTGGTTGCCGGTGCTGGCGTTTGCGCTGATGGGGCTGGGCGGCAGCCTGTGCAGCAGCAGCGCGCAGACCCTCGCGTTCCAAGGCATGGCCGACGACGAACTGCTGCCGGGCAGCGCGCTCTGGAATCTCAACCGCCAACTCAGTTTCTGCCTGGCCGCCGCGCTGCTGGCGTGCGTGCTGGCGGTGCTGTCGTCGCTGACGCCCGACCGCGCCTTCACCTTGACCCTGCTGCTGGCGGCCGGCATGAGCCTGCTGCCGCTGCTTCTGCTCTGGCGCCTGCCGGCGTCCACCCTGACCTTGAGGACCTCCGCATGACCGACACTTCTGCCCTGGACGAAATCCACGCACTGCATGTGCTGATCGAAGACTGGTTCAATGCGCGCGTCCCGGTATCCGCACTGGACACGCTGATGGCGCGTTTCAGCGACGACTTCAGCATGGTCGGCGTCGCCGGCCAGCGCCTGGACCGCGACGCCGTGCAGGCGTTGTTCGCCGGCAGCCACGGCGCACGTCCCGGGCTGGTGATCGCCATCGAGGCCGTGCAGGCCACGACCCTGCCGTCGCCGCTGGCCCTGCTGCGCTATCGCGAAGGCCAGGGGGTGGAGGAGGGCGCAATGCGCTGGCGGGAATCGTTGGCCGTGCTTCGCCAGGCGCACGGGCAATGGCGCTGGGTGGCGCTGCATGAAACCGCCAGCGCGTGAATCAGCGCACGCGGTAAAGGCCGAGCTGGTCCTCGTCGACCACCACCACGCAGTCGGGTCGCGCCCTGAAGCAGGGCGCGATGAGCAGCGGCCGCACATCGCCGACCTGCATTGCGCCGCGCAGGAAGGCGACCACCTCGGCTGCCGTGGCCCGGAAGGTGCGTCCGCCGAACACGGCGGTGCGCCCTTTCCAGGTCACCACGTTGTGTGCCACGTAGCAGCTGTCGTCCTGCAGGACGCCCGCCAGCGCCTCCAGGTCGGCGATGGGCTGGAATGGCTCGCCCGCGGCAACGGCATCGCGCATCTGGAAATAGACGCGCTGCTCTTCCTCCCGTGATGCCAGCTCGGCGCGCACCAGTGCCTGCAATGTGTAATCGTTCTTCATCTTCGGCCGCCTGGTCCGGTGGCGAGGGCCGCCATGGACTCCGGGGCCCATTCTGCGGTGGCGCGCGTGGCTTTGCACGAAACGGTGGTTGATGGCTGAATGCGGGCGCGGGCCGGGCGTTGGGACCATCGGCATCTACCGGCGCGGCGCGGGCGGCGCTAGGCTTCAGGGATTGTTCGCCGCCACCTGCCGGGAGAGAGCCCATGCGTGTCCGTGTCATGCCTGTCGTGTTGTTGAGCCTGATGGTTGCCGCCAGCGTCTCGGCGCAGACCGCGCCGATGACCCCGGATATTCCGGCCAAGGGATTTGTGACCCCCACCGCTGGCGACAACTACGACAAGCGCGTGGTGATGGTGCCGATGCGTGACGGTACAAAGCTCTACACGGTGATCGTGGTGCCCAAGGGTGCGAAAAACGCCCCGATCCTGCTGACCCGCACGCCGTATGACGCGGCCAACCGCGCCAAACGCATCGATTCGCCGAACATGCGCGACATCCTGCCCCAGGGCGATGAGGTGTTCGTCGATGGTGGCTATATCCGCGTTTTCCAGGACATCCGCGGCAAGTACGGCTCCGAAGGCGATTACGTGATGACCCGGCCGCTGCGCGGGCCACTCAACAGCACCAAGGTCGACCATGCCACCGATGCGTGGGATACCATCGACTGGCTGGTCAAGCACGTGCCGGAAAGCAACGGCAAGGTCGGCATGCTGGGGTCCTCGTATGAGGGCTTCACCGTGGTGATGGCGCTGACCCATCCGCACCCGGCGTTGAAGGTGGCCGCGCCGCAGAGTCCGATGATCGACGGCTGGATGGGCGATGACTGGCTCAACTATGGCGCCTTCCGCCAGGTCAATTTCGGTTATTTCACCGGCCAGTTGGCCAAGCGTGGCAAGGGGCCGTCGATTCCCAGCGTGGGCTACGACGACTACACCACCTTCCTGCGTGCCGGCTCGGCCGGCGACTATGCCAAGGCCAACGGGCTGGACCAGCTGCCGTGGTGGCACAAGCTGATCGAGCACCCGGCCTACGATGCGTTCTGGCAGGAACAGGCGCTGGACGCGCAGATGGCCAAGACCCCGCTGAAGGTGCCCACCATGTGGCTGCAGGGCCTGTGGGACCAGGAGGACATGTGGGGCGCGGTGCACAGCTATGCGGCGATGGAGCCGCGCGACAGCAGCAACACGCTCAACTACCTGGTGATGGGCCCGTGGCGGCACAGCCAGGTGAACTACGACGGCAGCAGCCTGGGCGCGCTGAAGTTCGACGGCGACACCGCATTGCAGTTCCGCCGCGACGTGCTCAAGCCGTTCTTCGACCAGTACCTGGTGGACGGCGCGGCCAAGGCCGATACGCCGCCGGTGCTGATCTACAACACCGGCGAGAACCACTGGGACAAGCTGCAGCAGTGGCCGCGCACCGCCGCCCAGAGCAAGCCGCTGTACCTGCGTGCGGGCGGCAAGCTGTCCTTCGAGGCGCCGCAGCCGGGCGAAGCCACCTATGAGGCCTACGTGGCCGACCCGGCCAAGCCGGTGCCGTTCGTGCCGCGCCCGGTGCGCTTCGCCGACCGCGACATGTGGACCAGTTGGCTGGTCAAGGACCAGCGTTTCGTGGACGGGCGGCCGGACGTGCTGACCTTCGTCAGCGAACCGTTGACCGAACCGCTGCGCATCGGCGGTGCGCCGCAGGTGAACCTCGCCGCGGCCACCTCCGGCAGCGATGCCGACTGGGTGGTGAAGCTGATCGACGTGTATCCCGACCAGACGCCTTCAACGCCGGAGATGGGCGGCTACGAACTGGCGGTGTCGATGGCGATCTTCCGCGGGCGCTACCGCGAGAGTTTCAGCGCGCCCAAGGCGATCGCAGCCAACCAGGTGCTCGATTACCGGTTTGGCCTGCCCACGGCCAACCACGTGTTCCAGCCGGGCCATCGGGTGATGGTGCAGGTGCAGTCGAGCCTGTTCCCGTTGTACGACCGCAACCCGCAGACCTTCGTGCCCAACATCTACCTGGCCAGGCCGGGCGATTACCAGAAGGCCACCCAGCAGGTGTGGCACGCGCCGCAGCAGGCCAGCTTCATCTCGTTGCCGGTGTATTGACCCCGGCACGACCGGGACCGGGTAGAGCCGACCGTTGGTCGGCTTCTCGCGGGCTGATCCGGGGGCATGTGTAGCCGACCAACGGTCGGCTCTACCTCCCGATTGCGTCGCCACCGCACAGGCGCTAGCGTGCAGCTCCGTTCTGCCTGATGTGATCGATGAAAAGGATGTTCGCGTGGTGCGCGCTGCTGGCGTTGGGGGCCCAGGCGCAGGCCTCGGTGCCGGTACGGCAGGTGGATGCCGGGGCGGCGTTCGCCGTGCCGGGCTATCGCTTTGATGGCGAAGCGTTGGTCGGCGTGGACGGGCGGTTGCGGGTGGCCCCCAGCGCAGCGCGGCTGCATCGGCTGGCGGCCGATCGCTGGATGCGCGAGCAGGGCGAGGGCACGCCACAGCAATGGTTCGATGATGCTGGCAGGCTGCTGCGCGAAGACGCCGGCTACCTGCAGTATGGCGAGCGCTTCGTGTTGCCCGGCGCTGCCGGACAGCCGCCGCTGTGGCAGGCCTTCATGATCGATGCCGCGGGCGTGCGCCTGGGCCAGGGCGTGGTCGATGCGCTGGGCCAGGTGCGTTGGCCGCCGATGCAGGACGGCGACTGGCGGCCGTTGGCGGTGCCGGACCGGGTGCTGTGGATGCCACAGGCCGGCCCGCTGCGCTTCTTCGACATGGACGCTCGCGCGGTGCTGGCGAAGGATGAGCGGGCCTGGCACTGGGTGGCTGGACCGTTCCCCGGGCGGCACGCGTATGTGTTCTGCGCGACCGCCGGGGACGCGGCCTGCCAGGTGCTCGATGAGCAGCACGGGGTGCTGTTCGAGGCCGTTATCGATGCGCTCTTGCCGGTGGCCGATGGCGGCTGGTGGCTGCGCGAGCGCGACTGGTGGCGGCGCGTGGATGCGCAGGGCCGCACGCTGGACGCGGCACGCTACCATCAGGACGGCTTCCATCCGCGCTACCAGCAGTACGGCGGCAGCGCCGGGAGCGGCGACTGGCCACGCGAAGTGCGCCGCTTCGCCACCGGCAGCGACCGGGACAGGCCTGAACGCGGCTGGTTGCTGGCCGATGGCCGCTTCCAGGCGCTGCCTGCCCAGCACGGTGGCTACCGGCTGGACTATTGCGGCGGACGCTGGTGGATCGATGACGACGACGCCAACGCACCCCCGCAGGCGGTGACCGACGCCGTGGCCACGGTGCTGGGCAGGCCGGACGAGGCGATGCGGCAGGCGCCGCCGTGGCGGGTGCGTGCTGCGGACGCGTCGCGCGGCGCGGCCGTGCTCGACTGCCAGGGACAGGTGGTGTTCGATCGGCCGCAGGTGGCGGACATCGACGTGCTCGACGGTGGCGTGCTGGGGACGTTTGCCGGCGAGCACGCGCCACGGCTGTGGTGGGAGGGCACGGTGGCGCACACGGTGCCGGCCGGGCTGGCGATCGATGACGATCACCTGGCTCCGCCGCTGCTGCTGCTGTTGGACCCGGCCGCCGGCCAGAACCGGCTCTACAACGGCGACCTGGGCAGGGTGGTGGGGCGCGGCTTCGACGCGGTAGTGCACATGGATGCACGCCGGGTGGTGTTCGCCCGCGACGGACAGCAGGGCCTGATGCTGGCCGATGGCAGCGAACCGCTGCCTCCCCGGTACCTGGAGATCCTGCCGTGGAGCGAGGACCGCGCCTGGGCGCGGCGCGCGCTGGAGGGCGGCGATGAGGAACTGACCCTGCTGGATGCCGACTACGCGGTGCTGACGCGGCGGCGCCTGGTCTTCTCCGGCGTGGCGCTGGAAACCACCTGGCAGGGCGAGGTGGAGGACCAGGTGGTGGCCCGGCTCAACCTGGGCACGATGGCGCTGGCCGATGGCCCTTACTTCGTCCAGCAGTGGGTGGATCGGCAGGGGCAGGTGCTGGTCAGCGATGTCAGTTGCCCGGCGCCCGGGGATGACCTGTTGGCGCGTGGGCCAGGGGTGCTGCTGGGCAGGGGCTGGCGGGTGGACAGCGCACCGCGGCAGCCCTGCCGGTTGCCGGCTGCGTTGACGACGGTGCTGCAGGGCGGTGATGCGATGCCAGCGCAGAAGCCGTAGCACCGCCCGCAGGGACGGCGCTACGGCTGCGCGGGGCGGTTACGAACCGGAGACGCTGGGGTAGTCGGTATAGCCGCGCGAGCCGCCGCCGTACAACGTGTCCGGGTCCAGTTCGGAGAGCGCAACGCCCAGGCGCAGGCGTTCGACCAGGTCCGGGTTGGCAATGAACGGACGACCGAAGGCGATGACGTCGGCGTAGCCGGAGGCGATGGCGGCTTCGGCGGTGTCCTTGGTGTAGCCGTTGTTGGCGATCCACGCGCCCTTGAACTTCGCACGAAGCGCGGCGTAGTCGAACGGAATGTTGTCGCGCGGGCCGCCGGTGGCGCCTTCGATGACGTGGATGAAGGCCAGCGGGCCAATCGCATCCAACCGCTCGACCGCGCGCTCGAACAGCGGCTGCGGGTTCGAGTCGTGGGCGTCGTTGGCCGGGGTCACCGGCGACAGGCGCACGCCGGTACGCTCGGGGCCAATCTCCGATGCGATGGCACCGACCACCTCATCCAGCAGGCGCGTGCGGTTCTCGATGCTGCCACCGTATTCGTCGGTGCGCTGGTTGCTGCCGTCGCGCAGGAACTGGTCGATCAGATAGCCGTTGGCCGCGTGCACTTCCACGCCATCGAAGCCGGCGGTGATCGCATTGCGTGCCGCTTGGCGGTAGTCCTGGATCAACCCGGGAATCTCGGAGAGCTCCAGTGCGCGCGGCGCCGAGACATCCTCGAAGCCCTTGCTGGTGAAGGTCTTGGCCTTGGCCGGCAGCGCGCTCGGCGCCACCGGCACTTCGCCCTCGGGCAGCAGGCTGGTGTGCGAGATCCGGCCGACGTGCCACAGCTGCAGCACGATCCTGCCGCCGCGCGCATGCACCGCGTCGGTGACCTTCTTCCAGGCGTCGATCTGGTCCTGGCTGTAGATCCCGGGCGTGTCCAGGTAGCCCTGGCCGAGCGGGCTGATCTGCGTAGCCTCGGCAATGATCAGACCGGCGCTGGCGCGCTGCTGGTAGTACTGGATTGCCAGGGGATTGGGCACGCGCCCTTCGATGGCGCGGTTGCGGGTGAGCGGTGCCATCGCGATGCGGTTGGCCACCGCGATCGCACCGAGGCGGGTAGGGGTGAACAGCGGGCCGTTACTGGAAGGAGTCATGGGCATACCTTGGGGGAGGGCGCTGCGCAAACGCGGCGTGGACAGGAAAGATGCGGACGGGTGCGATCCAGCATAGGGGCAGCTGCGTTGCAGCGATGGGAAGCATTGTTGCGGGCGCCCGCGTGCACGTTCTGTAACGCCACGCGGGCGTACCGTGCACGCATGCAGGGGATGCCTGCCGACATGTTTCCAAGCAGAGGTACAACGCGATGATTGATTATCAGCTCAAGGGCAAGGTGGCGGTCGTGACCGGCGGGGTGTCCGGCATCGGCCTGGCAGCCGCCGAGCTGCTGGCCGCGTCCGGCGCGGCGGTGGCGGTGTGGGATCTGAAGGAGGACGCGGTGCGCAAGACCGCCGACGCACTGCGCGCCAAGGGCGCCCGGGCGATCGGCATCGCGCTGGATGTGACCGATGAAAGCGCCGTCGAGGCGGCGGTGCAGCGCACCGTGCAGGAGCTGGGCGGGCTGGACATCGCGGTGAACAACGCCGGTATCGGCGGCCCGTCCGCCAGCAGCGGCGAGTACCCGGTGGATGGCTGGAAGCGGGTGATCGATGTGAACCTCACCAGCGTGTTCCTGTGCCAGCGCGCGCAGATCCAGGCGATGCGCAGCGCCGGCAAAGGCGGCAGCATCATCAACATGGCTTCCATCCTGGGCCAGGTGGGCTTCAACAATTCGGCCGCTTACGTGGCGGCCAAGCACGGTGTGGTCGGGCTGACCCAGACGGCAGCGTGGGAGCATGCCGCCGACCGCATCCGGGTCAACGCGGTGGGCCCGGGGTTCATCGCCACGCCGCTGCTGGAAAAGATGGACCCGGCGGTGAAGAAGGCGCTGGAAAGCAAGCACGCCCTGGGCCGCCTGGGCCGACCGGACGAGGTGGCCGCGCTGGTGGGCTGGCTGGCCAGCGACGACGCCAGCTTCGCCACCGGGACCTACTACGCCATCGATGGCGGCTACCTCGCGCAGTAAGCCGCAGCGGCAACGGTCATGCGGCTGGCACAACGCCGCATGACCGTGCACATCCAGCTCACGCGCCCCTTCACGACGCTGCCACGGCGCTCGCGCAAGGCTGGGGCGAACAGGCGAGGACGTGCGGATGGGATGGGAAC
>RCUK01001200.1_pt1 | contig 17377 bp, 15 predicted proteins | sample 2166381 | NCBI WGS metagenome assembly RCUK01 (sample SAMN09932809, study PRJNA488358) | compost metagenome | isolation source: compost soil in an enriched community | place: Germany: Experimental Botanical Garden | reverse complement strand
ATTCTATATTGATAAAGGAGATTCCGAAAAAACATTCAAAATTGTAATTAAAGAGCAAAAATAAAATTTTAATTACAAAATTCTTTACATTCATTTGTAATATTTTTTTACATTAACACGATGTAAATCATTAAATTAAGCCAATCCGATAGCGCGGATTTACAATCCGTGCCCATTCCAATTTAAAAAGCAATAGATATTATCCCAACCACCCATCTCTATCCAAACTTCGGTACTGAATCGCTTCGGCAATATGTGAAGAAATAACTTTTGGAGCAGCATCTAAGTCGGCAATAGTTCTCGCTACTTTTAGAATCCTGTCATAGGCACGAGCTGACAAATTTAATCGTTCCATAGCTGTTTTTAACAATTGCTTGGAATCCTCATCAAGCGCGCAATATTCTCGAATGTGTTTGGTGTTCATTTGTGCGTTGTAATGAATGTTGTCCATTTGTTCAAAACGAGCTGATTGAATCTCCCTGGCACAGGTCACTCTTTTCCTAATATCCACACTACTTTCAGCTTTTCGGTCATCAGATAATTTCTCAAAAGGAACTGGAGTCACTTCAATATGTATATCTATCCGATCTAATAATGGTCCTGATATTTTACTTAAATACCGCTGCATTTCATGTGGTGAAGAGGTTTGTGGTGCATCGGGATCATTAAAAAATCCGCTTGGACTTGGGTTCATACTGGCAACCAGCATAAAAGAAGATGGATAAGTAACGGTAAACTTGGCACGAGAGATAGTCACTTCCCTATCTTCTAATGGCTGGCGCATTACTTCCAAAACATCTCGCTTGAATTCAGGTAATTCATCCAAAAATAAAACGCCATTATGTGCCATTGAAATCTCTCCGGGCTGTGGATAACTTCCTCCCCCAACAAGCGCCACATTGGAAATAGTGTGATGAGGACTTCTGAACGGACGTTGATTCATCAATCCTACCTCCTTCAGTTTACCGGCGACACTATGAATTTTAGTTGTTTCTAACGCTTCCCGCAAAGTCATTGGCGGTAAAATACTGGGCAAACGTTTCGCGAGCATTGTTTTACCGGCACCTGGTGGACCTATTAAAATAATATTGTGCCCTCCGGCAGCTGCAATTTCCATACAACGCTTAATACTCTCCTGCCCTTTCACATCCGAAAAATCAAATTCCGGAAAATCTAGTGTTTTATAAAATTCGGCTCTAGTATCGATGATTGTGGGTTGCAATGTTCCTTTTCCTTCCAAAAAATCAATCACTTCCTGAACATTCTCAACCCCATAAACATCTAACCCAGCAACAATAGCAGCTTCTTTTACGTTCTGTTTTGGGAGAAAAAAACCTTTAAAACCTTCCTCTTTCGCTTTTATGGCAATAGGTAAAGACCCTCTGATTGGTTGTAAGCTGCCGTCGAGAGAAAGTTCTCCCATAATAATGTATTTGTCTATTTCATCTGCCTTAATTTGTGCAGATGCCACCAGAATACCGATTGCTAAAGTTAAATCATAGGCCGAGCCTTCCTTTCGTAAATCGGCAGGAGCCATATTTATAGTGATTTTTTTTCCTGGCATGGCATAACCATTATTCTTCAATGCAGCTGCTATTCGGTAACTACTTTCTTTAATGGCATTGTCAGGTAAACCGACCAAATGGTATCCTATGCCCTTATCCATATTAACTTCAACAGTGATAGTTGTCGCTTCTACCCCAAAAACAGCACTTCCGTAAACTTTGATTAACATATAATTATTTTTGGCTAAATGTAAAATTTAAATTTAGACAAAAATAATAAAAAGTAATAATTATCTTATAAAAAAAACTACTTATACTTTATCGGAAGGAAATACTAAACCAATTTTACTTCTGATTTCATCTACAATTTTTATAAGATCTAAACTGTTTTGATGTGACCAAAGTGTGCTTTCAATGCTTTTTTCTTTTAAACATTTATGACATTCCTCAATTTCGTGAGTGTATCCCTTGCCTTTGGTGGGCAAATTATATACTATCTTTTCATTATTCTTTACTACAGTATAAGACTGCGCTTCATACCAAAGGGAATTTAAAATAATTCTACCCGCACTTCCACTTATGACCGCTTCCATATTCGAAGAGGAAACAAAACTGGAATGTAAAACTGCCTGTGCGTTTGAAAACTGCAAAATCATGGACGTCTGTAAATCTGCTCCTGATTCATGAAAATGAGCTTTGGCAACTACTTCCGTTGGAATTCCCAATATCAGGTATGCTAAAAAAAGAGGATAAACACCAATATCCAAAAGCGAACCTCCACCTAAGCTGATATCAGTCATTCTGTCTCCTTCAAACTTTTTAACTTGAAAAGCAAAATCAGCATTGATGTATTTAACGTCACCAATCTCCCCTTTTCTAATTTTATCGACTGCCTCCCTAACGGAAGGATTGAATCTTGTCCAAAAAGCTTCCATGAAAAATTTATTATTTTTCTTAGATGCTTCAATCATTTTCAAGGCGTCTTCATACCGCAATGCGAGCGGTTTTTCACAAAGAACATGTTTATTATTTTGCAACGCTTTTACACTCAGCTCAGCATGCGAATCATGTGGGGTAGCAATGTAAACAATGTCAACATTTTCATCTTTAAAGATTTCATCATACGATGCATAGGCTTTTTTACAATTGTATTGATTAGCAAAATCAGTAGCTTTTTCAAGACTTCGGGAAGCTACTGCAGCAATTTCTGCATCATCCACAAGCAATAATTCTTTTGCAAATTGATGCGCAATTTTACCCAAACCTACAATTCCCCACTTTACCTTTACAGTATGTTTCATAAATTATTTGTTAAAAAAAAGAAAACTTTACTATCTTTATATGTCATTTTTTATAAAATCCGTTTAAATCAGTACTTCATAAAGCTTTCCGATTCAAATTCAAATATACAGTATCAACAGTAATTATATAGGAATCAGATATCAAAAAAAAACAAAAAAAGAGATTGATTTGTTAAAAGTATTCCGCTAGAAAAAGATATTAGAAGTAATTTTTAAAATAAATAAATCACAAAAAATAAAACTATGGGAATATTCAATGCCATTCTAGGCAATGCATCAGAAGTAAATCTTGAAAACGTTTCAAAAGAGTTCGAGCCAATACTTATCGAGGGCGAGAAAATCGAAAAAGCATACAAGCTTATTAAAGACATGTTTATTTTTACCAATAAGAGATTAATCTTAGTGGAAAAACAATTAGTAGGTACGAAAGTAGACTATATGTCGATACCCTATTTTAATATTAAAAAATTCTCAAAAGAAAGCGCCGGAATACTTGATTTAGATGCCGAACTTAAAATTTGGCTCAACAATGATGATACTCCTATAGTCAAGCAATTTGGAAAAGGCGGTAATAACATCAATGAGGTGTATAAAATTTTAAGCCAACATATATTAAAATAAAATTGAATCAAAATGCAAAAAAAATGTACTTATGGCGATTCTATAAACAAATCAGTACTTTTTTTTGTTTTAAAAGAGAGTATTTCCCTTAAAACAACAGAAAATAACAGAAAAAAGCAATTCCTTTCTAAAACCTCATTAGTAAATTACAATTTTAGACATTCAATTATAATATACCCTTAAAATTTTAGGGGTAGTATTGAAAAAATGATAAAAATAAAATATTAACGTTTGTTTTTATCGGGGTATATCAAAATCATTTTATACTTTTATCAAAATTTAAAACTAAAAACTATGCGAAAGATTATTTTAAGCGTGATATTAATCACAATTTTGGTACTAACATTATTTTCTAATTTTTTTGTTACAGAATCTGCAACACTGGGTGCTCACATTGTTGAATTAAAATTAGATACTGGAGATACAGCTTGGATGATAGTTGCTTCAGCTCTGGTATTACTTATGACTCCAGGTTTAGGGTTCTTCTACGGTGGTATGGTAGGCAAAAAGAATGTAATTAGTACTATGTTACAAAGTTTCATGGCTATGGTAATTGTAACTGTATTATGGGTGTTAATTGGATTTGGATTATGTTTTGGACCATCAATAGGAGGTTTTATTGGTGACCCGTCTTCAAATATGCTTTTTCAAGGAGTAGGTGCGAACACCGCCTGGGAATTAGCTCCAACTATACCTTTAATATTATTTGCATTTTTCCAAGCAAAATTTGCAATCATTACGCCAGCTTTAATAACTGGGGCATTTGCAGAACGCGTTCGTTTTTGGGCTTATTTGTTATTTATGGTTTTGTTTATATTAATAATTTATGCTCCATTGTGTCACATGACTTGGCATCCTGATGGAATGTTCTTTAAAATGGGAGTATTAGATTTTGCTGGTGGAACTGTAGTTCACATGAGTGCTGGTTGGGCTGCTCTTGCCGGAGCAATGTTCTTAGGAAAAAGAAAAGTACAAAAAGTTAATCCTGCACGTATTACTTACGTATTATTAGGTACAGGTTTATTATGGTTTGGATGGTTTGGTTTCAATGCAGGTTCTGCTGTAGGAGCTAGCGGATTGGCTGCTCAAGCATTAGGAACTACTACAGTTGCTGCTGCTGCTGCTGCAATGGCTTGGGTATTCCTTGATAAAATTTTGGGACACAAATTATCTGCTATGGGAGCTTGTATCGGTGCAGTTGTAGGTTTGGTTGCCGTTACTCCTGCTGCCGGTTTTGTAAGCATTCCTCATGCAATCACGATAGGTATTATTGCTAGTATGGTAAGTAACCTTGTAGTAAGTAAATTCCCTAAAGGTAAAATAGATGACGCTTTAGATGTATTTGCTTGTCACGGTGTTGGTGGTATGGTTGGTATGCTTTTAACAGGTGTATTTGCTTCAAAATCCATAAACCCAATTGTTGGTGATAATCAAGGTTTAATTTTTGGTGACGCTACTTTGTTTTTAATTCAATTAAAAGCACTTGTTCTTGTTTCTATCTTTGCATTTGCTGCTTCTTATGCTTTATTCTTTATTGTTAATAAAATTACTCCACTAAGAGTTAGTGAAGAAAAAGAAGAGTTAGGATTAGATATTTCTCAACACGGAGAGTATTTGTAAACTCTTTTTATAAATAGTTTAAAACAGTCTGAGATATTTTCAGACTGTTTTTTTTTGTGCCTAATTGTAAATTTTACAAAGCACATACTTCCGCTGCTAAAAATTAAGATTATTAAAAGTTTTATAGAAAGAGAAAAACAGTATTTGATACTCATAAAAAAGCCATCCCGTTTTTAGTTGGAATGGCTTTGATTCTAATTCAATGTCCCGTCCTGAAATAACGATTTTTTTTTGTGTATCGTTATTTCAGGACGGGACAAGAAGACAAAAAAAAATCCCAATCATATACCGATTGGGATTTCATTTCAAAAATGGGTTGCTTATTGATTATTTCAAAATAGTAAACTCAATTTTTGAATCATTATAAACACGATGAGTCTGTTTTTGAAAATCTTCAGGTTTTGCATAAAAAATATTAGGGACAAAAGTTTGTGGATTCAAATCAATATAGGGAAACCAAGTGCTCTGAACCTGAATTTGAATTTTATGACCTTTTTTGAAAGTATGGAAAACATCCTGTAATTCAATATTAACTGCTGTTTTCTCATTTGGTACAAAAGGTTCCGGATTTGAAAAACTATTTCTAAAACGTCCACGCATCACTTCACTTCGCACCATCATATGATAATTACTCATCTTCAAGTAAGGAGCAATTTCCTTTGTTTCTGGCTCATCATTTGGAAACACATCAATCACTTTAACAATCCAATCGGCATCAGTTCCTGTAGTTGAAACTTGAAGCTTAGCTAAAATTTCTCCTGCCAATGTCGTATCTTCATTTAAAACTTCCGTTTCAAAAACCAATACATCCGGACGTTTAGCAGCAAAACGTTGGTCATCGGTCATGAATTTCCTTGGTGTAAGACCTTGTTGCTTAATATCCTCTGAATAAGGCACCGGTTTTTTAGGATCACTGATGAACTCTTCAAAAGCAAAATTCTTTTTAGCCATTTTAGTCAAACTATTTTGCTGCAGAAAGAAATCTTGCTTTTCAGTATTTTGAGGAGGCCATACGTCATAGGTTTTCCACTCTTTTTTACCAGAATCAAAAACATAGGCTTCCGGTAATTTATTTTCACCTCTTCCATTATTCTTTAAAAAATGGCGAAAGAAATTAGCTTCGATGTTTTTCTGATAAAAACCTGAAATACTATCTCCAAAATTAATATTTCCAATGACTTGATTAGCTGAATTTCTGGCCCAATCTCCATGACTCCAAGGCCCCATGACGATTGTGTTGTAATTCTTACTACTTTTCTCAATAGTGTTGTATGTATTTAATGGCCCATACAAATCTTCGGCATCAAACCAACCACCAACAATCATTACTGCTGGTTTAATGTTTTTTAAATGTTGCAGAATACCTCTTTTTTTCCAGAAGTCATCATAATTAGGATGCTCTTTTAGCTGTTGCCAAAATTCATCTTCTTTGCCATAATATTTATCTAAATTGACTAATGGGCCTGCATCCAAAAAAAACTGATAATCATCATTAGTTCCTACATTTGGAAATTTGAACCAGGCTTCAGGAGTACGTTTGGTTTTCTGTGGACCAAACAAAGGATTTACTTTCCAATAGCTTAACAGGTAAGCTCCATTATGATGAAAATCATCGAAAAAGAAATCAGCGATACAGGCTTGGGGAGAAACCGCTTTTAAAGCAGGATGATTACTTAACAAGGAATAAGTAGCGTAAAAACCCGGATAGGAAATACCCCATGTTCCCACATTTCCATTGTTATTAGCAACATTTTTTACAAGCCAATCTATGGTATCATAAGTATCCGATGCTTCGTCAACATCTTTCTTGCTTTTTTTATTTGGGACGTACCCACGCATATTGTCATACAAACCATCACTCATATAGCGACCACGAACATCCTGATAGACTACAATATACCCCTCTTTCATCATCGTCTCGCTGGGAGAAATACTTTTTTTGAATTGGTCGGCACCATAAGGACCACTATTATAAGGCGTTCTTTGCATTATAATAGGATATTTTTTTGATACATCTTTTGGAGAGTAAATAGAAGTAAACAATTCTAATCCGTCACGCATTTTAATGTATACTTCTTTTTTTGTGTAATTTTCAGATACATAATTGGTTTTAACATCTTGCGCTAAAAGTATCGTACTAATCAAAAAAAGAGAAATACTGAGTATTTTTTTCATACTTGGTTTGGGTTTGCTATTTATGAATATTAAAATTGGAATTTTTAAATAGGAATTACTTCTTGAATTTAGAAATTCCTTCTTTTAACCAAGATTCGTATTCTTCAATTCCAACATAACTGATCGTTGGTTTCGTTTGATTCAAATTATTCCCTTCCAAATCAGTCAAAACGTACAATGGTTGTGTATTAGTTTTGTATTTCGAAATCATAAACTCTGTCCATTTATCACCAACAGTCTCTATTTCTGCACCTGTAATTTTCGAAATATAGTGTTCACTTTTAGGTAATTCGCGTTTATCATCTACATATAGAGAAATCAAAACAATTTGGTTATTCAAAATCGAAAAAATACGTTCGTCTGACCAAACATTATTTTCCATTTTTCTGCAATTCACACAGGCATAACCGGTAAAATCAAGCATTATAGGCTTATTCACTGTTTTAGCATACGCCAATCCTTTTTCATAATCCTCAAAAACTACTAATCCGTGTGGTCCGCTTTTCGCTCCTTCCGGCAGTACGGCAGCTGAACTTTTTAAACCAGAACCTCCAAAACCTAAAGGACTTTCGCTATATTCTATTGGAGGAGGAAATGCATTTATTAATTTTAACGGTGCGCCCCAAAGTCCCGGAATTAAATAAACCGTAAACATCAAAACTAACAATCCCATTAACAATCTTCCTACTGAAATATGAGTTAACGGACTATCATGTGGCAGTGTAATTTTTCCAAATAAGTATAAAGCTAAAGCTCCAAAAATTGCTATCCAAATGGCTAGGAATACTTCTCTTTCCAATAAATGCAATTGCAAAACCAAATCGGCGTTTGATAAAAATTTAAATGCCAAAGCCAATTCCAGAAAGCCCAAAACTACTTTTACGGTATTCAACCATCCACCAGATTTTGGTAAGGAATGCAACCAACCCGGAAACATAGCAAACAACATAAATGGTAATGCTAATGCCAATGAGAATCCTAACATGCCAATTATTGGAGCAATTCCTCCCTTAGAGGCGGCTTCCACCAAAAGTGTTCCCACAATAGGTCCTGTACAAGAAAAGGAAACAATAGCCAAGGCCAAAGCCATGAATAGAATTCCAATTATTCCTCCCCTATCCGCTTGGCTATCTACTTTATTAGCCCATGAATTAGGCAACATAATTTCGAAAGCTCCTAAAAAGGAAGTAGCAAAAACAACTAATAAAAGGAAGAAAATTATATTAAACCAAACATTGGTAGACAAAGCATTCAAAGCATCAGCACCAAAAATCCAAGTAACCAAAACCCCTAATAAAACATAAATCACGATAATCGAAATTCCGTAAATTATAGCATTTCGTATCCCGGCCGCCTTGGTTTTACTTTGTTTAGTAAAGAAGCTCACCGTCATCGGAATCATAGGGAAAACACAAGGGGTCAATAAGGCCGCAAATCCAGATAAAAAGGCAATGAAAAAGATGGACCATAAACCGCGCTGGGATTCCTTTTTTGGTGGTGCTACGTCTGTTTTTGTTTCTGTCTTAACAATTTCCTTAGTCAACTCAGGCGCTGAAGCGGTTGTGTCCACTGTAACAGAATCAACCTTCACCACTGCCACATCAGCATTTTTTTCAGCAGGAATTACAAACGTAAATTTTTTCTCCTGATTGATACAAGATTCTTTGCAAACCTGATAATTCAAATCTACTTCTACTTTTGTAACTTTTGGATTCAGTATTTTTATCTCTTGTTGAATCTGGGCTTTTTTCTCAAAAAAAGTTTCGTTTACCTCAAAAATATCATTGTAGGCAGTGGTAGTTTTGCTTTCTTTGGCTTTGCCAACCAAATCAAAGTTCTCTTTTTGATTTTTAAAAATTACTTCTAATGGCAATGGTCCGCCTTCGGGAGTAAATTGGGAATACATATGCCAACCATTTTCGATGACAGCATTAAAAGTCAGAATATAATTGTTCTCTGATTTCTTTTCAATTTTGGTCGTCCATTTTGCGGGATCTAGAATTTGGGAATTCCCTTTAGCGAAAGCAAAAAAAACAAGTAGTAAAAAAATAATTTTATTACTCATCCAAATTTTATTTGATTTTATTCTGTATTCGTGAATCTTAGATTTCATTATTCAATTTGTATTTTAAGTAGGTTCTTTGTTGTATTATCTATTTTAAATCGATCATCTTGTCTGATTCCTAAAACCCAAACTATTTGATTATTGGAACACAAAAGCCAAGTATTTTCTTTTTCAATCAAGGATAGTTTTTCGTCTTTAAAAAGTTTACTCACTTTTTTCGATTTGCCTTCCATTCCAAATGGTTGAAAGCTATCCCCTTCTCTCCAATGACGTAAAACCAACGGAAACTGCAATTTATCTTCGTCGACAAAGATAGTTGTATTTGAAACGATACTAATCTCAGCCACTTTAGAAAACGATAGATTTAAGGGAATATTAATTTGTCTCTGAGTATTCTCAATCAAATATTCTTGATTCTTATTTTCTAAATTTAATGGACTTAGTATTAGTGAATCTCTGTCTTTCAGCAATCGGTAATCAGTAGAAAAAACTTGTTTCCCAGATTGGCTTTCTACCAAATCATATACATCATCCCATGCTTTGAAACCAAATTCATTTAACCATTGGTACAAATAGGATTTGTAATTAGGCAATCTTTTCAATTGTTTTAAATCAAAATAAATAGCATCCCCTTCCTGCTTTGCTACTTGCTGGTAGACTACTATTGATGCATCTTCAACCATTGTTTGGGCTTCCTGCAAATAGTTTTGAGTTTTTTCGAAAGAAGACATAAAAGCGGGATTCAACTCCTTTAAAATTGGAATCAAATTGTGTCTGATTTTGTTTCTTAGATATTTATCCGAAGCATTGCTGCTGTCTTCTCTCCACTGAATGGTATTCTCTTTGGCATAATTTTCAATATCCTGTCTGGAAAAAGGCAACAAGGGACGAATAATACGGTCATTCTGAGAAGGAATTCCAGTCAAACCATCCAAACCGGTTCCTCGACTGAGATTAATCAGAAAGGTTTCTAAATTGTCATCGGCATGATGCGCTGTGAGAACATAATCGAAATTTTTAGTTTCCAATTGCTCATAAAACCAGTTGTAGCGTAGCTCGCGTGCTGCAACTTGAGTCGAAAGTTTATAATCGTTGGCGAAAGCCGTAGTATCAAATTGAGTAAAAAAAAGGGGAATCCCATTAGTATCAGTATATTCCTGAACAAAATTTTGATCACCAAAACTTTCCAAACCACGTAGCTGAAAATTGCAATGCAAAACGGCTATTTCATATGGTAATTGCTGAAACAAATGCAATAATACCATACTGTCTAATCCACCGCTAACTGCTAAAAACAGTTTTTTCTGCTCCAAAAAAGGAAAACTTTCCGCAAGATGATTTTTTAATTTTTCTAACATTTTTCAAAAATATAGATTAAAAAATTAAAATTGAATTATGATTCGTAAGTTAAACACTATTTTAACACAGTTCGTTCTATTAAAAAAATAGTTTTGCTTATTAAACAAAAATGATATAAAAAATTTTCATGAACCATGTAAGAAATATAAGAGAATTAAAGGAAATCCTGAGGTGATTTTCAATCTAATTTATATAGCCTTATATCGCTTATATGGTTCATAAAATTATTCCAAAACAGCGCGCATCGCTTTTGCTTTAAGCAAACATTCCTCGTATTCTCTTTCTGGGTCAGACAACGAGGTGATTGCACTTCCTACAGAAAACGAAACATACTGATTCTCCTGATTGTATAAAATACTTCGGATGACCACATTAAAATCAAAATCACCCTCTGGAGTAAAATATCCGATAGCACCGCTGTACAAACCTCGTTTGGTTTCTTCTAATTCTTCGATAATTTTCATCACCGAAATTTTAGGCGCACCTGTCATACTTCCCATAGGAAAAGTTTTCTTTAAAGATTCAACAACAGAATATTGAGGGTCTAATTTTGAAGTAATGGTTGAAATCATTTGATGCACTTGCATGAAGGAATAAATAGCACACAATTCTTTTACCTGAACGGAACCTTTCTGTGCAGTACGGGATAAATCATTCCTGACCAAATCAGTAATCATTATATTTTCGGCCCGTTCTTTTGGGTCTGAAGTCAATTTTTCTTTGGATAATTCGTCTAATTTTGGATCCAAAAAACGTTCGGCAGTACCTTTTATAGGTTGTGAGATTAGCAATTCTCCCTCCTTTCTTAAGTAGCGTTCCGGGGTTGCGGAAAGCAAAAAATGGGTATTGTTCTTGAAAAAAACTGCAAATGGAGGCTGCGAAATTTCATTGAGTTTTTGAAATTTTTCCAATGGATTGATAGTCGCATTTTCGGCGTAAAACTCCATACAAAAATTTGCTTCATAAATATCTCCCCTATGAATGTGCTCCAGCATGGCATTCACTTTCGAAATGTAATTTTCTTTGGAGATGCGTTGTTCAATCTCCAGTTTCGGATTTTGAATATTTTCTGTAGAGCTTGAAATAGTTATCTCCTCAAAATCTTCCTCCACTTCATCATCACACATATTGAGGTATTTAATCTCAACTTGATTTCCTTTCAATAAGAATATTTTTTTGGGCTGAAAGAAAAATAAATCCGGAAAATTCAACCCGTCAAAATTATGCGACTCTAACTGTTCACTGTCATTTTTTAAATCATAACCCAAGTATCCAAAAAGCCAATCTTTGGTCGCTTGTTGGTATTGTTTCAAATCTTCAAAGGCATTGTGATAATCGGTTTTTACAGAAGTAAAAGCGTCAACAGCCAGTAAACAATCGTAACTGGAATATTCCTGTGGATAATCATTGCTATCCATAAAAATGATTTCACGAAATTGTTGTGACCACAATAAAAGTTGCTGCTTAAAAACAGTTGGATTGGCTATTTGCTTATAAATTGAAACTCTCAAAAACTAATTATTTTAGGATTCAAAATTACAATAAAAAAATTCCATCCGGGAAAGAGTCACTAAAAATTAATGGCACGATTTTTATTACAAACCAAACAAGCATTAACCTCAAATTGATTGGACTATTGACAGAAAACTACTTATATCTTTTTTAATAAAAATTTACACTGTGTAAGTAAACCATTTCTTAATCAATCACTAAAATCAATTTTCTATGCAAACAATTTCAAAATTAGGCTTTATCACCTTAGTGTTTTCTGTAATCTTATTTTCCTGCAAAAAGAGCGAAGCGCCCGTAGAAGAAACAGCTTTCGAATCTTCAACTCAATTAACAGACTCTATTTCATCATCTGCCGCGGTGCAGAAAAAAGATGACAACCGAAAATTTATTCGCACAGCTGACCTCAAGTTTAAAGTAAAAAACGTTCCGAAAGCTACCTATGCCATTGAAAATGCGACCAGTCAATTTGGAGGATATGTCAGTTATACCAATTTGCAAACGATTGTTTCCGATCAATTTGAAACCAAAATAAGTCAAGATAGTATTCTGGAGACCACAAAGTTTTCAGTAGAAAACAATATAACCATCCGTGTTCCTAACACCAGACTGGATACGTTGCTTAAAGTGATTTCCAAACAAATAGCTTTTTTGGATTATCGACTGATAAAAGCTGATGATGTGTCCCTGCAAATAGCAACTAACCAATTAGCACAAAACCGAAAAGCAAATCATCAAAAAAGACTGGAAAAAGCCATTGATTCCAAAGGCAAAAAACTAAACGACATTACTATTGCCGAAAATGAAGTAACGAATCAAAAGGAACAAAGCGATGCTACTAAAATCGAAAACATTTCCCTGCAAGATCAAGTAAATTTCAGTACAGTAAAACTAGAAATCTACCAGGGCGAATCAATAAAACAGGCAAGAATTGCTAATAATAGGAACAAAAGTGACTATCAAACCAATATCGGAATTCAGATTCTGGATGCGCTAAAAAATGGCTGGTACATTCTTAAAGAAATAATCATTTTTATTTTTAATATCTGGCCTTTTTTCTTAATTACCGGAATTAGTTTCATTGTATATAAAAAATATTTAAGAAAATAAAATCAAAACTGTTAAAAATCAATCGTTTTGGTTTTAAAAAATTAATTATCTTTATATAATAAAACGAAATAAAAACTGGATATCATGGTTTCGAAAATTTATATAAACTTGGCTGTTAAAGATCTTCAGAAATCTATAGCTTTTTTTACAGAAATAGGTTTTGCATTCAATCCTCAATTTACAGATGCGAGTGCAGCGTGTATGATCATTGCTGAAAATATATTTGCCATGCTAGTGATTGAAAAACGTTTTAAGTATTTTACAAAAAAAGAAATTTGCGATGCTCGAAAAAATACTGAAGTTTTACTAGCCCTAGATGTCGAAAGTAGAGAAAAAGTGGATGAAATAATACAAAAAGCGGTCAACGCAGGTGGATCAATTTATATGGAAGCACAAGATTACGGCTGGATGTATTCTCATAATTTTGAGGATTTAGATGGTCATCAATGGGAAATTTTCTACATGGATGAAAGTGCTATTCCTAAAAAATAAATCTTTACTGTTAAACCAATAAAAAACTATATATTATGAAAATAGCTATCATTATTATTCGAACATTAATTGGACTAATGTTTCTTTTTACTTCTATCAGTTATTTCTTTAATCTGATGCCAGAACCCGTAACCACTGGAAATTTTAAAGCTTTTCAAATTGGTTTAGTTGCCTCCACCTATTTAATGCCTTTGGCAAAAACAGTTGAATTACTTTGTGGATTGGCATTTGTTTCAGGACGTTATGTAACTTTAGCCAATATTGCCATTTTTCCGGTTACGATAAATATATTGCTGATTAATTTTTTCTTGACTCCAGAAAACTTACCTATTGCTTTATTTGTATTCTTAGGTAACATCTTTTTGATTTTCACACATTGGGAAAACTATAAAAGCATATTTGCAGCTAAATAATTAAGATATATAAAATAAGAAACCCGCCAGATAGCGGGTTTCTTTATGTATACAACAAATGTTTTTTACTTATACATGCAAAGCTCTATTATCAGTAGCGGCTAAAGCAGCTTCTTTTATTGCTTCTGCAAAAGTTGGATGCGCGTGTGACATTCTGGAAATATCTTCAGCAGAGGCTTTAAACTCCATTGCAGTTACCGCTTCAGCAATTAAATCAGCAGTTCTGGCTCCAATCATGTGAATTCCTAAAATTTCATCCGTTTTTGCATCAGCAAGAATTTTTACAAATCCATCTAAATCTCCACTTGCTCTGGCACGACCTAATGCTTTAAATGGAAAACTTCCTGCTTTGAATTCCACACCAGAAGCTTTCAATTGCTCTTCAGTTTGTCCAACTGCAGCTACTTCTGGCCAAGTGTAAACAACACCTGGAATTAAATTATAATCGATATGTGGTTTTTGTCCCGCGATAATTTCAGCAACCATGGTACCTTCTTCTTCAGCTTTGTGAGCTAGCATAGCGCCACGAACAACATCTCCAATAGCGTAGATATTTGGAACAGAAGTTTGTAAATGATCGTTTACTTCTACTTGTCCTCTGTCTGAAATTTTTACACCTGCTTTATCTGCATTCAATCCATCTGTATAAGGACGACGACCTACAGAAACCAAAGAATAATCTCCCTCTAATGTAATCGTTTCACCTTTTGCATTTTCAGCTTGAACCACGACAGCATCTCCATTTCTTTCCACTGATTTCACTTTGTGTGAAACATAGAATTTCATGCCCTGTTTTTTCAATACTTTAGTTAATTCTTTAGACAAAGAACCGTCCATTCCAGGAATAATTCTGTCCATGAATTCCACTACAGACACTTGTGCCCCTAAACGTAAATACACTTGACCTAATTCGATTCCAATTACACCACCACCAATAATTACAAGGTGCTTAGGAACTTCTTTAAGTGCCAAAGCTTCGGTAGATGTGATGATTCTTTCTTTATCAATTTTGATGAAAGGCAAAGAAGATGGTTTAGATCCTGTTGCAATAATAATATTTTTAGCTTCGATAGTTTCTGAACTTCCATCTGCTTTTGCAATCGCAACATGGGTAGCATCCACAAAAGATCCCAATCCATTGAAAACAGTTACTTTATTTTTATCCATTAAGTAATTGATTCCTCCTGAAGTTTGATCAACAACCGCTTGTTTACGGGCAATCATTTTTTCCAAATTCACTTTTACTTCACCGGAAAGTTCAATTCCGTGATCTGCAAAATGTGCTATCTCAGCATAATGATGCGAAGAGGATAATAAAGCTTTTGATGGAATACAACCAACATTTAAACAAGTACCTCCAAGAGTGGAGTATTTTTCGATGATTGCTGTTTTGAAACCCAGTTGTGCACAACGAATAGCTGATACATATCCGCCAGGACCGGAACCTATAATGACTACGTCAAATGAACTCATAGTGTATGTGATTTTATTTTTAGTGTTGCAAAATTAAGGAATTAAGTTTTGTTTAAAGTTCAAAGTTTAAGGTTTTTTGTTACGAAAATGATGTTATAATCATTCTTTAACGAGATATTTTAGAAATTCTTTCAGTGTTTCGCTCCTGTTTATGGAACTTATGATATAAAAACACTTAGTTTTTACACTTCTACAACTGTAGTATTTTTCACTTCACTAATCATAAAAGTGCTATGTGTACTTCCGATATGTTCTAATGTAGTCAGTTTTTTGACCAAAAATTCCCGGTAAGCATCCATATCTTTTACGACAATTTTCAAGATGTAATCATAATCGCCACTAACATGATGACATTCTAAAACTTCTTTCAGTTGGATGACTTCGTTTTCAAACTGATCAATGAAGGCTTTCGTATGCTGAATTAGTTTGAGATGACAAAAGACCACAAATCCCTTTTCGATTTTGGTGCGATTGAGTAAAACCACATATTTATCTATAATACCTTCTCTCTCCAGTTTTTTAATCCGTTCGTAAACCGCGGTTATCGAAAGATTGAGTAGTAAAGACAATTCTTTAGTTGTTTTCTTGGTGTCATTTTGCAGTAAATACAATAGCTTTTTATCAGTTGGATCAAGTATCATTTTGGATGTTTTTTTGGTAATAGAGCTTAAAATTAAACAAAAATAGATTAAAAATCCACAACTCTTAAAATTAATAGATTTAAAATCTATATTTTTCAAATACTGTTGACAAAAAAATCTACATAACCGTACTTTACATTATAAATGTGATGATTATAAATAAAAAAAATGAACGATTTACTTTCTTTTGGACTTTTGTGTTTAACCTCATTTTTTACACTAATCAATCCATTGGGTACGATGCCTATTTTTTTAACAATGACAACTGAATTATCAGAGAAAGAAAGAGTCAAAACGGCTAAAAAAGCGTCACTCATTGCCTTCTTTATCATTAGCAGTTTTGCCTTTACAGGTCAACTCCTGTTTACTTTCTTTGGGATATCGGTTAATAGTTTTAGGGTTGTGGGTGGCGTCATCTTTTTTATGATGGGAATGGATATGCTTCAAGCTAGATTAGGTGCCGTTAAAATTAAAAAAGACGAAGTTAAAAGCTACGTGACCGACATTTCAATTACACCACTTGCAATTCCGATGATTTGTGGTCCTGGAGCAATTACAAACGCCATTGTTTTAATGGAAAGCGCCAAATCATTTATTAAAATTGTAATCCTTTTCATTTCAATAGCAGCAATAGTTCTAATAACGTATTTAATTCTTTTAAGCTCTTCAAAAATCATAAATATATTAGGCCAAACCGGAATTAATGTAATGATGAGACTGATGGGATTAATTGTAATGGTAATTGCTGTCGAATTCTTCTTTAGCGGCTTAAAACCAATGATAATCGATTTGTTTCAAAAATAAAAACACATAAACTATGAAAAATTTCAATCCAGCAGACAATATTCAGGATTTGCAGTACTTCGGAGAATTTGGAGGCGTAAACCCTTCCATTTCTGATTCCTCTACTTACACTTTTCTATCGGCAAAAACCATGTTTGATACCTTTGAAGGCAATGCAGAAGGTTGTTATTTGTATTCCCGTCATTCATCTCCAAGTAATTTGTATTTAGACAAAGCCTTGGCTGCGATGGAAGGAACAGAAACCGCCAATGTATCAGCATCAGGAATGGGCGCTATCACTCCTACACTA
>RCUK01001199.1_pt1 | contig 17421 bp, 16 predicted proteins | sample 2166381 | NCBI WGS metagenome assembly RCUK01 (sample SAMN09932809, study PRJNA488358) | compost metagenome | isolation source: compost soil in an enriched community | place: Germany: Experimental Botanical Garden | reverse complement strand
GAAACTTGAAGTCGCAATTTGCGACATCAAGTTGAATTTTAAATCTTCTTAATATAATTTGGTTTGATTATCAACTGGGTAAACAAAAACCTCATCATTAATAAAACAGAAAAAACAAAATTATATCTATGGAATTCTCTATAAACTCCAAAATTATGTTTGATCAATTTAAATTTTGAAGAGGAAACAGAATCTTTTCTAATTCTATAAAAAGCTAAAGATTCTGGAACTGGTTGTGCTGTTTTAATTTGTTTTACGATCGTAAGCCATATTCGCCAATCCTGACGTTTTTGTGAAGTTTCAAGAATAATTTTTCCGAAATAATCTGCATCATAAACTGCCGTCAAATTGCCTACATAATTGCAGAAAAATAATTCTTTATAAGTTAATGGATTTGGTGATTCAACTCTCCTATTCAAATCATTTCCTTCTTCATCAATAGAATCGTAAAAACTAAAAGTAAAATGCAGGTTATTCGTTTTTAAAAACTGAATTTGCTTTTCTAATTTCTCAGGAAACCATAAATCATCAGCGTCTAGATAAGCGATATATTTTCCTGTGGCTTTTTCTAAAGCAGCATTTCTGGCAAAACCATTTCCGCGATTTTCTGGCAATTTGAAAAGCTTTATTCGACTGTCTCTTTTAACAAATTCCTCAATTATAGCAACTGTATTATCTGTAGAAGCATCATCAACCAAAATCATTTCCCAATTTTTATAGGTTTGATTTTGAGCTGATTCTATAGTTGCTCTAATGAACTTTTCAGTATTGTATGTTGGTGTTAAAATAGATACTAAATCGTTCATTAGATTTATTATTCCTTCAGAATTTAATTATTTTATATAGCTCGAAAAGTCTTTGTGTTCTTCTTTGGCAAGTTCTTCAGGAGATAGTGATTTGAAATATTCGTAAGTAATTTTCATACCTTCTGCACGACTTACTTTAGCTTCCCAACCTAACAATTCTTTTGCTTTTGTTGTATCGGGCTGACGTTGCAACGGATCGTTTATTGGCAAAGGATGATAAACTACTTTCTGATTGGTTCCTGTCAATTTTATGATTTCTTCGGCAAAATCTTTAATCGTGATTTCGTCTGGATTTCCAATGTTTACCGGATAAACATAATCAGAATGCAATAATCTGTAAATACCTTCGACCTGATCGTCTACATAACAGAAAGAACGTGTCTGCATTCCGTCTCCAAAAATCGTTAAATCTTCTCCGCGTAAAGCTTGTCCAATAAAAGCAGGAATTACACGTCCGTCATTTAGTCGCATTCTTGGACCGTATGTATTGAAAATACGAACAATTCTAGTTTCTACTCCATGAAAAGTATGATATGCCATTGTAATCGATTCCTGAAAACGTTTTGCTTCATCATAAACTCCACGCGGACCAATTGTATTTACGTTTCCGTAATATTCTTCAGTCTGCGGGTGAACCAATGGATCTCCGTAAACTTCTGAAGTCGAAGCAATCAAAATTCTGGCTTTTTTAACTCGCGCTAAACCTAATAAATTATGCGTTCCTAAAGATCCCACTTTTAAAGTTTGAATCGGGATTTTTAAGTAATCAATAGGGCTTGCTGGCGAAGCAAAATGCAAAATATAATCTAAATCACCCGGAACATGAACAAACTTGGTAATATCATGATGATAAAACTCGAAGTTTTCAAGTTTGAATAAATGTTCAATATTTTTAAGATCTCCTGTAATCAGATTATCCATTCCGATTACAAAGTAACCTTCTTTGATAAATCTGTCACATAAGTGTGATCCTAAAAATCCTGCCGCTCCAGTTATAAGTATTCTTTTCATGATATTTATTTAACATCGCAAATGTAACTGATTTGAAAATTATTTTCAGTTATCTTTCGTATTTATGTTGCTTTAAAGACTCTTGATGTTCCTTGTATTTTATTTCTACAAATTCTTTTATTTCTTTTTCAAATCGTTGCTTAGAGAAAGAAATAGAATGTTTGCGTATTATTTTGGGGTCAAAATTTTTAGTTCCAAAAAGAATTACTGCTTCTTTAATTTTCTGAGCAGATTGTTCATCGAAGAAAATTCCTGTTTCGTTAGCAACTACAGTTTCCATCGCCCCTCCTTTGGACAAAGCAATTACAGGAGTTCCGCAAGCTTGAGCTTCAACAGGTATTATACCGAAATCTTCTTCTGCGGCAAAAACAAATGCTTTTGCTTTCTGCATTAAACTTCTCAGCTTTTTATTATCAACAAAACCAACAAATTCTATATTGCTTTTGGCTATTTTTTGAAGTTTTTCTAATTCTGGTCCATCTCCAGCGACTATTAATTTTAAATGGGGCAATTCATTAAAAGCTTCCACAATAAGCTGTGTTTTTTTATACGGAACCAGTCTCGAAGCTGTTAAATAATAGTCTTCTTTAATTTCTTCTAAACTAAAAAAATCAACATCAACAGGCGGATAAATTACTGTAGATTCTTTCTTATATGATTTTTTAATTCGTTGGGCAATGTGTTTCGAATTGGCAATAAAATAATCTACATTTTCTGAATTAGAAAGATCCCATTTCTGGATTTTATCTAAGACCGATTTTGCATACATCCCTTTTAAACCTTTGGTTAATCCGGCATCTTTTAAATATTGCTCTCTTAGATCCCAAGCATAACGCATTGGCGAATGGCAATAACAAATATGAAGCTGATTTTTCGCCACTTTTATCCCTTTTGCTACTGCAGATGAAGAACTGATTATTAGATCATAATCGCTTAAATCAAACTGTTCTATCGCAATTGGAAATAATTGAAGAAATTTTCGGTGATTTTTTTTTACTGTAGGTAGTTTTTGAATAAAACTGGTTTTAGCTTTTTTACCATTCAAAATAAACTTTCGATCTTCATCATTCAAAAAGTCAATTAATGCAAAATGGTCAAAATCGTTCCAAATTGAGTTTATAGAATGAATCACTTTTTCGGCTCCTCCATTTACATAGTACCAATCGCTAATAAGGGCTTTTTTCATTTTTATTGCATTATTTTTCTCGTGAGATAATACACGTAATAGGCATTTTTTCCAAAAGTGATATTTAGAAAGTATAAAGTTTTTGGTATCCAGTGATCAAACAAATCTATTTTTTTTAGTTCAGATTTGAGTTCTCTTAAAGTTTCTCTAGAAACCCCAACATTCATTTCAAAAACATGAAAGGACTGTCTGACCATTAATTCTTGTCGCAATTCTTCACGAATTTCAATATTATATTTATTACCAACCTCTTTTCCGATGTCTAAAACTCCTTTCCACATGGAGGCTCTTCCTTTGGCTGAATAAGATCCGGGGATATGAAGATTTCCATCTTTTTTGGAATCTCCAAATAATGGTGGATTTCCTGCTCTTCCTCCCACTGAAGGATTTGCTAAATAACCAATTCCAGTAGTACAAAAAGCGTTTGCAGCAAGATAAATTTGATAAAATAACGTTCCATCGTATTTATCTGTAGCTAGTTTTTTTGCCCATTCTTTATTAATAACTAATCCTCCAACAAAACCACACATTCTGAAAATTAATTTCGCCGAATCATTTTTTCCGATAATAGCTTCCTTTGGCAAAATTCTAGAAATTCCGAGTGGCTTATTTATATCTTTTTCAAACCGAATAAATGGTCTTGAAACCATTGCAATAGATTGATTTCTTTTACAAAAATTGTCAATTTCATTTAAACCGTTTTTCAAAAATAAATCATCATTACCAATTAATATCACCCATTTGCAAAGCGCTAAATCAATTAGTTTTCGAATATTAGCATCGTAGCCTAAGTTTTTTTCATTTTCTATATAGGAAAGAATTACATTTTTTCTATTAAAAATAAGCCGATACTTTGCTATAATAACACGTATTGCATTTCTTTCTTTAGAAAAATCTTCGCAAATTATAATTTCGTTTGGCGACATATCCATTTCATAGATAGATTTTAATAAATCTTCAAATTCATTTGGCCTGCCGTAAGCGGGAATTGCAATACTATACCCTTGTGTCATTTTTATATTAAAAAAACTTACATTTTCTGATTTTATCAAAAATATAATTTTAATTTGTATTTGCTAGAAATAAAAAATCAAGTTTCTGTGTAAAATTTAACAACAAACTATATAGTGCTTAAAAACATATCATTGAGCTTTGGAATAAATTTTATTAATTTATTATTTCCATTGTTATTAATTCCATTTTACATCAAAACATTTGGAATTGATACTTACGGTTTAATTGCAATATCCATGGCATTCATTAATATAGTTTCTGTTTTATATGATTATTCCTGGTATGCATTTGCGCCAATAGAGATTCAAAAAGTAAAAAACGAGCCCAATTTAATCAATCAATATATTTCCAAAATCATTAATTGCAAGATTGCGGTATTTCTGCCATCTGTATTTTTATTACTTGCTTTTATTTTATGTTCCGAAATAAAATACAATTTGATCTTTTCATTTTCATTACTGGTATTTCTATTTTCAAGATCTCAAAACAACCTCTGTTTCTTTATCGGATTGGATAAAGTTTTTCCTTATTTCATCATTAATGCTATTGTAAAAATTGGTTGTATCGCCCTGATTTTTATAACTCTAGTTAAAAAAACTGATTATCAGTTTGTTTTTTACTATCTGGGAATATCTGATATTCTAATTTTCATTCTCTCTACTTTATATTTATTCAAAAAAAATAATTTTAAGTACCATTTTTCATCTATTTCAGAAATTTACGATGAGCTTGTTTTTGGCCATAAATTGTTTTTAACTAATCTCACGATTTGTGCTCTGATGAATTCTAGCACGATAATTCTAAGTGTCTTTTTTGACAATACGATTGTGGGAATCTACAATGTGGCAGAAAAAATTATTATGCTTTGCAAACAATCAATCAGTGTGTTATTTCAGGGCGTTTATTTTAAAGCTTGCGAAATTGGGATTTCAAAGATTAAACAGCTCAACCATTTCTTAAAATCTGTTTTTGGGGCTTATTTTTTAATGTACAGTTTTGGAGGTCTTTTATTGATTTTTTTTCCCACTCTTATTATTAGTTTTTTAAGTTTTTCCCACTCTTATTATTAGTTTTTTAAGTTCAGAATTTACCTCAAATTCTTCCTATTACCTGATTTATCTTGCTCCAATTCCACTTATTAGTGCTTTAAATCAGTCAGCTTATATGTCATTATTATTACACCATAAAAAAAGCATTTATTTTAATGCGCATCTTTACGGACTGATTATTAATATCATTCTTTCTTTTGTTCTATGCTATTTTATGAAAGTTTATGGTATAATTTTATCTTTAATTTTAACTGAAGCATTTATAACTGTTTATCTCAATTTTGCCATTGTCAAAAACGACGAGTTAAATTTTTTCAAGAATAAAACTGTCTAAAATGAATTTTTCAAAAAAGCTTATTCAACCAATACTTTATTTGCTTGCAGGTTCTTCTCTGATCTATTTTATAGAAGCTTTTCAATCTATTATGATGATTGTAACAGCTTTGTTATTAATAAGTTTTAGTACGTTTGAAGATTTTAAATTTTCTAAAAAAAATGCTCCTTTTCTGCTTTCTTTCTTCATTTTAGCTTTTTATTACACCCTATTTTTTAGTTCTAAAAGTCTCAAACTTATTGCCGAAAGTTTACTGTTATTTGTTATTCCGCTCTTGAGCATTTATTTATATCGGTTCGAAACTTTTGCAAAAGATTTAAAAAAGATACAATTTGCTTACAGTATTTCTTTGAGTTTACTGTGTTTGTATTTTTTAGCTTTTTACATTTACGATATTCGTAATCATCACTTTGACTGGTATTTAGCACGTTATAATTTAGAATTTTATAATAAAATACATGGCACTTATATTTGTTTATGGATTGCAATTGCTATTTTATTTCTAGCCGATCTGACCTCTGGATTTAAACAGTTTTCTTTACCAAAAAAGGTTTTGTTTGGTTTAATGTTTGCCCTTCTTTTTTCAGGATTAATTATTTACAATTCTAGAAATATTATTGTTGGGCTTATAATAATTTTGGGCATTCGATTTCTACTGTTAAAAAAGCAAAACAAAACAATTTCAAAAAAACTACTTTTTCTGTTCTTATTTGCCGTTATCTCCGTTATTTTATTATCGCAACGTTATCTAGAAGATATTCAATTTTTATTTGAAAATTCGTTTAAAAATTCGACTCGATATGCTGCTTGGTCTTGTAGTTCTCAATTAATTTACGATTCTAATTTTTTGGGTATGGACTTTAATTTAATTCAAGAAAAATTAAACGAATGTTATGTTCCTTTTCACAGTTTGGAACTAACAAAATTTAAAATTAATTCGCACAATCAATATCTTGATTTTTTATTAAAAGGTGGAATTTTAATGCTTTTGGCTTTTATTTCTACCTTGTTTGTAAAAATAAAATATGCTCTTAAAAGCCACAATTACTTGTATTTATCACTAACCATCTTATTTGCTATATCATTTATAACCGAAAATATTTTGGTAAGGCAATACGGAATGTACAGCTATTTTTTATGCGATGTTTTGTTTCTCGGTTCTATTCTTGGAAATAAAAATCATAGTAGATATGAAGTAAAAAAACACTAATGTTGGTATATATAGCATACAGCCATCGCTACAGCAAACAAACAAATAAACCATACAGCCAACTAAATAGAGATAATTGTTGTTTTTGGTTGTAATGGCAATATAAACCGGCATAAAAAAAGAAAAGCAAAACAGTAATATCCCAACAAAACCCAGTTGTTTAAAGATAGACAAATACACAATTTCCTCAATAAACTTAAAGCTTTGACTTCCAAAAAAGCTTAAACCGCTTACTTGTCTAATCTGCTCGATTCTTCCTCCTAATTTTGAATCTAAAATAAACCCAGATAATGAACCGTATTGAAAATAACGATTCATGAAAAATGTCCCAATAACAACCAGAATTAATCCCAGTAAAGCATAAATTCTTATCAGTCTGAAAATACTGTCTTTATAAATAAGCACAAAATAAAACAGCAATCCAAGCCATACAGTCCTTGATAATGTGAGTATTAAAGCCAAAATTACAATCATCAATTTTATCTTAGAAGTATTTTTTTGATGAAAAATAGGAAATAGCATTAAAATGCAAACTCCAAAAATGTTTCCATTATTGTAGGTAGAAATCAGCTTATAAAGCGAGCCTCTCATATTGTATTTTCCTTCCAAAGTACCCAAATCTCCTGCATTTACAGTCACATACGGAATTTCAATATAATGCCCCGTGACTTGCTTGAAAATAAAAAGTAAAACGCCATACAAAGAAACCAAAAATACTGCCTGAGTTATTTTTTCTTCTATGAAGTAATAATCCATTTTCTTTAAAAATGGGCTTAAAAAAAGGTAAAAGAATAGGGGAAGAAATGCAAAACTAACATAGAAAGCTACAAGATTTCCAAGTGAACCTGAATATCCTCTAAAAATCATATTTACAGAAAAATAAACAACAAATGGTAAAGTAGCTAAATAACAGATTAAATGTTTGGACTGAACTAAAAATGCCTTTTTTTCTAACAGTATTAAAATTAAAAGCAGAAAAATTAGCCCTAAATATAAATATCCCCAAGTAAAAGGGATTCCTGCGATTTTGAAACCTCCCTTTGGCAGATAAACTAAAAATAGCAATGCAATAAAAAAAAGATACTCTCTAATTTTTTCGTTATTCAAAATAAGTTTAAAATTAAGTCGCATCTTTTTTAGCTATTTTTTACTTATAAATATTTAGTATTTAAGTCTTTGCAGTTCGTCCATTAATTCGTTATTACCCATCAAAAAAGGGTCATATTGATTATTAACCTGACTTAGTTTGTAACCGAAGTAGTTTGCATCCCAAGTAACAAATTCGTTACCATAAAAATATTTTTTGTATGCTTCAAAATCTCCATCAATTACTTTCGAATTATGTCTTATAGAAATATTTTTGATAGTAACATTCTGCTGAGTAGTGTTATAGCCTAAATCTACTCGAATATTTTCAGGAAAAACTTTATCTGGAAAATTAATTACAATTTTTTGCATGTCGTTTGATGCATAAACTGGTCGAAAAACCGAATTTTCATCTTTCCATTCTCCTCCTTCTGGTAAGTAAAAAATCTGCAGTTTATCATTTTTTGTAAAAACAGCTTCAATAGTAACGGTAAAAACATCTTTTTTTCTGGCTATGTTTTCTTCCTTCTTCCCACAAGATGATAATAATAAAGCAATAAAAACGCAGGTCGAAATGACTTTAAATTTCATTTTAAAATTATATTATTTGTTTTTTTCTTTTTCTTCTAGTAATAACTGCTTTTTGTAAAATGCCTTAAATGAATTCAGAAGTACAAAAAGCAAAATAAATAAAAAAGGAAGATAGAACTTCAGCTTGCTATTTATCGATTTTTTACTTTCTACATTAATCGTACTGCTGATTTCTTTGATTGTTTTTTCGTAACTGATCAATTTAAGTCTATTTCTTCCTTGATCTTCAATTAAAGCATGTTTGGTTTTTATAAGATCGTTCAACTGCGTATTCTCGTTATAATAAACCAATTTATCATTTCGAGTTCCTTTTGCAACATTAGAAAAATTGCTTAAAACAGTGTTAATCTGCTTGATAATCGAATCGTTTTGGACAATATTTGATTGTAAATTTTTTAATTCAATTTTCTGAATAGTATTAAAATATTCTGAATTATTTAAAAATTTTAAAATTGGCGCCGCAAAATCTGAATCATTTCCTATTTCACTTGTAGTAAAAGAAATCGTGTGATATCTGTAGTTTTTGCTGGTTATTGTATCTACTAAGATTTTATTGATATCGCCATTTTCAGCCATAAGTTCCAATAATTGAAAATTACGCTCTTTGTTTTCTACAAACTTATAAGCTTCAACTATTGGCCTAATTAGAATTCTTTTAATCAATTTTGGCTTTTTAACACCAACAACATTTTTTAGAAAAACAGTATCATTCGAAATTACTTTAGACTGCAGTAGGTCAATTTTTGAATACAAATAATCTACACTTTCAAAATTTGGCTCTACAATAATTTGATTACTGTATGTTTTTCTTGTTGCATCTAAGTACCAGCCAATTGCAAAACCTGTTACGATCAATATTAAAACTATAATCCAGTTTCTCAAAAAGAATTGAATACTGCTAAAAATAGAACGATTCAATCTCTCAAAAAAGTTACTAATTTTTTTTGAAATCTGAACTAAATCAATCTCCTGATCTTCCTGATTCTGCGGTACTTTTGTACTCATTTACAATTTATTTTATATTGAAAATCTGCTCTAAAATTTTAATGGTAATCAAATAAGTTGGTTTTACACCTGTTGTTCCCAATCCGCCAGAAGCTAGTGTACTTCCTGTCTCTAAAGGGTTATCTGAAGCATAATAAGCATAACGAACTTTAATATCGTGCGGCACGCTTTTTCTAATTTTAGATGCCGATTGAATTGCTTTTTGGTAATAAGATCCTTCCATTTCAAGACCAATTACACCCCAAGTAGATTCGTGGAAGAATTTCAATAAATCTCTGTTTTGTAATGAAGTTCCAAGAACGGTAACCATCGCGCCTTCATAAATGTCAATATCGTTTCCTTCGAACATTGCACCTGTTAATTCATTTTCGAAGAAATAATTATCAGCTGTTCCTTCATTTATATTCAGCTGTTCCTTCATTTATATGCGCTGTTGGAATCATGATATCACCTTTTCCGCCTTCCAAAATTCCGGCTTTTCCCATAATAGAAACCGATTTTACATTAAGTAACGTTTCTTTTTTGAATGGTTTTAAAAGCTCGTCGATAGTTTCATAAGCCTGTTCTCCAAAAGCGTAATCCATTACGATAATAACAGGTTTATCTTCACCTACATTAGCATGCGAAAAAGCTGTTTTTGACCAGTCAATTTTAGCGGTGTCAAAAATTTGAACATCGATATTAGTTCCAGAACAATCTGGGAGCGAAATCATTCCGTTTTTTAAAGCCAAATCTTCAACTTGAGATCTGATTTCTTTTGATCCTGAACTGCTTAATTCCTCATAAATATAGAAATCTGTTTTTCCTTTATACTTTGTTTTCAGCAAAGGCGTTGCAAAAATCGAATTCATCACACTATGCATATTCGCACTGATAACGTGAATTGGTCTTTTCAGTAAATCGTTTGCTTTAAGAACTTCTTTAATGTTTGTTGCCCAGATTTCTCCATGGATATGGTGTCCTAATCTTTCACGCAAAACAGGACTAAAAGTGATCGTGCGTTTGTTGTTTTCAACAATCTCTTCTATCGCTAGTTTTCCTAACCAATAAATAACGTGCAAGAAACGATCTGGAGCATTTTCTGAACCAAAAGCATCATAAATATCTAAAACTTCCTCAAAAGTTCTTGCCAAAATATTGGCAACGTGCGAAATTGCTTTTTCTTTCTCAATTTGAGAAAGTTTTTTGGTTTGCGTTACTGCTTGCTCTAGTTTCTGCCAGTCGCGAGAAACCTCTCCTCCATCGTCTATTAAAACTCTATTTTTGATTTTATGAGATTCAATGAAAATGAAAGTCAAATGTGTCAGAATATCATAAATGTCTGAACGTCCGCGCGTGATTTCGACATTCATTTGTTCCTCGTCGATTCTATAGCAGTTTCTTCTTCTTTTTGGAGGAACAATCGGCTGAAAATGCGATTTAGAATATCCTTCATCTGAAGTTAAATTGATAAAACGACATTGTTCAATTCCTATCGGGAGACGTTCTATAACATACAAAAGTCCGTTTAATTCTACTTTTTCCTCGGCGATATTTCCGTAGATTTCCGGACGTAATGCTAATAATGATTCGCGTAAGCTGTCGCCAGAAACTCCCATTGGTTTGTAAAAACCACGGTTGAATAAATGGCGCATTGTAATGTACATTTTTTCTATAGCCGCAGACGATTCCTGCGCTCTAGATCTTGATATATGTTTGGTTTCTTTCATGCTATTTAATTTTGTAAACTCAAATGTAGGGAAATACAAGGCAAGCCTTGTATCTACAATATCATTTTTTTTAAATCATTTTGTTTTATTTTCTGTTTTAAATTTATCCTTCGCCCAATTTTCTGGATTTGAAACAATGTAATCAGAAATTCTTTGATAGTCATTATTGCTTCTAATGATGTTGTCATAAAATAATTTTTGCCATTTATGCGGATATCCTAATCTGTTTGCATGTTTGGTAACCGCAGATTTATAGGATCCAACAATTGACGAAATAGTGTTTTTTCCAATATTTTGAAAACGATTCGAACCTGGTTTTTGAAATATTTCTAACGGTGGTAGAGACAGGGCATGCCCTGTCTCTACACACCCTGTCTCTACAATATTCACATTATCCAATTGTTTATCGATAATCAAAATTCCATGAATATGATTTGGCATCACCACAAAATCACCTAATTCTACATTTTTATGATGTATGGGAATTTGATGCCACAGCAAATCGGCAATAATGCCAACTTCTGATAAAATCATTTCATTATTTTTAATTTCTCCAAAATAATGTTTTCTATCCTGCGTACAAATTGTTATAAAATACGCTCCATTCCAACCATAATCCCACCATTGCGCTCTTATTGAAGAAATACGGTATTTATTTTGAAACTTTCCTTGACTCATTTTATTTTCATTTACTTATCCATCCTAATTCATATGAATAAATAACTGCTTAATCTTGGAAATATTATTTTATTTTGTAAGATTATCCGCAATATTTCTATCGTTTGATAATCTCGGAATCTTATTCTGTCCGCCCAGTTTTCCCTGCGATTTCATGTAATCCTGAAATCCGTTTTTAGAAACTTTCGTTATCACTACTTTTCTTAAAACATTTCCCGTGATTAAATCGTCGTAATAAATGTTTTGTTTTCGCATTGAATTGTCAATCGTTTCAGCAAAAGCTTCCATGTTTTCAGGCTCTTTTTCAAATTCAATCAGCCATTCATGATACGGCAAACCGCTGGCAGGCGTAATTTGCGGTGCTACGGTAAATTCGTTGATTACAATATTCGTTGAATTTACAGCTTCTTTCATCGCATTTTCGACTTCATTGGCAATAACGTGTTCTCCAAAAGCTGAGATATAATGTTTGATACGTCCAGAAACTATAACACGATACGGTGTCAAAGATGTAAATTGAACGGTATCTCCAATATTATAACGCCAAAGTCCTGCATTGGTAGAAATAATTAAAACGTAATTTACACCAAGCTCAACTTCACCAATTGTGTATACTTTCGGGTTTTTGTTAAAGAATTCGTCTGCTTTTATAAACTCATAAAAAATTCCTGAATTCAAAAGTAACAGCATTCCTTTTTCTTTCTGCGAATCTTGGTATGCAAAAAATCCTTCCGAAGCAGGAAACAATTCGATGCTATCCACTTTTTTGCCTATCATCTGCTCAAACTTCGCTCGGTAAGGTTCGTAGTTAACGCCTCCGTAAATAAACAAATTGAAGTTTTTGAATATTTCGCCAATCTTTTTTCCACCACTTTTTTGCTGTAAACGCTCAAAATACATCTGAACCCAAGATGGAATTCCAGAGATAACCGACATATCTTCTTTTATGGTTTCGTCTACAATGGCATCAACTTTAGTTTCCCAATCTTCTATGCAATTGGTTTCCCAAGATGGCATTCTGTTTTTCTGCAGATATTTAGGAACAAAATGCGCTACAATTCCAGAAAGTCTCCCAAATTTAATTCCGTACTTTTCAGTCAAGATTGGGCTTCCTTGCAAAAATATCATTTTTCCGTCAACAAAATCGGCTTTTCCAGTCTCGTTAATATAATGCAGAATTGCATTTCGTGCCGCTTCTATATGATGCGGCATCGATTCTTTGGTCAGCGGAATAAATTTTGCTCCCGAAGTTGTTCCCGAAGTTTTAGCAAAATACAATGGTTTTCCTTTCCATAGAATATCAGCTTCGCCTTTTACAACTTTTTCAACATAAGGTTTTAAATCTTCATAATCCCTTAAAGGAACTCGTTTACGAAAATCTTCAAAAGTTTTTATCTGACTAAAATAATGATCCTTTCCAAACTCGGTGTTTTGAGCATTTTCTATCAAACTTTTAAAAACTTTTTGTTGCGTTTCAACAGGTTTTTCGGCCCATCTAAGAGTTTGTTTATATATTTTTCGGGCAAAAATTTTTGCCGCAATTGACTTAATTGACATTTTCAATGGTATTATTTTTTGTCACTTTTCTTTTTGTCTTTAGATTCAACCTTCAATTCTTTTTCTGTCTTGGCCACATCTTCCCTCAGTTTCATTTCAGCATCCGATGCTTTCATATTTAAATCTGAAGCATCTTCAACAGATTCTGCTAATATAGAATCTTTATTAAATTTTGAATATTCTAGTTCGCCCTTTAAAACTTTCTGAATTCCTTTTATATAAATTTCATTCTGTCTTAAAGCCGTTTCCAAAGAATCTGATTTAATTGCTAGTCTTGTAGCGTTTCGTTTCAATTCTGTAGAAGAATATCCAGGAATAAATTCGCGAAGGGGTGTAAAAGCAATAATGAAAGTAGTAACCAAAATTAGAAATATTCCGCCTAAAGTAAACGTTACAAAGACATTCATTAAAGTAAGCCTAAAAGAAAATATCTCTTCAAAAGTGTCTTCATTTAAAATTACTAATCGGTTTTTAATGAACAGTTTTTTCCTAAAATTCCTTTTATTTTTATTAGTCATTATGCTTCTTTATTCTAGCAAATATAGTAATTAATCGTCACGAAATTTGTTCGAAAAATTTCATGAAGACCTATAATTTACGATTTTATAAAATATTTAACGCGGTTTCATACAAATATTTTAAACTAAAAATACTTCTATTTCGTATATTTCTATATACCTTTGCGGAATAATTAAGAAAAACAATTTGCTTCGGCATTAAATATATTAGTCATGGGAAGATTAGGTCTTACAGAAATCCTTGTTATCGTAGGTATTGTGATATTACTTTTTGGAGGTAAAAAAATTCCAGAATTAATGAAAGGTTTAGGAAGTGGAATTAAGGAATTTAAAAACGCTGCTAAAGACGATCAACCTGCTGCTTCTAAAAAACAAGAAGAAGAAACAAAATAATAAATTCGAAAAAATTAAAATCCCAGATTACAATGTAGTCTGGGATTTTTTTTGCTTATAAATTTCGCAAAATATTCTTGAAAGAAAATTTCGATATATTTGATGAAATTTATTTTTATGAAAAAAACTCTACTCTTTTTACTTTTCTTTTTACGGTTTATTTCTTTATCAGCTCAAAATCCAGCTGATGTAGATACTACATTTGGTCCTTACCCAGGATTTAATCAGATCGTTAGCAGTCTTGTTACTCAACCTGATGGAAAAATAATAGTTGGCGGAAACTTTACTACTTATCTTGGAAATCCAGAAAATTATCTAATTCGATTAAACAAAGACGGGAGTAAGGATATCTCTTTTAATATCGGTACCGGATTTAATAGAAGTGTTAGTTCTATAGCTCTTCAGCCTGACGGAAAAATACTAGTTGGAGGAAGTTTTACAACTTACAACGGTACTGCACAGAACAGGGTTATTCGTCTGAATACTGATGGAAGTAAAGATTCAACTTTTAATGTTGGCGGTGAAGGATTTGAAAACATTGTTTCTGTCATTGCGCTACAAGCTGATGGCAAAATACTTGTAGGAGGTTATTTTACAAAATTTCAGGGAAGTTTTCAAAATAGAATAGTTCGTTTAAATGCTGATGGAACAAAAGATACATCGTTTACAACAAATCAGGATGGAAGTGTTGTAGCGATATTGGTTCAACCTGATGGAAAAATAATTTTGGGTGGAGGTTTCAGGACTTTAGCAGGTAATTCTCAAAATCTTTTGGTCAGATTAAATTCAGATGGAACGAAAGATACTTCATTTGATATTGGCTCCGGATTTGAAAAAGATCCTTCTGCATCCTTTGGTGCCATATATACTTTAGCTCTTCAGCCAGATGGAAAAATTGTGGTTGGTGGAGACTTTAAATACTTTAAAAAAGAACTTAGTGAATATGTTATCCGATTGAATACTGATGGTACGAAGGATACATCTTTTATTACAGAAAATAGAATTGGTTCTTTCTGTGAAATTCATAGTGTGCTCTTACAGCCTGATGGAAAAGTTGTTGTGGGTGGAACTTTTACTGAATTTAAAAATCAAATTGAGTCTCAAAATCGTTTAATTCGTTTTAATGCCAATGGAACAAAAGACAATACTTTTAAAATTGGAACTGGTTTTAATGATATTGTTGACATTATAGCGCTACAAAATGATGGACAGTTACTTATTGGCGGCCGCTTTACTGCTTATCAAGATCTTACTGGAAATCGTTTAATACAACTAAACAATAATGGAAGTAGAGACATTTCATTTAATAAAACAAACGGTCTTGATTTCTCTGTAAAGGCAATTGCGCTACAAAAAGATGGAAAAATAATTGCCGGAGGAGAATTTACTACCTACAATGGAGTGTCACAAAACAAATTAATTCGTTTTAATTCTGATGGAAGTAAAGATGATACTTTTAATATAGGCACAGGCTTTAGCTATTCTGTTAGCACTATAAAGCTGCAGGCAGATCAAAAAATACTAGTTGCTGGAGACTTTAATACTTTTAATGGAAACAGAAAAGATTTTTTAATTCGACTGGAAAGCAACGGAAATCAGGATTATACTTTTAATATAAATACTGTGATTCAACGAAATAGTATTATAGAAATACAATCTGACGGAAAAATATTAGTCGCTAATGATTTTAGCATACCTTACCAACAACCTCAGCAAAAAGGTTTAATTCGATTAAATACAGATGGATCTAACGATAATTCTTTTGTGGTAGGATCAAAATTCGGAACAGGAATAATTTATGCTTTAGCCTTACAAAATGATGGAAAAATAATAGCAGGCGGTTATTTTACAACAGCAATTGGTGCAACTCAAAACTATTTAATTCGTTTAAATACAGATGGAAGTTTAGATACCACTTTTAATTTAGGAAGTGGATTTGACAATACTGTAACTTCTATAAATATTCAATCAGATGGAAAAATACTTGTAGGAGGTGATTTTACTAAATACCAGGGAGCAACTACAAAGGCTTTTATACGTTTAAACTCAGATGGTAGTTTGGATTCTTCTTTTAAATTTAGCAGCACAATTTATCCTTCTAATCCTATTTTACAAAAAGATGGAAAAATAATAGTGGCCCTAAATCGTTTTAATTCTGACGGAAGTATAGATAACTCCTTCCAAATTGGAAATGCTGGATTTAATGGAACTCTTAAATCTGTAGTACAGCAACCCAATGGGCAGATACTTGTAGGAGGAGAATTTACCAGATATAAAAATGATTCTCGTTCTTCCTTTTTGATTCGTTTAAAAGGAACAGAAGTTGTCTTATCAAACGAAGATTTCATCAAAGAAAACAAATCATTTTCTGTATGGCCAAATCCAGTAAAAAACACATTAAACATCAATTTATTAAATGAATTTAATTACTCTGTAAAAATTTATGATTTGTTAGGAAGATTGATTTATACAAAAGAAAATGTAAGTACTTCCATAGACGTAAGCTCTTTTACATCAGGTTTATATTTAATTAAAATTAAAGCCGAAAATGGAGAAACTTCACAAAAGTTCATAAAAATTTAATCATTCGATTTATAAACTAAAAACTCCCAAACTACGAATGTAATTTGGGAGTTTTTTATTTTTAAAATTCTAAATATTTTGGAATTTGGGATTTTTACAAAATCATAGTAAGCTGAATTCTCTTTCGATCTTCATCAACCTCAGTCACTTTCACATCAACATGCTGGTGCAATTTAACCACTTCGTTAACATCGCTTACAAAACCAGCTTTCAGCTGAGAAATATGCACTAATCCGCTTTCTTTAATTCCGATGTCGACAAAACAGCCGAAGTTGGTAATGTTATTGACGATTCCCGGCAAAATCATTCCAGTTTTCAAATCTTTGATCGATTTTACGTTTGCATCAAATTCAAAAACCTTAGCCGACTTTCTTGGATCCAATCCTGGCTTTTCAAGCTCTTTAATGATGTCTTTCAGCGTCAGTAAACCAATTTCAGGTGTTACATACTTTTCAGCTTTAATAAGCGCTGTTTTCTCTTTGTTTGCAATTAAGTCATTTAAAGAAATATTCAAATCCTTCGCCATCTTTTCAACAACTGGATAAGCCTCCGGATGCACCGCCGAATTATCCAGCGGATTTTTAGCATTTGTAATTCTGATAAACGCTGCTCCCTGTTGATAAGCTTTATCTCCTAAACGAGGCACTTTTTTCAGCTGTTTTCTATCTTCAAAAGGTCCGTTTTCAGAACG
>RCUK01001197.1_pt1 | contig 17443 bp, 13 predicted proteins | sample 2166381 | NCBI WGS metagenome assembly RCUK01 (sample SAMN09932809, study PRJNA488358) | compost metagenome | isolation source: compost soil in an enriched community | place: Germany: Experimental Botanical Garden | reverse complement strand
TTTAGAGCCATCTTCTGTATAATAAATCAATACATTCGATTTCGGAATATCCATTGTCGATTCTGAACCGTCTAATAAATTTAAAGCAATAGACGATTGATAATCCTCAACCATAATAACTCTTTGTCCGTTAATTTCTTTCAGCGGATTTTCGCGTAAATCAATCATCATCTGGTTGATTTCCTGTAAACCTTCCATTCCTTTTTTAGTTAAAGAAACTAAGAATTCTTTGTAGAAGCCATTTTCAACATAAAGCTGTAAAAGTTCTTTGTAAACAGAGCTTCCTGCTGCTTTTGCTTGAGCTGCAACTTCGCATATTAATAAGGTTGCCGCAACAGCATCTTTATCTCTAACAGCATCGCCAACCATAAATCCGAAACTTTCCTCACCACCTCCGATAAATTCTAGTTCAGGAAAATCTTTGATCATTTTTGCGATCCATTTAAATCCTGTCAATCCAACTTTGCATTCAACACCATAGCTTGAAGCTAATTCCATCATCATTGGAGTTGAAACGATTGTTGAACCAACAAATTGTTTTCCGTTAAGTTTGCCTGCTTTTTTCCATTGCTTCAATAAGAAAGAAGTCATTAAAACCATAGTTTGGTTTCCGTTCAATAAAATCATTTTGCCGTCATTGTTACGAACAGCAACTCCTAAACGGTCGCAGTCAGGATCTGTTCCTACTACGATATCAGAATTTGTTTTGTCTGCCAAGGCCAGTGCCATTGTTAAAGCTTCTGGTTCTTCCGGATTTGGAGATTTAACAGTAGGGAAGTCTCCGTCTGGAACAGCCTGTTCAGGAACAATATGCACATTTTTATATCCCGCTTGCGATAAAACGTCTGGAATTGATTTTATAGAAGTTCCGTGCAATGAAGTAAACACAATGTGTAGATTGTCTTTGGCTTCAGCCGGAGTATTAAAACTTGCGTTTTCGATAGATGATTTTATAAATGCTTTGTCAAGTTCTGTGTCAATGTACTGAATCAAGCTCTCGTTTGCATTGAATTTGATTTTGTCATAACCAAGACTTTCAATCACATTTACAATTTCTTTGTCCTGCGGAGGAACAATTTGTCCTCCATCTTGCCAGTATACTTTGTAGCCGTTATATTCTGGTGGATTGTGAGAAGCTGTTAGAACAATTCCGCATTGACATTTTAAATATTTAAGGGCAAAAGACAACTCTGGAGTTGGTCTCAAATCAGAAAACAAATAAACCTGAATTCCGTTTGCTGAGAAAACATCAGCGACCACTTTTGCTAAAGTGTTACTGTTATGACGACAATCATAAGCAATAACCACTTTTAAAGGTTCGTTTGGAAAAACTTTATGAAGGTAATCAGATAATCCCTGAGTATTTTTTCCAAGGGTGTATTTGTTGATTCTATTATCGCCAACACCCATAACACCGCGCATTCCTCCAGTTCCGAACTCTAAGTTTTTGTAAAAACTCTCTTCAAGTTCTTTTGGAGAAGTTGTCATTAATTCCTTAACAGCGGCTTGCGTTTCTTGATCAAATGTTGGTGTTAACCATTCGTTTACAGCATTTAATATATTTGGTGCTATATTCATGTAAATGTCTTTTTAATGTTTTAAATAGAAATAATTTTTTTCAGGAGCTAATCCTGCTGTCCACTATATCTTTTGTGGTGAACCCCACCACAAAAGGATGCCGTTCCCATCAGGGCTAGGGCTTTTCGTTAAAAATTAACCTCTCGGGCTACTTTGTAACGTGCTTCATTGCTTTTTGTTCTTAGAATAATTTCTCCTAAGAAACCTGCTAAAAATAATTGAGTGCCAAGAATCATAGTGGTTAAAGCAATATAAAACCATGGGTTGTTAGTAACCAAGCTGTATTTCATTCCAGTATACATATGGTATAGTTTGGAAACTCCAATGTATCCAGCTGCTAAAAATCCGATGATAAACATTAAAGAACCCATAGCGCCAAATAAGTGCATTGGTCTTTTTCCGAATCTTGATAAAAACCAAATGGTAATTAAATCTAGAAAGCCATTTATAAAACGCTCCATTCCAAATTTTGTTTCACCATATTTTCTAGCTTGGTGAATGACCACTTTTTCGCCAATTTTTCCAAATCCGGCATTTTTAGCCAAAACTGGAATATAGCGGTGCATTTCGCCAGAAACCTCGATGTTTTTTACCACTACATTTTTGTAAGCTTTCAATCCGCAGTTAAAATCGTTTAACTCAACGCCAGAAGTTTTTCTAGCAGCCCAGTTAAATAATTTTGAAGGAAGATTTTTTGCTACAACAGAGTCATAACGTTTCTTTTTCCATCCAGATACCAAATCGAATTTCTGAGCTGTAATCATTTCGTACAATTCAGGGATTTCGTCTGGACTGTCTTGCAAGTCGGCATCCATGGTAATAATAACATCACCTTTTGCTTTTGCAAAACCAGCATGTAAAGCTTGAGATTTTCCAAAGTTTTTCATGAAACGAATTCCTTTTACATTTGGATTTTCGTTAGAGAAACCTTCAATAATCTGCCAAGAATTATCTGTACTACCATCATCTACAAAAATGATTTCATAAGAGTAATTGTTAGACTGCATCACTTTAATGATCCATGTGTAGAGTTCTTTAAGTGATTCCTCCTCGTTTAGAAGCGGTATAAGTATAGATAAATTCATTTATATTTTTATTCTTGTATAGATTTGCTTTTAAAAAATGCTGCGAAAATTAATCCGAAAATTGCGCTTACAACCATAGCAAAAACAGACCCTTTTAATAATTCAAAAGTAGAATACGGATTGCTTTCTTTCATTTTAGCAATAGTTTCGTTAATTGCTGATGCTGGTGTGCCAAATTTCTGCATCATACCAACAGTGTATTTAATCATGATTTCGCTCAAAGTGTCTTTTGCGCCTGGATCAATTACATTAAATAATACAATGTTGAAAGTTGTTGATATTAAAATACCGATTACTGCAGCTATAAAATAAGTGGTAAAAGCATCTTTAAAAGGAAAAACGCCGTTTAATTCTCTTTTGGTTTTAGAAAGTAAAATGATACTAATTGTAAGGCTTATTACGATTCCTAGTATTCCCATCCACCAAGCGGTAAATAGATTTAAATCAATAGTATAGATTGTAGCAGTAACCAAAGCCGATGCAATTCCGATCATTACACCATACGCAACTCCGTTCTTTTTTATAACTTCATTAATCATATTTTGATATGTTTAAAATTAATCCACAAATATAGTAATTCCCACTATAATCGGATATAAAAAAAGCTTTTCGAAATAAACTAAAAAAAAGTAGGCTAACTGTTTGTTTATTAAAAAAGAATTGTAAATTTGCACACTCAAAAATAATTAAAATTTTAAACAAAAAAGAGTATTGTTTGTTTATACCTTTTTCTAACCATGAAAAAGCTTCAAAATGAAGATGCTCTATTAACAATAAATAAAAAGACAAGATGAAAAAAGGAGTTCACCCAGAAAATTACAGATTAGTTGCATTTAAAGACATGTCTAATGATGACGTTTTTATCACTAAATCTACTGCAGATACAAAAGAAACAATTGAAGTTGACGGAGTTGAGTATCCAGTTGTAAAAATGGAGATTTCTAGAACATCTCACCCTTTTTATACTGGTAAATCTAAACTTATCGATACTGCAGGACGTATTGATAAATTCAAAACTAAATACGCTAAACACGCTAAAAAATAATAGCTGTTTTAAATTATACAAAAGCCTTCCAATTCTGGAAGGCTTTTTTTTATGCGTTAAATATTACTTTTCGTTAAAATGGTTTTTTACTAAACCGGTAAAATATTTGTAACTTTGAAGCCAGGTAACCAAATCAAATTTTAACAAACACTCAATTATTTATGAACTACATTCTTTTCGACGGTCCCGTTCGGAATGCTTTATTGCCCTTTACTTTTACACGACCAGTAGCTGATATTTTGGTAGGAATCATGACCATTCGCCAGAAATGGGAAAAATATCTTGGTTCGACAATTACGACTATAACAGAGGAATATTTATCGGAGAAATTCCCAATGGTTGAAATGGAAGAAAATGTAATGATCAACGCAGCGTATTTGCCAAATGATACTCTTGCGGAGATGGTTTCTAATTTGACCGAAAATCAGGCAATCTTTAAAGGTGAAGATGTAATTGCATTTTTTGCAAGTGAAAATCAGGAAGAAGTCGATTTTGATTCTTACGAAATTATTCAATACAACGAAGATTGTATTACGATAGAGCATACTTGGGATATTTTCTCTAAAAATGATGCTGCTATTCGTCAGGATTTTAAATATCTGACAGAAGACCGTACATCGCAACCAATTCCTAAAAGCGTTAATGTAATTGCTCCAGAGAATATTTTTATCGAAGAAGGAGCAAAATTAGAGTTTGTAACTCTAAATGCTTCAACAGGTCCGATATATATAGGTAAGAATACCGAAATTATGGAAGGCACGGTTATTCGCGGACCTTTTGCTTTATGCGAAAATGCAATGGTAAAAATGTCGGCGAAGGTTTATGGGGCAACAACTGTTGGACCAGGATCGAGAATAGGAGGAGAGGTTAAAAACTCGGTTCTTTTTGCCAATTCTAATAAAGGGCATGAGGGATTTTTAGGAGATTCTGTTTTAGGGGAATGGTGCAATATTGGAGCAGATTCTAATAACTCGAACCTAAAAAATAATTACGAAGAAGTAAAATTATGGAGCTACGAAACAGAGGGTTTTGCTAAAACAGGACTTCAGTTTTGTGGTTTAATGATGGGAGATCACAGTAAATGCGGAATCAATACCATGTTTAATACTGGAACTGTGGTTGGTGTAAGCGCTAATATTTTCGGAAGCGGATTTCCTCGCAATTTTGTTCCAAGTTTTTCTTGGGGTGGTGCGGCAGGATTTACAACTTACGTAACTAAAAAAGCCTTTGAAACGGCAAGGTTAGTGATGAGCAGAAGAAATATAGAATTCGACGCAACGGAAGCTGCAATTATGGAGCATATTTTTGAAGAAACTAAAAAATGGAGAAAAGATTAATTAGAGAATTAGTCAATTTGAAAATTAGATAATTATAGCAAACCCGACAGATTTTTAAAACCTGTCGGGTTTTGTTTTTTGTGCGTATTTAAACTGGACTGAAGTCCAATCCTAAAACATAATAGTTTTCAGCGGAGCAATAAGAGGACTTTTAGTTCGAGCTATATTGTAGAGATGGGCTTCAATCCAGCTTAAGAATAGAATGTAAAAAAATATTTTGAGCTTTAGGTATTATCTAATTGGCACATTTTCAAAATTATCTAATTATCAAATTGACACATTTTTAAATTTAACTTATTTGTCAATCTTAATAAAATCTCCTTTTAAGTTGAATTTTAATTCTAAGCCATTGGTTAGTTTTGTTTCATAACCAGAACTTCCAAGTTCTATTTTGGTTACATCTTCTTTAGGGAAATTTGCTTTTATATAAGAAGCAATTTTTTTAGGGATAATAGATTTTGGAACTTTTCCAGTTTTGGCGTCCACTTCTTTCCAGTTTCCTTTTTTGTCAAATTCAATTTCAATTTTGTTGTCAAACTGAACTTTATATTCTGTAGAAAGAATTTCTTTGTCTTCCAGTATATAGCTGGGCTTTTTAGACCCAAAATGTGTTTTCAAGAAGGTTTGTGCATTTCCTGGTAAAGCTTCTTTTTTAATGACAGTTTTTTGAGCGTTTGCAGTAAGTCCAAATAGTAATCCTGCAATTAAGTAGACGGTCAGTTTTAATTTCGTTCTCATATTTTGCTGATTTTTAAAATTATAGAACAAGTTAAGGCTAAAATTTTGAAATTGGAAAATTTGAGTAGCTTTAAAAATCAATTAAGCTTTTTTTTGCCACAGATTAAAAGATGAAAAAAGATTTTTTTAGAATATGCATTCTCTAAAAAATAATAATCAGTGAAAATTCTTTAATCTGTGGCAAAAAAAAATATCTAATAGGCACATTTCCAAAATTATCTAATTATCAAATTGGCACATTATCTAATTAAATCTATCTTTGCAGCACGAAAAAAATGGGTAGTCAGACAAACGATTAACCGATTAAACAAAATTCACAAACACAAATGATTACAGTTAACGATATTTCGGTTCAATTTGGCGGAACTACACTTTTTAGCGATGTTTCTTTTGCTATTAATGAAAATGATAAAATTGCCCTAATGGGTAAAAATGGTGCGGGAAAATCTACACTTCTAAAGATAATTGCAGGAGCAAGTAAACCTTCTACAGGAAGTATTTCTGCTCCAAAAGAAGCCGTAATCGCTTACTTGCCACAGCATTTACTTACTGAAGATGGTGCAACGGTTATGGAAGAAGCATCAAAAGCTTTCAGTGAGATTTTTACAATGAAAGCAGAAATCGATAATATTAATGAGCAATTGACAGTTCGTACCGATTATGAAAGTGACGAATACATGAAATTGATCGAAAGAGTTTCTGACTTAAGCGAAAAATTTTATGCAATAGAAGAAGTTAACTACGAAGCTGAAGTTGAGAAAATTTTAGTTGGTTTAGGTTTTGAACGCGAAGATTTTGGACGACAAACTTCTGAATTTTCAGGTGGATGGAGAATGCGTATTGAGTTAGCTAAGATTTTATTGAGAAAACCAGATTTGATATTGCTGGATGAGCCAACCAATCACATGGATATCGAGAGTATTCAATGGTTAGAAGATTTCTTATTGACTCAAGCAAAAGCAGTTGTGGTAATTTCTCACGATAGAGCGTTTGTAGATAATATTACAAATCGTACAATCGAGGTAACAATGGGAAGAATTTACGATTACAAAGCAAAATATTCTCATTACTTAGAATTAAGAAAAGACCGCCGTATCCATCAGCAGAAAGCGTATGATGAACAACAGAAAATGATTGCTGAAAATCGTGCTTTTATTGAGCGTTTCAGAGGAACATTTTCTAAAACAGATGCTGTTCAATCTCGTGTCAAAATGCTTGAGAAGCTTGAAATAGTAGAGGTTGATGAAGTTGATACGTCAGCTTTAAGATTAAAATTCCCGCCAGCAGCACGTTCTGGACAATATCCTGTTATTGTAAAAGAAATGTCTAAAGCTTATGGAGATCATGTAGTATTTAAAGATGCAAACATTGTAATTGAGCGTGGGCAAAAAGTAGCTTTTGTTGGTAAAAATGGTGAAGGAAAATCGACAATGATTAAAGCGATCATGAAAGAAATCGGCGTTGATTCTGGAAGTGTAGAAATTGGTCATAATGCTCAAATCGGATATTTTGCTCAAAATCAAGCCGCTTTATTAGATGAAAATGCTACCATTTTTGAAACTATTGATAGTATTGCTGTTGGAGATATCAGAACGCAGATTAAAAATATTTTAGGAGCTTTCATGTTTCAAGGAGATGATATTACTAAAAAAGTAAAAGTGCTTTCTGGAGGAGAAAAAACACGTTTGGCAATGATTAAATTATTGTTGGAGCCAGTTAACTTATTAATTCTGGATGAGCCTTCGAATCACTTGGATATGAAAACCAAAGACATTATTAAAGATGCCTTGCGCGATTTTGATGGAACTTTAATCTTGGTTTCTCACGATCGTGATTTCCTTGACGGATTGGCAACTAAAGTTTTCGAATTTGGAAATAAAAGAGTAAAAGAGCATTTTGAAGATGTCGCAGGTTTCTTAGCGCATAAGAAAATGGACTCTATGAGAGAGATCGAAAAATAGTATTTTTCAATATAAATTTTAAAAGGGCATAAGTTTTAATCTTATGCCCTTTTTTTATTGTGTTTTATTTTAGTAACAGTATTTTAATGCAATTTTTTTTACATAAAACATCTTTTTTTGTTATTTTAGTATTCTCATTTTGTGTTGACTATAAGTAGTTAGCTTTTTGAACTCAAAAGTAAAGTGCTGATTTTTAAATCAGTGCAATAATTAATGTTTTATTTATTTAAGCCTATGAGGAAAAGTTTACTACCGCCTATCGTTTTTCTATTTCTTATTACACCATTTTTTTTACATGCCCAAGGTGATGTGAATCAAGGAATCACCGCAGAACAAAAAGAAGATAAATATCCGCAGTTTCAGCTCAAAGGACTTCTTCAAGCTAGGTACTTAGAAAGTTTTGGTGATAATGTAGATGTTTTGGGAACGCATCATTCAACAGGAGATGCAACACAAAGTTCTTTTGATATAAAAAGAATGCGTGTTGGCCTAAATACCAAATTAAGCGAAACAACAGAAATTGTAATTCTAGTCAATTTAGCTGATTTTAAGTCAGACACAAAAGGGAAAGTTCTTGAAAATGCCTACGGAAAATATACTTTTAATAAATATATTGCCCTAACAGGAGGACAATTTCGTCCTGCATTTGGTATTGAGGAGCTTGTTCCAGTAGATATTATTAAATCTTTTGATTTTTCGAACCAGTATTATGAGTTTGGAAAAAATGGTTGGACAAGTTTCCAGATTGGAGCATCGGCAACGGGAGCTTTTGATATTGGGAAAATTCCAGTGAATTATGCGGTTTCTATTTTAAATGGAAATGGGAAAAATGTAGAAATGGATAAAGATAACGGAAAACAATATTCTTCGAGATGGGTTTTTGGTTTGTCAAAAGAATATGAGATTAATCTAGGTTTAAACGGTGGCTTCGGAAAAGTTTTTAAAGAAGATGTTTTTGCAATCGGAGCAGATGTTACTGCTGATTTTAAACTAACGGATAAGCTTAGTTTTGATTTGCAGATAGAATATAAGCAGGGAACAAATCATAATTTGTACTATTCTCTGCCAGTTGAAAGCCGAATAGGCAATGTTGCCGATTATCAAATGCGAGGCATATATTTCTTGCCAAATTTTAGGTATACTGTAAATTATCAAAAACTCACAGCGCTTGAATTGTCTTGTCGTTACGAAACTTTCGATCCTAGTTATAAAATCAATTCAAATGTACGCACTACTTACACGCCAATGGTCAGTTTAGAATTTGGAAAATCATATACAGGCCGTATCGAAATGGGATTTGAAATTGATAGATTCGATAAAAGCATTCCAGATACGTCAACCTACAACGATAATTTATTTTTAATTCAGTTACAGCTCAGAATTTAATTCACTTAATCTTTGTTTTTATGAAAGAAGTAAAAATTCCACAAACCCTAATTACGCTGGCAGTTTTAGTTGCCATTTGGTTTATTCCAGCTCCAGAAGGCGTTGTGGGAGAAGCGTGGCATTTGTTTGCCATTTTTGTAGCTACTATTTTAGGAATCATCCTAAAAGCGGCTCCGATGGGAACTATGTGTATGATTGCTATTGCATTGACAGCTTTTTCACAGGTTTTGGCGCCTGGTGATGCTGGCAAATCTATAACATTGGCATTAAAAGGCTTTGGCGATAAAGTGATTTGGCTTATCGGAATTTCATTTTTTATTGCGAGAGGATTTATAAAAACAGGTCTCGGGAATAGAATTGCTTTTTTATTCATAAAAATATTCGGTAAAAGTTCTCTAGGGCTTGCTTATGGTTTAGGATTGGCAGATTTGGTTTTAGCGCCAGCCGTACCAAGTAATACAGCTAGAGGAGGAGGAATTGTTTACCCGATTATGAAATCAATGTCAATGAGTTTTGGCTCAATGCCAGACAAACCTGAAACGCATAGAAAATTAGGAGCTTATTTAACTTTGAATAGTTATAATATGAATTTGATTGCGTCTTCTATGTTTTTAACAGGAACAGCAAGTAATCCGATGTGTCAGAAGTTTGCACTTAATTTAGGAATAAAAATCAGCTGGATGTCATGGGCGGCGGCGGCAATTGTTCCAGGGTTATGTGCCTTTATTGTAATTCCGTTTGTGCTTTATAAAATTTATCCGCCAGAGTTAAAAAAGACTGGAGACGCACCGCAGATTGCAACACAGAAATTGAAAGAAATGGGGGCGATAACAAGAGATGAATGGATGATGCTGCTAACATTTTTTATTCTGCTTTTTCTCTGGATGACAGGAGATCTGCTTTCTATTGATGCAACAACAACAGCTTTTATCGGATTGGTAATTTTGCTGTTAACCTCGGTGTTGACTTGGGAAGATGTAAAAGCCGAAAAAGGAGCTTGGGATACTATTGTCTGGTTTTCTGTTTTGGTTATGATGGCTAGCTCACTCAACGAATTAGGTTTTATCGCATGGTTTAGTGATTTGGTAAAAGCTCAAATTGGCGGATTAAGTTGGCAGATGGCTTTTCCTATTATTATATTGGTGTATTTCTTTAGTCATTATCTTTTTGCAAGTGCAACCGCACACGTTGCAGCAATGTATGCGGCTTTACTTGGTGTTGGTGTTTCGCTCGGAATTCCAGGATTATTGCTAGCATTTATGCTTGGTTTTGTCGGATCTCTTTACGGAACATTAACTCATTATGGTCACGGTCCTGCACCCGTATTTTTTGGGAGCGGTTACGTTGATCTAAAGAGCTGGTGGGTCAAAGGACTTATAACCGGTTTGGTTATGCTCTTAATCTATATGGTAATTGGAGGACTATGGCTTCGAGTTATTGGATATTTTTAGATTCTGATTCCTGGAGGAAGCAATTCTTTATATTTTGGGTTTTTTTTGAAAAATGAAACAATCTTCGGGTGAATTGGAACTACTCGGTAGTTTTTTTCAGAACTTAAATCTAATATACTTTTAAGCAGCATATTGATTATTTCTTCGTTCTCGTATGAATCTGGTTTGTTAATCTTGGTTAAAAAGATTTTTTTTTCTTGAAATGAATACTCAACTGCTAACATTCCTTCGGGGATGACAGTTTCAAATTGGCGTGCAAAAGTGTTGTCTTTGATTTCCATAGTTACAGAAGATTCCATAGTAATTTCTTGTTAGGTTATTGGTAAATAGTGAATTTGGGATTCGAAATACGTATTGAAAGAAAATTCTTTATAAGATTTAAAATCAAAAAATATTTCGAAATGCAAAGGTAATCATTTGATTTTCAATATTAAATTATTTTTTAGAGATGTGAACTTTAAGTTATTGTTTCGAAGTTTGATTTTTTAATCTAGAAGCAATAAATAGGTCTGAAATTTGATTATCATGATATTAAAAAAAAGTAACTTTATTTTTTAGAATAAATATCCTAATGGTAATTTCATTTTAATGTTATGAGTAAAATTCCAGTTTATTTTATGCCAGGTTTGGCAGCGAGCTCGTCTATTTTTGAAAGAATAAAATTGGATGAAAATATTTTTGAAATGCATCTTTTGGAATGGGAAATTCCAAATTCGAAAGAATCTTTATCAGATTACGCACTTCGAGTTAGTAAGAATATAAAAGATGAAAACCCAGTTTTAATAGGAGTTTCTTTTGGTGGAATTCTGGTGCAGGAAATTTCGAAACATATCAAAACACGAAAAGTAATTATTATATCGAGCGTAAGAAGCAATCGTGAATTTCCTAGAAGAATGAAAATAGGGAAGTCTACAAAAGCTTATAAACTAATCCCAATGCAGTTGATTCTTAACATTGAGAAACTGGCTAAGTTTTCTTTTGGTGAAAAGGTCAATAAACGAATTAAATTATATGAGAAGTTTCTATCCGTACGCGATTTAGGTTATCTGCAGTGGGCTGTAGAAAGCGTCATTTTGTGGGATAGAGATGAAATTGACGAAAATGTAGTGCATATACACGGAGATCAAGACGAAGTTTTTCCGATTAAATATATTGATAAATGCATTTTGGTAAAAGGAGGAACTCATATCATGATTCTTAATAAATATAAATGGCTGAATGAGAACTTGCCTTCGATTATATTGGAATAAAATTCCAAGTTTTTAAATTGCTTCGCCAGTTCGCTATCGCTCGAGCCCAAATTCCAGTACTTTGAGGATTTGTAGTCTTTGTTAAAGTTTAAAACTTTGACAAATAATAAGTTCTAAAAGATTAAACTGTTTTTGTCAATAAAAATTTCTAACGCCCGGCGAATGGAGAATTTTAAAATCCTTTATTTTTTTTATTGTATCAAGTTATAGTTTTACAATTGTAAAGACAAAACCCAAAACGAATAAGTTTTGGGTTTTGTTTTTATAAGTCGCGATCTTTTCTTCAAGAGATAAAATTATCTCTATAAAACTTTCGCGTGCTTCTTTTCGCGTTTCTGACTGACCTTTATAAATAATATATTGCTTTAATTATCTTTTGCTTGTCAAAATATAGAATTTAATCATTTTCCTTCTCCATACCAAATCCCTTCAATAGTAATATCAGGAGATTTTCGGGAATATTTTTTCATTTTCTCTTCCTAAAACGATATGGATATTATTCACATCATATTCGTAAAGCTATTCAATAGAATTATATTGTATATCTCAGATGCTTTAAGCGTTTTGTATCAGGTACTTAATAAGGTGTCAATAAAAATTATTGAAGATAAACTTGTAGAAATGTAACGCTGCTTGCGATAAAAAAAGCCCTTAAGTTTTGTAGTATTTTACCCTATTTTAATACAAAAAAAAATTTAAGAGGCAAAAAACTGAGATTTAGAGATTTAGTTTTGCAGCGACTATACGGTTTAATACTTAATTAAAATAATGACTATGAAGAAAATCATTTGTATGTTGTTATTATTCCAAGCTGGAATAATGATGGCGCAAACTGAAACTTTTGTTACCGTTAATGGTAAAAAAGTAAAGATTAACCCCAATTCTCTCAATACAGCCGATAATGGTTTGTCTGCAAACGAAGGTAATGTTCAATTGGGTGGTGCTTTAAATAGGAATACTAGTATAACCACTGGAGCTTATACTTTGGCTATTAAAGGTTTGGAGGCTGGAAAAGCTACAGATAATGTAGTGGTAACAGATGAAAATGGTGTTTTAAAAACTATAAATGCATCTAGTGTCAGCAATATTAAAGGTGTAAAGGTTATCCATTCTGATTATACGGTTGCAGATGCAGATTACACACTTATTGCTTCTCAACTTTCTAACGATATTACAGTAGCGCTTCCTGATGCGGCAACTAGTGAAGGAAGGGTTTTGTTAATTGCTCAAACTAATGTGTCCAACTCTTCTGGTGCAGAAGTGACGGTAAAATTCAATGTTCCTGTAGTATATTCAGATAAGTTTTCTGTAAACGAGATAGCTGCTCCTTTTTATTCGGCTACAGGCGGAACTCTTAAGGTCACCTTGCAATCTGATGGAGCTAACTGGCAAGTGGTTTCCTCTCTATAACATTCCTCTTTTAAGAAACGGTAGTTTTCAAACTTATCAGTATGCAGAAACATTTAATTGTTTTATAAACTGTTAAGGTGCGACTTGCTATAAAAAGAGTTTCAAATTTTAAAACAATCAAATACATGAAATAATGAAGAAAAATCTATTTTTTATGTGGCTTCCCCTTCTGGCCATCTTATTTTCGGTTAACACGCAGGCCCAAATGACCATAGGGGGCAAAAAAGCGCCCGAAAATTTCTCAGTGCTCGAACTGCTTAACAAAGGCGGACTTAGACTGCCTCAAATGACAACTGCTGAGCGTGATGCTTTTGCAGTAAAAAATAATGATAAAGGTAACGGACTTACCATTTACAATAAAACTACCGATTGTGTGGAGTATTGGAACAAAACACGCTGGGTAAGTTTATGCGAAGGAACATCCCAGACAATCATAAGCCCTAAGCCGTGTGTAGATGTAGCGGCAGATGGTACAGGATGTGATACCCAATTTAGCGTTACAGATCCTGATTGTCCTAACGGGGAGTTTACCATCGCTATTACAGCAGGTTCAGAGTATGCTTCATTAAGTGAGGTAGATAATGTTAACGGAAAATTAAAATAAATTTTTATCCAAACGAAACGGTAAATCTGCATACAGTATTGGTGCGTGTTACCAGTACTTGTACAAGTTTATACAAAGAGTTCTTATTCTCTCAAAATGGTGTAGACTGCAGTTCTATGCCGTATGCTGTACCAGCAATATCCCCATCAAGCGCTGATTTAGCTTTATGTGTGGGCGGTGCGGTTTATTTATCAGTTCCTGCTAATACAGCGAATCTTGATAAATTAATCTGGACCCGTAATGGCGCTCCAATTCAAGGCAGCAACGGTGCATCTTATATAGTTGTAACTCAAAAAGGAGAATATAATATTTCTATGGGAGCGGCTGGCTGTAATACTAACGTATCAAACAAACGTACTATTACAGAATCCGGAACTACAACGCCAATTAATCTTGTTGCATCAGCATCTGGTAATGGCGTAATTTGCGGTACTACGGGCAAAGTAAAACTTTGGGTATCAGGAAACGGCAGTGCTTCTGTTGTTTGGTTCCATAATGGTAAAGAAGAAAAAACAGGAGGATCTATAGAAATAAGCGGAGACAGCAGTGTTGGCGAATGGTTTGCTGCTACAAAAGACGGAAGCTGTTATTCTAAACCATCAAAAAGCATTCAGGTAACAAAAAGTGAAGCGGCTGGAGAAGTAACTCTTGATCCCGGTGATGTATTAGTAAACGGTGTGGCGTTGAATACCTTTACAAAATTCTGTGCCGGCGGTAGTTTAGATTTAAGTATTCTCAATAAACAAAGCGGCATTACTTATACCTGGTACAATGGTAATGATGTTATAACATCGAATCCATATATAGTACCAAGTTCTCAAAGTACGATATCACTGCGTATGGTTGCTAAAGACAACAGCGATGCTAAATGCCCGGCTGAGCAAAGTGTATTAGATGCAGATGTAACTCAGAACAGTACTCCAGTAATCAGAAGCATTATTGGTAATACAACACTTTGCGGCGGTGAAACAAAATTAGAAATCGAACCTGAAGTGGCTGGAAATTATACTTATACATGGTATAAAGACGGCGAAAAAATGACTGATACTACTGACTACATTATAGTTACTACACCGGGTTCAGAATATAGTGCCACAATTAAAAATGCTACAGGTTGTATAAGCGCACCAGCAGTAAAAAAAATACTGAATACTATTTCAGATTTTCCTGTGCTTTCATGGAATACTAATCCTACAGAAGCTATTTACGGAACAAAGGTTACTATGCAGACTAATATTAAACATGGTCCAGCGATCGATTATACATGGACAACAGATAACCCTAATGCTAAAATTATTGGTTCAGGAGATACCGTAGTAATACAGCTTCCACCAAGTGGAGATACAGGTACTCCATTAAAAGTTACAGTTCAGGCACAAAACATTTGCGGCAAATCAGCTGTTTTAGAACACACGATTACCATGAACAACAACTGTCCTGTACCTGCTCTTACATCACAGTCTAGTTTGGTTCAAAATGCAACAGCAGGATCAAAGGTAACTGTTGCTGTAGCAGTAGTAGCAGGTAGTGGGGTTAATCCATCATATCAATGGTTTCTTAATAGAACAAAGAGCAACACAGGCGGAAATTCGGTTGGAGAAAATTCAGCTTCATTGAGATATGAGATCCCAAATAAAGGCGACTATTATTTTTATTGTAAAGTTACAAACAGCTGTATCGGTGCTGTTGCAGTAACTTCAGAAGTATTTACGGTAAATGCATCTGATAATCCTATAAATATACCTGATGGTTCGGGCACTCTAAGCGGAAAAACCTGCTTTGATATTGCTGAGAGTAATTTTAATAATGACTGTGGTACAAGAGACTCTCGTTCAGCAAATAAGTCTAATTTTAATGATGCAGGTGTAAATACACAAACTTATACCTTTACAGTTGTAGGACAGGCTGTAAGTAAAGTTCGTTTTGTGTATGTTGAATCTGAATCTGGTATTGTTAAAGATCTTACAGGTGGTAATCCGGATGGTACTAATATAACAGGAGAAGTTAAAGCTACATTGGTATATAATAGTAACCTAAGCAGCACCAGCGAAGGTGCTAATAATGGTATGGCATACAAAAGAAACAGGACAAATCCACTTTCTGTAGATTTATACGTAATTTATAATACTAAAAATGATGGAAGCGGTTCTGACGTAAAAATAAAATTAACAGCTCAAATTAAAGACTGTTCATGCTGTGGTGCATATATTGCTTCAGGAACATGGAAAGAATTTATGTGTTATAATTTAGGAGTTAAGGATCAGAATCAAAATCCATTTTCGCCTTCGCCAAATTTGATTGGGGACTATTATTTATGGGGAGCTGCTACCGCTGGTAGATCAGGGACCGGAAATGGTAATTGGACTGATAAAGGAGTAGGTCAAAAAGGAAGTACAGATCCATGTCCTCCTGGTTATCGTATACCTACTTTAGAAGAATGGAGAGGGGTGATGACTTATAATACTACTCGAAGTTTTATAGGTCCAAATAATGTTGTTGGAGATTCAGGAATTCTGATAGGAACCAGTTTATTCCTGCCTAATGCTGGATATTCTTATAGTACCAATGCAATTTTACTTGGAAATGGTCCTTTATATTATCTTTCTGCTAATTTTATGGGTGTGTTTACTCAAACTATTTGGAATGCTAACCAACCATTTCAAGTTGCATATATTGCGGGAGATAAATATACTGGGACTTTACGATGTATGTCAGAAAGATAAAAACTGTTTACACTTTTTTAAATAGTAATTGTTATTCGCAAATTAAATAAATTTAGTTGAGTTTTAATAAGTTGCTCAATTAGTAAAACAAATAATAAAATTACCAAAAAGACCGTTACGCTTTTCATTTCCTGCTCTTGGGCAGGAATGAAGGGCGTTTCGGTATTTAATATAAATTTTTAGATTAAATTAGTATTAATAAAAAAAGAAAGTATGAAAAAAATACTATTTCAGGCTGTTGCTATTTTGGGCGTGGTAACTTCCGGGCAGTCGCAAACCATAAACTTAAATTTTTCTCATTATGGAGGAAAACAGTATGTGTATGTGCTAGAGCGAGGCAGCAAAGCAGATACTATTGCATCAGGAAAACTTGATGCGACAGGAAAAGCAGTACTTGTTATTCCAGCCGCCAAAAAAGGATATGCTGGTATTTCGCATTTTGCCCTTACAGACGGCGGTGGCATGGATTTTATTGTAAATAAGGAGAATTTTGCCATTTCCTGCCTTGAAGAGCAGCCCAATTTTGAGAACACCACCTATACTAGTTCGCCAGAGAATGAGTACCTTGTAGAAAGAATGAAAAAACAAAGACAACTTTTAGAAAAAGCGGGTATGGTAAATTATGGTCTCAAAGTGTATAAAAAAGAAGATGCTTTATACAATGCCCTTGACAAAGAAAAAGAAAGCCTTAATACACAGCTCAGCACTTTAAAAACCACAACAGCGAAAAGCAAACTGTATGCCGCAAGATTAGCCGAGATCTATGATGTTTTAATGGGCTTGGGAAGCAGCCTTGATCAATCAGAAGAAGAAAAGGCTAAAGAAATCAGCCTTTTTGTAAAAGACAAACTCGATATGGCGGTACTGTACAACAG
>RCUK01001196.1_pt1 | contig 17446 bp, 13 predicted proteins | sample 2166381 | NCBI WGS metagenome assembly RCUK01 (sample SAMN09932809, study PRJNA488358) | compost metagenome | isolation source: compost soil in an enriched community | place: Germany: Experimental Botanical Garden | reverse complement strand
AACATAGCTTTTTGAAGCGAGTAAAAGGCGTTTCACTTGCATTAATACACATAGCATGTTTTATTCTCTCGCAGATTGAGCAGATTAAGCAGATTTTTTAATTTTTAATTTTTTCATCTGCCTTTTCAACACAACGATCTATGTGTTAGAAACTAGTTTCTTTCTCTATTCTTTTCTAAAAACAGGAAAAATCTATGTTTCTATGTGTTTAATTTAATTACCCTTAACATAAATATTATTTACTAAACCAATTTTAAAAATGAAAACAAACATCGGAATTAAACAAGAAAACATCTCAAAAATTGTTGATGTATTAACTAAAGTTCTTGCAGACGAATTCGTACTTTATACCAAAACAAAAAGAGCACACTGGAACGTTGAAGGCCCAGATTTCTATAACAAACACCTTTTCTTTGAACAACAATACGATGCAATTGATGAGATTGTAGATACAGTTGCAGAAAGAATCAGATCTTTAGGACATTATACGCCAGCAACTTTAAAAGATTTCTTAGCACTAACTCATCTTACAGAAGAACTTAAAGAGAAAAATGACAGCAATGGTTTTATCAAAGAATTGCTATTAGATCACGAAAGCATCATTATTTACCTGCGAGAAAACATTAATTTTATTGCTAATGAATTGCAAGATGCAGGAACTAGCGATTTTATTACAGGTCTTGTAGAAAACCATGAAAAAATGGCGTGGATGCTTCGCGCTCATTTAAACTAAAAACAAACTATGGAAATTCAACAAAAAAATATTTGGTACGTAACCCTGCTTCTCACCATGATAGCAGGGTATTGCGATACCGTGACTTTTGTCGCAGCCGATTCGATATTTTCGGCTCACGTAACAGGCAACTTTATCGTTTTTGCTTATCAGATTGTAAAAGGTTCAGACATTCATGCTTGGATAAAACTGCTTACATTTCCAATTTTTATTATTGCCGTAATTACGGGCGGAAGAATCGCGCAAAAAGCAACCAATCGTTATACTATTTTATTTTGGGAAGGCGTAATTTTGGTTTTAAGCGGCATTGCATCGTATGTTTTTGGCTATTTGCAGAACTTTGAAGAATGGACCATGTATACGGTTGCCATGACAACAGTTTTTGCAATGGGACTCCAGAATGCCTTTGGGAAGCTATATGCGAAAGAAACACATGGTCCTACAACTATGATGACAGGAAATGTGACTCAAGCTTCTCTTGATTTAGGCAATTTATTAAAAAATGGATTTAAAGATGCTGAAGTTTTTTTAAACTTTAAAAAACAGCTCGTTACCTTAATTGGATTTCTTGTCGGATGTTTTCTAGGAGCAATTGCAGGAAAGTTTTTCGGATTAGGGACTTTAATTCTTCCAGGATTGGCAATGATTATTTGTTACTTATATCACCGAAATAACTAAGCAAAAGGCCATTTTCAGATTGCAATTTTCTGATAATATAGTATCTTTAAAAAATGATTTTAGCGTTCTTTTCTCCAAAAGAAGGTTCTAAACTCTCTCAAAAAAGAAATTTCTAAAACTCCAAATTCTTGGCTATTCTTGAAAATTCTGAAATTATACAAACAATGTAATGAAGGAGAAACTACTAATTGTTGAAGATGAATTTATAGTTGCAAATGATTTAAAAATCATGCTGCACAAAGCAGGTTATCAAGTTGTTGGCATTGCTGCTTCTGTAGCCCAAGCAAGAAAACTAATCGAAGAAAAAAGACCAGATTGGATTTTGCTGGACATCATCTTAAAAGGCAATTTAACGGGAATTGATCTGGCGTGGGAACTGCGCAAAATGAATCTGCCTTTTCTATATATTTCAGCAAACACCAATCAAAGTACGCTTGAGGCTGTAAAAGCTACCCATCCGTACGGTTTTACCGTAAAGCCTTTTAGAGAAAAAGATCTTGTTGTGATGCTTGATATTGCCCGATATCGATTCAATCAAGAAAAAGAAGGTTTCGCAATAAATCAAGTAAATCCAGAAATTCAAGAAATTGAAGGAATCATTGGACAAAGTGCACTTTTGAAAGACGCTATTGAAAAAATAAAAATTGTAGCTCCCACCGAAACTTCAGTTTTGATTTTAGGCGAAAGCGGTACAGGAAAAGAAAGAGCAGCCCATGCAATTCATGAACTCTCGGCACATAAATCAAATCCGATTGTAGTTGTAAATTGTGCCGCTTTACCACAATCTTTAATAGAATCTGAGCTTTTTGGACACGAAAAAGGTGCCTTTACAGGCGCTAATGCAATAAGAATAGGTAAATTTGAGCAAGCCAATAACGGAACTATTTTTCTGGATGAAATTGGCGAATTACCGCTTGACTCTCAAGTAAAATTGTTGCGTGTTCTACAGGAGAAAGAAATTCAGCGTCTTGGAGGCAATAAAACTATTAAAATTAATGTTCGTATAGTAGCCGCGACCAATAAAACGCTTGAAAAAGAAGTTGCCGAAGGCCGTTTTAGATTGGATTTATATTACAGATTAAATGTATTTCCGATACAATTGCCGTCTTTAAAAGAACGCAAAGAAGATATTGAAATATTGGCTCATTATTTTCTAAAAAAATATGCCGCTAGCTCAAAAAGAAATGTAGTCAGTATAAGCGCAAAAGCTTTAGAACAATTAAAAAGTTACAATTGGCCAGGAAATGTACGTGAATTAGAACATTTAATTGAAAGAAATGTACTTCTCGCCAAAACAAACGAAATTGATTCTTTTGACTTGCCTTCTACTACTCCTACTGTTTTTTTAGAAACCGATACAAAAAAGATAAAGTCGATGGAAGAAATGGAAAAAGAACATATTATGAATGCGCTTCAAATGTGCAATGGCAAAGTTTCGGGCACTGGCGGCGCTGCAGAACTTTTAAAGCTGCAGCCACAGACTTTGTATTCAAAAATGAAAAAATTAGGTATAAAACAAGAATATAATTAAATTTATTTAACCGCAGATTTAACCGCAAAGCTCGCTAAGGTTTACGTAAAGTACGCTAAGTTTTAATTAAAGATTAATTGAAAAATTAAAAGTTCGCAAAGGCTTTGTGTATATAAAGCTTTGTCTTCATAAAGTTTTATCCGCACAAACCTTTGCGAACTCAATATTTAGATCTAGCTTAAGTTCTTTTAAAAAAAAATCTTAGCGACCTCTGCGTAATTTTTTTGCGCAATCAAAAAGTAAAAAACTTCGCGAACTTTGCGTAAACCCTTGCGCCTTTGCGGTTAAATTTTACAAACAATACGAAATATATGGAAACAATAAAACTAGAATTAGACGAAAAAAAACATGGAGCTTTCAACCTTTATGTAGACGATAAAAAACTAGGCGAAATGACTGTAAGCATTAAACATGATTTACTGACGGTTTATCACACAGGAGTTGAGCCAGAAGCAGAAGGAAAAGGTTATGCTAAGAAACTTTTAGAAGAAATGGTTTCTTATGTACGTGCCAATAACCTAAAAGTTTTACCGCTTTGTCCTTACGTTCACGCGCAATTTAAAAGACATCCAGACGAGTACGAAGATATCTGGAAGAAGTAATTTTTGATAAAGAACATACACATAGTTTGTCATTTCGACGTAAGGAGAAATCACACTAGTTGCTCCACAAAGTGAGTCAATCTTTGTCGAATCCCGTGTGCGATTTCTCCTTACGTCGAAATGACAAGATTGGACAAATCTGCTAAACTCTCTCTAAATCTGCGTAAAAAAATATACTGCGCAAAATTATTTCTCGCAGATTTGGCAGATAATGCAGATTTTTAGCTGGAAAAGATTTACGCAGATTTTTTATAATCAACTTTAAAATCAAAATCTGCTAAAATCTCTTTAAATCTGCGTGAAACATTAATTCGCTGTTCTAATAATTTAAAACAAAAAACTATGAATACAGATATTTTAACAGATGGTATTCCTTTAAATGAAGCTAAAAAAGCCCTGATTATGATTCACGGACGCGGTGCTAGCGCTCATGATATTCTTTCAATTGCCAAACATCTTAGGGTTGAAGATTTTGCATTGGTTGCCCCTCAGGCAGAAAACAGAACTTGGTATCCGTATTCCTTTTTAGCGCCGCTAAACGAAAATGAACCATCATTTTCAAAATCATTAGAAGCAATACATCAAGTTGTGGTAGCTATACAGCAAAATGGAATCGAAAAAGAGAATATTTATTTCTTAGGATTTTCTCAAGGCGCTTGTCTTGCTTTAGAATTCACTACAAGAAATGCAGCAAAATATGGCGGAATCGTCGCTTTCACGGGCGGATTAATTGGAGATCAAGTTTATGAAAATCATTATTCAGGAAACTTTGAAAATACACCAGTTTTTATTGGAACAAGCGATCCTGATTTTCATGTTCCTGTTGAGAGAGTCAATGAGACTGAATCACTTATGGAAAAAATGGGTGCAGATGTTACTAAAAAAATCTACCCCAATATGGGACATACCATCAGTCAAGATGAAATAAATTGCGCCAATGCATTAATTTTCAATAAATAACAATGATTACGATCACTCGTGTTTATAGCGATGCCAATGGAGAAAGTCATTTTGAAGACTTTGAAGTTCCGTTAAAAAACAATGGCGACATCGGATTTTTATCAGATGATGAACCTGTTAAATCTATTGTTTTTAGAGAAGTTAGCCCTTCTTATGATTACGATTTTCACAATGCTCCAGATCGCCAATACATTGTTTTGCTAGAAGGAGGCGTAGAAATCGAAACTTCATTGGGAGAAAAAAGAACATTCAATACAGGGTCGATTCTCTTGGTAGAAGATACGACAGGAAAAGGGCACAAAACCAAAAATATTGAGCCTAAACTTCGAAAATCCATCTTTATAAAGTTGGTTTAAATAGTTTCAGGTTTAAAGTTTCAAGTATCAAGTTCTGTCGAACTTTGTCAAAGTTTAAAACTTTGACAAAGTTGATACTGTTTTTTTTTTAAACACATAGTAACATAGTTTTTTTGATCGTGAAAAAGACTTAAAAAAGAAACCAGTTTCTAACATATAGCACTATGTGTATTCATGCAAGTGAAACGCCTTTTTCGCACAAGCTAAATCTATGTTTCTATGTGTTAAAGACTTTACACTTTCAAAAAAAATCAATCCAAAAAATGTTCTTTTTTAATTCCTAGCTTCTTCATTCTAGAAGTCAATGTTGTAGACGGCAAGCCGAGTAAAACAGCTGCGCCCTGCGGTCCCGAAATTCGCCCGTTGCATTTTTTAATGACTTTTAGAATGTGCTCTTTCTCTACTTCTTGAAGGGTTTTGGTATAAAATTCATTTACTAGAGCATCTGAACTAGCAATTACAATTTCAGGAAAAATCATTTCTTTGATTTTTTCATCTTTGGCAAACAAAATGCTCCTTTCAACCATATTTTCTAGTTCACGCACATTCCCTGGCCATGCATTGGCCATCATGCTGTTGAGCACTTTTTTAGAAAAACGTTTTACGTTTCTGTTCATTTTTGCAGCGTGCTTTTCTAAGAAAAAATGCCCCAAAATAGGAATATCTTCTTTGCGATCGCGTAAAGCAGGAAGCTTAATCGGGTAAACATTCAATCTAAAATATAAATCACTTCTAAAACGCTCGCCATAAACTTCTTTTTCAAGAATTTTATTAGTTGCAGCAATAACTCTAGCATTCACTTTTATGCTTTTGTTTCCGCCAACTCTTTCAATTTCTTTTTCTTGCAAAACGCGAAGCAGTTTTCCCTGCAATTCTAGTGGCAACTCTCCTATTTCGTCTAGAAAAATGGTACTGTTTTCAGCTTGTTCAAACTTACCAATTCTCTGTTCGGTTGCTCCCGTAAAAGCCCCTTTCTCATGTCCGAATAGCTCGCTTTCAATCAAGTTTTCGGGAATCGAAGCACAATTAACTTTTATCATTTTCTGGTTAGAAACCTCAGACAAATTATGAATTGCATTTGCTGCAAGTTCTTTTCCTGTTCCCGTTTCGCCTAAAATTAAAACAGTAGAATTGGAAGATGCCACTTGCGAAATCAATTCGTAAACATCTTTCATCGCATTGCTGGTTCCAATAATTCCGTGGAAATTTTCATCTTTAAGCGTGTTTTTTTCTTTCTTTTTCCCTGAAATATTCTTCTTTAATACTTCCAACTCGGCAAGAGTATTTTCATTTTGCTGCGTCAGCATTATGTTTCTTAGCGTAATAGAAAACTGCATCGCAATTGCTCTTAAAACGCGATTAGATTCTCTGCTAAAAGTTTTGGCATTTTTAAAGAAAAGAAAAAGGACATTTCGATTTCCTTCTATATAAGGAAGACCAATTCCAAAAGCGGTTTTAAAACCTTTTTTATAAATGTTCTGAATATAATCTGGATGTTTTGAATTTGATAAATCAAAAGAAACTACATCAGCAGCATTAATGCATTCATTAAAAAAGCCATCATTTAGAGGATAACTTTTTGAAGCTATATTTTTATCTGTTGAATGAAAAATATAATAATCCCCTTTGCTTTCATCAGAAGAAGCCAAAATAAAGTCATCAAATTGAAAGTTATCTTTTAATATTCCGTTGACAAGAGAACCTAGTTCCTTTTTGTTTAAAGCCCGAGAAAGTACCGTACAGATAGACATAATAAGCATTTGTTCTTTTTCTCTCTCCTGCAATCGATTTATTGCGATTGCAGCATTATCTGTAGGCTTTTCCATAAACGGTATTTATTGTGGCATTTGGGCGGTTATAGCGTAAAAATAAGGAATCACATTTAGTAAACAAATATAGATTGTCTAAATATGCCATTTTAAAATCATAAAATTACGATATATCGTATCCCCTCAAATTTAGTTTTTCTTCAAAAGCCTTGTTTTCAAAGCCTTTTTAAAATCGGAATGTTATTTGGTTAGCTTTTGATGTTTTCAAAAAACAGGGCGTTTTTATTTCTTAATCTAGGTTAATCGATGCAGAAGCATAACCGCCGTAAATTTGTAAAAGAAAAATCAAACAACAATTTAATATAAAAAATACCATGGAAAATAAAATTTTAGGCTTACACCATATTACTGCAATTGCAGGTGACGCTAAACGTAATTTTGACTTTTACTCAAAAGTTTTAGGATTAAGATTTATTAAAAAAACAGTGAACTTTGACGATCCAGGAACGTACCACTTTTACTTTGGTGACGAAGTAGGAAGCGCAGGAACTATTTTAACATTCTTTCCTTGGGGGGCAGGAATTCAGCAAGGAAGAAAAGGTTCTGGAATGGCAACTGAAATTGGCTATTCTGTTCCAAAAGGAAGCCTTGATTTCTGGCAAAAACGTTTCGAAAAATATAACGTAATTTACAATAAACCAGCTGAAAAGTTTGGTGAAAAATATTTGACTTTCTTAGATCCAGACGGATTAAAATTGGAGTTAATAGAATCTAAAACAGAAGATAACAGAAAAGCTTGGGAAACTGACGAAGTAAAAGCTGATGTGGCTACAAAAGGTTTTCATAACATTACTTTGACTTTAAACAACATTAAACCTACTGCGGCTATCTTAACTGATATTTTTGGTTATAAATTGATCGATCAGGATGTAAACCGTTACCGTTACGCAACAGACGCTGTAGAAAATGCTGCAATTGTTGACTTGGTAGAATTACCTGAAGAAAAACGCGGTTTAAATGCTAACGGAACTGTTCATCACGTAGCTTTCCGTGTACCGAATGATGAAGTATTAATGAAATTCAGAGAGAAAATCGAAGATTACGGTTTGCAGATTACGCCGCAAATTGACAGACAGTATTTCCACTCTCTATATTTCAGAGAACCAGGCGGAGTTTTGTTCGAAATTGCAACAGATAATCCTGGATTTACTGTAGACGAAAGCTTAGAAGAATTAGGTCAGAACTTAAAACTTCCAGCTCAATACGAATCTCAAAGAGCTGCTATTGAAGAGCATTTGGTTAAAATTAATTAATTGGTTTACTTTAAATACAACACAACTCTATTTTTTGAAAAAGCTGTCCAAATTGGGACGGCTTTTTTTTGTTTTGGGAATTGAATGGATTTTGATTTGTAGTAAAACTTCTTATATTTACTTGCAAATTATTAAATAGCGACAATTAGCCTGTTTCCGGATGTGTTGTCGCTACTGAGTGGCGAGAATAAACGAGTTATGTGTAATGTTAATCTAAATTACTCAAAATTAAATGACCAAAGAAATACCAAAATTTTACGAAACCTTTAAACCAATTTTAGAAACTTTAAGAATAGAAGATAATATATCACGCGCTAAACTTCGTGAAAAAGTAATTAAAAAATATTATGATGAAATTCCAAAAGAACTTTTGACTCAGAGAATCAAATCAGGAGACATACTTATTCATAATAGACTAAATTGGGGTATTTCGTATTTAAAGCAAGCGGGGTATTTAGCACATCCCAAAAGAGGTTACGTACAATTAACTGAAAAAGGCAATAAAGCTTCAACTGAAATAAGCTTAAATCAAATAAAATCAGACATATATTCTTTAAATCCTTATAAAGAGAAAGTTGAAATTTCAAATGTTTATGAAATAAAAACAGAAACTCCAGAAGATTTAATTAATGAGGGATTTAGTCAAATTGAAAATGAAGTAAAAAACGATCTACTTGATAAGTTAAAAACTATGGATCCATATTATTTTGAGAAAGTAATTTTAATACTTCTGAAAAAAATGGGATATGGAGATTTTATTGAGACATCAAAATCTGCAGATGGTGGAATTGATGGAATAATTAATGAAGATAAACTTGGGCTAGATAAAATTTACATTCAAGCAAAAAGATTTGCAGAAAATAAAGTTAGAGAAAAGGATATTCGAAATTTTATTGGCGCTATGAGTGGTGATACAAATAAAGGTGTTTTTGTAACAACATCTCAATTTGACAAAGGTGCCGAAGAAAAAGCAAAAAATGCTCATCATAAAATAATACTTATAGATGGCAACAAACTTGTAGATTTGATGTATGAATATACTGTTGGGGTTCAAATAAAATCAGTTTATGAGATAAAACATCTTGACGAAGATTTCTTTGTTGAAGAATAGAAACACTACATAATAAACCCGATAGCGCGGATTTGCAATCCGTGCCCGTAAAGATTGTCTATTTTCTGTAAATAAAAAAAACTATAAAACAACATAATGAATATTAAAGACGAATTAAAGAATGAGCTTATTTCAAATACGCTTTCAGTTAAATGGAAAGTTAGTAGTGATATAGGCCCTAATTGGATTGGAAGCAACCGAGAAATTTGTTTTTACAAAAACTCAAAACCTATCGATGAAAACTTGGCTTATTCTTTTTTAAAAGAATCCTTAATTGAAAAATTAAATATTCCTGAAAAGAGTGAAGACGATACGATTGAAGGTTGGGGTGATTTGTTTATGTTGGATAATGATTTAATTATAAAGTATAGAATTTCATATACAATACCATACGACTACCCTCACAAGTATGAAAACGGAGAAGTTATTTTAATTTCCGAATAACCCGATAGCGCGGATTTGCAATCCGTGCCCGTAAAGATTGTCTGTTTCTGTAAATACAAAAAATACATATTTAATGTTAAGTTTGTATTTGATAATTTGTATTATGTCTCACTGTTGCGGGCACGGATTGCAAATCCGCGCTATCGGCAATTGCTTAATGGAAAACATTTACCACAAGCTTATCACAAACACATTACATAAAAAAAGCTGTCTAAATTTTAGGCAGCTATTTTTATAATCATTTCATCACATAATTCTTTTTTGAAGTAAAAAAATAGCTTTAAAAATGTTTTCTAAACACTTTTAAAACCCTTAGTTTTACTCTTCCAAACAATCCTAAACATGAAAAAAGTAATCTTCTTACTTTTACTACACTTCTTTACCACAACCTCATTCAGCCAAAACGAAACCAATAAACTTAAGCTTCAGAAAGATAGATTAATGTTGCATAACGTTGCTATTTATCTTCGCAACGTTAATCAAGGATCTATAGATATTGACAGCGCGATGATTTTAGCCTGCAAAGCGCACAAACTTCCTTACACGCTTGCCAACGATGAAGGTTTTAATGATGGATCTAACTTTCCAGGAAATAATTTAATTACCAATAATTATGCTCGCGGAGCAGAATTGCTATTGCCGAGATTACATACAACAGATCAAATTAAGCTGGCATTGCAGATTGGGAGTTTTTATCTTTTTAAAGCTGGCACCAAAAAAGATGATCTCAAAAATGCGCTTTTGTATATCAATAAGGCCCAAAAACTGGCAGAAAAATCTCGAATTCAAAAATGGCACTTTCAATCTAAATATCTTCTTGCCAAATATTATTATCAGGCAGGTAAACCGCAGTTAAGCAGCACCATTTTTTCGCAGCTGGTTACTGCCGCAAGAAAAACACAAAATGAAAAAATACTAGCAGAAGCTATTGACAATCAAGGTACGTTTATGCCTGACAGCAATAAGGAAAAAGCGAGTATTTTATCTGAGGCTTTGGCTATTTACAAAAAGACAGGCAACAAGGAAAAAGAAATTGAAACTTACATGAAAATTATTCCAGTTCATTTTTGGACTGGGAATATGAAATTGGCCAAACAAGAACTCCTTACAAGTCTTAGTCTTCAGAAAAAAATAGGTTTTCTATACACACAGTACACTGAAACGACTATTTCGTATATCGAATTATTCAACAATAATTTTAAAGATGCGCTATATTATGCTTTAAGAAGCGTTAGCTCGATGGAAAAAACTAAAGATTATGCTTTTGCAGATAGTTTTTACATACGACTCGGCAACATTTATAACAGCACGGGCTATTATGACGATGCCATTAAATTTTATCAGAAAGGAATTGAATACAATCAAAGGGAAATTAATGCAGGGACTTGGTACAAAAGCTTTTTTGGTTCTGTAAGAGCACTAATGGATAATTCTAAATATTCAGAAGCTTTAAAATATCTGGAAAGCAACTCTAAAAAATATCCTCCAAAAAATGATTTGGACAATATGATATTGAATCAGCTAAAGGCTCGCTGTTATGAAGAATTAGGAAAGTTGAAAGAAGCCGAAGTTTGCTATGAAAAACTTGATTTTTTTGCAAAAAAACTAAATACAGCAGAAACAGCCAAAGATGTTGCAGACTGTTGTTCGATTATGGCTCTGTTTTATATCAAAGTTCATAAACCACATAAAGCAAAAGAAATTACAGACAGAATAATATCAACATCTAGTAAAACAGAAGGTTACAGTCGTTATGTTTTAGAACTTGCTTTGTTTAAAATTGATTCGCTAAATGGCAATTATCTTTCTGCGATCGAACACATGAGAAGTTATACTCGAATTCAAGATTCGATGGATAACATTACTAAAAACCATGATTATGAAAATTTGAAATTCAAGTTTGAAACGAGTGCCAAAGTGCAAAATATAAAATCTTTAAAACAGCAAACCGATCTTCAAAAACGTGAATTGCATTCGTCTAGACTTTTAAATACAATCTCTATAAGCAGTTTGCTTTTATTGCTGATTATCATTATTTTATTATACAATAGAGCTAAAATAAAACAGCGCAGCACTAGCCGACTACAATTGAAAGAAAAAGAAATTAAGCTTAAAAATGTAAAATTGGAGCGTCTGGTTAAAGAAAAAGAATGGCTTTTGAAAGAAATTCATCATCGCGTAAAAAACAATCTTCAAACTGTGATTAGTTTGCTTAATTCGCAGTCTTCTTATTTGAAAGATGATTTGGCAATTTCTACTATAAAAAACAGTCAGAATAGAATTTATGCAATGTCACTAATTCATCAGAGATTGTATCAGGAAGATAATGTTTCTATGATCAATATGCCTGATTATTGCAATGAATTGGTTGAATATTTAAAAGAGTCTTTTAATGCAGAATATATTCATTTTGAAGTTAAAATTGCTTCAATAGAATTGGATATTTCTCAAGCAATTGCTGTTGGACTAATTACAAACGAGATCATAACCAATTCGATAAAATATGCTTTTAAGGATACTTCAAATTGCAAGATTCGCTTCTCATTATCTGAAGTAAGCGAAAATTGCTATATGCTTGAGATTTCTGATAACGGAATTGGCACACTGGATACCACAGAATTGCAAAATAGCAATTCGTTTGGAATGACGCTTATAAACGGCTTAAGCAATACGCTTGAAGGAGATTTAGTTGTTAAAAATGAAAATGGACTCAGCTTTCAATTGGTATTTAAAAAGGATTTTAGATAAAAAACTAATCTTCGGCGGCCATTAACTCTAATTTAGCCATAATTAATGCAAGATTATTTTCTAAACTAATTTTTCCGTCGCGCCATTCTTTTTTATTTGAACCTCTAGAAATTCTAAAAATAAAATCGCCTGTAAAAATATATCCCCAAGTTTCTCTCATGCTATTTTTGGTTAGTCTTTTTTGCGCTTCTCTTAAATCAACTATAATTTCAGTTCCATTTTTAAACACCACGGTATCCAAGCCATCTAGACCTTTTCTAAATTCATGTCCGCGATATTGAATGAGTTTAATTAAAGTATTCATAAAGCGTAAAGCGCGATCCAAGTTTTCTTTAGAAACATATAAATCCAAAATTTCTAATTGATCTAGCAGAATATCTTGATCTATAATTTTGCTTTCCCAATATTGCTTTGTGGACGCAATAATCTCAACTGGATTTTCTAATTTATCGCTAATGATTAAAGGAGCATGAACATCGTTTTTTATGCTTTGAGCCAAATCAAGCAAAGGCGTAGATTTTAAAGGAACTCTAAGCTGCATTTCGTAGGTCTTTTTTAAAATGGCAATCTCATTATTTCCGTTAAAATCCAACGAAAGCGCCGGAACATTTTTCCTCTTATATGTTGGTCCAATCCAATGTCGGCTTTTAGGAAGCGGAATGTTCATTTTTTCGCATGCATTTTTAATTCCCATACTGGAAATCTCATAATGTTTTGCGATCTGCAGGATTGGGAATTTCCAAACCAAAGTATAAAGTTCTGATCTAGTAAAAGTAATTTTGTCCATGAATCAATTCAAAAGAAAATTCACCATCTCTATAATTGCTTACAGAAATGGTGAATTAAGAAAAATTAAGTACTACTCTACTCCGCCTCCTAAAGCACGGTACAGGTTAATTGCTGCATTCAGTTTTTCGAGTTTTATGGTTACCAAATCCAATTCGTTTTGAAGCGAACTGTTCTGGGCTGCGATTACTTCAAGATAATTGGCCATTCCGCTCTTGTAAAGCAAAGAAGCATCTGAAGTCGCTTTATCTAAAGATGCTGCTTTGTCCTTTGCCAAAATCATACGTTCGTCGGCATATTTTAATCTAGACATAGCATCGTTTACTTCTCCAACTGCCGTTATGAAAGACTGTTTGAATTGTACAACGGCTTTTTCCTGTTCTAAAACGGCAACTTCATAAGCAGTTCTTAATGCTTTTTTTCTAAAAATCGGCTGTGCTAAATTGGCTGCAATAGTTTTGGTGATTGAACCTGGAAAATCAAACCAGTTTTCAAATTCAAAAGAGTTAACCCCAATTGACGGATTCAGACTTAAAGTCGGATACATTGTCGCTTTCGCCAATCCTGTTTTGGCGTTAGCCGACATAACCGCATATTCGCTTGATTTTACATCTGGTCTTCGGCTCAAAAGCGAAGCCGGAATTCCCCCTGCAAAAAGTACCGAAACTTCTGCCGCATCTATGTTTCCCGCTCTTTCAATCTTATCAGGATATTCTCCGCATAAAATCTGCAAAGCATTTTCTTGAACCGCAATATTCGCTTTCGCTAAAGGCACAAGCAATTCAGCCGTTTTCTTCTGAGCTTCGGTCTGATTTACTGCCAAAGAACTTATCGATCCCGATTTGTATTGCAGTTGCATCATACTTAAAGTATTAGTACTCAATTCGATGTTTTTCTCTGCAATTTTCAGCTGTTCATCCAAACCTAAAAGATTGTAATAAGATTGCGCTACCTGAACAATAATTCTAGTTTTTAATGCCGAAAGATTCTCTTTTTGAGCAAAATAAGCTGCTTTGGCATCTCTTTTCTGCATCGCTGCTTTTCCCCAAATATCTACTTCCCAAGAAAGACGAAGATTAGCGCTATAGTCATCCATATAATCTTTACCAATAAACTGTTGGCTCAGAGATCCATTCAAAGAATTTTTTGATGGATAAGAACGGCTCGCTCCAGCATCGAAATCTAGTGTGGGTAATAACGATAATTTGGCTTGTTTATAACTGAGGTCGAGCTGTTCCATGCTTTTCATAGCAATGATGACTTCATTGTTTTTGACTAAAGCTTTTTCAATCAAAGCAACCAGTAAAGGATCTTTATAATAGTTTTTCCACGGAAGCAAAACCGTGTCTCCAGTAACCGCAACTTCTTCGCGGTATTTTTCTGGAGCGTTTAATTCTGTACGGGAATATTTTTTTCCTACCACACACGATGTCATGATCGTTGCGGTAAGTAAAACAATTCCGATTTTATATACTGTTTTCATTCTTATTCTTTTATCGTTTGAACTTGAGTCGCGATCTTCTTTCTTGATACTTTTTCCTGTAAATATTGGAATACAATGAAAAGCAACGGAATCACAAAAACTCCTAGTACAACACCGCTAAACATTCCGACTGCGGCGCTCACACTGATTGATCGGTTTCCAACCGCAGTTCCGCCAGAGGCAAACATCAACGGAATCATACCTACAATAAAAGCCAGCGAAGTCATGATAATTGGTCGTAACCTTGATCTTGAACCTTCAATAGCCGCTTCGATTATCGTTAATCCTGCCAAACGTCTCTGTAAAGCAAACTCCACAATCAAAATCGCGTTTTTAGCCAAAAGTCCGACAAGCATGATTAATCCGACCTGAACGTAAATATTGTTGTCTAAACCAACTGCTTTAATTCCGGCAAAAGCTCCTAAAATTCCTGTCGGAATAGAAAGCAATACGGCAAGTGGCAATAAATAACTTTCGTACTGTGCTGCCAATAAGAAGAATACAAACAATAGACACAATCCGAAAATAGCAACTGTCTGACTTCCTCCTGCTTTTTCCTCCAAACTTAAACCTGTCCATTCATAAGTATAATCAGAAGGCAGTTTATCTAAAACTTGTTCCAGATTTCCCATAATTTGTCCGTTACTATATCCAGGCAATGCCATAGCTGTAATGTTCACCGAATTATATAGGTTATAACGGTTTACCGATTCTGGCCCATACACTTTATGAAACTTTACAATAGATTTTACTGGAACCATTTGCATATCGGCATTTCTAACGAAAATTTCATTAAATGCATCTTCATCCATTCTAAAAATACCATCGGCTTTTACATTCACACGGTAAAACTTACCAAATCTCGAAAAGTCAGCCGACTGATCTCCTGCAAAATAGGTTTGAATATTTCCTAAAAGCTCTTTAATATTCACTCCCATTTGGCGTGCTTTATCTTCGTCAACTTCCAATTCCAATTGCGGATAATCGGCTCTAAAAGTCGTGTAGGCATATTGCACTCCAGGCTGTTTCATAATCTGTGCGATTACTTTATCAGACATGGCTTTTAAAGTTTCTGGACTTCTCGCCATTCTGTCCTGCAATACGATTTCAGCACCGCTCGTTACTCCAAAACCTTCAACTGGAGGCATTCTGAAAACCATAATTTGGCCTTCCTTAATTTTAGCCAGTTTTCCGCTTACGATATTCATGATTTCCTCAATATCCTTAACTGCTCCCCTGTCTTTCTTTGGTTTCAGTTTAATAAAACCTAATCCGTAAGCCGGGCTGGCACTATTACTCAAAATATTGAATCCTGTAATACTCGTATTTACATCAATCGCTTCTATTGGAGCCAATTCTTTTTCTAATTTTTGAATTACAGCTGTTGTACGATCCAAAGCCGTTCCTGGTGGCATTGACAGACTGTACACCATAAAACCATCATCTTCTAGAGGCACAAAACTTTTTGGTGTAGATGTCATCATGTACGCTGCAAGTGCTGTAATTCCAGCCACTAAACCAGTCGCAATCCATTTTCTTCCAATTAAAAAACGAACACCTTTAATATATCTACCCGTTAAATTGTTGAAACTTGTATTAAATCCGACGAAAAAACGATCTTTGAAACTTGTTTTATGTTCGTTTTCTCCATGTTTATGTCCGTGATTCTTTAGCAAAAGCGCACATAATGCAGGTGTAAGCGTCAAAGCGTTTACAGCAGAAATGATAATCGCAATTGCTAATGTGTAAGCAAATTGTTTATAGAAAATCCCCGAAGATCCTGTCATAAATCCGATCGGAATAAATACCGCTGACATCACCAGAGTAATCGAAATTACCGCTCCCGTGATTTCTGCCATAGCGCTGTGTGTTGCTTCTTTGGCTGAAATTCCTTCGTTTTCTTCCATTTTACTGTGCACGGCTTCGACAACCACAATCGCATCATCGACCACAATTCCGATCGCCAATACTAAGGCAAAAAGCGTTAAGATGTTAATCGTAAATCCGAAAACAAGCAAGAAGAAAAATGTTCCCACAATCGCAACCGGAACTGCAATAGCCGGAATAATCGTCGAGCGAAAATCCTGAAGGAAAATAAACACTACAATAAATACCAGAATAAAAGCTTCTAAAAGAGTCGATTTTACCTGCCCCGTAGCTTCATCCAATCTTTCTTTGGTACTCATTACGTTGACATATTTGATACCCGGAGGAAAAGATTTAGATAATCGTTCTACTTCTTTATTAATTCCGATTTCGATGTCATTGGCATTAGACCCCGAAGTCTGTAAAATCGCCATTGTAACGGCATTTTTACTATTTGATTTATTATCACCGCTATATGAAATAGAACCAAATTCTACTCTTGCTACATCTTTAAGCCTTAAAACATTACTACCAACGTTCTTAACGACAATATTTTCATATTGTTCTGGTTTGTTCTTTTTTCCTTTGTAACGAATTACATATTCTAATGCCGCAGAAGATTCTTCTCCCAATTTTCCTGGAGCCGATTCTAAACTCTGTTCTGCAATTGCCTGAGTAACATCTGACGGAACCAAACCTGCATTGGCCATTTTACGAGGATCCAGCCAGATTCTCATCGAATAATCCTTTTGTCCGAATATCTGAACCTGCCCTACTCCAGGAACACGCTTCATCTGAGGCACTAAGTTGATATTGGCGTAATTCTGCAGAAACAACTCGTCATATTTGCTATTATCATCTGTATACAAGTTGAAAATAACAATCATGCTATTTTGCTGTTTAGAAGTCGTTAATCCCATACGGATAACTTCCTGAGGCAATTTTGGAGTGGCCTGCTGCACTCTGTTCTGTACGTTTACCGCAGCCTGATCTGGATCTACACCTTGTTTGAAAATGACGCTGATCGAAAAAGATCCGTCGTTACTCGCAGTAGATTTAATGTACT
>RCUK01001193.1_pt1 | contig 17476 bp, 14 predicted proteins | sample 2166381 | NCBI WGS metagenome assembly RCUK01 (sample SAMN09932809, study PRJNA488358) | compost metagenome | isolation source: compost soil in an enriched community | place: Germany: Experimental Botanical Garden | reverse complement strand
TTGAATTTCTTCACGTAAAACCTGGAAAAGGCCCAGCTTTCGTAAGAACAAAATTAAAAAGTTTAACTTCAGGTAAAGTATTAGATAATACTTTTTCAGCAGGTCATAAAATTGATGTTATTAGAGTTGAAACACATACATTTCAATATTTATATCCAGAGGGTGATGAATTTCACTTCATGAATGCTGAAACGTTTGAGCAAATTTCTTTAAACAAAAACATTTTAGATGCTCCAGATTTGTTAAAAGAAGGAACAAACGTAATGGTGCAAATCAATACAGAAACAGATTTACCGCTTTCAGTAGATATGCCAGCGTCTGTAATTCTTGAAGTTACTTATGCTGAGCCAGGAGTAAAAGGAAATACAGCAACAAACGCAACAAAAAATGCTACAGTAGAAACTGGTGCCAACATCAACGTTCCGTTGTTTATCAACGAAGGTGATAAAATTAAAATCGATACAGCTTCAGGTTCATACATGGAGCGTGTTAAAGAATAGTTATTTTAATTAAGATAATTTGACAATGAGTCAATTAGATAATTTGTGAATCGACATAATTTTGTATATTCACATTCTAATTGACTCATTTTCTAATTTACAAGTTTTCTAATTATACTATATGAAATTTCCAAAGAGTCATTCTTTACAAGAAATTGCCAATTTGCTTAACTGCAAATTTATTGGAGACAAAGACTTTCAAGTTTTAGGCATGAACGAGATACACGTTGTAGAGCCTGGTGATATTGTCTTTGTTGACCACCCAAAATATTATGATAAAGCGTTACAATCTGCTGCGACTATTGTTTTAATAAACAAAGAAGTCGAATGTCCAGAAGGTAAAGCTCTTTTGATTTCTGATGATCCATTTAGAGATTTCAATATTCTTACGAAACATTTTAAACCGTTCCAGTTTGCTAATGTGGCTATTGCTCCTTCTGCAGAAATAGGAGAGGGAACTGTTATTCAGCCTAATTCTTTTGTTGGAAACAATGTTAAGATTGGAAAAAACTGTCTGATACATTCTAATGTTTCTATCTACGATCATACCATTATTGGCGATAATGTAATTATTCATGCCGGTACTATTTTAGGAGCCGATGCTTTTTATTATAAAAAACGTCCGGAAGGCTTCGATCAATTAGTTTCTGGTGGAAGAGTAGTTATTGAAAATAATGTTGGTATTGGTGCATTGTGTACAATTGATAAAGGCGTTACAGGTGATACAACAATTGGTGAGGGTACAAAACTAGATAATCAGGTTCATGTTGGTCATGATACTGTAATTGGAAAAAAGTGTCTAATTGCTTCCCAAACTGGTATTGCAGGTTGCGTAATTATTGAAGACGAAGTGACTTTATGGGGACAAGTAGGGACTACTAGCGGCATTACAATTGGTGCAAAAGCCGTTGTAATGGGGCAAACCGGAGTAACTAAGTCAGTTGAAGGAGGAAAATCGTATTTTGGTACTCCAATTGAAGAATCTAGAGAAAAATTGAAACAATTAGCCAATATCAAGAAGATTCCTGAAATTTTAAGTAAATTGAAGTAATATGTCTATTAAAGAATTTGTTCAGAAATTTTATAAGTCAGATGCCTTAATTGATAGCGAAATTCTAAAAACATATCTGCATCCTGATGTAACGCTTGAATGGAACAGCAGTACAGGTTTTATTCAGATGAATTATGATTCGATGATTGAAATGGCCAATGAGCTTAGTCGCGCCTATGTGCGTTCTAAGGTTAGAATTAGTCATATTATTAGCGAAGATGATTTAGTGTCAGTGCGTTACTCTCATTTTGTAAAAACAATCGAGAATCCGAGAGAAGAGATGCTTTTAGCGCATTTTTCAACCATTTGGCAGATAAAAGATGATAAACTTTATAGAGGTTATCAAATGAGTCAATTTTCTTAATATTTTTTTGACAATAAAAGAGTCAAAATACATTACAAAACCTTATTTTTGCAACACAAATTTAAAAACTACATAAAATATATATCATGAGTGTTTTAGTTAATAAAGATTCCAAAATAATTGTTCAGGGATTTACAGGAAGCGAAGGTACTTTCCACGCTTCTCAAATGATTGAGTACGGTACTAATGTTGTTGGAGGTGTTACTCCAGGAAAAGGTGGTACTAGCCATTTAGATCGTCCAGTTTTTAATACAGTAAAAGATGCTGTTGATCAAGCTGGTGCTGATACTTCTATCATTTTTGTTCCGCCAGCTTTTGCTGCTGATGCAATTATGGAAGCTGCTGATGCTGGAATTAAAGTAATTATTGCTATTACAGAAGGAATTCCTGTAGCAGATATGATTAAAGCAAATAATTATGTTAAAGAAAGAAATTCAAGATTAATTGGTCCAAACTGCCCAGGTGTAATTACTCCAGGTGAAGCTAAAGTTGGTATTATGCCAGGTTTCGTTTTCAAAAAAGGTACAGTTGGTATCGTATCTAAATCAGGAACTTTAACTTATGAAGCTGCTGACCAAGTTGTAAAACAAGGTTTAGGTATCACTACAGCAATTGGTATTGGTGGAGATCCAATTATTGGAACTACAACTAAAGAAGCTGTTGAATTATTAATGAACGATCCAGAGACTGAAGCTATCATTATGATTGGTGAAATTGGTGGTCAACTTGAAGCTGATGCTGCAAGATGGGTAAAAGCTGATGGTAACCGTAAACCAGTTATTGGATTTATCGCTGGAGAAACTGCTCCTGCTGGTAGAACAATGGGTCACGCAGGTGCAATCGTTGGTGGTTCTGATGATACAGCTGCAGCTAAAAAACAAATTATGAGAGACAACGGAATTCACGTTGTTGATTCACCAGCTGAAATTGGTAAAAAAGTAAAAGAAGTACTTGGATAATTTTCAAGTTTCAAAATAAAAAATTCCAAAAAAAAAGTCTCAATATCCTGTTGAGACTTTTTTACATTTTAATGGCTGAGGCGTAAATGAAAAAAAAACTTAGCATCTTAGAACCTCAGTATCTTAGAAGCTTAAAAAGAAAATATGTACAAAGAATTAGAAAAATTTAAGTCAACAAATAGTTTTACTTTTACTGTAAATGATAGTTTAGAAGAAGCTTGCAACGCACCAGAAGGAAGCGCTGGAATCTTTATCGTATATGCTGTTGAAGGTGGAGAAAAAGAATTGATCATGGTTGGTTCTACAGGAACTGTTCAGAATGATGGAACTTTAAAAAGTAAAAATGGCGGACTTTACGACAAAATCGTAAACGGACACCAATTTGCTAAAACAGGAAGAAAATATTCTTGGCCAGCTCAAATGAAGTTAGAGAACATTGAGGCGTTAGAAGTAGTTTGGTACGAAACTTTTGCTGGAGATGTTAAAGCAATTCCAACTGCTGTAGAAGGGCAGGTTTTACAAAACTTCTTAAATGAAAATGGTAAATTGCCAAGATGGAATGTAGCTTTTTAAGTAATTAGAAAGATAAAAATAGAAGCCTTGCTGGAAACAGTAAGGCTTTTTTGTTTTTGGATGTAATGAGTTTTTTAACAAGACTTTCTAAGATTAGGTCATTTTAGTTAATTAAAATTTAAATTATTGTAAATTTAAGTTTACTTTAAAAATACGGGATAAATACTGATGAATTTGGAAAAATAAAGAAATTTTAGAGAATTATTGGGTTTTAATTATTTGCTTTTCTATATTTATCACACAAAAACAAAAAATAATGTTAAAATATGATTCTTTTTAAGATGAATGAAGTGTGGTAAAACGTAAGACATTTGTTTAATTTTTGTTAAATTAATGTTCGTTTTAATCCATTTAAATATCCTAAAGAATCAAATTTTTAATTGACAATTTAATCTCTTGCAATCAATCGTCTTTTTAGAATAACCTAAAATAATTGGATTTTTTGCGCCAAAGTATTTTGTATGAGCCAAATTTTAAAGAACAAGGTTTTAGATGATTTTATTCTGTGGAATAACTTGAAAAATGGTAATGAGAAATCTTTCTCTTTGCTTTTTGAAAAGTACTATAGAGACTTAATTAACTATGGCAATTCACTTTGTCCGTATGAAGAAAAAGTACAAGATTGTATTCAAGATGTTTTTGCCGATATCTGGCTTTATCGTGACTCTCTGCAAGATAATGTGATCGTTAAAGCGTATCTGCTTTCTAGCGTTAGAAAGAGAATTGCTCGTTTGCATGAAAGAGATCATGTTTTTAGAAAAACAACTACTACCGATGTTTTAGAGTTTCTCTTTGATTTTTCTATAGAAAACAGTTTGGTTGAAGATGAAGTAACAGCCGAACGCGTCCTACTTTTAAATAAATTATTAAATGATCTGCCTGGCCGTCAGAAAGAAGCATTGTATTTGCGATACCATCAAGGGTTAAGCGTAGATCAAATTGCCGATTTGTTAGACGTAAACTATCAATCTGCGAGTAATCTTCTTCATCGCGGTTTGCTAAGTCTTCGTAAGGAATGGAAAGGCAGTATTCCGCTTCTAGTCCTTATATCTTCAGGAGTTTTTTAGAAAATTTAGAAAAAATCAAAAAAAAATCTTAAATAGGTGAGTATATAATAAAAAAAGTGTCCTCTATGTTTTTGTAACCTTAATAGTAAGATGCAAAAACGTAACAATTATACCGAAATAGAAGACTTCTTAGCTGATGAATCTTTTCAATTATGGATTTTATCTAAAGTTGACGAACAAGGCTGGGAAGAGTGGACTCTCGAAAATCTGCAAAGAGCTAAACTTGTCGAAGATGCAAGACTTGTGCTGCTGGCAATGCGAGTTACAGAATCTCATTTGTCTTCAAATGATGTTCATGAAGCCTTAAAAGAAACTTGGCGTAAAATTGAACATAGAGAAGAACTTTCTCAAGAGACTTCAAAAATTAAAAAGCTAAAAATACAAAGATACTGGATTAGCGGCGTTGCGGCAGCTGTTTTGGTTGGTGTATTTTCCGTATGGTTTTTTAAAATGAATATAATAACTACTGATAATATAGTTACTTATAACGAACTTATTCAGGATAATGATGAAGGTTTGGTAGAACAAACCAACAATTCTGAAAAATCACAGATCATCACTTTATCTGATGGAAGTTCGGTCTTATTACAGCCCAATAGTAAATTAAGCTATCCTAAAATCTTTACCGGGAACGAAAGAAAGGTGTATTTATCCGGCGAAGGTTTCTTTGAAATTAGTAAAAATCCTAAAAAGCCTTTTTTTGTTTATGCTAACGAAATCGTAACTCGAGTTGTTGGAACAAGCTTTAGAATAAAAGCATATCCAGATCAGCAGAATGTTGAAGTTCTCGTTCGCACCGGTAAAGTTAAAGTAAAATCTAATGATTTAGTTCGTGTTGCCGAAAATGAAGAAATTGTTTTGCTTCCTAATCAGGCATTGCGTTTTGCTCGCAAAGAGTTAGTATTTAATAAAATAACCAATATTACTGAAGATCCTATTTTAGTTAATAGTGTTAGAAATATCGAACAATTAAGTTTTGAATTTACCGATATTCCTGTAGCGCAAATTCTTGAAACTATTGAACAGGCTTATTTGGTAGATATTGATTTTCCTCATGACAAATTGAAAGATTGCCGATTAACTACTTCTCTAAGTGATCAACCATTGGCCGAAAAGCTGAAAATAATTTGTAAAAGCATAGGCAATGATACCAATTATGAAATGAATGGAAATCAGATTGTAATTACGACTTCTGGCTGTAACTAGAACTCGTAATTCAATTAAAATAAAAAGAAAAACATCCAAAATTTTAACTAATTCAAAAACTAAAAAATAATTTGTAACTGCCTATGTAAAAAATAAATACATAAAAAAAGTGCCGAGAATGCTGTAACATTATCGACACTTAAATCTGAATAAATCACTCTCTGTAAAGGGTAATTTATGATGTTTCTTAAAATACACTCGAATAGTATTAATCAAAACAAACCAAAATTATGAAAAAACCTGTTGTCAAGCAACGATTACTTCACCAAATCATGAAAATAACGCTGTTTCAGTTTGTGTTAGCACTTGTCTTTTCAAGTGTTACTCTTGCAAATAATGTAAATGGGCAGAAAAAATTAGATACTAAAGTCACTATTACAGTTGATAACCTAACTTTAGACAATGCTTTATCGAAAATCGAAAAGTCTGCTCATGTAAAATTTTCCTATAACTCAAGACTTCCTCAATTAGGAGAGAAAGTAAGTATTGAAGCAAATCAAGAAACTCTGGCTAGCATTTTGAGCAGAGTACTGGTTCCTTTTAATATTACTTTTTCTGAGGTAAGCAATCAGATTGTACTTCAAAAGAGTACCGCTTCTTTTTCGAATGTGAATAATCATGATTCTTTGTTCGAAATTTTGACTTTCGGGCCAATTATCAAAGGAAAAGTTACAGATCAAAGCGGATCACCTCTTCCTGGGGCTACTGTAATGGCAAAAGGAACAAAAACTGCTGTATTAACAGATTTTGATGGAAATTTCTCTATTGAAATGCCTGCAAACGTAGATCGTTTGGTTATTTCTTATGTAGGTATGGAGACAAAAGAAATCGGAATTAATAATCCTACACCAACTGTAGTTTTAACCGAAGCAGGACAGAATCTTAAAGAAGTGGTAGTTACAACAGGTTACGAGAAAACTTCTAAAAGAACATTTACAGGAGCAATCAGTAAAATTTCTGGTGCTGAGTTAAAAGTGGATGGTGTTGTTGATGTTAGTAGAATGATTGAAGGTAAAGCTGCGGGGGTAACAGTGCAAAACGTTACAGGTACATTTGGTACAGCTCCTAAAATTACAGTGCGTGGATCTTCTTCAATTTTTGGAGACACTAAGCCTTTATGGGTAATTGATGGAGTGGTTCAAGAAGATATTATTAATATCACATTTGCAGATTTAGCTTCTGGAAACTCAGAGACTTTATTAAGTTCATCTGTTGCAGGATTAAACGCAAACGATATTCAAAACATTGAAATTCTTAAAGATGCATCTGCAACTTCTATCTATGGTTCAAGATCTTTAAATGGTGTTGTAGTTGTAACAACAAAGCAGGGAAGAAGAGATTCTCCTTTAAAAGTAAGTTATAGTTTGGAGCAGACAGTAAGAAGTGTGCCAAATTATTCGCAATATGATATCTTGAATTCTCAAGAATCTATGAGTATTTTTAAAGAAATGGAGTCTAAAGGATTTTTGGATTTGCCATCTACTGTTCAGGGTAGATATGGGGGAGTTTATAATATTTTAGGTAGAGCTATCAATACTTATGTGCCAGAAACAGGAGGTTATTTGGTTAATAATGATCCAGTGAGCCGCAATAATTTCTTAAGAAAGTATGAATTAGCAAATACTGATTGGTTTAGTGTTTTGTTTAGACCGGCTATCACACAAAATCACTCTTTAAGCTTTTCTGGCGGTGGAAAAAACAATACATTTTATGCTTCTTTAGGATATTATACAGATCCAGGATGGACTATTGCTGATAATGTAAAACAATTATCTTCTAATATTAAAGGGACTTTTTATATCAATGACAGATTGAATCTTACTTTATCTACTTTGGCATCTATCAGACAGCAAGGAGCTCCTGGTACTTATGAAAGCCAGAAAGATCAGGTGTTTGGAAAAGTAACTAGAGATTTTGACATTAACCCTTTTAGTTATGTTTTAAATACCAGTAGAACTTTAAGACCATACGACGAAAATGGTAATCTAGAGTATTATAGAAATAACTGGGCACCAATGAATATTATCAACGAGTTGAAAACAAACTTTTTGGATATTGATGTAAAAGATATTCGTTTTCAATTGGATTTAGATTACAAAATCACGCCACATCTTACTTATAATCTAACAGGTTCTGCACGTTATGCAAATACAAGCAGAGAGCATAAAATTTTAGAAGGATCAAACGTTGTGGGAGCTTACAACGCAATGGAAACAACGATTGTTCGTGATGAAAACATCTTTTTGTACCAAGATCCAAACGATTTATCTGCACCTCCAGTTTCTGTTTTGCCAAACGGTGGTTTCTTAAGAAAATTTACAAACGATATGACTTCTTATAATTTAAGAAATAGTGTAAGTTATAGAAATGTATTAAATGAAAAACATGAGTTAGAAGGTTTATTTGGAACAGAATTAAGATCTGTAGACAGAACTAGTGACAACTTTACTGCGGCAGGACTTCAATATGATAGAGGTTTAACGGCGTTTACAGATCCTAGACTTATTGAAAAAATAGTTAACGAAGGAAATTCATATTATGGTTTTAACGAAGAGAGAGAGCGTACAGTAGGTTTTTTTGGAAAAGTAGGTTATACTTATGACCGTCGTTATACAGGATCTATTACAGGTCGTTATGATGGATCTAATAGACAAGGAGACAGTAATTCTTCTCGTTGGTTGCCAACGTATACATTTAGCGGTAAATGGAATGTTGCTGAAGAAAGTTTCATGAAAAGCGTAAAACCAATCAATAATTTAGCATTAAGAGCTTCTTACGGTTTAACTGCAACTGCTGGTCCAGCAACAAACTCTTTGGCTATTTATAAAAGTTTTATTGCTAATCGTTTAAATCTTGATGATAGAGAAACGGGGATTGAAATTGACCAATTGCAAAACGGTGATTTAACTTGGGAGAAACAGTTTGAAACTAACATTGGAGTTGATTTAGGAATGTTTAATAATAGAGTGCAACTTGTTACTGATGTATATAGCCGTAAAGCATTTGACTTGGTTGATTATGTTATTACTTCAGGAATTGGAGGACAGAAAATTAAACAAGGGAACAATGCAAACATGGAGACAAAAGGTCTTGAAGTTGGTATAACAACTCAAAATATTGCAGGACGTGATTTTAAATGGTCAACAACACTTAATTTCTCAGTTTTCAATCAGGAAATTACAAAATTAGAAAACAAGCCAACCGCTTTTGATTTAATTGACGGCAATGGCGGAAATGCAATTGGACACCCAAGAAACTCAATTTATTCTTATCAGTTTACAGGGTTAAACCACGAAGGTCTTCCAACATTTGTTATGGCGCCAGGAGAGGATGATAACATTACGGGAGCAAATTTTCAGGATAATGATAATGTTACAGATTATTTGAAATATGAAGGGTCTATTGAGCCAAATAAATCAATTGGTTTGGCAAATACCTTTACTTATAAAAATTGGTCGTTGTATGTATTTATTGTTGGATCAGGAGGAAACAAAGTTCGTTTAAACCCAGTTTACGACAGCCGATATGACGATTTAACTGTGTTTACAAAAGAATTTACAAATCGTTGGATTAACCCAGGAGACGAAAATTATACAAATGTTCCGGTTATTGCAGACAAACGATTAATTACAAATTATGGTGGAGATGATTTCTTGCAAAGAGCTTATAATACTTATAACTATTCTGACGTGAGAATTGCGGATGGCGATTTTGTGAGATTGAAAAATATTTCATTAAGCTGGGAGTTTCCTAAAGATTTTAAGAGAAAAATAGGAGTAAGCACATTTACATTAAAAGGATCGGCAGTTAACCCGTGGTTGATTTATTCTGATAAAAAATTAAACGGTCAAGATCCTGAATTTCGTAATACAGGAGGAGTTGCATTTCCAATCACTTCTCAGTATACATTCACTTTAAATGTTTCATTATAATTAAGTTAATTATGAAAAATATAAAAATAGCACTTTCATTATTATTAGTGATTACTCTTACTGGTTGCGATGATTTTCTTTCTGAAACGCCAGATAATAGAACGCAAATAGATACTCCAGATAAAATATCAGAATTATTGGTTAATGCTTATCCGACAGGAGCAACTTATATGGACTTTGCCGAAACTATGTCAGATAACGTTTCAGATGGGCAATTGCCGGAAACCTTGAAAAAAAATGAGCAGAATTACAATTGGGAAATGCAAGATGAAACAAATGTAGACACGCAAGCCAGCTATTGGGAAGCATGTTACAGGGCAATCGCACATGCAAATAAGGCTTTACAAGCTATTGATCAATTAGGAAACACTCCAAATTTGAACCCACAAAAAGGAGAAGCTTTGCTAGCGAGAGCTTATTCGCACTTTATGCTTGTTTCTTTCTGGTCGCAAAGATACAATCCAGCTACTGCCGATAAGGATTTAGGAATTCCGTATGTGACTGAACCAGAAGAAGTATTAATTAAAAAATATACTAGAAATACAGTTAAAGAAGTTTTTGATTTTATTCAAAAAGATCTTGAAGAAGGATTAAAATTGGTTAGCAATAACTACTCTGAACCTAAATTTCACTTTACTAAAGAAGCAGCAAATGCATTTGCAAGCCGTTTTTATTTAGTAAAAGGAGACTGGGATAGAGTTCTAGAAGTTACAGCAGGGATAGGTTCAAAGCCAGTAGGAAAATTGAGAAATTATTTAACATTTACTGCATTAGATCCTAATGTACAGTTTATTGAATATGCAAAAGCAGCAGAACCAGCAAACTTACTAATCGTTTCTTCTTATTCAATTTATGCAAGAGCAAGCAGTCGTAACAGATTTCACCTTGCGGGCGATAGAAGCCAAGGAATATTGGGAACAGGGACAAATATATTTGGAAAAGCATGGCTTTATAAAACCTATTCTTACAATAGCAGTTTGACAGTGTTTTCTCCAAAATTCAAAGAATATTTTAAATACACCAATTTAACAGCAAATATTGGAGAACCATACTTGGGGACAGTACTTTTATCTTATGATGAATTTTATCTAAATAGAATTGAAGCTCTAGTTATGAAGAACCGTATTGCAGAAGCTAATACCGAATTAGAATACTTTTTCGGAACAAGAACTACAGGTTATAATCCTGCAACAGATAAGTTGACAGAAGCAAAAATTGTAGATAAATATCCAGTTGTTGCCGATGAATATACACCTTTTTACGCAATGACACCAGTTCAGACATCTTATGTCAAAGCAATTGCAGAAACTAGAAGAAGAGATTTTATTCACGAGGGAATTAGATGGTTTGATGTAAAACGTTTTAATATTGAAGTAGTACATGAAACGTTTAACAAGCCAACAAATATTTTAACAAAAGATGATAACCGCAGAGCATTGCAAATTCCGCTAAGCGCATCAAGTAATGGAATCGAAAAAAATCCTAGATAAATTTAATTTAAGATATTATGAAAATAGTAAATAAATATAAAAAAATAGCAGTATTTGTTGGGGTTTTAACTTTAGCTTCTTGTGCACATGAAGATCAGCCAACAGATAGCCAATTAGATTATAATCAGCCAATAAAAACAGATTTAGATAATTGGATCGATTCTAATTATCTAGTTCCTTATAATATTAATGCGCAATACAAATGGAATCAGAATACGGTAGACAATACAAGATATTTGTTTCCTCCAACAATTACCAAAGTGCAACCAGCATTAGAAGTAGTGAAGCAAATTTGGCTAAATAGTTATGCAGTAATCGGAGGGGCAGATTTTGTAAAAAAAATAGCTCCGAGAGAAATTGTTTTGGTTGGTGGAGTAAACTCGAACTCTAATGGTACGAGAACTTTAGGTATTGCTGAAGGTGGTCAAAGAATTACACTTTTCGAAGTTGATAACCTAAATGTAAAAAACCGTGCAATTGTTGCAGAATTCATCCACACCATTCAGCACGAGTATATTCATATTTTAAACCAAACTAAACCTTTTGATGAACAAGCTTGGGGTAAAATAACACCTTCAGGATACACCGCAACTTGGCACTTAGAAACAACGGCTGCATCTAGAGAATTAGGTTTCATAACAAATTATGCGCGTTCAAATGTCGTCGAAGATTTTGCAGAAACAGCTTCTGTAATTCTTATCAGTACAAAAGCAGAGTATGCATCTATTTTGGCGGGTATAACAAGTGCGAAAGCTAGAGAGGATATCAAGAGAAAAGAAGCAATTGTGGTTCAGTATTTCAAAGATACCTTCAATATGGACTTTTATGCCTTGAGAGATGAAGCTGAGAAAAACACTACAGCTGTTATTGGTAACTAATATTCAACAATTGTAAAACTTTAAACGAAGTATAATGAAAATAAAAAATATATTTAAGTATGCAGCAGCTGTGTCATTTGCAGTTTTGCTGTCAGCTTGTACAGATACAGAAGTTGAACAAAAATTTGACAAAACTCCAACAGAACGATTAAATGCTCAAAAAGAAGAATTGCAAAAAGCATTGCTTTCTTCTGAAAATGGTTGGAAAGCTGTTTATTTTACAGACAATAAGCAATTAGGAGGTTTTACGCATCTATTTAAATTCTTGCCAGACAATCAAGTAGAAATGGCATCAGATTTTAATACAGATACGAAAATTTACAAAAGTAATTATGATATTCAATTAGGTAGTACTGTGAGCGTTGTTTTTACAACCAAAAATAGAATTCATTTATTGTCAGATTCAGGCGTGGCGCCAACTGCAGCATTGCGTGGTAAAGGATATTTGGGTGATTTCCAATTTTTATACTATGGACAAGAAAATGGTGATATTGTTTTTAGAACAAATAGAACCTCTACAGAATTGCGTTTTGTTAAAGCAACCGCAGAAGATTGGACAGATTTATCTAAAAACTTTTTGATGGTTCCAAACATTATCGGTAGAAATACCACTGCTTTGTATAGAGGTTTGGAGGTAAATGATGGAACAAATAAGAAAACATACGATTTTAATGCCTTTTCAACGGTAACACGTTATACAACAGCTACAAATGCTACAGAGGTTTTAAGCATGGGAATTGGTTATACTCCAACCGGAATGATTGTAAGTCCGCCAATTGTTGTTGGAGAGCAAAAACTAAGTAATTTCATTTTTAATAGTGCAGATGGCAGTTTTACAGCAAGGGGAACAAATGGGGTAAGTGCTTCGTTGAAATACTCAGATAATATTCCGTTTTTTATTACAACTGATTACAGGCCTATGCTAAAAAGCCCTTCTACAGCATACGGATACATTGCAGCAAACTTGTCGACAGCACCTTCTAATTCAGTTCGATGCAATGCCTTACTAGCGGCTATAAATAGCAGTTTACCATCTACACAAAAAGTAAATAGAGTTCAATTTACTTTTAACGATGCAAACGGAGATAGTTATATCGCTTATACATTTACTGGTGGTAAAACAACAATTTTTCACAACATAACAGTAAAAGAAGATCCAACAAACAAAACTTTGGTTTTAACTTCTGGAAGTTGGGAGAACAATCTGGGAGCTGTAATTCCAACGCCAGATTTGTTAAAAGATATAGATGCAGAGCTTACAAATTCTAAAGGGTTGTATGTAAAGAAAGAAGCTTTTACATATAATGCATCAAACAAAATTTACACATTTGCTAATGCTAATAATAATGGTTTTAGATTAACCACTTATGCATTCCAGTAGTATTTATTATGATTAAAAAATATCTGACTCCAGCAACAATTGCAATTTTCTTGTGGGGAATAGGGCTTTGGCTTATAAATGAATATTGCCATGAATACATTAGAAATTATTTGTATATGTATTTATTAGCATTTTTCCCTATCATGATTTGGAATCTTATCAAACAATGGAAAAAGGATAAAGTAGAAGGAACAAAAGAATTTAATTCTTCGATTTATAGAATGTTACTTATGGCAGTAGTCATGATTGTTATATTTTTTATAACGAAACAAAATCACATTTAAACTTTTTTAGTTTTGTTTTTTTATTTTGGGGGGAACAGCTCATTTTTATGAGCTGTTTTTTTGTTTTAGCAATATCTAAAATTCTTAAGCCAATTTTTGGATTACAAATTTTATTAAATGCTCAAATAATCTATATTTGTAATTCAAAAAATAAAACGAATACCTTAATATGAAATTACTAGAAGGAAAAGTTGCAATTATTACTGGTGCAAGCCGTGGAATTGGAAAAGGAATTGCTGAAGTTTTTGCTAAACATGGAGCAAACGTTGCTTTTACATACAGCTCATCTGCTGCATCTGCAGAAGCTTTAGAAGCAGAATTAAATAGTTTAGGAGTAAAAGCAAAAGGATACCAATCTAACGCAGCAGATTTTAACGAAGCTCAAACCTTTGTTGATGCTGTTTTAGCAGATTTTGGAACTGTAGATATCTTAATCAACAATGCTGGAATTACAAAAGACAACCTGTTAATGCGTATGTCTGAGGCAGATTTTGACCAAGTAATTGATGTGAACTTGAAATCGGTTTTCAATATGACAAAAGCGATTCAGAAAACTTTCTTGAAACAAAGAGCAGGATCTATCATCAATATTAGTTCTGTTGTTGGAGTTTCTGGAAACGCAGGTCAAACAAACTACGCAGCTTCTAAAGCTGGTGCAATCGGATTTACTAAATCTGTAGCTCTTGAATTAGGTTCTCGTAACATTCGTTGCAACGCAATCGCACCAGGTTTTATCGAAACTGAAATGACTGCAAAATTAAGCGAAGATGTAGTAAAAGGATGGAGAGAAGGTATTCCGTTGAAACGTGGAGGAACTACAGAAGATGTAGCAAATGCTTGTCTTTTCTTAGCTTCAGATATGAGCGCTTACATTACAGGACAAGTTCTTAATGTTTGCGGAGGAATGCTTACCTAAGATTCTAAGTTGCTAAGGTTCTGAGATGCTAAGTTTTTTTAAGCTGACTCAGAAACAAAACACAATTTTTTATCTGCTTACTGCAAAATGATACTGAATACTAAATAAATATGACGACAAACACGATTCTTTTATTATTGCTTTCTTTAGTAATTGCTGGTGGTTTATCGTATTTTCAATATTTTTTAAAAGCCAAAAGTAAATCCAACGTGATTATACTTTTGGCTTTTTTACGTTTTTTAGCCATTTTCGGATTGTTGGTTTTATTGATAAATCCGATAATTTCTAAAAATTCTTTAGAGATTACCAAAACGCCTTTGGCTATTGTAGTTGATAATTCTAGTTCTATCGCAGCTTTAAAATCTGATAAAAAAACGATTGAATTATACCAAAAATTGGTTTCGAATGCAGCTTTAAAAGAAAAATTCGAAATTCAGTCTTATCAATTTGATAGCGATTTTAAAACTTCAGATAAATTTGATTTTAAGGGAAATCAAACCAATTTAGACGAAGCGGCGAAGAATCTAAAAAGCATCAACAAAAATCTGATTTTCCCAACCGTAATTATTACCGACGGAAATCAAACTACAGGAAACGATTACGTTTATAGATTCGATCCTGTCAATAAAGTTTATCCTTTGGTTGTGGGAGATACAACCACTTTTTTCGATTTAAAAATCAATCAGCTTAACGTAAACAAATACGCTTTTCATAAAAATAAATTTCCTGTCGAAGTTTTTCTGCAATATGCCGGAGACAAAACCGCGAATGCAGAATTTACCATTTCGCAAGGAAATACTGTTGTAGCAAAAGAAAAACTTTCGTTTTCACCTTCAAAAAAAGTAGCTTCTTTAAACTTACTGTTGCCAGCAGATAAAGTGGGATTGCAGATTTATAAAGCTAGCATTCAATCTTCGGCTAAAGAAAAAAACAGCTATAACAATATCAAAAATTTTGCAGTTGAAATTATTGACCAAAAGTCGACAATCGCCATTGTTTCGGCAATAAATCATCCAGATATTGCAGCTTTAAAGCGTTCGATTGAAGTTAATGCACAGCGTAAAGTGATATTGGTTAAACCAAATCAGATTAATGACTTAGAAGATGTTTCGGTTTTAGTTTTATATCAGCCAACAACAGCTTTCAAACCGATATTTGACAACAATAAATTAAAAGGAACAAATACCTTTATTATAACAGGAAACAATACCGATTTCAATTTTTTAAATCAGCAGCAAAATAATTTGATTTTTAAAATGAGCAATCAGCGAGAAGATTTCCTTAGCGAATTCCATTCAGATTTTAATCTTTTTGCAATCGACGATATCGGTTTTGAAAATTTCCCGCCTTTACAAAATCCGTTCGGAAATATAAGTACAAACGGAAATGTCTCTGTTTTGCTTTCATCAAAAATTAGAAACGTTTCTACAAATGCGCCATTATTGGCTTTCAGCGAAAATCAAGGAAAAAGAACAGCTTTTCTTTTAGGAGAAAATAGCTGGAAATGGCGTTTGCAAAGTCACGTTGATAATCAGTCATTTGAAAAGTATGATGTTTTTATTGATAAAATCGTTCAGTATTTGGCATCATCGACTTCAAAAAAATCTTTGGTAGTAGCACACGAAAGCTTTTATAATTCTGGAGAAGAAATTATTATTAATGCGCAGTATTTCAACAAGAATTATGAGTTTGACGAAAAAGCCAGACTTACAATTAGTGTTGTAAATGCAGCCACAAAACAGACAAAGAATTACGATTTACTAAAAGGAAGCAATTCTTTTTCAGCTAATCTGGAAGGACTTCCTGCTGGAAAATATAACTTTACCGTAAAAGAATTAAATTCGAATACTTCATACGCAAGTCATTTTGAAATCTTAGATTTTGATATCGAAAAGCAATTCGTAAATCCAGATGTTCAAAAATTACAGCAATTAGCACAGCAAACTGGCGGAAAAGCTTTTTTCGAAGATCAAGCCGATCAATTGATTAATACTCTTTTAGAGAATAAGGAATACAAATCAATTGAAAAGAATATTTCTAGCAAAACTCCAATTATTGACTGGGTTTGGTTATTGGTTTTGATTGCTACTTTACTAACAATTGAATGGTTTGTTAGAAAATATAATGGGCTTTTGTGATTTAGTTGTTTATTTAACTGCCTCATTTAATTAAGATAAGTAAAAAAACATTTTATAGAGATGAAATCGAATTTTTTAAAATTTACAATGCTTGGACTATTTTTATTTCTAATTTCTTGTGGCACCTTACCATCAGAATCTGTAAAGACTTCTATGGATATATCCAAAAAGGAAGGAATGTTAGTGGGTACGATATCGTTAGAAAATAGAAAGACAATTTCTCCAGATTATGTTTTTAGAGTTAAGAAAAAGGATTTACCTGAACTCTTAACTGTTAAAGTATATGATTCTCTAAAAGCGCTTGGAAATTATGAGTACAATTATGGAGGAATTGTAATTGATAAGCCGAAAGGTGATTTTGTTGAAGGAGATAAATGGGTTTACTTATTTAATATTGTAAGGCCAGCTGGGAAATATGACTTTTATCAAATAAGCTTACTTTTAAATACGGGGTATATGAAGTCAACTCATGATATTCCAATTTCGAAAATTCCTTTTGAAATTGAAGAAGGTAAAGTTAAATATATTGGCGAAATAAAATTGGATACTAAGAATTTTGTTATTGAAGTTTTAGATAAATATGAAAGAGATAGAGATAAATTTAAAGAGAAGTTTCCGAGTATAGTATTTTAATTAAAGGCATCAATTTTAAAAAAAAATGGACTTTAGGCTAAAAGTTTTCTACACCGTTGCGCTCCGCCTTAATTTTACTAAAGCGGCAACAGAATTGTATATTA
>RCUK01001187.1_pt1 | contig 17533 bp, 18 predicted proteins | sample 2166381 | NCBI WGS metagenome assembly RCUK01 (sample SAMN09932809, study PRJNA488358) | compost metagenome | isolation source: compost soil in an enriched community | place: Germany: Experimental Botanical Garden | reverse complement strand
CGCTCACGCTCCGGCTCGCCCAGCACGACGACTTCGCGAACACGCTGGCGCGGCGCATGCGCGTATGCGTCGAGCACCGCCGCATAGTGTTCCGCAAACCGCGCCATGGCCTGTGGCGCGAAAAGCTGCTCCGCGTAGATCAGGCGCACCGTCACCTCACCGTCGGGCCGCTCGCGGGTTTCGACGGTGAGCTCGAACTGAGCCGTCGCCGCGGCAACGTGGAACGGAGTCGCGCGCACGCCGGTCAACTTTTCGAATTCGCGCAGATCTTCCTGCAAATGGTTGAACAGCACCTGGAACAAGGGAGCGTGCATCAGGCTGCGCGGCGGATTCAGGTGTTGGACCAGTTCGTCGAAGGGCAGGTCCTGGTTTTCATGCGCCCCGATCGCTGCGGCGCGCACGGCCTCCAACACGCCATCCAGCCCGATCTGACCGCCGATGCTGCCGTCGATGACCAGCGTGTTCACAAACAAGCCCGGCAGCAGCGCGGCGCCCGCCACGTGACGGCCCGCGACCGGCATGCCGACTCGGATATCGTGCAAGCCCGTATGCCGGTACAGCAGGACCTGCAGCGCCGCCAGCAACACCATGGGCAAGGTCGTGTCGTACTTTGCCGCGTGCGCACGCAACGCCGCGACCTGGGCTGCCGGCAATATGCGCACACACTCGGCGGGCCGGTAGTCGGCCGTCGGCAGGCGCGGCCGATCGGTACTCAGCGCCAGCGTCGGATGCGCGTCGCCCAGCCTCCTGGTCCAGTAGTCCCGCTGCGCGGTCCGCGCCGAATCGTCCAGCCACCGGCGCTGCCACGCCACATAGTGGCGGTACTGCAGTTGTCCAGGCGCCGGCGCCTCTGGCGCGCCGGCATAGAGCCGGGCCATTTCGCCGAGCAGCACGTTGATGGTGTGGCCGTCGGCAATCAGGTGGTGCAAGACCAGCACCAGCCTGTGCCGGGCCGGCTCCAGCCGCAACAGCGCCATCCGCAGCAACGGCGCAAGCGCCAGGTCGAATGGCCGCAGGTTGAGCTGCCCGGCTTGCTGGATCGCTTGCATGCGCTCGGCATCGCCGGCGTCCGCCACATCCCGCAGCAGCACATCGCGCGGCCTGGCCTCGGCGAATGCCAACACCTCGGCGCGTGGCGTCCCATCGGCGTCTCCGACGAACGCGGTGCGCAGGATTTCGTGGCGCGCCACCAGCGCGTCAAGCGCCGCTCGCAGGGCGCCCATATCCAGCTCGCCTTCGATATCCAGCCCCAGTGCAACGTGGTTTGCGGTGCTGTGCGGCTGCAATACCTGCATGAACCACAGGCGTTCCTGGGCCGCCGACAACGCGTTCCGGGCCTGGGCCGGGGCGTCTGCGTCACTCGCGCTCAAAGCCGGCCTGCGCGGCGAACGCGGCGCATCCAGCAGTGCCTGCACCCGCGCGGCGCAATCCACCAGGCGGGGCGATTCGAACAACGTCGCGAGCGGAAACGCCAGATCCCAGTGTGCCTCGATCAGCGCGGCGGCGCGCACTGCCGCCAACGAATTCCCGCCCGCCACGAAGAAGTGCATATCGCGCCTTGGCGGGCGATTCGCCGGCCAGTCCAGCGCCTCCGCCCACAGACCTGCCAGCGCCTCTTCCACGGCGCCCTGCGGCGCGACCGCGTCCGCTTGCGGCTCTCCGCCGAAACGGAACTCGCCGTTCTCGAAAACCGCGTAGGCATCCAGACTGCCCGCCAGCCACCCCTGGCGGCATGCCTGCCGCTGCAGCTTGCCGCTGGAAGTCTTGGGCATGGCCCCAGGATTGAGGAGGACCACCACGGACGGCGGCGCGGCGATCACGCCGCTCGCCGCCTCGGCCATCGCGCGCACGAGCCTGTCAGCGGTCCAGTCCTTGCGCATTCCCCTGGAAATCTCGGCGGCCAGGCCTACCCCCTCGCCGGCGGGCCCCTCCACCGCAAACGCGGCCACGCGACCCTTGCGCACCGCGGGCACGCCGAGTTCCACCGCCTGCTCGATGTCCTGCGGGTAGAGGTTGTGACCGCGAAGGATGATCAGGTCCTTGATGCGCCCGGTCACATAGAGCTCGCCCTCGTCCTGGAACCCCAGGTCGCCCGTGCGCAGCCAACGGCGTCCCTCATGCAGGACGAAGGCGTCGCGAGTCGCCTCGGCATTGTTCCAGTACCCCTGCGCGACGCTTGGGCCCGTCAGCCAGATTTCGCCCACCTGCCCGGCCTCCCGGAGGGCGCCGCCGTCCGGATCCGCAATGCGTATTTCGTGCCCTTCCGGGGCCTGGCCGCAGGCAACCAGGCTGCGGCCCCGAACGTCGTGTCGCGCGCGGCCCCGTTCCAGCGACGCCGTCTCATAACCGCGGGCCAGCATGCCCGCGCCGCGATGGCCACCGGTCGCCATCAGCGTCGCCTCCGCAAGCCCAAAGCAGGCATAGATGGCGCCGGCATCGAACCCCGCAACGGAGAATTTCTGGCTGAACGCCGCCATCGTGTCGCTACGGACCGGCTCCGCGCCGGTATAGGCCACTCGCCACGACGACAGGTCCAGATTCGCGAGCTGGCTGTCCTTTGCGCGCTCCAGGCAGAGCCGGTAGGCAAAGTCCGGGCCTCCGCTGATCGTGGCGCGATGGCGCGAGATCAGCTCCAGCCAGCGGCTGGGCCTTTCAAGAAAGTAGCGCGGCGAGGTCAGCACCAGGCCGATGCCCCGATAGAGCGGTTGCAGCAGGCCGCCGATCAGGCCCATGTCGTGATACAGCGGCGACCAGCAAACGAACTTGTCCTGCGGCCCGATGGACATCCGCTCCTGGATGGCGCGCTCATTGGCCATCAGGTTGCCGTGCGACACCATCACGCCCTTGGGCGCCGAGGTCGAACCGGAGGTGTACTGCAGGAATGCGATATCGCCCTCGGCGGGCACGTGACGGCGCCACTCCCCCGACAGGCGCGCGTCGACGGCATCGGCCTCGATGAGGAGCGCCGTGCCGAACACCCCGCTGTCACGTACCCCCGCCGCGACGGCGCGCATGCAGACCACGATGCGCGCGCCGGCGTCGGCCGCGATGCCGGCCAGGCGCGCCAGATGCTGCGGACGCGTCGACTCGGGCGGAAAGGCCGGCACCGCCACCACCCCCGCATGAAAGCACGCCAGCATGGCGACGGCGTAGTGATCGTCGTTCTCCAGCATGATCAGCGCGCGATCGCCCGGATCGGCCTCCTGCTGCAGCCGCGCGGCCATGGCCCGCACCCGTTCGGCGAACTGCCCGTATGTGTGCCGGGTCTCGCGGGAACGGTCCTCGGGGTCCCCCGCCACGACCAGCCAAACCTCGTCGGCGCGATCGCGCTCGAGGGTTTCAAGGTGTTCAACGAAGTTCGCCGCAGCAGCCTGGGCTGGCCGCGGCATGATCGTCATGCCAGCCATCGTCTTCCCCTTTGGGATGTGGATCAGAAACCGCCGAGATTGCCGTGCGGTTCGGCCATGGCCACGACGACCTTGCGCGGCCCCTTGAAGGGATTCCTGGCATGCGCGATCAACATGTTGTCGAGCATCATGACGTCGCCGTCTTGCCATGCGAACGACACGGTCTCCGCCTCCAGCGCCGCGCGCACCTCATCGAAAACCGCATCGCTGATCGTGCTGCCGTCCGCATGGAACGTATTGCGCGGCACGTTCTCGATGCCATAGAGTTCTTCCAGCACCTCGCGCTCCTCGGGCGAACGCGCCGAGATATGGAACAGGTGCGCCTGGTTGAACCAGACGGTTTCCTTTGTCACCGGGTGGGTCTCGACCGCCTGGCAGAGTTGCCGGGTGCGCAGTCCATCGTTCTCTTTCCATTCCCAGGCAATGCCCGTACGGGTGCAAAACGCCTCCACCGCGGCGCGGTCTTCGGTGTTGAAAACCTTCTGCCAGGGCACATCCATTTCGCCGAAGTTGCGCACATAGAGAATGCCCGGGCGAAAGCGCTCAATGATGGAAGGCGGTATGCGCCGATACACCGCGCGGCTATCCGCGATCGGCGTTTCACCGCCCTCCTGGGACGCCGTCACGCAATGGAACCAGATCTTCATGGGCCATTCGCGCGTATAGGCCTGCTCATTGTGCAAGGGGATGTGCTGGTGCGCCGGATACTCGGTGGACGTGTAGATGCCCGCGCCACCCGAGGACTCCACCGCGCTGCGCGGCGTCGAGGCGAATTCGTACTTGAGCAAGGGGTGGCCGAACGCCGCCGCAAACTGCTGGAACGCGCCGACATCGGGAACCGAGAAGTCACGCAGCAGCACGCCACCCACGCCGAACAGCGCGTCGTCAATGGCCCCGCGCAGGTTGGCGGCGGCTTCGCGCACATCCTGCCCGGCCCGCGAGGGCGTGATCAACACCGGCAATTCCGAGCCCTCGGGCGCGTGGCGCTCGAAACGGGTCAATGTTTCGTTCATATCTCGTCCTCGCTGTGCCAGGCCAGCGCGGCCGCATAGCCGGGCGGCGCATCGATAGCCATCACCTTGAAACCGGCCCACGCCGGGCGGGTGCTGCGCACCCGCAAGCCGCCGTCGGAATCCGGATGAATACTTACCGTCCTCAAATGCACGGAGACCCCGACGCCGATCGCCTTCAGCACGGCCTCCTTTTCGACCCAGCGGGCGTACATCGCCGCTTCGAGGTCTCGCGTCCGGACCAGTTCCTCTTGCTCCGCCTCGGTCAGCGCCAGCGGCATCATGGCCACCGCATCCAGGCCCGGCATGCAGGCCTCGATATCAACACCGACGTGCGATATGCGCCGCGCATCCGCCAGCGCCACCAGGGCTCGGCTACCGGCGTGCGCCACGTTGAAACGCGGCGCCGCGGGCCTGGCGACTTCAGGCTTGCCATGCAGCCCCGCCACGATCGGCACTTCCGCCGGCCGGCAGGACATCTGCTGCGCCAACAGCCTGCGCAGTCCGGCGCGCGTCTGCACATATCGCCGCCGGTCCGCGGCGCGTTGATATTGCCGCGCACGCATGCGCTCTGCCTCGGCCAGGATGTCCCAGTCGGAGGCGGCGTCCGCATGCAGGTCCAGTGCCCAGGCGTGCACCGCCAGGCCGCGGGGCAGCGCCTCAGGCCGGGATGGGGCGGCCATGGCGACCCTCCGTCAACGACAGTTCCAGCCGCTGCCTTACCGCTGCCAGGACCTCGGCCTCCCGCTCACGAAAGTAGAAGTGCCCGCCTTCGAACCAATCCAGGGTGTACACATCGCCGGCTTCTTCTCGCCACGCCTGGATGCGTGCCTCGCCGATGTCGTCGTCGCGTCCGGCAAACACATGCAGAGGGACCGGCACGCCGGGACTCGGGGCGGGCGCGAAGCTTTCGCACAAGCGGTAGTCGGAGCCCAGCGCATCCAGCGTCAGCCGGATCAATTCGGGATCGTCGAACACGGCTTGCGGTGTCCCGCCCTGCCGGTGCAGGTCGGCGAGCAGCGCCCGGTCGTCGCCCTTGGCCGGATAGGCCTCGCCCCGGCGCCGCGATGGCGCGGGACTGGCCGAGGCCAGCATGGCCAAGGGGAGCGGCCCCCCGGTGGCGCGCTGATGGCGGGTCATGCCATACGCAAGCAAACCACCCAGGCTATGGCCAAACAGCGCATATCGCCCTTGCATCGCCGGTGCGTGCAGCGCGCACAGATGGGCCACCAGCGAGTCAAAGTCTTCCATGAAAGGTTCGGCCATGCGTAACCCACGGCCAGGCAGCTCCACGGGCTCCACCCTGATCCAGGCGGGAAACACGCGGCGCCAGCGCAGGTACATCGTCGCGCTCGCGCCGGCGCACGGCAGGCACAACAGAGTTACGGCCGGCGTCATCGCCTCGGCCTCAATCGGCAGTGGCTTCGGCGGGTGTTTGGTTGCCGCCGGCGGAGGCGGAGGGCAATCCCTCTTGCTGAGCCATCCAGTCCCGCAGCGACTTGGGACGCATGTCGGTCCAGGTGCGTTCGACAAAGGCAAGCACGGTCGGCTTGTCGCCCTTCACGCCATCGATAGCCCGCCAGCCGGCGGGTACCGCTTTCCAGTGTGGCCAGATGGAATACTGTTCTTCGTCATTGACCAGCACGATGAACGTCTCGTCTTCCCGATCAAAGCAGCTCGCGGACATAGGCAACCCCACGCATCGTTGAAAATCGGATGGAAACGGGTCATTCGCAGACGCGAACAACTTCCTTCCGTCTTACATGACGAAGAGGGTCGAGCTTTGTTTAGTGGGAATCGAAGGGCGCCGGGCGTCCCTGTTCGGGATCCGGGTCGGAAGCGTCGGGCGCGCCCGGAATGGGCACGTCGTTGACTGGCGGCACCAGCCCCGCCAACAACCAGAGCTTACAGGCCTTCTGGTAGGCCTTGCGATGCGCGGGATCCGCGGCCAACCAGCATGCCAATTCGTTCAGGGCTGCCTGTTCCGCGTCGCCCTGCAGCGGCTGCCGGCGGGCCCAGGACCAGGCGATATTCCAGACCAGGTCGGCCTGCTCCCCGGACTGTTTCATATCTTTCTGCATGACTGACCTTAGCGTACGACAGGGGCGCCCGAGCGAGCTACCTAACTGGTGTGACGGGAATATGTCGTTAAGTTATCTAACGCCGCTATCTTATAGCGTGAACGCGCCGTCCGGCCATTGCACTGGGTCAATCTTCGTCAAGAAAATGCCGGCAACTCTGGAGCGCCGCATCGGCATCCTTGATCATGAAGTTGACCATGGTCGCCGAGCAGCCAAGAATCCGTGCAACTTCGCGCTGCGTATGCCCGCTCAGCCGGGTGAGCTCAAAGGCCTGCCGGGTTCGCGGCGGCAGGGTATCCAGCACCCGGTCGATCTCCACCAGGGCATTGCGTGTGTCGAGCAGCCTGTCGACCGCGCCTTCAACGGGCCGCGCCACGCTGTCAAGGTCGTCGACAAAGGTACGGTATACGTTTTCGACGGCGTTATGGCGGTAGCTATCGAGCGCCAGGTTGCGCACCACCTGATAGCAATAGCTGAGTGGACGCTTGATCTCCCGGACATCGCCCGCATTCAGCACCTTGAGGTAGGCGTCCTGCACCACCTCCTCGGCATGATCCGCGTTCTGAACAATGTTTCTCGCCACGTGCTTCAGTTTCGAGCGATGGAGTGTAAAGACCTCCTCCAACTCGCCACGCAACGATTGACTCGGCATGAATACTCACTCCGGTTGATCAGAAGCAGATACTCCCCCGCAACGCGCTTCACACGCGAGGGGCAGCATTGGTCAGGTGGGATCGCGAGCGCCCAAACACGGCGCCCCGAAAATAACACTCGATCCGTCATCGCCATATTGCACTTCGCGCAGGGGCGGAAATTCGCCTTCTGGCGCCAACACGATAATGCGATCGATTCCTGTTATCTTAACAGGGATGGAACCACGGCGCCTATATCGAATCCAACGGTGAGTTCAGCGTGATCCGCGCGGGCGACATGAAGGCCGGCGGAGAGTCCATGCTCAAAGAAGGCTGACGCCCATCTACTCGGTGGTGTGCGACAGTTCGTGCACCAGGCCGGCCTCGAGTTGCCGTGCCACGCGCCCCAGGCCGCGGTTCAGGGGCCATACGATGTCGAGGTTGAGACCGCCTTCCACATCGACGGGCACGACACGCAGCCCATGACGACGCGCATATAGGCCGCTCATGCTATCGAGGATGGCCACGCCCAGGCCGCGTTCCGCAAAGGCACAGGCGGCCGAGTACTGATTCACCTCGATCACCGGCAGAAACGGCAAGCGCTCCTGCTCGAACTGCCGCGCCGTGAGCGCCCCCACCTGCAAGTGACGACTGAGCGAGATGTAGGGGATGTCCGCCAGGTCGGCCAACGCGAGACGGTGGCGACGCGCCAGCGCGTGGCCCGCCGGCATCACGGCCTGCAGGCTCAGCCGCGCCAGCGTGCGCTGGCCCACGTTCGGCAGCGCGGCCGAGCCGATCACGATGCCGATATCGATGCGCTGATCGGCCGCCAGTCCCGCCACGCCTAGCGTCATGTCCGTACGCACGCTGACGCGCACACCGGGCTCGCGGGCCTGCAACCAGGCCATCGCACCGGGCAGGATGCTCGCGCCCACGGCCGCCACCGCCCCCACGTCCAGCCGCGCATGCGCCCCGCCCCGCATGCTGGCCGCCACACGTTCGGCGTTGTCCATCGCCGCCAGCGCATGGACGATCTCCGGCAGCAGCATGCGAGCCTCGGCGGTAAGCGCCAGCCGGCGCTTCTCGCGGCTGAACAAGGCGAAGCCCAACTTGTCTTCCAGCGACTTCAGCATCGCGCTCGCCGCGGGCTGCGACATCCCGGTGGCCGCCGCCGCCAATGTCACGGATCCGGTGCGCCCCACGGCTTCAAACAGCGCCATCTCGCGTTTATTCATGCGAACCTCGCTATTCATACATATTCATATATGAAATGACTCAATATATATATTTGACCATATCAAGCCGCATGCCGGACACTGGTTCCACACCACAACAGTCGGCGCGGCGTCGATGCGGCGCACGGCAAAATCGCGAGGAGACACCGATGCACACGAAACCTGGCGTTCACCCACGCAGGCTGCTCGCCAGACTGCTCGCGCCGCTGCTCGGCAGCGCGTTGCTGGCTTCAGGGGCGCCCGCGCTGTCAGACACCACCTCGGCGGGTGGCACGATCCGGATCGTCGTCGGTGCCCCGCCGGGCGGTGCGCCCGACACCGTGGCTCGCATCGTGGCGCAGCACATGCAGGTGGGCGGGCGCGCCGTGATGGTCGAGAACAAGAACGGCGCCGCATCCATGATCGCGGCCGCGTATGTCGCACGCGCGCGGCCCGACGGCAACACCCTGCTGCTCGCCAGCCAGACGACGGTCGCGGTGGCGCCCACGCTGCAGAACGTGACGACGTTCGACCCCCTCAAGGACTTTACCGGCGTGGCCTTGGTGGGCAGCGCGCCGCAAGTGCTGCTGGCCGGGCCGAAGCTGCGCGCCAACTCCGTCCAGGAGCTCATCACGCAGGCCAAGGCCGCACCGGGCGAGATCGATTTCTGCTCGGGAGGCATCGGCACCTCGCCCTATATGGCGGCCGTGCTGTTCGCCCAGACGGCGGGCATCGAGCTGCACAGCATCCCGTTTGCCGGCGAACAGGCCTGCATCACAGAAATGCTGGCGGGCCGGTTGCCGTTCATGTTCGCCAACGCCTCGACGGCCCTGCCCTACATGAAGGACCAGCGCCTGCGCGCCCTGGCCGTGACGAGCAAAGCGCGCGTCAGCTTCGCGCCGCAGTTGCCGACCACGGCCGAAGCGGGCCTCAAGGACTACGAGGTCGCGACCTGGCTTGGCCTGCTTGCACCCGCCGCCACACCGCCCGACGTCGTCAACGCGCTGAACGCGGAAGTGCGTCGCGTGCTGCGCCTGCCGGATGTACGCGAGAAGCTGGAGGCGCAAGGGTACGCGCTGTCCGACGACACCCCGGCGGCCTTCACCCGCTACTACCTGGCCGATCGCGATAAATGGGTGCGGCTGATCCAGACCGCCGGCATCAAGCAGAACCCCTGAGCGCGGTCGCTTGCTCGTGCTTCCCAACCCTCATCCTCTTGAGCATCCCATGAGCCGTACGCAGCCCGCCTCTTCTTCCGACGATCCGCGCACCGTGCTGGGCATCCATCACAGCCCTGTCACCGACACGATTCCGCCAGGCGCCTGCGATTGTCACGTGCACATCTTCGGTCCGTTCGACCGCTATCCGCTTGCCGAAAACCGCGTGTTCATGCCGGGGCTCGCCTCCAGCGATGATCTGCTCGCGCTGCACGCGGCGCTGGGGGTTGACCGCGCAGTGGTCGTGCAGGCCAGCCCGCAAGGCACCGACAATCGTTGCATGACCGATGCCCTTGCCACCCTGAATGCGGCAGGCCATGCGTCGCGCGGCGTCGCGGTACTGGCGCCCGATATTTCGCGCGACGGCCTGCGTGCGCTGCATGCGGCGGGCGTGAGAGGCGCCCGCGTCAACCTGCAGTCGTTCGGCCAGCAGGATCCGGCCATCGCGCGCGATGCGCTGGCGCGCACCGCCGAGCAGGTGGCCGAGCTGGGTTGGCACGTGCAGATCTACACCACGCTGCCCGTCGTGACCGCCCTCGCGCCCGCGCTGCGCGACTGCCCCGTGCCCGTCGTGATTGATCATTTCGCACTGGCGAGCGCCGTGGCCGGCCCGGGCCAGCCCGGCTTCGATGCGCTACTGGAGATGGTGGCGACGGGCAATGTGTACGTGAAGCTCTCTGCGCCGTATCGCCTTACGGTCTGGCAGGACGGCCGTCCGCCCATCGAGGCGCGCGAGATCGCACGTGCCCTGATCGATACGCGGCTTGACCGCATGCTGTGGGGCACCGACTGGCCGCATTCGGGCGCCTGGCCCGGCGTGCCGCGCACGCGTGATCGCAGCGAACCGCTGCATCCCATCGACGATGGCGAACAACTCTCGGCCTTCTGCGCGTGGGTGAGCGAGGCGGAGAAGCAGGCGATCCTGGTCGATAACGCCGCGCGGCTTTACGACTTCTGAGGGTCGCCGCGATGCGCGCCTGGTTAGAATCCGAAGTCGACCAACAGTCCGCCGTGAGCACTTACTGCTGAGTAGATCTAGCCCGAAATGGGCGGCCCAAGTTTCATACGAAGGTTCGATTCCCTTCACCGGCCCCAATCCCTCTCTTATCACGCCACCTCCCACAACGCCGCTGTCAGACCCAGCAACAGCAGCATCGCCGACGCGATGAACCATCGCACGGTTTTCCGGTATTCATCCTCGGCGTCATCTTCCAAACGCAAGGCGCGGTAAAGAGCAATTATCTGCAGCAGGATGGCGAGCAACAAGAACACGCCCGGCAGCACGGACAGCACGCTCCAATCGCCCGGCGCGTCGAAGCCCCAGTAGCGCAGGAAACCCAGCGAAAAGCCCAGCAATACCGTGATGGCCGTAATCAATCCAGCCCGAAAGCCCTGAGGCAGATCGCGTGGCCTGTGGCTGCGGGTCCGTACCAAGTCTTCGTCTGGCGTTTCCGGTGTCATCATTGAGACATTCCGCACTGAGTACGCTACGGCCCACCCGCTACCGTGGGAGCGAAAACCGAACTCCTGCCGTCACTCGGGGCCAGGTTGAATTGATTATGGCTGATATCGCAGCGCACTGGGGCTGTTGACCCCCGTATTGCAAGCCTGTGCCTTGTCGCCTTGCCTACCGGCTGCTAGTCGACCGGCCCTGGCGCAATTGCCCGCTGACCGCCTTTTTGCCCGGCAGCCATCTGAAGGTTACGTTGATAGCTTGGGACGGGCGGCATTCCGCCAGAACCCAGCCGAGCACCTCATCGCACACAGCAGCCGCAGCAATCGGCCTTCGTCCGCGCGAGGCAGTACATGGAGTCCACCTTGCCGCCGCTTGAGGCCGCCCTTGGACGCGATGCTGCGCGAGAGGACCACAATCCTGTAGGACTGCTGGTACCCACAAAGTCCGACCTGTAGGACTGCTGATACCCATAAAGTTCGACAAGTTCTTCGCAGACATGCTGAAGGCCTTTGGCACGAGGGGCCTTGCACACCAATGCCAACCGCTCGCTGAGCACCGCACAACGCCTGATCAATTCATTTGACAGGGACCTCGTTTTGGCAAGGCGATAGCTTGCCATCAGGCGAAGGATGCCGGGAGCAATGAAAGAATCCGAGCCTTCACGCGCGCGCCGGACCTTTGGTGAACACAACGGACGCAGGAGCATCGCACAAGAATCGGATGGCGCCGGCAGGCGAATCAACCTCTTTGCATGACATGACCGACGTACGCGATTTTAAGTATGGCGGATATCCGCCCCCAAAATATACTTGCCGCTTGATGAGTGTTGAGCGCCCACGCCTGAGGTATTAAGCACTATCCGCCGTCAATCCTTTCAAACTCCGTTTGAACGCAGTTTGAGAAGGCGGGCTTTGCGGAGGAATCGCGACATCCTTCAGTTGCTCCTGAGTTCAACTTCGTTCCATGCGATAGGGGAAGGCAATGGCTGCAACCGGTCTCGATTTGTACAACCTTGCGATGAAACACAAGGGTGAGAAGTATGTGAATGTCCTTGTGCCCAAAGACAATGCTAACTGGAAGGGCCCATGGGACTGCGCAGAGCTCGCCAGTTGGGCCGTTTTTCAGACAGCCGGCGCGCTCTACGGTTGTAACCACAACAATGCAAAGCCCGCGGCGGCAGATGCATACTCGGGCGCATGGGTCCGCGACGCGAGCAACGGAACGCTGAGCAGAGCAACGCAGGACGTCGCCAACAATACGGCTGGGGTCATTCTGATCCGTCGACCACCTACACCAGGAGCGATGGGTCATGTGGCCATTTCCAGTGGGAAGGGCACCACTATCGAAGCGGCTGGAGTGAACTTGGGTGTGCGTGAGGGCTCAGTCAATGGGCGCCTGTGGCATTTCTTCGTACTTATCCCGCAGCTCACCTACGTTGCAACGGACTTCAGGGCCAAACCAAGGCAATTACCTCTGCTGCTTGAGATCAAAGACCCGCCAATGACCGGCGATTTGGTTAAGCAGGTTCAGCAGGCTCTGTCCGCCAAGGGAGTTAACCCAGGCGTCATAGACGGGGAATACGGCCCGCACACTGCGGCGGCAGTCCAAGCTTTTCAGACGATGAACCGCTTGGTCGCGGATGGCGTCGTCGGGCCAGCCACCGCAAAGAAGCTAGGGGTGAATTGGCCAAATCCCGGATAAAAGGAGGCGTCCACTTTGGCTTCTAGTGGCATCCAATATGCCATTGCCATTTTCTGAATGCACTGGGGTGGCCTCCATTCCTCGCCGAATTTCAACGTTAAGCCTCGCCACATCTTCATCGATAGTCGCAGACTGAACTGCTGCATCGCCTATGCACGTGGCCGCGCCACAACATTTTCCTGGCGGAATTCGAACCCACCGAAACGTGTAATCGTCAGCCATAACTGTAACGAGCAAGGTTGAGGTGGAATTGCCTGGAGTACCCACGATACATACAGTGAATCGTGTTTACGGACGTACTCGTGGCTTTAAGGGGGGGCACCGAATGGCCCTGCCCGCTGAATGTCCGCGAGCTTGATCTTCTTTGCCGACCAAAATCGACACTTTTACGGGGTGATGGCATGGTCAAGGACGCTATAAGCAATTCCCAGTACCGGAGATACCCGATCATTTATGTGAGGGGCTTTGCGTTCACCGCCGAGGAGCGCGATGACACCGCCGCGGATCCATATTGCGGTTTCAATATAGGCTCCTCAGTCTACCGAGCGAGTCCTACTAAAGATCGGCCTCGAACGTATATGTTCGAATCTCCCGTCGTGCGACTCGCTAACGAATATGGCTATAACGTCATCTACCAGGACGGCATGAGCGTCATGGACCCCGCATTCACCACGGGGGAAGACGGGGTCAAAAATGTTAAAGAAGGCATACCGCCTTACTCCATCGTTATCCACCGCTTCTTCGACTCGCGGTCGAACCTGCTGGGAAACGGCAAACCGAGCAATATTGACGATTACGCGAAAGAATTAGGTACGTTGATCGCAACCGTACGGCGCCTGGTCCGACCACGCGCCCAGGCTATTGATCCAACCTACGAAGACGAAGACTTCCGCTGCTATCTGGTGGCGCATTCCATGGGTGGGCTTGTGGTACGTGCGTTACTAGAGAACGCTGCCAACGAGGTGGAGCATATCGAATTCGAAGGAGAGCGAGTGCCTGTGGAACCAGTACGTGGATGTGTCGCCAAAGTATTTACGTACGCCACCCCACACAACGGCATAGAGTTCGCTTCGCTAAACGTTCCCGCCTTTTTAAATGACATCAACAAATTTAACCGAAACGTCATGCGGGAGTATCTTGACAACGTGCCGATCAACGGAAATGTCAATTACTTGCCGGCGGATATTTCCCCCCCTGCAACGCATTGGTTCACTATGGTGGGAACAAATCGACTTGACTATGACGTTTTACTCGGAGCGTCCAGGACATTTGTGGGACGAGGTAGCGACGGCTTAGTGCGCATAGACAATGCAACGCTTTGGTATAACAAGCCTGATGAACCTGATCAAACCATGCCCGTCGCATGCGCGTATGCATATCGGGCCCACTCCGGCCCCTTTGGCATCGTCAACTCGGTCGAAGCATATCAAAACCTCGTTCGATTCCTATTTGGCAACTTCAGAGTCGACCTGTGGCTCGATATCGAATCTGCGACACTGCCGGCCGATGTCTTAAAGCAAGAAACTGTTCATCGCAGGCGCGTCGATGCTATTTACCAAATCGAGCTCGTCGCTTCGCCCCGCGGGAAGCCCTGGGCTCTTAGCCGCCGCAAAGCTGAAGAAGACTCGCCCGCTTGCCGAACGTACCAAGAGATTCGAAACAACGCTTGCGATCCCGTACACCTTTCCACCGTATTTTTGATGAGTACGCAGCGGGTGAATCAATCTCGTCCTGGCGTGTCCTACGCCGTCACCATTGGAGTGAAGGCGCCAGACTATGAGGTGGACCGTTCGTTCTGGAAGGATGGCCACTATGAGGGCGTCTCCATCTTCCGGGACTCGCTCGTTGTCACGTTATACGACCCCACCGATCATACGGAACTCCTCGGACAGCCCACCAAGGAATGGCTGCTCGAATATTATTGGTTGCAGCGGAAATGTCAGGTAGGACCCGATGGGAATCCGGTCGCGGAACAATGCCGCTTTACGCCGCATTCTCTGGACATGCCTATTACCCTAAGGGTCCCCCTCTACCAAGACGGCATGAACGAATCTTCCGGCCAGATCAAAGCCACCCTGCGGATGGAGGCGAAAAAGTGGGATTGAAACCTCGGGACGGTAGCACTCACAGAAACCGTCTTCATACTACGTGGAATGACCATAATACACTCTGGATTTCGTTTTTTCGACCCACTTTAAATTAAGTTCTACTCGAGTGAGGATCGTCATGCTGAGCAAGAAAAAACCCACGCTAAACAAGGAAGGGTTCGGCGTATACGTGGCGGGAGTGGGAATGGCAATCGCATTTACCTTCGTGGATGGCATGGTAAATCGCAATTCAAGTGCTATGCAGAAATTTGGAAATTTTACGGCCGACCTTTTTGAGGATCCGCAAGGTATAAAGTTCTACGCGAAGCTGGCATTGGCATTCTTCGGCTTAGCTGCCGCTTTGGTAATATTCGTCAACCTGCCTCTTTCCAAGAAAGATGCCGCAGCATATGGGGCCGGCTTACTTGCCTTTCTCAATCTCTCTGTCCCACCCCAGGCCGTCCAAACTGGGCCGATAGGGCCCTCGGCGGGTAGTGTTCCTGGCATAATTAGTTCATCGAGGGTCGACGCCATACAAGTACCCTTGAGCAGCATACAGTCAATGACCTTTCTGGGGACAGCGCACGCTCAAACCCCACTGAACGATCCTTCTGCGTCTATGACGCCAGAACCCAGAACTATCGTTTGGATCTTCGTTGGCGGAATTACCAATTTCTACCAACCAAACACACGTTTCGTCGTAAAAAACTCCCAAAACAGGATTGTGGGAGCAGTACTGGCGAAGTCAGCCACCATGTTTGCCCTTTCCCAAGGTCAATACTACGTGGAAGTGCAACACCCGGGCTTTCGAAGCATTATTTTCCCTATGGAAGTTGATGGCGAATACACAGGGGTTTGGGTCGATGCTGAAAAAGTGACTTTTGATAGCATCGAAAACGCTTTCGGTCCTACAGCAGTGCGTTCCAAACCGATTAATAGCTGGGCCGAGGCGATGGACCGAGCATCTAACCTGTGTAGAACGGGGAACGCAGAGGCCGCGGCAGACACAATCGAGAAAATACCTGAATTGTTCAAGGAGCTGAGTCGCTCCGGAATTCTTAAGCCGGAGGTTTGCCGAAGCATTTTTACATACTAAAGGCCTGCCCCATTTTTTGAAGCAAAATTTCACCCTGGTTAAGATTCGCAGTGACCTTCCCCCGCAAATTGGACAGTTCAAAACTGTAGAGTGGCTGCCTCTTTTGGTTGCACTGACCACTTTTGAACGTACTCACGCGGGGTCAGATGGCCAAGTGAGCCGTGGGTACGGTGATGGTTGTAGTCGTCCTGCCAAGCCCGAAGTTTTTGCTGCAGGTCGTGCAGCGTGACGAATTCACGCAGATTAAGGAATTCATCACGCAGTCGACCGTTGAACGATTCGATAAGCCCATTATCGGTCGGCTTGCCGGGGCGCGTGTAATCGAGCTTGATGCCGTGTCGGTATGCCCAGTCGTCCAACGCCCGAGACTGAATTCCGTTCCGTTATCCACGGTGATTGCCTTGGGCCAGCCGCGAAGAACTGCCGAGCGGTCCAGCGCCTGACCGACACACCGGCCAGTTTGCCGAAAGTTGGCCTCTAGGCACACACTCTCGCGACTCCATTGGTCAATGACGGTCAGGATGCGAACGTTGCGCCCGTCGAGCATCTGATCATGAACGAAGTCCATGCCCCAGTGCTGGTTCGGTCCGGTCGGCACGGGCGGCTTGCCTCGCAGTAGGGCAATGCGTTTGCGACGCTTGACCTTCATCCGCAACTGCAGGCCTTCCAGGCTATAGAGACGATAGACGCGTTTCTTGCCAACGTTCCAACCCTCGCGTTACAGCATCACCAACACACGCCGGTAGCCGAATCTCGGACGACTCAGTGCGATGTCGCGAATGCGTTGGCGCAGCGCGCTTTGGTCTCGCGCAAGACTCTTGGCGTACCAGGTCGACCGTTGCAGCAACGCGAGTGCGCAAGCGCGCTGCACGCTGATCCGGAAGCGCTCGTGCATCCAAGCCGCCAGCTCGCGCCGTTTGGCGGCCTTCAGACTTTTTTTCGCACCACCTCCTGCAGGATCTGCTTGTCCAGCGTCAGATCAGCGACGATGCGTCGCAGGCGTGCGTTCTCGTCCTCAAGCTGCTTGAGCTTACGAAGTTCACTCACGCCAAAATCGGCGTATTTCTTCTTCCAAGTATAGGAAGTCGCCTCCGACACACCGAGTGGCCGACATACATCGACCACCGGCGTGCCGCTATCTGCCAGTCGCAGCGCATAGGCGATCTGCTCTTCGGTGAATCTCGACCGTTTCATGGCTTCTCCTCGCCCCTCTCGGGGCGCTGAGAAGCAACCTTACCTCTAGTTTTAACCTGTACGGATATTCCGGGGGCACGTCACCCCCGCAGGTCTTCAATGAACCAAAAGACAAGAAATACGAGTTCAGTGAACCAAATGCTCCGCTTTCCAACTTCAATGAACCAAGTTGCTCGAAGTTGGGCGATGCAAAACGCGAGCGCAACCTGACCAAATTCCAGACGTCCGCCGCTCGGATCCATTACCGTCCCCTCTGAGACTGGATTCACACAATTGTTACATTTCAACTTGAGTGAACCAAATCTCAGGTTGAATGAACTTCGACAACATTCGACGCCTCCCCCCAAATATGTAACAGCGCCCGCCTCCCCCTTGAACCCTAGAACATCATCCCTATAATTAGCACTCGACACCGGTGAGTGCTAACAGCCCTCCCGG
>RCUK01001186.1_pt1 | contig 17540 bp, 15 predicted proteins | sample 2166381 | NCBI WGS metagenome assembly RCUK01 (sample SAMN09932809, study PRJNA488358) | compost metagenome | isolation source: compost soil in an enriched community | place: Germany: Experimental Botanical Garden | reverse complement strand
GATGGTACTGCATTATTGTGGGAGAGTATGTCGTCGCCTTTCTTTTGAAAACCCTGTTTTTTGAACGGGGTTTTTTATTCAAATTTTTACTTATAGTAATATAAGCAATAAGGTACCTTAGCTCAGATGGTAGAGCAATGGACTGAAAATCCATGTGTCCCTGGTTCGATCCCTGGAGGTACCACATAATGCTCGGATGGTGAAATTGGTAGACACGCTGGACTTAAAATCCAGTGAACAGCAATGTTCGTGCGGGTTCAAGTCCCGCTCTGAGTACTAAAACTTCAATTGACAATGTCAATTGAAGTTTTTTTTTGCTCAAAATTGAAATCACTTGCTAATTTTTATATTTTTACTTCACTTTTCACCTTACTTAAATATTCAAATTATGCAAAATATTTTTCTAAAGGAAGATTGCAATCAGTTTATAAATAGAATTGATCAGCTTAAGCCTGAAACGCAGCCACTTTGGGGCAAAATGTCTGTTGATCAGATGTTGGCTCACTGTAATGTTACGTATGAAATGGTTTATGATAATATTCACCCTAGACCGAATGTTTTAATAAAACTTCTTCTGAAATTTTTAGCTAAAAATAAAGTAGTAAGCGAAACTCCTTATCCAAGAAATCTCAGCACGGCTTCGCAATTTATTATTAAAGGAGATCGTGATTTTGAACTAGAAAAAAACAGATTGATTTCCTATATCCAAAAAACGCAGGAATTAGGTGAAAAAGAATTTGAAGGAAAAGAGTCGCTTTCTTTTGGTGTATTGTCTTCAAAAGAATGGAATAATATGTTTGCAAAACATTTAGACCATCACTTTTCTCAATTTGGTGTTTAATTAAGTACTTTACTTTATAGGTATGAGAAATTATGTCGTTATCCTTTTTCTCCTTTTAGGACTATGTTGCAATGCGCAAAAACAAGAAGTTCAAAAATGTATTGAATCTTTTTTTGAAGGGTTTCATCAGAGAGATTCAACAAAAATTAAGTTAGTTTGTGCAGATAAAATGGCATTGCAGTCCATTAGCGAAAGCGCTATTAAGGGTAATAAATTATCTAATGAAAGCGCTAAAGAATTTTATAAATCTATTGCTGCAATTCCGGTTAGTTTAAAATTTCAGGAGAAAATTTTAAACTATAATATTCAAGTTGACGGAACTATGGCACATGCCTGGACTCCATATGAATTTTACGTAAATGATAAATTAAGTCATACCGGGGTGAATGCCTTCACATTATTTAAAGAAAAAGATTCTTGGAAGATTATTTATTTGATTGATACAAGAAGAAAATAGCTAGACTACTTCTGTGCTATAATAAAGACAAACATCTGTTAAAAGGCATTCAGGGCATTTAGGTTTTGGTCTGCAAGTTTCTCTTCCTAGAAAAGAAATTGCCATTCCTATTTCGGACCAAATGTTTTTAGGTAGAACCTGCATTAAGTCTTTTTCTATTTTGTTTCCGTCTTTGCTTTCTTTTATTATTCCGATTCTTGGAGCAACACGAATAACGTGTAAGTCGGCGATAATTCCCTCAGCTGGCTTGTTAGTTTCTCTTAGAATAACATTCGCAGATTTTCTTCCAACACCTTTTAGCGCTGTCAATCCAGACATTGTTAGCGGTATATTTGTGTCTTCTTTAATAGTTTTTGCAATATCTAGAATCCATTGTGCTTTTGTGGTATAATTTCGCACTTTAGCAATGTATGAAGTAAAAGTTTCTATATCGGTTTGTGATATGCTTTTTAATGTAGGGTATTTTTCAAATAATTTTGGTGCTAATGTATTTATATTAGCGTCAGAATCTTGTGCTGAAAGGATAACCATCACAAGCAATTGATAGGTGTTTTGATATTCGAGAGGATGTTTCTTTCCTCTATATTTTTTTAAAATGGGCTCTAATTTTGTTTCCCAATCCGGAGTCTGTACAAATAAATCCATTTTGTTTTTAAATTTAAAATATTGATAATTAGTTTTTTATATTTATAAATTTACGGATTTTGTATGAATTCCAGAATTTTTTTAATGACACTATGATTTCCAAGGATTTTTCTATGACCAAGGCCTTCAGTTAAAAATAAAGAACCATTTTTAAGATTTTCATGAATATGTATTCCAGCCTTCACCGAAACTTCGGGATCATCTTTATCATGCATGACCAAAATTGGAATTTCTACTTTTTTAGCAGCTTTATAAGCGGAAAAATCATCCATTTTGACCTGGTATATATTTTCAAAATAATCTCTTAGATGTATGCTGATTTCTTTTTTCAATCCTAATTTAAAAGTAAATTCATCTAAAATATCTTGAACAATATCACCGCTTCCTATAATTATTGCTTTTTCTAGTTTAAGTCCATCTTTGATAGAATTAAGAACAGACATTCCGCCTAAAGAATGTCCTATCGCAATTTCAAAAGGGCCAAATTGTTTTTCTAGTTCTAAAATAGAAGATATAAACTCCGACATTATTGTTGTTTTTCCTTTTGACTTTCCATGCGCAGGTGCGTCAAAACTAACTGTAGAATAGCCATTTGCTAGAAGTTCATCCGCAATTTTAAAAAGTTGAGTTCCTCTTCCAGACCACCCATGAACCAATAATACTTTGCGTTGACTTTGTCCGTATGTGTATGAAATAACACTTTTGTTAATTGCAGGAACATAAATTAATTCTTGAATGCTTTTAGTGTCCATTTCCAATTCGCGTTTTGGAACTTTATGCTTTATAGGTGTTGTGAAGATCCTTGCAGCAAATTTTGTAACTAATTTTGTTGATATAAAAGCACAAATTTTCGCAGATATTATAATAATCTTAGGAATTTTTAATGATTTAGTAGGATTAATTGCCTTTTTTGCCATTTCAATAAAACTGATTTAAAAGAAGGATTTTGCTTGTTTTTTTGCTAAATTTAAAAAACATAAAAGTAGTATATAAATAATTGCTTCTTGTGATAATCATAAATTAATTTCTTGAATGGAAATCTTTCATATTAGTGCAGAATGTTATCCTGTTGCAAAGGTTGGCGGCTTAGGAGATGTTGTTGGTGCATTGCCTAAATATCAGCAGTCTGTTGGACATGATGTTAGAGTTGTAGTTCCTTGTTATGACACAAAGTTTAGACGTGAAAATAATTTTGAATGTGTTCATTGGGGAACAGTTAAATTAGGAAATTTTCATTTTCCGTTTAGCGTCTTAAAGGAAACCACTGATAAATTAGGTTATGAACTGTACCTAATAGAAATTGATGAATTATTTAATCGTCCGAACGTTTATGGCTATGAAGATGATATAGAAAGATTTCTATCTTTTCAAATTGCCTCACTTGATTGGATTATAGCGCGAAATAAAATTCCAGATATTATTAATTGCCATGATCATCATACAGGAGTTATTCCGTTTTTGCTTCAATTTGCTTATAAATATGAGAATTTGAAGGATGTGAAAACGGTCATAACGATTCATAATGGTTTGTATCAAGGATGGTTTGGTTTTGATAAACTGTATTATTTGCCAGAGTTTGATTTAAGACATGTAGGATTTTTAGAATGGAACAATTCGTTAAATTCTTTGGCAGTTGGAATCAAATGTGCGAATGCAGTAACTACGGTTTCTCCAAGTTATTTAAATGAAATTAATATTTCTGCTAATGGTTTAGAATCTCTGTTTAATTCTGTTCGAAATAAATCAAGAGGAATTTTAAACGGAATTGACATTGAAGTTTGGAATCCGATGAAAGATCAAATGATTGCAGAGAATTATTCGATTGAAGATTTTGAAATAGGAAAACAAAAAAATAAAGATAAACTGTGTGAAGAATTTGATTTAGATCCTTCAAAACCACTGTTTAGTTTTATTGGAAGATTATTTGAAGAAAAAGGAGGCGATTTGCTTCCGTATGCTTCTGCTTTGGCCTTATCAGAACATTTTGAAGAAATTAATATTTTGATTTTGGGTTCTGGAAATGCAACAATTGAATCACAGCTGACTCAGTTGCGAAATGATTATAAAGGGAATTACAATGTTTTTATAGGTTACAATGAAGAATTGGCACATTTGATTTATGCGGGTTCAGATTATATTTTAATGCCTTCTAGGGTTGAGCCATGCGGATTAAATCAGATGTATGCGATGCGTTACGGAACAATTCCGATTGTTAGAAGAACTGGAGGATTGAGAGATACGGTTATTGATTTTGGTGATGAAGGAAATGGGGTTTGTCACGATCAGGCTTCTGTAGCTGATATATGCTATTCAATAAATCGTGCTGTTAGGTTGTATGAGGATAAAATAAACTTCAATAAAGTTTTAAAAAGAGGAATGTCAGTAGATCATTCCTGGGAAAGAGTTTGCCAAGAATATATCGAAATATACAACTTAATAATTCAGCAAGATGAAATTTAAAAAGAAAAATGTAGTCGCCATTATTTTAGGAGGTGGACAAGGTTCACGTTTATTTCCATTAACAGAAACTAGATCAAAACCAGCGGTTCCGATTGGAGGAAAATATCGTTTGGTTGATATTCCGATTTCGAATTGTATCAATTCTGATATTTTTAAAATATTTGTTTTGACACAATTTAATTCTGCATCTCTAAATGCCCACATTAAAAACACTTTTAATTTCAGTATTTTCAGCCAGTCATTTGTTGATATTCTGGCAGCCGAACAAACTCCAGATAATCCAACCTGGTTTCAAGGAACAGCAGATGCTGTTAGACAATGTATGTCTCATTTTTTGAAACACGATTTCGATCACGCTTTAATTCTTTCTGGAGATCAATTGTATCAGATGGATTTTAATGAAATGCTCGAAGCTCATATTGCTGCTGATGCTGAAATTTCTATAGCTACTTTACCTGTAAATGCTAAGGATGCTCCAGAATTTGGTATTCTTAAAACTGATCACGAAAACATTATCCATGCATTTATAGAAAAACCTCATGCTTCTTTATTGCCAGAATGGGAATCTGAAGTGAGCGAACAAATGCAGGAAAAAGGTAAAAAGTATCTAGCTTCGATGGGAATTTATATTTTCAATAAATCATTGCTGGAAGAATTGATGGCAGATCAGGAAACGAAAGATTTTGGTAAAGAAATTATTCCGCAATCTGTTGGAAAGCATAAAATTTTAAGTTATCAATATGAAGGATATTGGACTGATATCGGGAATATTGAATCATTCTTTGAAGCCAATATAGGTTTAACTGCAGATATTCCTGAGTTTAATTTATTTGATAATGAGAATAAAATTTTCACTCGACCAAGGTTACTGCCTCCTTCAAAATTTAGAAATTCAATTATCAATCAGTCCTTAATTTCTGAAGGCTGCATTATCAACGCCAAAGAAATCAAAAGTTCTGTAATAGGCATTCGTTCAAGAATTGGTGAAGGGACTGTTTTAGAGAATTGCTACGTTATGGGGAACGATTTTTATCAGGATCTTGAAGAATTAAATCACGAAAGCAGTATTAATAAGATTCATGTTGGAATAGGGGAGAATTGTTACATCAAAAATGCTTTAGTCGATAAAAACGTTCGTATTGGTAACAATGTTCATATTTCGGGCGGCAAGCATTTAGATAACTTTACTAATGAATTGTACAGCATAAAAGACGGAATAGTGGTTGTTAAAAAAGGAGTAACATTATCTGATAATTTTAGAATTGAATAAATGCTCTAAATTTTTAAAAAATTAAATTCCAAATTCCATCCTGGGGCTTCAGGATCATTTTTTAATTATTGCCTTAACAACTAAACATGACTAAAGTAATTGCACACTCTCTTTTTACCGATTTTGATATAGATTTATTCAAAGCAGGAAAGCATTTCAGATTATATGAAAAATTAGGAGCACATTTAACTGAGGTGAACGGAGTAAAAGGCGTTTATTTTGCAGTTTGGGCACCAACGGCACAATCTGTTTCTGTAGTAGGTGATTTTAATTATTGGACACAAGGTGAACATAGTTTAAATGTACGCTGGGATTCTTCTGGAATCTGGGAAGGGTTTATTCCTGATATTTCGAAAGGAGCGCTTTATAAATATAAAATCCAATCCAATATTAATGGTGTAATTACAGAAAAAGCCGATCCGTTTGCACTTTACTGCGAAAAACCGCCACATACTGCATCAGTAGTTTGGGATTTAGATTATAAGTGGAAAGATGAAAACTGGATGCTGAATCGTCACGATTTTAATGCTTTAGATAAACCTTATTCGGTTTACGAAGTGCATTTAGGTTCTTGGAAAAGAGCAGATCATAATCGATTTTTGAGTTATTTGGAACTGGCTGACGATTTAGTTAAATATGTAAAAGAAACTGGTTTTACGCATGTTGAGTTTATGCCTGTAATGGAATATCCGTATGATCCTTCTTGGGGATATCAATTAACGGGATATTTTGCGCCAACTTCACGCTTTGGCAAACCACAGGATTTTATGGTTTTGGTAGATCGATTGCATCAGGAAGGAATTGGTGTAATTTTAGATTGGGTTCCATCTCATTTTCCTGATGATGCCCATGGCTTAGGCTTTTTTGATGGTTCTCATTTATATGAACATCCAGATCGAAGAAAAGGATATCATCCAGATTGGAAAAGTTTGGTTTTTAATTACGGAAGAAATGAAGTTCGAGCTTTTCTAATAAGTAATGCTGTTTTTTGGCTTCAAAATTATCATATCGACGGACTTAGAGTTGATGCTGTAGCTTCTATGCTTTATTTGGATTATTCTCGAAAAGAAGGGGAATGGGAAGCCAATATTTTTGGAGGAAGAGAAAATTTGGATTCCATTAGTTTTCTTAAAGAATTTAATGAAGTAATTTACTCTAATTTCAATGGAGTTCAAACTATTGCAGAAGAAAGCACTTCATTCCCGATGGTTTCAAGACCTACATCTGCAGGCGGTTTGGGTTTTGGAATGAAATGGATGATGGGATGGATGCATGACACTTTAAAATATTTCGAGAAAGAAACCGTCTATAGAAAATACCATCAGAATGAATTGACTTTTTCGATGACATACGCGTTTACTGAAAATTTCATGCTTCCGTTTTCGCATGATGAAGTAGTTTACGGCAAAAAATCTCTTATTTACAAAATGCCTGGCGATGAATGGCAGCGTTTTGCCAATTTAAGATTGTTATACGGCTATATGTTTACACATCCTGGAACAAAACTTTTGTTTATGGGAGCCGAATTTGGCCAAACTTCTGAATGGAATTTCGAGCAAAGTTTAGACTGGCATTTGTTGCAATATGATTTTCATTCTGGAATAAAAAGATTGATTACAGATTTGAATCAATTGTATAAATCGCAACCTGCATTGTATGAGAAGCAATTTAGGGGAGATGGTTTTGAATGGATTAATTATTCTGATCATCAGAATGCTATTTTATCTTACATCAGAAAAGGAAATAATCCAGAAGAGAACCTGATTGTAGTTTGCAATTTTACCGAGATTACAAGAAATAATTATAGAATTGGTATTCCTAAAAAAGGCAAACTGCAGGAGATTTTTAATACTGATGCCGGGATATATGGAGGAGGTGGAGTTGAAAACTCTAAATCGCTAAAAATAGAAGCAATAGTTTATGATGGAAGAGATTTTTCTGCTGAATTAATTTTGCCTCCTTTGAGCGTTACAGTATATTCTTTGACTTAATAAAATCTGGCAATCATTTCTTTGAAGTAAGATTTTGTCATTATATCGTTTCAAAATTATCAAATTCTTGATTTTTTGATTTGTAATTTGAAACTCATTCAGAAAAATCGTTTTCGTTAATAAACCTTTTATTCATAGGGTGTTACGAACTTTTTTTGTATGTTTGAATAGAAGGAAAATGTTAAATTAATTCATTTGAGATATGATTACAAACACATCATTAGAATACAAAGGCGATTTATATCCATCAAAAATTATCTCTTATGAACATGAAGGAGATTCTATTTTCTTTAACACGGATAACAAAGTAATTTTAAAAGTTACTATTCTTCGCGATAGTTTGATTCGATTTCGTTTTACTACAAAAGGCTATTTCAGCAATGACTTCTCGTATGCTATCGATAAAAGCCAGCTTCACGGTTATAATTTTTTGGAACTCACTGAAGAAGAAACGTATTTCCAGATTAGAACAAGCAAAGTAAAATGTAAAATCCAAAAAGCAGATCTTCGTCTCTCCATTTATGATTTAAACGATTTTTTAATTCTAGAAGATGAACTTGGTTTTCATTGGGAAGAAAGCTATGAATATGGTGGAAACATTGTGAAAATGAGTAAATTCTCTAAAGATGGAGAATGCTATTATGGTCTTGGGGATAAAGCCACTCAAATGAATCTTAAAGGCAAAAGAGTAGAAAATTTTGCTACAGATCAATATGCTTACCAAAAAGATCAGGAACCTTTATACAAAGTTGTTCCGTTTTACATTGGCTTGCATAACAAACAGTCTTACGGAATATTTTTTGACAATACCTTTAGAACTTTCTTCGATTTTTGTCAGGAAAGAAGAAATATTACCAGTTTTTGGGCAGAAGGTGGTGAAATGAATTATTATTTCATTTACGGTCCTCAAATGCAAGATGTTGTCACTACTTATACTGATTTAACAGGAAAACCAGAACTACCGCCACTTTGGGTTTTAGGATATCATCAATGTAAATGGAGCTATTATCCAGAAAGCAAAGTAAAAGAAATCACTTCAAAATTCAGGGAACTTCAAATTCCGTGTGATGCCATTTATTTAGACATTGATTATATGGATGGTTTTAGGTGTTTTACTTGGAATAAGAACTATTTTCCAGATCCAAAAAAAATGGTTGCAGAATTAGCCGAAGATGGTTTTAAAACAGTTGTAATCATAGACCCAGGAATTAAAATTGATAAAGATTATTGGGTTTATAAAGAGGCTCTAGAAAAAGATTATTTCTGCAAAAGAGCCGATGGTCCTTATATGAAAGGAAAAGTCTGGCCGGGAGAATGTAATTTTCCTGATTATACAAATCCATCAGTTAGAGAATGGTGGGCTGGTTTATTTAAAGAATTAGTTTCAGAAATAGGTGTAAAAGGAGTTTGGAATGATATGAATGAACCTGCAGTAATGGAAGTTCCAAATAAAACATTTCCAATGGATGTCCGTCACTTTTACGATGGAAATCCGTGCAGTCATAGAAAAGCGCATAACATTTACGGAACTCAGATGGCAAGGGCAACGTATCATGGAGTTAAACGATTTGCTTACCCTAAACGTCCATTTGTTATTACAAGATCAGCTTATTCTGGAGCGCAGCGATACACTTCTTCTTGGACAGGAGATAATGTGGCGACTTGGGAGCATTTATGGATTGCAAATATACAGGTGCAGAGAATGTCTATCTCAGGAATGGGATTCACAGGTTCTGATATTGGAGGATTTGCAGAACAACCGTCAGGCGAATTGTATGCACGTTGGATTCAGTTAGGCGTTTTTCATCCGTTTTGTAGAACACATTCTTCTGGAGATCACGGAAACCAAGAACCGTGGTCGTTTGATGAAGAAGTGATTAATATTACCCGAAAATTTGTCAGCCTTCGCTATCAATTGCTTCCTTATTTATATACCATGTTTTGGCAATATATTGAAGAAGGAGTTCCGATGCTGAAACCACTAGTTTACTTTGATCAGGATGATACGCAAACACATTATCGAAACGATGAATTTATCTTTGGAAATCAAATTTTAGTATGTCCAATACTTGAACCTAACGCTGTAGGTAGGCGTATGTATATTCCTAGAGGAGAATGGTACAATTACTGGACAAATGAGCTTTTTGTTGGAGGAAGAGAAATCTGGATTGATAGTAAATTTGATGAGATTCCTGTTTTTGTAAAAGCGGGTGCCATTATTCCTAAATATCCAGTTCAGCAGTATGTAGGCGAATTAGAATTTGATGAACTGACACTTGACGTTTACTATAAAAACGGAAAAGAGCAATCGGCAGTTTATGAAGATGCGCAAGACGGATATGATTATAAGAAAGGACGTTATAGCTATTTGTCACTTAGAAATATTGGAAAAGAAAAAGAGCTAATTGTTCAGCTCCACAAAGAAGGGAAATACGAAACACCGTATTCTAAATATAAAATTAATTTGATTGGACTTCCATTTAAAGTTACTGAAATTGAAATTGACAATGAAAAAATTGAGTTTGACAAAATTAGTTTCGAGAAAACTAATTTCTTACTAGTTGATAAAGAGTTCAATGAACTTCATATTGTTGGCGAATAGTCAAATTTTGATAATTTTTTGATTTATGGTATAAAACATTTTATCTTTTTTAATCGTATTTTTGTTATAAAAATAGCTCGAATTATGAAAAAATATGTGTTTTTAGGGGTTTTTGGAGCACTTATGATGGGTTGTGCAACAAATCCAATTACGGGGAAACAAAATTTGAATTTTGTTTCGAATAGCGAATTGTTTCCATCTTCTTTTCAGCAATATAGCCAGTTTTTAACTGAGAATAAAGTTATTACCGGAACAGCAGATGCAAAACTTGTTGAAACTGTAGGGTTTAAGATCAAGGCAGCTGCAGAAAAATATTTAAATTATCTAGGTCAGACGCAATACTTAAAAGATTATCGCTGGGAGTATAAATTGGTTGATAATAAAGAAGTAAACGCATGGTGTCTTCCAGGCGGTAAAATTGTTGTGTATTCAGGAATTCTTCCAATTACGCAAAATGAATCTGGTTTGGCAACGGTAATGGGGCACGAAGTTTCTCATGCTTTAGCAAATCACGGTGCACAAAGGATGTCTGCAGCACAATTACAGCAAATTGGAGGAGCAGCTTTAGGAGCGGCGACAAGCGGAAAATCTGAAGCAACACAGCAAATATTTGCACAAGCATACGGAATTGGTTCTGAAGTTGGGGTTATGCTTCCGTTTAGCAGAAGCAACGAAAGCGAAGCTGACAAAATTGGTTTGACTTTAATGGCAATTGCTGGTTACAATCCAGATGATGCTGTAGCATTTTGGAGCAGAATGGCGACCAAATCTGGAGGGGCTTCTACACCAGAATTTATGAGTACTCACCCTTCTGATGCTACAAGAATTGCGAATATTAAAGCCTTAATTCCAGAAGCAAAAGCTATTGCGCTTAAAGTTGGAACGATAAAATAAGGCATAAAAAATATATTTAAAAGCTATTCTTTAGAGTAGCTTTTTTTGTTTTAGTACACTTCATGATTTAATAATGTACGATTTGAATAAATTCTATTTGTTTATCGTAAAAAATGGATAAATTCGTAGCCTATTAACAAAACCATTTCTATGAAAAACCTACAAAAAGGAGATAAGAAGCTTTTAAATGCTTGGGCATTTTATGATTGGGCCAATTCGGTTTATACCTTGACAATTGCTTCTGCAGTGTTTCCAATTTTTTATGAAGCCTTGTTTAGTGATCGAGATCATTACATAGATGTTTTCGGAATGCATCTTAAAAATTCGGCTTTAATAAGTTTCATTACTGCTGCTGCTTTTTTAGTGGTTTCGTTTATTTCTCCTTTATTGTCTGGAATTGCCGATTACGTAGGAAATAAAAAATCCTTCATGAAGTTTTTCTGTTACATGGGAGCTTTATCATGTATGGGACTATATTGGTTTGATCTTGAAAATATCTATGCAGGATTATTGTTTTATTTCCTTGGTTTATTAGGATATTGGGGAAGTTTGGTCTTTTACAATTCGTATCTTCCAGATATTGCTTTTGAGGAGCAGCAAGACAGAATTAGTGCAAAAGGATATTCGTTAGGCTATATTGGAAGCGTTATCTTGTTAATCATCAATTTAGCGATGATAATGAAACCAAAAGTTTTTGGAATTTCAGGAACAGACGGAGAAGCTGCAATGAAAGCTATGCGTTATTCTTTTATAATGGTTGGTGTTTGGTGGATTTTATTCAGCCAATATACATATTATTATTTGCCAAAAGGAAGCAAAGAAACAGGGCAGAAGTTAACTAAATCTGTTGTGTTTAATGGTTTTAAAGAACTAAGAAAGGTTTGGGCATTGTTGCAAAATAACATTCCGTTAAAACGTTATTTAGGAGGTTTTTTTGTCTCTAGTATGGCTGTTCAAACCGTAATGCTTGTGGCAACTTATTTTGGAGCTCAGGAAATTCAATGGGAAACCAAAGAGCAAAGCACAATTGGTTTGATTATTTGTATTTTAATAATTCAATTGGTCGCTGTAGTTGGTGCAGTTTTGACTTCTAGAGCTTCTGAAAAATTTGGTAATGTTCCAACTTTGATTTTTATCAATGCAATTTGGGCTGTTTTTTGCGCATTAGCTTACTTTATAACATTGCCAACGCATTTTTATGTTATGGCGACAGTTGCTGGATTTGTAATGGGTGGTATTCAAGCTTTATCTCGTTCTACCTATTCTAAATTATTGCCAGAAACAGAAGATACGGCATCATTCTTTAGTTTTTATGATGTAGCAGAAAAAATCGGAATTGTAATCGGAATGTGTGTTTACGGAATTATAGACCAAATTACAGGAAGTCCGCGTGCGGCAATTGTAATTTTGGCAATATTCTTTATTACATCAATATTTTTATTGAGAAGAGTACATAAAAAAGACGTTTCAAATTAATTGAAACGTCTTTAAATAACCATATCGCAAATTGCAATTAATTATTGATTGATGATAGTTTTGTAGTTTGCGATATTTTATTTAGCTAATTAACCTTTGTAAATTTTTCCAGAACCAGAAACTTTTACATCTCTTTTCTCTGGATTTCCTAAATATTTAATATTTCCAGAACCGGAAACTCTTCCAGTAATACTTGTTTCGCAGTTTACTACGCTGTTTCCAGAACCAGAAACAGTAACATCTACAGCTTGCGATTTTAAATTAGAAGCATTAACATTTCCTGATCCTGATATTTTACTTGTAAAAGAATCTGCTTTCCCTTTTAAAACAATATCGCCAGAACCGCTTAAGGCTAAATCAAAATTTCTAGAATTAACATCTAAATCAAAATTTCCTGATCCTGAAAGTTTTGCTGAAAAACTATCGCTATTGATTTTGCTTTTACTTTTGACATCGCCAGATCCGGAAAGGGTAACTGCTGATATTTTTTCGAAAGGAACTGTTACTTCTATCTTTTTGCCCATGCTGGTACGAAGCTGTATTCCTTTCTCAACGTAAACTTTCAATTCATTTCCTTCAACTTCGACTTTAATTTTAGATAATAAATTTTCTTCTCCTTTAAGGGTGATTTTTCCTTCTTTTCCTGCTACTAAATCTACATCAAAGAATCCAGAGATTCTTATGCCATCATAGTCTCCCGTTGTTCTAGTTTCTGTAGTGACATTGCCATTTCCGCTTATTTTTGTTTGTGCGTTAGAATTTACCGCAATAAAAAATAGACTTAATGCTGTGAGTAAAATTGACTTTTTCATTGTTTTGATTTTTAGATGATTAATTTTTTGTTAGGGAAATATTTCCATAGTTCGAGTTAATATTAATTTTGTTTTGGCCTTTTTTCTTGTAATAGCCAGCAATTCTTTTGCTGTTGCTTTTAACCTCAGAAACAGAAATCTCTAAAGCATTGTCATGTTTGATGTTTGAATATCTTGCAGAAATATCAAAATCGAATGCATAATTTGGCACGTAACCAATTGTAATATCAGTATATCCTGAGTTTATGGTAATGTTTCCAGCTTTTTCAGTCACAGTTCCGATACTGATTTTACTGTAATTGGTATCATAACTAAAGTTGCTTGATACTTCTCCAATAATGAAAGTCATGTAATTTCCAGAACCGCTTAAAGAATTGATTTTTTGAAATTTAAACGTGCCATAATTACAGTCAGTTTTAATGTTTTGACCGTCATTAAGATTGACATCTGTATAGTTTGAATTGATATTAAGATTTCCAGAATCATTAATTTTCAATCCAGAATATCTGGCGTCGATACTTCCTGCTTTTATGTAATCAATACTTGAATTTTGGCAATATTGAATTGATATTTGATTATTAGATCCGCTTAATTTTCCCAAAGTAACTTTGCCATATTTACACTCAATATCCGTAGAAGATTCTGCATTCGGAATAGAAATATTTCCATATTTATTGGCTAATTTAATTGTTCCGTTTTTTGGAATTTTAATCACATAATTGATCTCAAAACTGTTATTGCTTCCTTTACTTTTTAGACTGGAACTTCCTAACGATGTTACAGCTGTCACCAAACTTTTAAGAGCAGTGATATTTACATCAATGTTGTTCAATCGTTCGTTTACCCAATTTTCATTTGGGCCATTCACTTTTATGGTAATGTCAAGATCAATTTTATCTTCATCCCAAGTTGTTACAGTGATGCTTCCATATTTGTTGTCAATATCGATTCCTGCGTTCGAATTTACAATATAGGTTTTTTTTATATTTTTTTGTTTCGTTATAAAAGAGTCATCATTTGAAAACCCTAGAAAAGGAATCAAAAGAAGTAAGATTAGTAAGTTATAGTGTTTTTTCATTAGAGGTGTTTTTTAGTTTTTCGTTGTCTTCAATTCTTTTCAAAACGGTTTGTAAAAAAGAAATACGCGTTTGGAGATTACTAATCATTGCATAAATAATCTGTTTGTTTTCCCCGTTTTTTTGCAATTCATTGATGATTTTTTGATAATCAGCATCGAAAGTTTTCATCTGTTTCATTGCATCATCAATAATCTGCTGATTTTCTGGCGAATTTTTCTCTTTCAGTTTAACCAGTTCATTATCGATTAGAATATTGAAAATAGAGTCTGTACGTTTAGTTTCTTTAGAAGCAAATTTGAATTCTTTTGGTTTTTCATTTTTATAAAAAAGAGAGATTCCAAGCATCAATAAAATCGAAGCGGCAATAGCAGTCACGAACCAATATCTTTTCTTAGGCTCTTTTTTGTTTAGTTTTTGAAGAAAATCCATCTGATGATCGGGATTTAATTCCTGAATATCCCATTGGTTTTCAAATCTGTTGAATAATTCGTCTAAATTGTCTTTTTCATTTTTCATAATTCCAATTCATTTTATATCTCTTCCAATTTTTTTCTCAAACTATCTTTTGCTCTGCTCAAGGTTGTTCTGCAATTTGCGTATGTGATGTTTAAAATTTCGCAGATTTCTTCTTGATCATAACCTTCTACATAAAAAAGTGTCAGCACCATTCTGTAATTATCTTTCAGCTGCAGAATTGTATCTAAAACCTGTTTTACTTTAAGAGAGTTCAAGTCAATATTTTCAGAAATAATTCCGTCGTTTTCTTCGATTTTATAAAGCTGTTTACTTAAATCTTCTATTTGAAAAGAGTTGTTTTTCTTGTAAAAATCGATGCTATAATTGATGATTATTTTTTTTAACCATGCGCCAAAAGCCACTTCTTGTTTATAGTCATTGATTTTTGTAAAAGCTTTTAAGAAACCTTCCTGCATGACGTCTTGTGCAAAATGTTCGTCTTTTACAATACGAAAAGCCACGTTATACATCGCCTTACAATAGCGATTGTATATTTCAAATTGCGCTTTTTGATTGTTGCTTTTGCAAAGCGCAATCAGTTCTTCGATATTTTGGTTGTTTATACTCAAGTAGTGGCTTTTGGTTTTTAATATAGACTTGGCTTTTTTTTGTTTGTTACAGTTTTGATAAAAAAAATAAAAAATATTTTTTGACTTTACGTAATGCCGTAAGGTATAATACATTCATTGCTATACTTTCACAAAAAATTTAACTACCAAAAACAAATTCAATAATGAGAAAACTAAACAAATGCTTTGTAATTCTGTTTGTTATGACAGGATTTATGTTAACATCATGTAGCAATGATGATTCTAGCGAAAGTGCTGGAGAATCAACAGGTGATTATTGGCCTTCTAAAGTCGGAAATCAATGGATTTTTAGCCAAGATGGCACTGAAAGCACAGTGAAAATTCAGAGTTCATCTAATAAAGATGGCAATACGTATTATAAATTTAACCAACTATTTGGTGCTACTGAAGAAATTTCTGGAACAGCAGGTGCTTCACTTAAAAAAGTAAAAGGAGATTATTACATTGTTATTGATGAAGTGAGTTATAGTTCTGAAGGAATAACGGGAAAAACAACTGGTTATGAATATATTCTTTTTAAGGATTATCTTGATGTAAATCAAACATGGGGAGGATCTTATTCTTTAGAAACAAGCTTTAACATACCAAATTTTCCATCTTTGAAAATGAATGCAAATTACACTGGTACTATTTTAGAAAAAGGAATAAGCTTAAAAGTTAAAGAAGTAACTTATAGCAATGTAATCAAGTTTAAACTGCATATAGAAGCTAGCGCTCAGGGACAAAGTTCTTCATCAGATACATTTTATTGGATCGCTAAGGATGTTGGAATTGTAAAATTAGAATCGTCTGGCACTACTTCAGAACTTGTTTCTTACTCTTTGAAGTAATGGATAAATAAAATGTTTAAAACCCGAAAATCTTTTTTCGGGTTTTTTATTTTTTAAACTTTAAAATGGATTGTATTTTAAAATTGACTAATAAGAATTATTTAAGCTTTAAGTTTGTTTTGGCATAATGATTGTCTATTTTTATGCCCTATCTTGTAATTGAAAAACGAAACACGTTTTTGGTAAAACTTCAATAAGCAATACTCTATTTATAGATAGCACAGAAAATTTAATGACAAAACGACTTATATTTTATTATGTCAAACCATAAAATACTTACTATTGACAATCTGTCACTTCAAGAATTTGACTCAGAGGCAGAATTAATTCCATTGTTGACGCCAGAAGACGAGGAGGAAATGAACAATGAAGAACTTCCTGTTTCGCTTCCAATTTTACCTTTACGTAATACCGTACTGTTTCCAGGAGTTGTTATTCCAATTTCTGCTGGAAGAGATAAATCTATTAAACTAATTAATGACGCTAACGCAGGCGGAAAAATTATTGGTGTTGTATCTCAAATTAATGAAGAAGACGAAGATCCGTCAAAAGATGATATTCATAAAGTAGGAACTGTAGCGCGTATTTTACGTGTTTTAAAAATGCCTGATGGAAACGTAACAGTTATTCTTCAAGGTAAAAAACGCTTCGAAATTGACGAAGTAGTTTTGGAAGAACCTTATATGACAGCAACCATCAAAGAAGTTGCTGAAGAGCGTCCAGATGAAAATGATACCGAGTTTACTGCTATTTTAGATTCTGTAAAAGAATTGGCAATTCAGATTATTAAAGAAAGTCCAAATATTCCTTCAGAAGCTACTTTTGCTATTAAAAACATTGAAAGCCAATCGTTTTTAATCAATTTTGTTTCTTCAAACATGAATTTATCAGTAAAAGAAAAACAAGGTCTTTTATCGATAAATGGTTTAAAAGAACGCGCTTTAGAGACTTTACGTTATATGAATGTTGAACTTCAAAAATTAGAATTGAAGAACGATATTCAGTCAAAAGTACGTTTTGACTTAGATCAGCAGCAAAGAGAATATTTCCTTCACCAGCAAATGAAAACCATTCAAG
>RCUK01001185.1_pt1 | contig 17545 bp, 8 predicted proteins | sample 2166381 | NCBI WGS metagenome assembly RCUK01 (sample SAMN09932809, study PRJNA488358) | compost metagenome | isolation source: compost soil in an enriched community | place: Germany: Experimental Botanical Garden | reverse complement strand
GAATATGTACTGATCGACGAGGATACCACGGTGGCAAAACTCGAAAATCAATTGAAATGGAATGACCTTTATTATTTACTTGCTAAATAATAGAGACAAGTGATCTTCGGGTACCTGAATGCTATCCGAAGGTCGCTTAGCAATACAACCAATTAGGGAAAATATGGAAAAATTTGCAATGGTAGACTACGTGATCTTCGTGGTTTACTTCTTCATTGTGGCGGGATATGGTTATTATATCTATCGTCAAAAAAACAATAGCTTAAGCAGCAGTAAGGATTATTTTTTGGCCGAAGGTTCATTGACCTGGTGGGCAATCGGCTCCTCCTTGATTGCATCGAATATTTCGGCGGAACAGTTTATTGGCATGAGTGGTAATGGATTTGAAGTGGGCATTGCTGTGGCGGCCTACGAACTGATCGCTGCTGTCGCACTCATCATTGTCGCGGTGTGGTTTATACCAGTGTATCTGAAAAACAAGATATTCACGATGCCACAATTTTTAAATAATCGATACAACGAGACGACCAGCTTGATCATGGCTATTTTCTGGCTGTTTTTATATGTATTTGTCAATCTCACATCGATTTTATATCTAGGTGCGATAGCCATTTCGAGTATGGCCGGAGGTGGGGACAGTTTCCATACCATCACCGTTGCCCTCGCCGTATTTGCTGTCATCATTACGCTTGGCGGAATGCGTGTTATTGGCTTTACCGATGTCATTCAGGTAGTGGTATTGATTGTCGGTGGTATCGCGACGACTTATGTCGCGCTGACCCTGGTGAGCGAGCATTTTGGATTGGGCAAGGATGTGCTTGCTGGATTTAACAAGCTGATGGAAGACGCTCCGGAGCATTTTAACCTGTTTGTGGCCAAACCGGGAGCCGGGGCCAGTCAAGAGGAAATCAATAAGTATCTGATGCTACCGGGAGTCGGAATGTACCTGGCAGGGATATGGATCGTCAACCTCAATTACTGGGGCTGCAATCAGTATATCACGCAACGGGCCTTGGGCGCCGATCTAAAGACCGCGCGCACCGGGATTCTCTTTGCGGGTTTTCTCAAGCTGTTTATGCCCATCATTGTGATGCTCCCGGGGATCGCGGCTTATGTCCTCTATAAAAATGGCGCCTTGCAGCAGGAGATGGCTCCAGGCGGTGTATTCCATGCAGATAATGCATATTCAGCGATATTGGGCTATCTGCCCAATGGAATGAAGGGACTTGCGCTGGCGGCGCTAACAGCAGCTATTGTAGCTGGATTGGCGGGAAAGGCTAACAGCATCGCAACGATCTTTACCCTCGACATCTATAAGAAATACATCCGTAAGGATGCCAGTGAAACAAAGATGGTCTGGGTAGGCAAAATCACGATCGTTGTTTCGATTTTACTTTCGGTGTTATTTACATGGAATGACAGCCTGGGAATCGGCGGTGCCGGTGGATTTACATTTATCCAAAAGTATACAGGGTTTATCAGTCCCGGCGTTTTCGCAATGTTTTTACTGGGGATGTTCTGGAAAAGAACGACTGGTGCAGCGGCGATCACCGGCCTGATTGCAGGTTTCGCCCTGTCGGTATTTTTTAATGAGTTCGCAACGAAGGTATTTGGTCCCGAAACATGGATCTATACAGCTTACCCAAATAAAGCGGGCGTTTATGAGATCCCTTTCCAGATCTGTATGGGACTGGCATTTGCATTTACCATGTTGGCCATGATCGGCGTCAGTTTATTCGGCCCGAAAATCAATCCAAAAGCATTTGTCTTGGATCGTTCAATGTTTAAAGTGGAGCCATCCGTCCTTGCACTGATCGTGGTAACACTATTGATGGTAACCGCAATATATGTTCGTTTTTGGTAGGATAAGGTATGCTGTTGAATAATTAATCCATTTATACACTTTCTCCTGGGTTAACGAGGAGAAAATCCATCGGAAAGATGGAATTAAAACCTGAATAATTAATGAAAGATAAAATGATTATTGGTCTGTTAGCCTGCGCTTTATTGACCTACGGCTGCCAATCCAATTCAACAAAAAATAATCCGCAGCATGCTGGGTTGGATACCGCCGCAAGCCATGCTTTTGATAGCCGGATAGATGGAAAGGATGTCCGTTTATACCTCTTGAAGAACAATAAACTAGCCGTGACGCTGACAAATTATGGTGCACGTTTGGTAAGTCTTAGCGTTCCCGAAAAGAATGGAAAAATGACTGATGTGATATTGGGTTACGATTCGGCGAAAGAATATAAGGACAATGCAGATAATTTTTACGGCGCGATAGTCGGGCGCTATGGTAACCGTATCGGTAAAGCTACTTTTACACTGAACGGTACAACTTATGCGCTGGAAAAAAACGATGGCGATAATTCGCTTCATGGCGGCACCAATGGGGTATACAACAAGGTGTGGGATGTGGTCAACAATAGCGATACTTCAATTACCTTGGTATATACATCTCCGGATCAGGAGGCTGGATATCCGGGAACGGTCAAGATGCAGGTCACTTATACACTGGAAGAAAATGGTGGTCTGGACATTGCCTATCAGGCCACGACGGATAAAGAGACTGTTTTAAATCTGACCAATCACGCTTATTTTAACCTCAATGGTGCCGGTGATCCGTCCATCCTGGATCATGAGCTGCAGATTGATGCCAAAGCGATCACGGAAGTGGACAACACGCTGATTCCTACAGGAAAAAGCTTGCCTGTATCGGGTACGGCATTTGATTTTACAAAACCACGGCTCATTGGCGCCCATATTGAAGATGAGAACGCGCAGCTGAAGATCGGAAAGGGGTATGATCATAATTTTGAGCTCGACAAGAATGCTGGTTTTCAGAAAGTCGCCACGGTGTACGCCTCTAAGACGGGTATTCAAATGGATATTTTCACGACCGAACCTGGACTTCAGTTCTACAGCGGCAACTTTATGACTGCGGATGATCCGAAGGGAAAAGCCGGAAAAAGCTATCCTTTCCGCTCGGCTTTCTGCCTCGAAACGCAGCATTTTCCAGATGCTCCAAACCACCCCAATTTTGCATCAACGGTATTAAAACCTGGCGAAAAGTATAGTTCAAAAACAGCATATCGTTTTACGGTGAAATAATATCCTCTTTATGATGAAACTAAATTTAAAACTAGGAATTGTTTTCATGCTGATCAGTGGAGTGATCCATGGACAGAGTAGCATGAAACTGGAACGCTCGGCGCAGGAATTTACGATCAGCAGACATATTTACGGCCATTTTGCCGAACACCTGGGACGCTGTATTTACGATGGTTTTTATGTGGGGGAAAAGAATGACTCGATTCCGCATGCCAATGGCGTGCGGACGGATGTCATCGAAGCCCTCAAGAACCTGAATATCCCCAACCTGCGTTGGCCCGGTGGCTGTTTTGCGGATACCTACCATTGGAAGGATGGAATAGGTCCTAAGGAGCAGCGTCCAACCATGGTCAACAATTGGTGGGGCGGGGTGACCGAGGACAATTCATTTGGCACCCATGATTTTCTGAACATGTGCGAACTGCTGGGGGCTGAACCGTATCTGGCCGGAAATGTGGGCAGCGGCGAGGTGCAGGAGCTTGCCGATTGGGTGCAATATGTAAATTTTGCCGGCAAAAGTCCCATGTCGGACTGGCGGCGCAAGAATGGGCGCCAAGAGCCCTGGAAGGTGAAATTCTGGGGCGTAGGAAATGAATCATGGGGTTGTGGCGGCAATATGACCGTGGATTACTATACGGATATCTACCGCAAGTACGCTACGTTTATGTCTGACTGGACCAACGGAGCTGGACTGTACCGAATTGCCTCCGGGGCGAACAGTGCGGATTATAACTGGACGGAAACGCTCCTTAAAAATATTCCAGGCAGCTTGATGAAGGGGATGGGGCTGCATCATTATGCGGTGATCAATTGGGACAAAAAAGGTTCAGCAACAGATTTTTCGGAAGCGGAATATTTTAAAACCATGAAGTCCGCCTGGTTTATGAATGAACTGGTCGAGAAGAACATCGCCATTATGGACAAATATGATCCGAAAGGAAATATTGATTTGATCGTGGATGAATGGGGTGGTTGGTATGAAGTCGAACCGGGTACAAATCCGGGCTTTCTGTATCAACAAAATACTATGCGCGATGCCATGATTGCAGGAATGACCCTCAATATTTTCAATAATCACGCCCGACGTGTGAAAATGGCCAACCTTGCTCAAGCGATCAATGTATTGCAGGCGGTAATCTTGACAGAAGGTAAAAGCATGGTGCTGACACCGACTTATCATGTCATGGAGATGTATAAGGTACATCAGGATGCAAAATTGATCCCGATTACATTGCAGTCGACAGATTTTGAATTTAACAACGAGAAAATTCCGGCGGTATCTGCGTCGGCATCACAGGATGCGAAAGGGCGCATACATATTTCCCTCGTGAATATTGATCCTAAAAAAACGAATAAGATTCGTGTGGACCTGGGCGGACTGAAAGCTTCGAAAATCACAGGAAGAATCTTGCGCGCCGACAAGCTGCAGGATTACAACTCATTCAAGGTGCCCTCAAAAATTGCACCCTCGGCCTATAACAAGGCGAAGGTTCAAAATGGGCTTGTGGATATAGAGATCCCGGCATTTTCCGTGATTGTATTGGAGCTTAATTAAAATTGAGATGAAGCAAATTAGACGGATGAAAAAAAAGATTTCGATGTTGCTCTTGGCAACGGGCCTGGCAGCTTCGGCAAGCGCACAATTGCCGGTTGAATTGAATATACAGCTGGATAACCCCAAAGGCAAGATATCATCGCATATGTGGGGTGTGTTTTTTGAAGATATTAACATGGGGGCAGATGGTGGGATCTATGCTGAGCTGGTCAAAAATAGATCCTTTGAATTTGACAACCCCTGGATGGGCTGGAAAAAACTGGAACATGCTTCAAGTGAGGGGGCTTACCTCTTGCTTAATGATCAGCAACGCAAGGGCAATAAGCGATATGTAAGATTAACGAATAGTGCGGGCAGCAAGCTGGGCTTACAAAATGAGGGCTTTCGTGGCATGGGCATCAAAGCGGGTGCTACGTATGAATTCAGTCTGCAGCATAGAAGTAATGCCCCTGGCTTACAGGTCCACGTGGCGCTAATGGACGAAGGGGACCAAGTGATCGCTGAAGCGCAACGGCCACTGCATGCGACAGCAGCATGGACCGAGACTGCGCTGAGACTGCAGGCTACGGCCACGACGGGTAAGGCAAAACTAAAGATATGGTTTACGGGCGAGGGGACAGTGGATGTCGATATGCTATCGCTATTCCCTCTGGATACCTGGAAGGGGCGACCGAAAGGGCTGCGTAAAGATATGGTCCAGATGCTGGCAGATATGAAGCCTGGATTTATCCGCTTCCCCGGCGGCTGTATTGTCGAGGGCAGGGATCTGGCCAACAGGTTCCAGTGGAAAAAAACCGTGGGTTCGATCGATGAACGCGAATTGATCATCAATCGCTGGAACACGGAATTTAACCACCGTTTGACGCCGGATTATTTTCAGACATTTGGACTTGGATTTTATGAGTATTTCTTATTGGCTGAAGATATTGGCGCGGCCCCGGTTCCGATTCTCAATTGCGGCATGGCCTGTCAGTTTAATAGTGGCGAACTGGTGCCGATGGACCAGCTCGACGAATATGTACAGGATGTGCTGGATCTGATTGAATTTGCAAATGGATCAACAGCGACCAAATGGGGTAAGCTACGTGTGGATATGGGCCATCCCCAACCCTTTAACCTCAAGATGATCGGTGTGGGCAACGAAAACTGGGGCCCGCAATACATTGAACGTCTTGCGGTCTTCAAGAAAGCGTTAAATGCAAAGCATCCCGAGATCGCGATTATAGCGAGTTCAGGAACGGATCCTGAAGGTGAGCGTTTTGAATTTCTGGACGATAAGCTGCGGGCGATGCATATTGACATCATCGATGAGCATTACTACCGACCACCGTCCTGGTTCCTGTCCAGTGCCAGCCGCTACGACAATTATGATCGCAAGGGCGCGAAGATTTTCGCAGGTGAATATGCCTCACATACCACCAGACCCAATGGTCCCGGAAAAAGCACTTGGGAGGCTGCGCTTTCCGAAGCGGCATTTATGACTGGTCTCGAACGCAACGGCGATGTTGTTGAGATGGCATCTTATGCGCCCTTATTCGGACATGTGGATGGTTGGCAATGGTCGCCGGATTTGATTTGGGTGGATAATCTCCAGGTTTATGGAACTCCTAGCTATCAGGTGCAGAAATTATATTCTACGCACAAAGGCTCGGATATTATTCCGGTCCACAGGGATGGTCAGCCCGTTGCCGGAAGGGATAGTTTGTACGCTTCGGCGGTATACGACCAAAATACGAAGGAACTGCTGATCAAAATCGTCAATTACAACAGCAAGCCGATGCCTTTGCGTTTCGCCATCGCGACCGACAGAAAATTTGCACAGGTTGCCCAAAAAATCAGCCTCGCCAACAAGGATCTGAATGTCAGCAACAGCATCGAAGAACCATTGAATATACAGCCAAAGCAAACGGATATCAGGTTTAAAGGCAAGACACTCACAGACAGTCTCGCACCATATTCGTTTACCCTGATTAAACTTCAAACCAAATAGTAGTTAGTTTATAAACCCATGAACAACATTGTTACTCTGCTTAGTCCCTTGCTCGTGGCTGCGACAATAACGGCTACCGCGCAAACTGCTACGACTGATTCCTTGCACTCCGGGAAAAAACTGGAACAGGGGCAGCACTATGACTTTGTAGCGCAGGGAAACCCCATCATCAAGCATCATTATACCGCTGATCCGGCGGCGCTGGTCAAAGGTGATACACTGTGGCTTTTTGCAGGGCATGACTTCGCTGGTGGACAGAAAGGCTATAAGATGAAAGATTGGTTGGTATTCTCAACTACCGATCTGAAAAATTGGATTGAATACCCTGTACCCATGAAAATTTCGGATTTCGCCTGGGCCAAAAGTGGTGATGCTTTTGCTGGGCATGCCGTGGAGCGAAACGGTAAATATTACTGGTACATCAGTACCAATTGGTCGGGTATTGGCGTTGCTGTGGCTGACCGGCCCGAAGGACCTTACCGGGACGCATTGGGGAAACCGCTCCTGACCAACAAGGATTGTTTTGCCTCCACCCATGCATGGGCTTGTATTGATCCCGCGGTACATATAAGCGATGACGGGCAGGCCTGGATATTCTGGGGTAACCGCGAATGTTATTATGCCAAACTGAAAGATAATATGATTGAGATTGACGGGGAGATCAAACAGCTTAAGTTCGATGGCTTCGAATTTACTGAGGCTCCTTGGCTGCATCAATATCAAGGTAAATACTACCTGAGCTATGCAACGGGATTCCCCGAGAAAATTGCTTATGCCATGGCTGATCATATCGCAGGACCATATACCTACAAAGGCCTGTTAAACGAGATTGCAGGAAATAGCAATACCAACCACCAGGCTATTGTCAACTTTAAGGATCACTGGTATTTTATCTACCACAATGGGGGCATCAATACGGATGGGGGGAGCTGTAGCCGATCGATCTGCATCGACAAACTGGAATATCGTGCCGATGGTACCATAAAACGGATCAACATGACGAGCGAAGGCCCTTTTAATGAAATAGATCGATAATGTGTATGAAATATAAGATGTATTTATTGACCGTAAAAAAACGAATCGTCCTTGGCGTATTGTTAATGCTGCTATTTTCGGGCTTGCGTGCACAACAACTGCGTGTAGCCGGGCCGGACGGAAAATTGGAGGTAAACTTATCGTTAGACAAGGGCAAGCTTTATTATCGCGTGAGCCTGGCTGGACAGGAAATGTTAGAACTGTCGCCTTTGGGCTTGCGGGGCGACAAGGTGGATCTTGCCAGTAATCTGCATTTGGTTGCCTCGGACAGCCGGGCAATTGACCAAACGTATGAGGAACCTAAAATCAAACGTAAGCTGGTACATTATCAGGCAAATGAACTGCAATGTACCTTGGAGAATGACTTAAAAGAGCAGCTTGTAGTGATTTTTAGGGTCAGCAATAACGATATTGCATTCCGTTATGGTATCCTACAGGTGGGTGAACCCGCAAATTTTCGGGTCGAGGAAGAAATGAGCGGCTTTAAATTTCCCGCTTCAACCACCACCTTTCTGACTGCGCAGGCGACACCAATGATCGGCTGGAAGAAAACAAAACCGAGCTATGAAGAAGCTTATGTACCGGATCAGGCGATGGGCGTACCTTCGCAATACGGCGTCGGTTACGCTTTTCCGGCACTGTTTCATGTCGGTACCCGCGGTTGGGTACTGCTTTCGGAAACCGGATCGAATGGCAGTTACTGTGGCACCAAGCTCAGTGAAGGCACAAAATCGGGTTTTTATAAAATTTCCTTTCCTGAGAAAGGTGAAAATAATGGCATGGGCGATGCAGCTCCAACGCTGGCGCTACCGGGCTTTACGCCATGGCGCACAATCACTGTGGGCAGTACGTTAAAACCTATTGTAGAAACCACGGTTCCCTTCGATGTGGTCGAACCGCAGTATGCTGCAAGTAAGCCTTATACCTTTGGACGCGCCACCTGGAGCTGGCTGGAGTGGCAGGATGGCAGTATTAATTTCGAAGATCAGAAGAAATTTATCGACCTATCTGCTGCTTTGGGTTACGAATTTGTCCTGGTGGACAACTGGTGGGACAAGCAGATCGGACACCGTAAAATCGAGGAACTTGTGGTCTATGGCCGGGAGAAAGGGGTGGGACTCTGCCTCTGGTACAACTCAAACGGATTCTGGAACGACGCACCTCAGACGCCTAAAAATCGGATGAATACGGCTATCGCGCGTAAAAAGGAAATGGCTTGGATGCAGGCTGCAGGAATCAAAGGAATCAAAGTGGATTTTTTTGGCGGTGACAAACAGCAAACAATACAGCTGTATGAAGATATTCTTGCCGATGCAAATGACTATGGACTGACCGTGATCTTCCATGGATGTACCTTGCCCCGGGGTTGGGAACGCATGTATCCTAACTTCGTGGGAAGTGAAGCAGTATTGGCCTCTGAGAACCTCATCTTTACACAGGATGCCAACGATAACGAAGCTTTCAATGCGACTTTGCACCCCTTTATACGTAATACTGTTGGAGCTATGGATTTTGGTCCTGTGCTGCTCAACAAACGGCATAATCGCGAAAACAATGGGGGGACAACCCGGAAGACAACGGAAACATTTCAGCTGGCAACGGCGGTGTTGTTCCAGACTCCGGTACAGAATTTTGGGCTGACACCCAATAATCTACTGGATATGCCAGCGCATGTGATCGACTTCATGAAGCAGGTTCCCACCCTTTGGGATGAGACGCTGTTTGTGGATGGTTATCCCGGAAAATATGTGGTGCTGGCGCGACGTAAAAAAGAGCAATGGTATATCGCTGCTGTGAATGCCGAAGGGAAAGAGAAGACGATCGAAGTAAACCTGCCCATGCTTTCTGAAAAGCTTGTGCAATACATCGGGGATAATAAGTCGCGCGGGTCGGAGCAGAAAACGATCAGCCTAAGCCGGGAGAAAACCGTCAGATTGACCTTACAATCAGGTGGTGGGGCCTTATTGTACGGAAAATAGTTTTTTATTTCCCTTTTTTTGCCTTTTTTTGTTGTCCCATGAAGAAATTGTTGATAGTTCTCATCTTAATATGGCAATGCCTAACAGTATCTGGACAAGTGGATCGGACTCATTTTTTTTCGCTGCCCGAAGGTCTGACAAACCAGCAGGTGCTGGATATTGTACATGATGACGAGGGCTTCATGTGGGTTGCGACAGAACTTGGATTAAACCGATTTGCTGGCAAGTCATTTAAGCCTTACTATGCTTCTAAAAAGAAAGATGGGCACACCGTCAATAGTAACGAGATCAATACGCTGCTCCATGACGATAAAAAACTGTATATCGGCACACGCGCTGATGGCCTGAATGTCCTTGATTTAAAGATAAATAAATTCAGCTATTATGTGCATGATCCGGCTGATCCAAAATCCATTGCTACAAATGATATTACGGATATGATCCGTGCCAGGGATGGCGGTCTATGGCTAGCGACTTATCATCAGGGGATTCAGCATTTCGATCCGGTCAGAAAAGAATTTCAACACTTCAATAGAAGCAATTTACCGGGTTTTCCGGAAAACAGCATATGGTCCTTGGCCGAAGACCGGAAAGGAATGCTCTATGTGGGCCATGTCAAAGAAGGAATGACGATCTTGGATCCGGTACGCCGATCTTTAAAACATTTGACTTACCAAAATTCCGGGGCTGAATTGCCTGATAACGAGGTTAAAGTTTTGTTTTGTGATCAATATGACAATATCTGGATCGGCACCCGGAAAGGGCTTGCCGTCTACCATACCTCGAGTGGTCAGCTAAAGCATATATCGTTGTCTGCGTCGTCTAAAAATGGAAATGAGCCCTTTATATATGCAATTAGAGAATTTGGAGGCAAGCTTTGGATAGGAGCAGAATCGTCTCAGCTTTTTGTTATACAACCCGGGTATGGATATGACAAAAGGGTCGAAGGGGTCAGGCAAATACAGCTTTTTGACCTGGGAAAGGGAAATAATGCCATGGTCCAGCATATCACACCGGACAAATTTGGGAATGTCTGGCTCGCAGTATATGGCGGTGGCGTCGGCGTGATCAGCCATATCAAACCCTTTTTTAATGTTTTCCCGACAGGGTCTTTATTGCCGGATCAGCTGGCAACAGTGAGTAATATTATCGTCCGAGGTGCAGACGCAGTCTGGTTGACTACCGAAGGCTCGGGAATCGTAGAGATGGGCAAAAATGGCAGATTACTCAAATGGATGACACAAAAGAACGGCAGTCCTGATGATTTTATATTGGCGGCATTTAAGGATCATAACCAGCATGTCTGGTTAGGTTTACGAAAAGGTGGTGTTGCAGTTTGCTATGCCGGATCCACAGCGTGGCATACGATAGATCTTGGTGAGCCAGTGTCAGAGGTTCGCGCGATTTATGAAGATCGCCGCGGTGCCATCTGGATTGCTGCATACCAAGGCCTGTTTATCTATGACCCGCACAATCATAGCGTACAAAAATTACTGATCAACGATCCGATGCTGGGAGACTATGCTCCACGAGCGCTTGTCGAGGACGGACAGGATAATATGTGGGTAGGAACCTATGGGCAGGGGCTCTATGTGTATAATAATCGACAGCTGATTCGGAAAATGGATAGCGGCAATGGATTGCGCAATAATACCGTCAATCATTTGCTATGCGATAAAAATAACAATATCTGGATTGCGACAAATCAGGGAATAGCTCTGCAGGAAGCGCAACGAGGAATTGGTGATTTAACAATTTTAATGCCTCCGGGAGACGATGCCTGGCTGTTTGTCAATGGCCTTTCGGAAGATCAAAATGGGCATATCTGGTGTTCGACCAAGTCAGGAATGCTACGCTTTTTACCCAAAGAAAAACGTTTTTTGCAATACGATCAGTCATTCGGCCTGCCACTTGGAGGTTTTATAAATGGAAGTGTGGGGCGGGATCTGGCAGGACGCCTGTATTTCGGGATGCAAGACGGCATATGTTATTTTGATCCGAATGAAATTCCCTCAAAACTGCCAAAATCTCCGATTCGGGTGAGCCGATTTATTGTTTTCCGCTCCGGCGAATCCAATGCACAGGAAGACAAATATCTTACATCATCTGATGAGATCAGGCTGGATCATAACGAGAATAGCTTTCGTATTGAGCTTGCGGTCATGGACTATGCGCTGGATGGATTGGTCGAGTTTGGATACCAGCTGCAGGGACTTAATAACGACTGGATTTTTCTGGGCAACGAAACTAATCTTGATTTCCGGAATGTGCCCTATGGAGATCATGAGCTGTTGATTCGCACACGCATGAAAAATGGGCAATGGTCTCAGTCCTATCAACGTTTACTGATTAAGATCAAACCACCTTTCTATCTGAGCCTGCCGGCAAAGGTCACTTATTTTCTGATCTTTTTGTTGGTCATCTATACCCTTATTTTCTTTTATATCAAAAGAATAAAGGCCGAGTCCGAACTGAGACTCAAAGAGCGCCAGCACCTTCAAGATGAACAGTTGCATAGCGAGCGCATGAATTTCTATACCCATATCACGCATGAACTGCGCACGCCGTTAACACTCATATTAGGACCTCTCGACGATTTGTCTCAAAATGAGCAATTATCTCCCAGAAACAAGGGATTAGTTCATACAGTTCAAAAAAGTGCTAATCGGCTTTTTACATTGGTTAACCAACTTCTGGAGTTCAGGAAGGTCGAATCGCAGTTTAAACCGCTAGTACTTGAAGCTGGGGCCTTGAGTGACATGCTTACCGATATCGTGGATAAGTATCGAACCTTAAATAACAAACCAAACGTTGAGATATATGCAAATTTGCCCGAAACAGATTATCGTACTTTATTTGATGCAGAGATCATACAGTTGATTGTAGATAATTTGCTTTCCAACGCCTATAAATATACGGATTCGGGCCATATCAGGCTGGGCCTTAAGTACGAACAATCAAATTTAACCCATTGGGCAGTATTATCCATTGAAGACACGGGGCGCGGGATTCCGGCGGACCACATGGATCGAATTTTCGATAAGTTCTATCAGATTCCCGGCAGGGGAATCCACGGAACGGGTATAGGTCTGGCACTGGTCAAAGAATTGACAGCTATCCATCAGGGTAAGATCGAGATTAAAAGCTTGGAAGGAGCGGGAACGACGGTATCAGTCCGTTTTTTAGCAAACAAAGTCGGCGTTGATAGCCCAAAAATAGTGGAATGGATCGCGGAATCTGATCATATAGCTATGGACTTCAGTCGCCCATTGATCCTTTTGGTTGAAGATGATCCTGATTTACGCGCCTATCTGGGAGATACCTTATGCTCAACTTACGAAGTTTTGCTTGCTGAAAATGGAGCAGTTGGATTGGACATTGCACAAAATAGGATACCCGATCTTCTGATAAGCGACATTATGATGCCCGATATGGATGGTTTTTTGCTGGCTGAAAAATTGAAGGCTGAGCGTTCGACAAGCCATATACCATTAATCCTGTTGACGGCGAAAGATACGGACCTGGACAGGCAGCGTGGCTATGACCTCGGAGTAGATTCGTATCTCACAAAACCGATCGGTGCAACCGTATTGCGCAAACGTATTGATAACCTGTTGCGCAAACAGAAGGTCATGAACAATGCTATTTTACAGAAAATCAAATTAGATCAGCCAACGGATTTTGTAGAAGACCGGCAAACCGAAAAAGATGAGTTATGGCGTGAAAATGCATTTGTTCAGGATTTTGTGGCGATCGTAGAACAGCATATGCAAGATGAGGTATTGGATGCCGCTACCCTGGCAGAAAAGATGAATATGAGCCAATCAACCTTATATCGTAAACTAAAAGGTATTACGGGGAAGAATATCAATCAACTTGTGCGTAAAATACGGATACATAAAGCCGCTGAGCTGTTGCGTTCGGGAGCATACAACGTGACCGAAGTTTCTTTTATGGTCGGAATCAATAGCGCTATTTACTTTCGGCAATGCTTTAAAGAAGAGTTCGGGCAGCTTCCTTCGGAATATCAAAAGTCCGGAGCGAAGGGATGTTAATCACTGGCTAATATCTTGTGGGACCTTTGCGATATAAGCGATCGTGAACAGGGCGACCGAATAAGGTCATGAAACGAAAAACCCACTGATTTTTGTTGAAAAGCCACTTTTTGACCGAAAACTATATGGTATTTGACGGATTTGTATATGGTCTAAAGCTTTAAAATCCCCTAAGTTTGACGGTATAATCAATTATAAATCTCGCAGGAAGTAGCAATGCATCTGATGTAACCTATGTAAACCATCGCTTATCATCTTCACTGTCTATTCTGGCCAGATTGTATTATTTACTGTTTAATTCGTATAGAAATTTATGAACAACCTAAAAATTGTTTCTTTGTATACGGTGTTGAGCGTTGCGCCAACATTGTTATACGCCCAGGGGAAAATTTCGGGACAGGTCCTGAATATGGCCAACGAGCCTATCGCAGGTGCAACTGTGATTATGGAAGGCGGGGCGAAAGGGACTTCAACAGACAAATCGGGAAAATTTGAATTGAGTGCCGCTAAAGGCGTGCTTGTTGTCTCCTTCATTGGCTACAAGACCTACAGAGTCCCCTTGAACGAAACTACAAATCTGACAATTCGGCTTGAAAAAGATGACCGTGTGCTAGAAGATGTCGTGGTGGTGGGGTATGGTACACAAAAAAAAGCGACGTTAACGGGCTCCATTTCTGAAGTGAAAGGCAAAGATATCGTGAAAAGTCCGCAGCCTAATTTATCCAATTCGCTCGCCGGAAGTTTTTCTGGCGTGGTAATCAACAACCGGAGCGGTGAGCCCGGTTATGACGGTTCATCCATTACAGTACGTGGACAGGCAACTACAGGAAGTAATGATGTATTGGTTGTCGTAGATGGTGTACCCGGACAAATAGGCGGCCTGGAGCGTCTGGATCCAAACGATATTGAAAGTATTTCGGTTCTGAAAGATGCTTCAGCGGCAATTTATGGTAACAGGGCAGCAAATGGGGTTATTTTAGTCACGACCAAACGTGGAAAAAGTGGCAAACCTTCAATCACCTATAGCGGAAATCTCGGTGTCAGTTCGCCGACACGGTTGCCTAAAATGGCTGATGCCGCAACTTATGCCATTTTAAGGAACGAAATTGCTTATGGAAATAGTTCTTCCGGAGGAATGAATCAGATTTATTCAGCAGAACAGATTCAAAAATTTAGAGACGGATCTGATCCACTGTTATACCCCAATACCGATTGGGCAGATGTCACCTTGAAAAAAGCTGCAATACAAAGTCAGCACAATCTGTCTGTCGCAGGCGGGACCGAAGATGTGCGATATTTTATGTCTCTGGGTTCGGTCTATCAGGATGGTTTATACAAAAATGGGGTCACAAAATATAAGCAGTATAATTTCAGAACAAATCTCGAAGCCAATGTAACCGATCGCTTTAAGGTCGGACTCTCTCTTTCGGGAAGACAGGAAGACCGTAAATTCCCCATCGCATCTGCCGGAGATATTTTTCGTTCCATATATAGAGCGTATCCTACAGTAAGCGCATATTATCCAAATGGCTTACCGACGCGGGGTATTGAGGGATCCAATCCCGCCTTAATGGGCACGGATATCGGTGGGACCGTGGATAATCCCAAACAGGTCTTCAACGGCATACTCAAAGCAAGCTATCAGCTTCCTTGGGTAGAAGGTCTATCCGTTGATGGTTTTCTTTCGGTGGACAAATCCGCAAATTTCAGCAAAAACTTCAGTGTGCCCTACGTGTTAAATGCTTATGACCAGGCAAAAAACACTTACGAGGAATCTATTGTCGGCGGCAATAACAATAAGGCCACATTGACCGAATCACATACCAATGAATCCTTGATCACAAGTAATATAAAACTGAATTTTGAACGGACCTTTGGTGCCCACGCAATCAATGCTTTTGTGGGATATGAGCAAAGTAAAAGGCATTTGGAATATTTTGACGCACAGCGTTTTAATTATCTCTCCAACCAGCTACCTGAATTATCACAAGGTGGATCCGCTGCGACAGATTATCTTAATTCAGGTTATAGTTCTAATTATACGAGACAGAGTATCATTAGCCGGATAGCTTATAATTATGATGAAAAATACCTGTTTGAAGGACAGCTCAGGGCAGATGGTTCTTCCATTTTTCCGTCAGGCAAGCGATGGGGATATTTCCCTTCCATATCCGCAGGGTGGCGTATCAGTAAAGAAGATTGGTTTGCAGACAAGATCGGATTTTTAGATGACCTAAAACTTCGCGCCTCTTATGGTACCCTTGGTAACGATAATGTCGACGGATTCCAATTCTACGATAACTATACCTTGGTAGGAAATGGCCTGGTCGCGCTTCTCAATGATAAAAGCCAGATAGAACCCAATGTTAAATTGTCCAAATTAGCAAATCCGGCGATTACTTGGGAGGTGTCCAAGAAGCTCGATGTAGGATTAAATGCACAATTTCTCAAGAATTTCACGATAGAGGCCATTTATTTCAAACAAAAGAGATCGGATATTCTGACGGAAAGAAATGCGTCGATTCCGGCAACTTCAGGTATTGTCAATCCATACAAAGAGAACAGCTCCAAACCGCTGGTCCCTTCGGAGAATATTGGCAAGGTGGATAGCGAAGGATTTGAAGGAACTTTGTCGTATCAAAAACCGGGCGATTTCAGCTGGGGAGTATCCGGTAATTTTACCTTTGCCAAAAGTAAAATTATCTTCATTGATGAGGCCAGCGGTACGTTGGATTATCAGCGCAAGACATCAAGACCGCTGGGAACCTATCTGCTCTATAACGCCATTGGATTAAACCGGACCGAAGCAGATCTCGCTGCGGCCCCACAGGCACCCGGAGCACAGGTCGGGGATTTGATTTATCAGGACTACAACCAAGATGGTAAGATAACGGCAGATGATATGATACGGACAAAATATGGAAATATTCCCCAGATTACATACGGCTTTAATCTGAATGCCGCTTATAAAAATGTAGATGTTTCCATTCTTTTTGCCGGGCAGGCTAAAGTAAGTCAGCACGTGCTTCCAGAGTCCGGAACAGTAGGGAACTTCTACAGTACCTGGGCCGACAATCGATTCAATGAAGTCAATAATCCGAACGGAAACTATCCGAAAGTACCTGAACGCGCCTCTTCGGCTGTAAGCGGTGGCTTGTATAATAGCACATTTTGGTTGAATAATGCTTCCTTTTTACGTTTAAAAAATGTCGAGATAGGGTATACATTGCCCAATGAGGTCTTATCGAGATTGAAACTGGGTGGACTTCGATTTTATGTCAACGGATTTAATCTATTGACTATCACAAAAGTGAAGGATTATGATCCAGAAGGGGATAGCGGTAGCGGTCAATTCTATCCGCAGCAACGTATTATTAATGTAGGTGCAAATTTAAAATTCTAAAGAGGAACTTAAGCAATGAAATCTATAACTAAGTATATTGTGCCTTTGGGCTTGGGACTGACAATCTTCTCCGCATGCAACAAAAATCTACTTGATGTTACGGCGACAGACAGAATATCGACAGAAGCAATTGAGACAGATACAGCTGTATTGGAAGCTTTTATTATCAACAGATACATCGGTGAAAAAATTATATCAAATGAGGCTGACGGGACTAATCCGGGGTTTGGACGTGGATTTGAATACGCCCTTTGGTCTTCACTGTCTGATGAATCCATGTACACCAATGATGATAATACTTGGCTCATTATTCGGGGGCAGTTATCGCCTGAAAATTTAGGCGCTGCCGGATCACTTTGGGCCCGTAGCTACCGCAGTATCCGTGAGTGTAATTATGCGAAAAAAGTACTAACT
>RCUK01001183.1_pt1 | contig 17562 bp, 10 predicted proteins | sample 2166381 | NCBI WGS metagenome assembly RCUK01 (sample SAMN09932809, study PRJNA488358) | compost metagenome | isolation source: compost soil in an enriched community | place: Germany: Experimental Botanical Garden | reverse complement strand
CATCTCCACCCCAATGTAAAGGGTAACGCTGAGATCCTGCCCAGGTACTTCTGGCCCAGATTAAAGTGTATCCTTTTTCTTTTTGCGTGATTTCAGCAACAGCTTTATTATATCTTAACGGGTATAAATTATGTTCGTAGAAACCTGTTCTTCCTGAATGGTAAATTCCGTCAGGCGGTGCTGCTTCTCCAAAATCAACTTTGAAAACAGAAACACCCTGATCGAATAATTTTTTCAATTTTGCCTGGTACCAGGTAACGGTTTCCGGATTGGAGAAATCTAAAACAGCATCTTCATAAGGAAGATTTCCTTTACGGTCTCTTACTGCCAAGTTTTTATCCATAATTTCATTGAACAACGTGTTCTTTGGTGTGAAATATGGCAATTGCCATAAACAAACATGAAAACCATCGTCTTTTAAATCAGACATCATTTTTTGAGCATCCGGGAAACGCGCTTTTGCAAACTCGTAATTGTTTCTCCAGTCTACATCAAACCAACCGGTATCAAAGTGAATTACATCAGTTGGAATTTTATATTTACGTAAATCTTTGGCAACTTCGCGTCCTTCTTTTTCAGTGAAATAAGTGATTCGGCTCATCCAGAAACCAAACGACCAAAGTGGTGGCATGGCAGCTTTTCCGGTCAAATCTGTATATTGATCTAAAATATCTTTTGGTTCTCCGATGAAGAAAAACAAATCAGCTTCGTCATCTCCAATGTACATTTCGTTGGCACTTCCAAAGTATTTTCCAAAATCAACTGTAATTGGTGTTGAATGGTGCATGAAAACTCCGTAACCGCGGCTGCTCATATAAAACGGAACCGGTTTGTACATGGTTTCATTCTGAATTCCGTTGGCATCATCTGCCCATAAAACTACTTTTTGACCGCGTTTGTTGAATTGTGTGAAAGATTCTCCACATCCAAATATTTTCTCATCTGGTTCTAAGCTGAAAGCCGCGCCCATACTTCTGGAGTAATCGCTGTTTCTTCGAACATATGAAAACGGAAGTGTTGGTGTATAGGTATTTTTGAAATCAGAATCATGAAGTGTACTGGTCAATAATTTTCCTGTTTCATCATAAATTTTTACGTGCCATGGTTTTGATAAAATCTCAACAACTCCATGTTTGCTGGTGTATTTATGACCACCTTCGATTTTAGAATATTTCCATAATTCAGGGTGATTTGGCGCAACACCATTGATCAGCATTAGAGACTCTTTTTCAGGATGAAATTGTGGTCCCGAAGTCGTTTTGATTCGGATTGTTCTGTCTGAAACAAACTGAATCTGGAAAGGCAATTCAGGTGAAACGTCGTATTCTGTTGTTGGAAATTCGTTTGGTTTCTCGGTATCAGGTTTCATCATCATGTTATTGAAAGCCTGACGCGTTTTGTAATTGTATCTTAAATATTTTATAGTTCCTTTTCCAGTTGCCGGATCAAAACCAGTTAATTCATCAGCAAAATAAAAAGTGTTCAGGTAATTCTGAAAATCTTTACTGATATCTATTGGAGCATTCAAAACATCTGCGTTTTGAATTTGTGCCGATGCATTTGGCGTCGCCAACAATCCAAACATCAAGATTGAAAACAAGGTTGTTAGTTGTGAGTTTTTCATTAGTTAATTTAGTATTAGTTAACCTGCAAGGTTTTCGAAACCCTGTAGGTTTGTGTTGACTTTTCGAAATATTAATTTATACCTACAAGGTTTGGAAAACCTTGTAGGAATGCAACTTATTATTCTGCTGTAATTACAATTGTTGCGGGTTTTAATCCATTCGCTTTAGCGGTTAATTCTAATCTTCCGGATTTATTAGAAGATTGAACAATCACCAAACATTTTCCGTTTAAAGCTGTATGTTTTGAACCTTTGTACGATTCGTGACTTACCGGATCACCGCTGCAAACGCCTACTATTTTTCCGTTTCCTTTTAAAGAGAAATTAATTTCGTTATTTGCATTTGGTACTAAAACACCTTTTGCATCTAAAATATCTACGGTTACAAATGATAAATCATTTCCATCAGCTTTGATATTGCCTCTGTCCGCTGCCAATTTTAAATTGGATGGATTTCCCGCAGTTTTGATTTCGGTTTCTAAAACTGTTTTTCCGTTTTTACGAGAAATCGCTTTTAATGTTCCGGCCTGAAAAGGAACTTTCCACATTACATGTAAGTCATCTCCTTTTTTACTTCGAACGCCTACTGATTTTCCGTTTAAGAAAAGCTCAACCTCATCAGCCTTATTATAGTATGCCCAAACATCAACGGTTTGTCCTGCTTTCCAGTTCCAATGTGGAAAAATATGCAGCACCGTTTTGTCTGTCCATTCACTTTGATACATGTAATACACATCTTTTGGGAAACCGGCTAAATCTATAATTCCGAAATACGAACTGATTGACGGCCATTCGTACGGAGTTGGTTCTCCGATATAATCGAAACCGGTCCAAATGTACATTCCGGAAAGATAATCGTGTTTTTTAATGACTTTCCAGGTTGCTTCATGCGTAGAACCCCAAGGAGCCTGCACCTGATCGTAAGCAGAAACGGTATTGCCTGGATTTCCACCAGTAAATTTAAGATCCCATCTTACCGGCCATTTTTTAATCGAATCAGAATTCGCATCATAATAACCGCGGGTTTCTAAAGCTGATGTGGTTTCGGTTGCGATAAATGGCGTGTTAGGGAAATTCTTTTTATGATGCTCATAAGTCTGATGTGCATAATTGTAACCAATAAGATCTAAAACACCTGATTTGGCAATGGCATTAAATTGAACATTCTTTTGTTCAAATTGCAGGGTTACTTCATCAATATTCATATTTACAGGCGGATTCATGGCCGCTGTAATTGGTCGTGTTTTATCGTATTGACGTGTAATTGCAGCTAATTCCTTTGCTATTATTACACCACTTTCGTCCCATTGCTGTGGAATTTCATTGCCAATACTCCAAACAAAAATACTTGGATGGTTACGGTCGCGGAGCAATTGATCGATTAAATCTTTCTTGTGCCATTTGTTCCAGTCATTTCCGTAATCGTATTTGGTTTTGCTTTGTTTCCACATGTCAAAAGCTTCATCCATAACAATGAAACCCATTTTATCACAAAGGTCTAAAAGTTCCGGAGCGGGCGGATTATGCGAAGTTCTTATTCCGTTTACACCCATTTCTTTCAGGATTTCCAATTGGCGTTCGATAGCACGAGTATTGATTGCTGAACCCAATGCTCCTAAATCATGATGCATACAAACTCCTTTGATTTTAACCTGTTTTCCATTTAAAAGGAAACCTTTGTCTAAATCAAATTTAAAATCTCTAATTCCGAAATTGGTTTTATATTGATCTACAATTTGATCATCAACTGAGATTTCAGTAACGGCTGTGTATAATTCCGGTTTTTCAACCGACCATAAAATTGGCGTTTCAACCTCTGCAGATTGTTTGATAGTTTGATTGGCGTTTGCCCCAATCGTTATATTTTGAGTAACAGTTGTTACTTTAGTATCTTCTTTAAAAATAGTGGTTGTTACTGTTGCTTTTTTTGAAGCTGAATTTTGATTCTGAATCGTTGTTTCAAAGTTTATTGAAGCTTTTTCAGCAGTAACTTTTGGAGTGGTAACATAAGTTCCCCATTGACCAACATGCAATTTATCAGTAATTTCGATCCAGACATTTCTAAAAATTCCTGATCCGGAATACCAGCGTGAATTGGGTTGTTTTGAATTGTCAACCTTTACAATTATTTCGTTGTTTTTATCCCCATAGTTTAAGTAAGGAGAAATTTCATATTGAAAACCAATATAGCCATTTGGACGTTTTCCTAAATAATGACCGTTGACCCAGACTTCACTGTTTCTGTAAACACCATCAAAAATGACTGAAGTTACTTTACTAGTATCAGCTGTGGCAACTTTAAATGTTTTTTTATACCAGCCTAAGCCTCCATTTAATGCTCCTCCGCCATAACCTGCCGGGCTTTTTTCATCAAATTTTCCTTCAATGCTCCAATCGTGAGGAACATTTAAAGTTCTCCATTTTGTTGAAGTTCCAATAGTATCTTTATCGACAATACTATCATTTAAATGAAAACTCCAATCGGAATTAAAAGAAACTTTTCGGTTACTGAAAACCTCTTCTTTTTTATTGCAGGAACTGAATAAGGCAATTCCGGCCAATAGTAATACTGACAAGCCACTACTTAAATATTTTCTTTTATTCTTCATTTAGATGATATTATAGTTTTGAAAAACAAATATAAACATACCGATAAGTGACTGTGTCAATCACCTACCGGTTGTTTTATGTTTTTAAGTAATTATGGTTTTATTTACTAACATTAAACCCTTATAAATTAAGGAATTATGTAATGAAAAGCAAACCATTCATCCTTGCCTGCATCATATGACGTTCCAAGCCAGATACCTTTTTGCAGATAACTGGTATTGTACGCTTTAACTACTTTAAGTACATTAGTTGTTGGATTCATCCAGCTGGTTGAATTTTGAATCAGTGTATTAGTACCTAAATTAATTTCATTGGTTTCACTGTTTATAGTAAATAGACCGGTTGTAACTACACCATTTTGGCTTCTTGTATAGTTTAATTTACCGCCCCATTGATCAAAACGAATCCATGAATTACCTGCCAATTCTGCCCAATCGTCATTCCAACCCCAATTGTATGAACTTGAAGCGCCAGTTGTCCAACCTTTTCCTTTTGCAATCCAGTCTACAGGATTACCTTTTCCATCCAAATTCCAAACTCTTCCTGCACCTACACCTCCAGTAAGCATGGTTAACAATTCTCCCGGAGCAAATTTTGGATTAAAACCTTCGTCAACAACAGGAACTGTAACCGGAGGAACATAGCTGTCTGCATAATCTTTAGCTACATAATTCCAGATATACCACCATGTACCTTCGTTATTGGTTCTCAGTATAGCAATTCTCAACTGATTATCAGTAAGTTTTAATACTTTAATATTGTTATTCCAGTTACTTGCATTTGCAATATAATTGTCTGGTCTTAGGATTGTTGCTCCCGTAGTCGTTAACGTATGAGCATTAATGTCTAAGAAATAAGTTCCACTTTCTTTAACAGTTCCGTCTTTTTCATGAACCGTCATAAAAGGTCCTCCATCAAGGCTGAAGGTCATGTATCTTCCCCAATGCATATCAGCATCTGTACTTGAATTAGCATTTCCTTCCGGTTCCCAGTTTGGTGTAAAGTTACCCCATTCTACCACTCCACTAGGATCAGCATAAGACATGGCACCTGGAGCTAAACCATATTTACCATTATCAGCTACCCATGATTTTTTCTTGCCTACACCACCGGACAAAGCGGTCCAAAGCGGGTCATTCACATAATTTAAATTGTCTTTGGTAACCGTTATCGTTACAGGATCTAACTGAACAATACCTGCATCTGTGACAGCAGAAATTTTTATAGTGTAATTACCTTTGAAGGCGTACTTTACGGTTTCTGTCGCTTTGTTTGATTTTCCTGTAACATAATCCCAGGTTAATATAACGCCCGGAGTTGTGTTTTTCAGGATTACCGTATTTCCACCCGGATCTACAACAAAATCCTGAGTAATTTCAAATTTAATATCTGATTTATCCGTAACAGCATCTAACGAGTAAGACTCTGGCGAACAAGATGATACTAGCATCGCTGCTAACATCAAAAATGAGGAGATTACTATTTTAATATTTTTCATTTTGTTACTTTTTAGTTTAAAATTACCAACCGGCATTTTGTTTTAAAACCCCATTTGACAATGTAATTTGGGTATTTGGAATTTGTTGCAAACCTTTTGTTGCCTGAATTTTAGCAGCTGAGATTGTTTTTGTTCCGGCAACTCCACCACTTAGCAAAGTAGTAGTTTCAGCAATTGTAGAAGAAGCAGTTCCAATTCCCTGACGTAATAAATCCCAATATCTAACACCTTCAAGAGCAAACTCTAAATGTCTTTCTTTCAAAATATTATCAGCATTTACTGGTAAAGTTGTAAAATTATCTTTGTAAGCTCTTTTTCTCACTTCATCAAAATAAGCCTGAGCATTTCCGCTTCCAAGTTCAGCTGCCATTAATAAAACATCTGCGTATCTCAATACTACATAATCCTGAAATTGGCTAATATCCCAAAACTGACTACCCATAGTTAACGGAAGATCTTTTCCGTCTTTATCAACCATTGGCGCGTATTTTTTGTTGTAATAACCGGTATATTCTCTTTGATTGTTTTTCTTATCAAATGCAATTTTTTCTTCATCAATTCCAATCACTGTGGCTACTCGTCTTGTATCGTTAGCTGTATAAACATTCCACAATTTAGAATTTACGGTAACTCCCCAGCCACGGCCATAAGGATAAGAAGAGAATTCTCTCATACCAAACATTACCAACCAATGGTTACCATCAGTATTTCCGTTATAATCACTGGTGTAAGTATATTTTACAGAAAACACGATCTCTTTATTGCTTTCACCTGCATATTTATCAACTGAAGCCGCTGGCCAAAGAGTTGAAAAATCAGCTACTAAACCATGTCCGCTATTGGCAATAACATTTTCCAAATGTCCTAAAGCCTGAGCTTTGGTAACCACTCCTACTAAATCAGCTTTTCCATAATAACCAGTGTAATATAAATAAACACGGCCAAGTAAAGATTTCGCCGCCCATTTCGTAATACGCCCGCTAGTTGTGGCGTTGTATGCTGTTGCAGGTAAATTCTCTGAAGCAAAAACCAAATCTTCAGCTATCACTTTATAAACCTCATCCGGATTGGCCTGAGGAACATTTTCAGAAGATGGCGCTGTTAACAATGGAATATTTCCCCACAAACGCACCATTTCAAAATAAAGATAAGCTCTGATAAATTTAGTTTCAGATTCGTAAGTATTTCTCAAAGCAGTGTTTCCTTGCCAGTCAATCTGATCCATTTTAGACAAGAAAACATTACAACGGTAAAGTGCTTTATAATACCCAATCCAGTTGCCATTCAGTAAATCTACATCTGAAGGAGAGCGGCTAATATCAAATTCATCAATAGCTGCATAACCGTAACCATCAGAATTACCGGTTCCTCCAAAACAGTCATCAGACATTACTTCGCTTATTACCGGAACACCCATGCCCGATGCCCCGGTAGCAACTTGTAAACCATCATAACAACCTACAAGCGCTGTATAAGCATCGTCTGTTGTTTTGTAAAAATTTGTATCTGTTAGTTGTGTCAATGGCTCTGTGTCTAAACTGCAAGAACCCAGAGACAATAAACTAAAACAGAAAATATATAGATATGTATTTTTCATTTTTTTATTTATTAAAGTTTAACATTTAATCCCAACATGAATGTTCTTGGTCTTGGGTAATACCCAACATCAACACCTGATGAAAATTTCTGGTCATCATTTGAGGAACCAAATCCGATTTCAGGATCCATTCCATCATACTTCGTAAAAGTGTAAAGATTTAGTATCGAGAAGTAAAGTCTGAACTGGCTTGCAAAAAATGGTTTTGATTGTTTCATTTTAGCAAGATCAAATCCTAAAGTAACCGTATTAATTCTCAGGAAATCACCTTTCTGAATGTATAAGTCTGAAAACTGAGTAAAGTTTCTGTTATCTTCTGTTACCCTTGGTACTGTGTTTGAAGAACCCTCACCATGCCAACGATCTAATATTGCAGAAGTATAATTTCCGTAAGCACCTGATTGGTTTCTGTAAGATTGTACAATTTCATTTCCTGCAACACCATTAGCATTAAGTGAAAAATCAAAAGCTTTGTAGCTTGCTGACACAGAGAAGCCATAAGTAAAATCCGGATTTGGTTTTCCGATATTCGTTTTATCAGAAGAATCTATTTTATCATCTCCATTTACATTCGTATAAATAAGATCTCCCGGAGCTGCAGTAGGCTGTAATACTACACCATTTGCTGATTTGTAGTTATCGATTTGCGCCTGATTTTGGAAAACTCCTCCTGTTTTATATCCCCAGAAATAACCTAATGGGTATCCGTTTTGTGCTCTGTAGAATTCTCCGGCATTATCATAAAGTTCATTACTCAATCCATGAATAATACCATCAGCGTTAGGAATTTGCCCTACTGTATTTTTATTATAAGCACCGTTTGCACTAATGTTATAATTAAAATCACCTATTTTATTCTGGTAGTTTAAACTTAACTCAACCCCTTCGTTTACAACATCTCCTCCGTTGATAAATGGAGCATCGGCACCGGCAGTTGCCAATATTGGAGCCAAAATCAACCAGTCTTTACTTTTCTTGTTGTAATAATCAAAAGTTACACTTAAAGCATTATCTAAAAATCTGGCATCAAAACCAAAGTCAATTTGCTCTGAAGTCTCCCATTTTAAGTCCAGATTTGATAATCTGTCCGGATAAGCCCCAGGTGTAAGAACACCCTCAGTATCTCCAAAAATATAATTGGTATTATTTGATTTTATAGTGGAAAGATATTGGAAAGCTCTTGCGTTTTGATTTCCAACTTGTCCCCAGCTCGCTCTCAATTTAAGAAAGTTGATCACTTTTGAATCTTTCAAAAATACTTCATTTGATGCAATCCATCCCGCAGAAACTGATGGAAAATAACCCCATTGATTTTCTTCAGAAAAAATAGAAGATCCATCCATTCTAAAAGTTGCATTTAATAAATACGTTTCTTTAAAGTTATAATTTAATCTTCCGAAATAAGACATTCTTTTTGTCTCTTGTTTCAGACCAGTCATTGTCATTTTTGCACCATCTTTATTAGTGGTATTGTTTAGCCATGCGTGTTCTAAATCATTAAAAATGACATCGGCATTAGTTGCACTTATTGATGTTCCGTCATAATTGATTGAAGAAGTTCCTAACATGGCTTCAAAATTATGACTCTCGGCTGCTTTAAATTTATATGTCAACAAGTTATCCCAGGTGATGGTTTTACCTTTATTCATATTTTGATTCACTTTATCGAAAGCGCTATTGGCATAAATTGATAATTGGTAAACAGGGGAATACGAATGTCCCTCACCAGCATAATAATCAAGACCTATAGTAGTTCTGAAGGTTAGGTTTTTTATTGGCTCAATCTGCAAATAAACATTTCCTAATAATTTCTGGTTGTTCCCTTCATTTTGATTGTTGTAAACCATTAATGCATAAGGATTCGCTGCACCAGCCAACCAAGGCTCACTATTATTTGTAGTGTCATAATAATTACCATTAGCATCATACATTGGTAATAATGGTGTAGTCTGAAAAGCACTTCTTAAGGAATTATTGTATTGATTTCCAACACCAATTCCGTTTTTATTAATATAGGCAAAACTAAAATTTTCACCTAAAGTAACCACGTCTTTATACAGTTTATGTTCTGAGTTGAATCTGAAATTATAACGCTCATAGTTAGATAAATCTTTCCCTCCAACAACACCTTCCTGCCCTAAATAAGACAATGAGGTAGAATAAACAGAAGTATCAGAACCGCCTGACGCACCAAAAGAGAAGTTTTTAGTAGCGGCATTGTCTGTAAGCATGTGGTCCATCCAGTTTGTTCCTGATCCTAATGCTGCAATTTGATCATTAGTAAAATAAGGATTTTTACCTGAATTTACAGCGGCTTCGTTTAACATAACACCATATTCTGTTGCGTTAAGCAAATCTACTTTTCTGGCTACAGATTGCACACCATAATATTGATCAAATGTGATTTGTCCGGCTGCACCGCGCTTTCCTTTTTTGGTTGTCACCAAAATAACTCCGTTTGAAGCTTGTGAACCATAGATTGCTGCTGATGCGGCATCTTTTAAAACAGAAATAGATTCAATATCTGAATTGTTCAAATAAGAAATATCCCCTGTCAATATCCCGTCGACTACATAAAGCGGACTTGTACCGCCTGTAGAACCAGCACCTCTAATCACGACATTCAAACCCTCTCCCGGTTGTCCTGAAGTTGAAGTAACCTGAAGTCCGGCCGCCTGTCCCTGAAGTGCCTGAAGTGCATTTGTAGTATTGGTTTTCGTAAGATTTTCACCGCTTACCTGCGAAACAGCAGTTGTTACCAGTGTTTTTCTTTGTGAACCGTACCCAATAACAACAACTTCTTTAAGTTCTGAAGTTTCTTCCGCAAGCGTAACATTAATAGTTTGTTGTGTTCCTACGGTTACCTTTTGGCTTTTGAATCCAATAAAAGAAAATACCAGGACATCTCCTGCTTTTGCTTCTATTTTGTAGTTTCCATCAAAATCGGTTGTGGCACCAATTTTAGTTCCCTGCACAGCGATGCTTGCTCCCGGAATTCCCATTCCGTCAACCGTCGATGTTACATTTCCACTTACAGATCGGGATTGTGCCTGCGCAAAACCCGACTGTATCATAAATAAGCTAAACAACAGTGCCGTACAAAACGAGGACAGTGTTGTTTTCATACAATATTTGCTTTTCATAATAAATAAAAGTTGGTTAAATTAAGTTAGTTATGTTATATATAAAGTGTAAGTTTCATTGAGATGAAGCCAAAAAAGACTAATTGGTACAGCCTGTTTTCAGCTAATTTTTTTACTTTAAAAATGGTTCTTTTAAAACTTATAGTCATTTTGAACTTATCTTATGGTAAATTTGACTACAAGTGTAAAACTTTTTTTCTATTTTAGCAAAATATTAAGGATATTTTTTTCTAATTCTGATTTATACAGATTCAATTTTATTGATCTGATAAGTTTAAAGGATAAAACGAAATAAAAAATATCAAAAAAATATCGAAGTAGCATTTTGACAATCAATCATTTAAAGAATTCTGATTTTCGAATCCATTTTTTTTTAAATTTCAAATAACTGATTATCACATTTTTACTTTGTTAAAAAAATATTAAGTAATTAACAGTGACACTTATGCATTTTATTTGTTTAATTTGTCAAAATTTCTATCGCACATGGATATAAAAGTAGATGCCGATTCAGTCCTAAAAAGTGAACAAAACGCAATGAATGCGATCACGATTGACTGTGTCATATTTGGTTTTGATGAAGGAAGTTTAGAAGTACTTTTAGTGCAACATGGCGAAGGAATCAGTAAAGGAAAATGGGGACTCCCCGGAGGATGGATTTATAAAAAAGAAAGTACAGACAACGCGGCACATCGTTTATTGAATGAGCTTACCGGTCTTGACAATATTTATCTGGAGCAGTTAAAAGCATTTGGAGATCCGGATCGTTTTCCGCTTCGACGTGTTATCACTATTGGATATTATGCTTTGGTAAAACGAGAAGACTATAATATAAAGGCAGGTTTTACGGCAGCTGATGCAAAATGGTATAAAATAGATACGATTCCGGATTTAATATATGATCACAACGAAATTCTGTCTTACAGTTTAAAACATCTTCAAAACCGGGTGCGTCAGGCGCCGATTGGATTCAATCTTCTACCTGAAAAATTTACTTTACTACAATTAATGCATTTGTATGAAGAGGTTTTAGGAATCGAAATGGATAAATCGAACTTCAGACGAAAAATTCTGCATATGAAATTGTTGGTTGCTTTAGATGAAAAACAACAAGATGTCTCGCACAGAGCGGCGAAATTATATAAATTTGACGAAGCTATTTACAATAAACTGACTGAAAAAGGATTTAATTTTGAATTTTAACCAAAGCTTATAAGGCATCCATGACAATTTTACCTAATAAAAATAACACCGACGCGAATAGCAACGCAACGACAGAGATCATAAAACCAGCTATTGAAGGTATTACGGTTGACTGCGTTATATTTGGATTTAACAAGGCAAGCCTTGAAGTGCTTTTAGTGCAACATGCCGAAGGAGAAAGCGTTGGGAAATGGGGGCTTCTTGGGGGATGGATAAAAAAAGAAGAAAGTGCTGACGATGCCGCACAACGTGTTTTATACGAATTAACAAGCCTTGACAATATTTATCTGGAACAGCTAAAAGCTTTTACAGATCCAAAACGTGTTCTTGACAGAAGAGTTGTAACTATTGGCTATTATACTTTGGTCAATCGCGAAGACTATAATATTAAAGCCGGCTTTACGCTGCGAGAGGCCAAATGGTATAAGATCAATGACATTCCGGATTTGATTTTTGACCACAATGAAATCCTCGAATTTAGCTTAATGCAACTTCGTAACAGAGTTCGTCAGGCGCCAATTGGATTCAATCTTTTGCCTGAAAAATTCACTTTATTGCAATTAATGCATTTGTATGAAGAGATATTAGGAATTGAATTGGAAAAATCGAATTTCCGAAGAAAAATTCTGCATATGAAATTGTTAGTTGTCTTAGATGAAAAACAACAAGATGTCTCGCACAGAGCAGCAAAATTGTACAAATTTGATCCGGATATTTACAAGAAACTGACCGAAAAAGGATTTAATTTTGAGTTCTAAAGCCCTTTTTAAATTTCAGAATCCAACAATCGGACAACTACATTCCAGAATCCAAAACTTTCCGCTATCTTTGCGCCTTAATAACATGCTCAAAAGCAGTTGCTACAGGGCAAAATTATACCCGAAAATACTTAAACTCGCATAAGAGAATTGAATATATTAAAATGAAGAAGATACGTAACTTTTGCATTATTGCACACATTGACCACGGTAAAAGTACATTGGCAGACCGATTATTGGGCGCTACACAAACCGTTACAGCTCGTGAAGAAAAAGCACAATTGCTTGACAACATGGACCTGGAGCGCGAGCGTGGAATCACCATTAAAAGTCACGCCATACAAATGGAATATACTTATAAAGGCGAGGAATATATTTTAAATTTAATTGACACTCCTGGTCACGTTGACTTTTCATACGAAGTTTCACGATCTATTGCGGCTTGTGAAGGTGCGCTTTTGATTGTTGATGCTGCCCAAAGTATTCAGGCACAAACGATTTCAAACTTATATTTAGCTTTAGAAAATGACCTGGAAATTATTCCGGTTTTGAATAAAGTTGATTTACCAAGTGCTAATCCTGAAGAAGTTAGTGATGATATTATCGATTTATTAGGTTGTAAATTAGAAGATATTATTCATGCCTCCGGAAAAACAGGTTTTGGTGTTGAGAATATCTTAGCAGCCATTATCGAAAAAATCCCTGCTCCAAAAGGAAATGTTGACGAACCATTACAGGCATTGATTTTCGATTCACATTATAATCCGTTTCGTGGAATTGAGGTAATCTTCAGAGTTATGAATGGAGAAATTCGTAAAGGGCAAAAAATTAAATTCATGGCTACAGGCAATGAATATTTTGCTGATGAAGTAGGTACTTTAAAGTTGAATCAGGTTCCAAAAAATGTGATTTCTACTGGAGATGTTGGTTATTTAATTTCAGGAATTAAAGAAGCCAAAGAGGTAAAAGTTGGAGATACTCTAACTGATGCCAAAACACCAACAACCAATATGATTACTGGTTTTGAGGATGTAAAACCAATGGTTTTCGCCGGAATTTATCCAGTTGACACTGAGGATTATGAAGATTTGCGTTCTTCTATGGAGAAACTGCAATTGAATGATGCATCGTTAGTATTTACTCCGGAAAGTTCTGCTGCTTTAGGATTTGGTTTCCGTTGCGGATTCTTAGGAATGTTGCACATGGAAATTATCCAGGAACGTCTAGAGCGTGAGTTCGATATGACTGTAATTACTACAGTTCCTAACGTTTCGTATTTGGCTTACACCAAAAAAGATCCTGAAACTCCTTTTGTAGTTAACAATCCTTCAGATTTACCTGAACCTTCTCGTTTAGACCGAGTTGAAGAACCTTATATTAAAGCAACCATCATTACAAAATCCGATTTCGTTGGAAACGTAATGAGTTTGTGTATCGAAAAACGTGGTCAAATTACCAATCAAACGTACTTGACTACAGAAAGAGTGGAATTGAATTTTGATATGCCTTTGGCCGAAATTGTATTTGATTTTTACGATCGTTTAAAAACAGTTTCTAAAGGTTATGCTTCTTTTGACTACTCTCCAATCGGAATGAGAACTTCGAAATTGGTAAAACTGGATGTACTTTTGAACGCACAAACTGTTGATGCCCTTTCAGCCTTGATTCACGAAGATAACGCTTATAACATCGGTAAAAAAATGACCGAAAAATTACGCGAATTGATTCCGAGACAGCAATTTGACATTCCGATTCAGGCGGCAATTGGAGCGAAAATTATCGCTCGTGAAACGATTAAAGCACTTCGTAAAGACGTTACCGCAAAATGTTACGGTGGAGATATTTCGCGTAAGCGTAAATTGCTTGAAAAACAGAAAAAAGGTAAAAAACGTATGAGACAAGTAGGAAACGTTGAAATTCCGCAAGAAGCTTTTATGGCTGTTTTGAAATTGAATGACTAGTTTTTAGAATATAGAAAATAGAGAATAGAATATAGACGAACCCAATGACGAAAGTTATTGGGTTTTTTGTTTAAGTTTGATAATAAAACACGAAGACATGGTTACATATGAATTTTACGATAAAATAGCTAATGAAGATATTTTTACAGATGAAATTTTTGATTTAACTGATCAGGCATTAATAATAAGCAACTTAAAATCTAATTGGGTCTCTTTTGAGAATTGCATATTTAATTGTCTTAGCCTTGAGTTCAAAAACATAATTAACGACAACCTAGTATTAAACTTCAGGAATTGCACTTTTAATTGTTCAGTAGCTTTTTGGGATAGTACGTTAGAGACTATAGATTTTCAGAACACAAAAGCCATAAAATCCTTAACAGTAAGAAGACTTACATTATTTGATTTTATTTTTTCTAATGAATCAGGAACGGAAAAATCAGAACTGTGTACAAACTTCAATATATCAAAAACAAAAGTCAACCAGTTTCAATTTGAAAAAGTAGAACATATACAAGGTAGCTTTAAATTTTTAGGAAATGAATTAAATGAAAAAAGAGGTAATACTTCTTTTCAAAATTCTACACTTACAAATGTATTATTTGGTGAAAACTCGTTCTTAGGATTTTCATCATTCAAAAGAATGCATTTTAAATCTACTTCAGAAAATTCTAAACCTAGTGGTGCCGCATTTGAATTTCCAGGTTTTTACAAAAATAAATTTTCCAAGGTTTCATTTTCAGAATCAAATTTCATGAATACATTTCAATTCGAAAATTGCGATTTTCTCGACACAACATGGTTCGAAGAATGTAAGAATTTAAATAATTCAGCACTAAAATTTGTATCATGTAAATTTGAAAAATATTCATTATTTGACAACTCAAAATTTAATAAAATTGAAATTTCACATTCTAAATTCTTAGAAAAAGCCTCATTTGAAAACTTCGAAACAAACTACTTTAAAGTACATCAAGTAACTTTTACTGGAGCTGCTTATTTCGATGACTTGAATAAAAACAATAACTTAGTTATTGAAAAATGGGACAGAAAAACAATAAGGGCAATAAAACGAGAATTGGTCAACACTCATAATCAAATAGATTACCTCCGCTTTAAAGCATATGAATTAAATGCTTATAAAAAAGAAGAAGGTAAAAATTGGAAAGATAGGTTTATTTTATTTTTCAACAAACATTCAAATTATTTTGGGCTAGATTGGACAAAAGGCCTAGTATTTACAACAATAATAGGTTTTCTATTTTATCTCCTATATTTATGTACATATGCAATAGTTATGAAGACTGTATTATATTTCCCTATTACAATTGAGGATTTTTTTGTTGGATATCTCAAATTTTTAAATCCTTTTTCGTTATTTAAATCTCCCATTGAGAATGCTGAAACCTATTTCTTCCCATTATTCTTCTTTATGATTGGCAAAATTTTTATTTCCTATGGAATTGTTCAAACAGTTCAAGCATTTAGAAAATTTGGAGCAAATGGTGGTTAGAATATTATTATCATTTTTTTTAATAAAATCATATAGAAAAACCCGATAACTTCGTTATCGGGTTTTTCATTTTTATGCTGTAGGCATTGTAAAGGACCAGCCTGCTATAACCAAATCCTGAACGACTTCGTTTGTTTCGGCTCCGTCTTGTAAGGTATAAATTCCTTTATTAGCGACATATCTTTCTGCCAGTTTTGCTGATCCGTAGATGCCTCCGAAAATGGTAGCAAAAATTCCAAGAATAAATACAAATGCATTTAAGTTCATGAAATTATAAAGCAAAAGTCCTAGGAATACGATAACGGAAACAACCGAAATTGTAACAGCTTTATTCTTTGCATCGTAATGAATGTCTTTACAGGAACGACATCTCGGAATTCCAATTAAAACTTTGGAATATTTTACGGATCTGTAAACGACAATATTGGTTCTGTCGCCCTCAACAAAGAGTGGTACAAAATAACAGTCATTCATGTTTTCCATTTCAGCTTCTCCACAGTAGGTGCATTTGTGATCATGAGGCTCAAATCTCTTATAAGCCTCGTCAAAGGTGTAATTTCTAATCATTTTATTTGGGGTTTAAAATTTAAAAATTAATCATTTGCCGGTATCAATTTGGACAAAATATACTTTATTAAAAAAGCGGGGGCAAAAGCCATTATCATCGGAATAAAAAGTTCCAGGTTCAAAAAAGTATCACGTCCTCTAAGATAAAAACCCACGGCAAAAGGCATAAGCAGAGCACCTACCGCAAAACCGACCACCGCTGGTATTGGATTTTTCGGAAAACCGTAGAATCCTGCTAAACAAGCCACCAATAAAGAAACTAAAATCATGATTCCGCTTTGTCCACCAAACATGGCAATCAATAAAGAAGAAAAGATGACAGCAAAAACGGCCATATTCCCTTTTTCCTCATTTTCTTTTGCTTCTTTAGCTTCATAAAAAAGATCTTCTTTGTAGCTTTTTATTACTTTCAACAATTCTTCCTTCGCTTTTTGCTCTTCAAATCCTGATTCGATTAAATTATTGATTTCAGTTTCTGCATCAAAACCACCTTTTCTGATCTTATTTTTCAATTCTTCTTGCTGAGAATATGACAATTCATTATCCATTTTCCAAATTTTTTATGGATTTAAAAATAACAAAATATTAAATTAACAATCTAAATAGTATGAATAATTTTTCATAAAAAGGGTTATTTAATGCTCTGTTTCAAAAAGTCCAGTATTTGCTTACTGTTTATAATTTTCATTTTTTAAACTATAAGTAAATACTTATAAAAAGTAAAAAAATAATATAATCATCTGGTTTTTAGCGCATTTAGTCGAGATTAAAATAAATTTTAACATAAAAAATATAACTTTAATCTTACAACTTTAAAACTAAATATTATGAAAACGAGATTTTTAATTATTGCAACACTGTTTACTTTTTCATTTGCCAATGCGCAACAACAAGAAGCTGAGGAGGAAATGCACTCAGCAAAAGGTGTAAGATTTCAAAAAGGAAATATGTTTCTTGAAGGTGGAATTTCGATTAGCACAAGTGACGATGCCAACGCTTATTCTATCAATCCAAAATTTGGATATCTAATTGCAGATAATTTTGCTGTTGGAGGAGATTTAGATTTTGGAGGGGGTAAAACTGATGTA
>RCUK01001181.1_pt1 | contig 17588 bp, 15 predicted proteins | sample 2166381 | NCBI WGS metagenome assembly RCUK01 (sample SAMN09932809, study PRJNA488358) | compost metagenome | isolation source: compost soil in an enriched community | place: Germany: Experimental Botanical Garden | reverse complement strand
AAATTAAATCCGAATCGGTTACCACAAAAACATCATCAAATAAATGCGTGTTTATAGCGGCTTCATACGTTCTTAAAATTACTGTTTTTCCTCCCAAATCCTGCATCAATTTGGCCGGAAATCGTGTGGAAGCATAACGTGCGGGAATGACTGCTATTATTTTCATTACTTTTTTATTTTAACGCGAAGACACTAAGTCGCGAAGTTCTATTTTTAAAATTTAAATCATTTTATGTGGCGAGCAGAGCTCACACATAGAAAGGTTAATTTACTATGCCTTTTATTTAACTATAAAATTACTCCTAATTGAAGTCATACTCAAGAAATTTTACTTTTTTTTAGGCGGTACAGACGCGATTTATCGCGTCTCACACAACACACAGTCGATATTAAATACCAATTATTAGACGCGATAAATCGCGTCTCTACATGCATCATTCCACAAAACTATCATCCTTGAATCCTATCAAATATAGTTTATTTTTGGCCCGGGTCATCGCAGTGTACAACCACCTAATGTAATCTGTATCAATGCCGTTCGGTAAATACGGTTGTTCTATAAAAACGGTGTTCCACTGCCCTCCTTGCGATTTATGACAGGTAATGGCATACGAAAATTTCACTTGTAGTCCGTTGAAATATTCGTTGGCTTTTACTTTTTGGAATTGTTTGTATTTGGTTTCCCCTTCATAATCTTTCAAAACTTCCTGATACAATCGATTCGATTCTTCATACGTCAAGGAAGGGGATTCACTTTTTATGGTATCCAATAATAAAACGGTTTCAAACGGAATCTGGTTCGGATAATCGACCATTCGTATTTTTACTTTGGCAAACTTAAAACTGTATAATTCCTGAATACCGAAAATTTCAAGTACTTCGATAATATCCCCATTGGCAATAAAGCCTGCTTCATCGGAATCTTTTAACCAAAAATAATTATTCTTCACCACCATCAAAAAGTCTCCTGTTGACAGCTCGCTTTCTTTATCTAGGATTTTGGTTCGGATTTGCTCGTTGTATTGATTTGCTCTTTTATTGGAACGAACGATAAAAGCGGTATCTTCAATACTATAATTACTGTAAGCCGAATTAATCGCATCCTGAATATCATATCCGTCAACCAATCGAACAATATCTTTAAATCTTTTTACATCAAATTGAAATTCAGTAACAAAGGAATCTTTCAATAATTCCCTAAGTTCTGTTGCATTATGCAAAATTCCCGAACTTTCTTCCTGACGCATCACCTCATCCAATTCAATATGTTCGATTTCTTTATTGTAGTGAACCGCTAAAGTGTGCGTATCCAAAGCAGGACTGATATCTAAATTTACTGGCGGTAATTGCGCGGTATCTCCCAATAAAATCATCTTGCAATTGGTTCCCGAATAGACATAAGAAATCAAATCATCAAGCAAAGAACCATTTTCATACATTTTCGAATCCGAATTTGTATCCGAAATCATCGAAGCCTCATCGACTATAAAAATGGTGTTTTTGTGTTTGTTTTGCTGCAAGGTGAACGAAACGCCTCCGCCAGAAGATTTCTTGGGAAAATAGATTTTTTTATGAATCGTAAAAGCCGGTTTATTCGAATAATTGGCAATTACCTTGGCTGCACGTCCGGTTGGCGCCAGCAAAACATATTTCTTATTGATTTCAATCAGATTGTTTACAATTGTAGAAATCACTGTTGTTTTTCCTGTTCCTGCATATCCTTTCAAAACAAAAATAGTATCGTTTTGAGCTTCTGTTAAAAAAATAGCGATTTTTTGAAAAAAAATATCCTGTTTGTACGTGGGCTGAAAAGGGAACTTTTTTTGTAAAAGACTATAAAACAGGGAGGAATTCATTTGGTGTATTTTAATTGCAAAGTAAGGCTATTTCAATATCAATTTCAATGGCAATGGCAAAAATTGAGTTCAAAAATCAATGGTAATGGCAAAAATCAATTACAATATCAATAACAATGAAAAAGGGCAATGACAAAATTGAATTTAAAGTGAATTTCAAAAGTCAATGGCAATAACAATTGTTAAAACAACAATGAACTGCTTTAAAGTCTCAGCTGTAAATTTATGAGACTCGTTCTTGAAATCATGTACTATTTGCGTTTTTTTTATTGATTTTTGCCATTGAAATTGATATTGCTATTGTTATTTTCATACCATTGTAATTGCTATTTTAATTTGTAAGTTTGCGTTGTAGAAAAAAACAATATGAACACCAACATTGCCGAAAAAAAATATAAAAAACTCTCCATTCAAGTTTCCTTGACCGGACTTTCTTTTTGTTGTTTTGATACATTGAATAATACCATTGTTTCGTTTAATGAGGTTCATTTTGACACCTTTCATAAATCGACTAAAATTGAAGAATTATTTGGTGATGCTTTTCGGGATTATCCGGAATTAAAGGATTCTTACGATGAAATTCTGGTGATTCACAACAATAATCTTTCTACGTTTGTCCCTACCGCTCTTTTTGACGAGAACTTTTTAGGCAGTTATCTGCAATACAATACAAAGGTTTTTGAAACTGATTTTTTCGCTTTTGATGAAATCAGCAACTACCAAATGAACACGGTTTACATTCCGTATGTGAATATTAATAATTTTTTTATTGACCAATTTGGTTCCTTTGATTACAAACATGCCAATAGTATTTTGGTTTCCAAATTGTTGGTTGCATCCAAAAACAAGGATGAGAAAAAAATGTTTGTTCACATCAATTCCGGACACTTTGAGATTATTGTGGTTCAGAACCAAAAATTATTACTTTTCAATTCTTTCGATTACAGCACACCAGAAGATTTCTTGTATTACATTTTATTCACAGCCGAGCAACTGAATTTGAATCCTGAAAACTTTCCGCTGGAATTGATTGGAAATATCAATCCCGAAAGTGATTATTTTAAAATAGCATACAAATACATTCGTAACGTTTCTCTCATTGATGTAGAGGATTTGCGATGGAACAATTATTTTTCTGAGGCCGAAAACAGAAATCATTTTATACTTTTCAACTCATGAGAATCATTTCAGGAAAATACAAAGGAAGACGCATTTTTCCACCAAAAGGACTACCCGTTCGCCCTACAACCGATATGTCTAAAGAAGCATTATTTAATGTTTTGAATAACCATTTCAATTTTGAAGGGTTGAAAGTATTGGATCTATTCGCTGGAACAGGCAATATCAGCTTTGAATTTGCCTCAAGAGGTAGTTCTCCTATCACTTCTGTTGATGCTGATTTTGGCTGCGTAAAATTCATCAAACAAGTGGCATCCGAATATGATTTTAATATTGCCGCCACCAAAAGCGATGTTTTCTCCTTTTTAGAAAAAAACAAAACGACTTACGATATTATTTTTGCTGATCCTCCTTATGGCTTAGATCAAAAAACTTTTGAAAAAATTGTTTTATCCGTTTTCGAAAAAGAATTACTCAATGAAGAAGGCATGATGATTATTGAACATTCTAAATATACCAAACTGGATCACATGATTAATTTCTCTTTCAAGAAAAGTTATGGTGGTTCTATTTTTAGTTTCTTCGAATTGAATTTGGATGAAGAGGAAGAAGTAAATAATGAATCGTCCCAAAATAGTTTTGAAGAAGAATAATCTTTGATTAAATAACGAATTTTATAAACAGAAACCTCTTGGAGATATCAAGAGGTTTTCTTTTTTATGACTTCCATAACTAATCCCAGGCCCATGTTAGGCGAACGCTAAAAAAACAACCACAGATTACTTCGCCTATTCGCTATTGTTCGGGTCACAGATTAAAATTAGATTATTGACGATGAATAACATACCGATTTATTATAAAGTTTATAAATTCAGTGTTATTTCTAAAAGGAATCAAATTAAAAAAATCAGTTTATCTGTGGCAGAAAAAACATTTGGTATGTTTTACGGATAGTCATATTCTTTTTTACATCAAAAACAACCACTTAACGTATTCTATTCGAATTTTCATCTATGTTTTTCTCTTTAAATTCAGTTTCTTTTATTTTTCCAAAAGAATATTTCATAGAAAAGGAAACCAAATTAGAGTCGGTATAATAAATCCCTTTTGCTGAAATGTTGTTTATAGCAAAGTTTTCATGAAATTTCATCTGTCTGAAAATATCATTATAGCTTATGGTGCAATCAAAATGCTTAAAAATAGTTTTAGAAATCGCAAAATCTACCGTAAATAAAGCACTTCTTTCAAAAACTCCTTGCTGTTGTTTGGTCAGTCCCCAAGCTGTTAATGATATTTCTATTTCTTTTGGTAAGTGGAATAAATGATTGGAATAGTAATACAAATACGGTTTAACATCATTTACAATGGCTTGTTTATCTTCAATTTTACTCAAGGCAAAATTTAAAGTATTGGTTGTGGTCCAAAATTTATATTGAAATGGAATTGTAAATTCTAAATTTAAGCTTGTTTCTTTTTCAAAATTTGCAGTTTTAAAAAACAATAAATTCTGGCTGGCATCATAAGAAGAACTATAGTAAACCGGATTGGCAATTTTACTGAAACTCATCCTTACTGTTTTATCTTTATAAGCATAACTTGTGCTCACTTCATCAGTAATCGTTGGGTCAAGATTGATATTATTAGACCATACAAAATATGGATTTATATACGTCGACATTTGGCTCGTTGTAGAGAAATTCGGTCTTGTTATACTTTTGGCATAATTAAATGTAATCGTATTAGTACTGTCAATTTGAAATTCGATTAGAAATTTAGGAAAAAAATTGATGTAGTTTTTATCAATTGACAAAACACTTTCGGAATCATACTTTCCTTTAGCAAGCGTATTTTCGGCTCTCAGTCCAAAGGAATAATTCATTTTTTTTATACTCCCGGAAAGTTGTGAGTAAACACCAATATTAGTCTCTTTATAATTATATTGAGAATTAATTGTACTGCTTGGATTTATATTTTCTACAAAAAAGTCCGTATTCGAATTTGCCTGAAGATAAAGAGCTCCGAGTTCCAACTTCATTTCGCTTTTAAACTTTTTCTCAAAATCCGTTCTTCCCGAAAAAACATCAACCACAAACTTTTGATTTCTGTTTTGGGATAATTCAAAACCTGAATTATTAAAGTTATTAGAAATCACACTTTTTGTTTGTTGCTTGTAATTTGAATATTGAAAACCAGAAAACAATAGGGCATCGATACTTTTTATTTTATGGTTGTAGTTTACAAACCCATTTGAAAAATCTCTGGATTGGTCATTTTCATTAAATGTAAGACTATTATCTATTGCATTTTCTTGCTGATTAAAGGTATCGGTAACAATTTCGAAAGTATCCTTTTGCGTTCTTTTATTAAAATTAAAACTAAGATAATCTTCTTCATTTATTTTATAAAAAACACCTCCGCCAAAAATAAATTGAGGTCTTATCGTAACCGCTTTTGCTAAATAATTAGAAATTATACCATAATCAGGAATTGTAAAATCATTGCCGTTGCTTTCCCATAGTTTTAGTTGATTGTAATCAAAATTCACTTTAAACTCAAACTTATTTTTCTTCAGACTGGAATTAATTCCAAAATAATTATTGAAATATTTTTTGAATGTTGCCACTTCTGATAAAGTCGTTTGGGAACCTTCTTTCTTGCTGAACTTCCTGGTAATTAATATCACTACCCTTCCTTCTGCTTCGTATTTAGAGGAAGGATTATTAATAATTTCAATGGTTTTTATGTCGTCAACAGACAAGGAATTCAAATCATTGATTCCAACTTTTTGATTGTCTATATAAATTAATGGACTTCCCTTTCCTATAACCATAATTTTTTCTTTGTCAGGACTAATAGTAATATTTGGTAATTTAGACAACAGGTCTATCGTATTAGGAACTGAATTCAGAATGGAATTGGCTACATCCACTTTAATATTTCCATTCTTATTGGTAAACATTTTTTTTTCTCTATTAACAATTACTTCGTTTAAATTATTTGAAATACTGTCTTTCGTGGTCGCATTTTGTGCATATCCAAATCCTGAAATAATGAGACAAATTATAATAGTTGCATTCTGAATTCTTAAATTCTTTTTCATTTCGAGTACTAAATTGTATGATATTAGAAAGATTGCAAAAATGATTCTAAATGCTGGCTATGTAAGTTAATCGAAGGTTAATGCGGAGTTAATCTGCAAATTGAACAATAAAAGGATTATTTTTGAATTCAATTTTTCACCAAATGAAACAAAGAATCAATTTATTAATTTCACTTTCGGTAATTGCTTTTATCGCCTTGTCAGTTGTACAATGCTATTTGGTAAAAACAACTTATGATTATAAAGTAGCCCAGTTCCACGCTGAAATCAAGGATGAGATTGCCAAAGTAACGAATGATTACAGTGATATTGATTCTGCTTATGTGAACAAAAAGGAGCTACTTTATAAGCAATTGGCGCAAAATTATGTACTGGGTAAGAAGCCCAAATTTGATATTAAAAGTACTTTACTTCAAAGTGAATCTAGAGACGCATTAACGCGAAAACTGCAACTTAAATTCAAGAGGGATTTTCCAAATATTTCAATTGATTTTGCCATTGTTCTTAACAAATTTGTCATCTATAACAGTCATAAAAAAGCGGACACCATTTTTTCTGAAAAGCCTTTTATAAAAAACAAAATGTATGGCAATTTAGCTTCTTTAGACAATGCCTTTTTAGTGCGAAATTATGTTAGTACAACAAATGGTTCTTCAGTGATGCAGGATTATAAATTGCTTACGGAGGATTCTATGTATGTTTCTGTAATGGATTGGGAAACCATTATTCTAGAAAGAATGAGAATGGTTTTATTCTTATCCTTACTTTCGATTCTCACCATAATAATTCTTTTTGTAATTGCGATCAAAGCATTAATCAAGCAAAAAAAAGTGACTGATGTCAAAACTGATTTTATTAATAATATCACACATGAGCTCAAAACTCCCTTGACTACTTTGGGGATTTCCACAAAAATATTAGAACGAAAAGACATTCGGGATAACGAAGTCCAATTCAACACTATCCTCCATACGATTTCGCGTCAAAACAATCGTTTACAAAGCCTGATTGATCAGGTAATGGCCAATTCATTGGGTGAAAACGAAATCGAATTGCAAAAAGAGAAAATTGAAATCGAATCATTTTTGAATACAATTGTTGCCGATTTTAGAATTGCTTATCCAAAGGTCACTATTGAAACTCTTTTTTGTAGCTCCCAAACCAGTTTGGTTTTAGATAAATTTCATTTAACTACAGCCATTTTAAATGTGCTTGAAAATGCTGTAAAATATGGAAGCAGCACTATTACAATCAAAACTGAAATACTAAAAAACCAATTTAATATTAGCATTAAAGATGATGGAATTGGAATTTCAAAAAACAAACATTCCCTATTATTTGATAAATTTTACAGAGTCGAACAAGGGAATTTACACAATGCAAAAGGATTGGGACTTGGGCTTTATTATGTAAAGCAAATCATAAAAGCGCACCAAGGATCGATTGCAGTTATGAGTAATTTAGGAAAAGGATCGGTATTTACCATTATGTTTAAAGTTTAATAACTCCCCATTGAAGAAAGTACTTTTAGTCGAAGATGACTCAGATTTCGCAATCATTCTCAAACAATATTTAGAATTATACCACTATCAGATAACTTGGGCAGAAAATGGTGAGGAAGCGTTGGATATTTTCCAGACTGCAACCTTCGACATTTGCGTTTTTGATGTTATGATGCCAAAAATGGACGGATTCACACTCGCTGAAAAAATCGTCAAAATCAATCCCGAAATTCCTTTTGTCTTTCTAACAGCAAGAAAGCTAAAAGAAGACAAAATAATCGGATTAAAATTGGGTGCCGATGATTATATCGTAAAACCTTTTGAGGCAGACGAATTAGTTTTACGCCTGAATAATATCTTAAAAAGAAGCCAGCAAAAACAATCTTTTTCATTCGTAGGTACCGAATTGCAAATTGGCATCTACATGTTTGACACAAAACGTTTATGTCTAAAAAGAGATACACTGACCCAACAGCTGACGGAAAAAGAAGCAGCTCTTATTCATTTTTTTTACAATCATAAAAATCAAATGATTAAAAGAGAACAAATCTTGAAAGCGATTTGGGGCAATGATGATTTCTTTTCAGGAAGAAGTATGGATGTCTACATCAGTAAAATTAGAAAATATTTCAAAGATGATTCCCGGATACGTATTGACAGTGTTCGAAATATTGGATTGGAATTCAAGATCGTCAACTAAACTATATCTTTTTATCCCAACAATTTATCCAATACCATTTGATATGTTGGGGTCGCAATTCCAAATTTGAGTCCTTCTTTGACAACGTATTCCGTTAAAGAAACCACTTCTGTATTTCTTCCTGCCAATACATCCCTGTGCATGGACGATGTAGCTTCGTGCGGAGATTTTTCCAGTTTTACAATCGTCAGTTCCACAATGTCTGGTGGCATGTTCAGCCCTTTTGCAGCAGCAACAGCAGTAATTTCATTTAATAAGGAAACATAAACTGCTTTATGGTTTGGATTGTTTAAAATACCACCGATATTTTGATTTAAATATGAAGTCGCGGAGGCTAAAGCCGAAATAAAAATGAATTTCTCCCAAACCGTTTCCTCAATATTCTTTACCAGATAACTTTCGATAGCTGCTTTTTCAAAAATGGATTGTAATTCCTTGAGTTTGCTATCTGGCACTGTTTTAGAACCAAAAAATAGTTTTTCATAAAAGCCAATTTTTCGAATCACGCCTGGAGAAACAATCATCGAAACAATATAAACGCAGCCTTGCAAAACGATGTTCTCAGGAAATAGGGTTTGTATGCGCTCAGGAGCATCAACTCCGTTGTATAGAGGAAGAATTATGGTATCGGCACTAATGCAGCTTTTAACGGACGCTAAACTGCTTTCTATATCATAGGTTTTGGTGGCGCAAATAAGATAATCCAGTTTTCCTATTTCTTCGGGATTATTAGAAACCAAATTCGGAAAAACAGTCATTTCTCCTTCATCTGACAAGATTTTCAATCCATTTGCCTTGATGTTCTTTTGAGTTCGGCCACGAGCAATGAATATAATTTCTATCGAATCAGATTCAGCATAGGCTTTGGCCAATAATCCACCAAAATAACCTCCAACTCCACCCAATCCTAAAATCCCTATTCTTGTTTGCATACCTACTATTTAAAAATTAAACCATCAAGAAATTTAGAAAATTAAGCCTTGGGACTTAATGAAACTAAATTTCTTAATGGTTCTCTTTTAGATTTCACAATTTTTAATTTTATTACATCTTTTAATAAAAAAAGCAGACCTATAAGCCGGATTCTGTCCCCGAATCCCGATAGTTATCGGTACGGAGCCTTATCATTTATCTAGACTTATAATTACTCATAAGCTCAAGCTATCTACCCTTCAACAACGGACGAGAAGCCCTTAAATGCTGATATACTTGATATTTCACCGCATAGAGTTTACCTGGTTTCACTACAGCATTATCTGTACATACTTTCTGTTGCACTTGTCCTAATCCGATTTCTCGAACCGACGGGTGTTACCCGCTATGCTTCTCTATGGTGTCCGGACTTTCCTCCCTCCGCTAAAAGCGAACGACGATAAGGCGGTCTGCGGCGCAAAGATACAATCTTAATCACAGCTTGTCAAGAATAGCTCTTTTACTTTAACATCCCTTTTACAATAGCTTAAAAATAAAATAGTTACCTTTAAACATAACTATAAACTCTCCATTAATCATGAAACCAACATATCATTATACCACCGTTTTGGAAGCCTTAGATGATTTAAAAGAAAAAGGTTTTACCCATGATTTTAATCTTCAACAAGAAGCTATTAAATCAAATCCACATGCCTATTCCGTAGAACATGTATATCGCTATGAAGGAGATACAGATCCGAGCGAAGAATCAGTTGTGTACGGTATAACCTCCACTTCAGGCGAAAAAGGCGTTTTTGTAGCTGGTTTTTCGGCAAATTCAGACAATGAAGCGGCACAGGTTTTAGAAAAATTATGCATAGAAAGTAGCGGACAATGCAAACTTTAACAATCCATTGAAATTTGATTTCAAAGGAAACTTTAAAATATTTTTAAGTTCGATGCCATTATCAGATATAATAATTGAACGAATTCAAAAAGAAGGTCCAATATCTTTTCGGGATTTTATGGAAATGGCCTTATATTATCCTGAATTGGGATATTATAATTCCTTACAAAATAAGATTGGTGCAGATGGTGATTTTTACACAAGCGCCAATCTTTCAGATGCTTTTGGAGCCATGATTGGTCGCCAAATAGAAGAAATGTGGCAAAACTTAGAAAAAAAACCAATCAAAATTATAGAATATGGAGCAGGAACAGGTCTATTATGTTATGACATTTTAGAATATCTTAAAACCAATTCTCCATTATATAATAATTTATCGTATTGCATTATCGAAAAAAGTGCCGGTATGCAAGAACGTCAAAAAATGCTCTTAACAGAAAAAGTAAATTGGTACAACTCCATTCAAGAGATTCCGGACATTAACGGTTGTGTTTTATCCAATGAACTGGTTGATAATTTTTCGGTTCATCAAGTAGTCATGGAAGATCAATTGATGGAAGTTTTTGTTGATTATTCAAATGATTTTATAGAAGTCTTAAAACCTGCCAGTAGGCCCCTTACTAATTATTTTACCGAGTTAAATGTGCAATTACCAAAAGGATTTCGAACCGAAGTCAATCTGGAAGCCATTTCATGGATTAAAGAAATTGCACAATCCATTAACCAAGGATATGTCATTACTATTGATTATGGCCATACCTCCTCCGAATTATATGATAAACACAGAAGTTCCGGTACGCTTTTATGTTATCATAAGCACCACCCAAATGACAATCCCTATCAATTCATAGGCGAACAAGATATTACAACCCATATAAATTTTTCGGCTTTATCCTATTGGGGGGAGAAATATGGACTCCGTAGCTGCGGAATAACAGAACAAGCCTCTTTTTTATTGGATCTTGGCATCAAAGAATATCAAAATAAAGCGTTATTGAATGTTACCGAAAATTTAATGCAGGCCTTACAGGAATCCGTTATCAATTATAGACTTTTAATGGATATGGGAATGAAATTCAAAGTATTAATTCAAGAAAAAAATGTCCGTCAATGTCCTCTTTCCGGTTTGAAATTTATGAATTCGTCACAAGCTATCTCTTGCTGAAATTTTTCAAAAATTCGTTTCCGCTGATTAATTTTATAATTAACAGAATAAAACAAATTATCGTTTTCATAATATAATCCCATTACCTATATTTGCTTTCGAATAAAAATTTCTATGGAACAATTTGTAGTATCGGCCCGTAAATACCGTCCTCAAACATTTAAAGATGTTGTGGGACAAAAAGCCATTACAAATACTTTATTGAATGCCATAGAAAACAACCACTTAGCCTCGGCCTTACTATTTACCGGTCCTCGTGGTGTTGGAAAAACAACTTGCGCCCGTATTTTGGCTCGAAAAATAAATCAGCCCGGATACGACGATCCAAATGAAGATTTTGCGTTTAATGTTTTCGAATTAGATGCTGCTTCCAACAATTCTGTTGATGATATTCGAAATTTGATTGATCAAGTTCGAATTCCGCCGCAAACAGGACAATACAAAGTATATATTATTGATGAGGTTCATATGTTGTCTTCGGCAGCTTTTAATGCATTCTTAAAGACATTAGAAGAACCGCCAAAGCATGCCATTTTTATTTTGGCTACGACCGAAAAACATAAAATTATTCCAACGATACTTTCTCGTTGTCAGATATTTGATTTCAAAAGAATTACTGTAAAAGATGCTAAAGAACATCTTGCTGATGTAGCCGAAAGCCAAGGAGTAAATTTTGAAGATGACGCCTTGCATATTATAGCTCAAAAAGCTGATGGTGCCATGCGTGATGCTTTGTCTATTTTTGACAGGGTAGTTTCTTTTTGCGGAACAAATCTTACAAGACAAGCCGTTACAGAAAACCTGAATGTCCTTGACTATGAAACGTACATCAATGTAACTGATTTAATTCTGGAAAATAAAATTCCGGATTTATTAATGGCCTTCAATGATATTCTTTCTAAAGGTTTTGATGCCCATCATTTTGTTTCCGGATTAGCTTCGCATTTCAGAGATTTATTAGTTTCTAAAACACCTTCTACATTACCCCTATTAGAAGTTGGAGAGCAAGCGCAACAAATGTATGGCATACAATCACAAAAATGCAGTCAGGATTTTTTATTGAAAGGAATTGAGATTGCAAACGATTGTGATTTGAAATATAAAGTCAGTCAAAATCAACGTCTTCTTGTTGAACTTTGTTTAATGCAACTAGCCTCTATCACTTTTGATGGAGAAAAAAAAAAGTTGACCAATTTATAATTCCGCCTACCTATTTCAGGAGAAATGATTACTCCATTGTAGAAATTCAAAAGGCGAAAGTTGAAAGCACTCCAATTGAAACATCTGTTCCTGAAAAAAAACCTGAAGTTGCAATAATAGCTCCTGTAATTTCTGCTCCAACTATAAAAATAGAAATTCCATCATCAACTGAGCCAAAAGTTTCGGCCTTATCATTGTCTAGTATTCGCGCGAAAAAAGCTTTAGAAGAAAGTAAAAAAACTTTTGTAAAAAAGGAAATAGGCCATTTGCCTACTGAGCCGTTTACAGAAACCGAAATGTTATTGCAATGGAACAAATATGCACAACGTTTAGGCGACAAAGGCTACCGAATTATGGAATCCTTACTCCTTATCAACGATCCTGTTTTAAACGGAACTGCTATAAGCATCGAACTCCCTAATGAAGGTTCAAAACTAGATTTTGAAAAAGAAATGCATGGTCTTTTGGGACATCTCAAAGGACATCTCCACAACCATGATATTACTATTGAGGTGATTGTAAACGAAAGTTTTGAAAGCAAACGAAGCTTTAATGATCAGGACCGTTATAACAGATTGCATCAACTCAATCCGAATATTGAATTACTGAGAACTACTTTCGGATTAGACATAAATGCTTAATTGTAATTAAAAAGTTATTTATTCGTCTGAATTAATTACTTTTTCAATTCTTTCGTCCGGTATAAGCCAAATCAACGCTACTATAACATAAATAGCCGCAGCAATCCATTGATTAAAAAAAGAAATAACTATTGCCGCCAAGTACAAAATATTAGAACTTTTCCCTTTTAAATTTTTTCCTAGCGCCTTTGCCAATAACGAATGTTTACCTTCACTTGAGATAATTATATTTTGAAGTAACCAAAAAGCTACCGCCGCCATAAAAAGAATAACACCATATAATGTAATGGCTGCTTTGGCAAAATTATGTTCCCCCATCCATCCTGTTGAGACCGGGATTAAAGACAGCCAAAATAATAAATGCAGATTAGCCCAAAGTATTTTACCATTCACTTTGGTAAGACTTTGCAATAAATGATGGTGATTGTTCCAATAAATCCCGACATAAATAAAACTCAATATATAGCTCAAAAATTTAGGAAACAACGGTAGCAAATCGCTAAAATTCTCACCATGAGGAACTTTTATTTCCAGTACCATGATGGTAATTATTATTGCTAAAACACCATCACTAAAAGCTTCTAATCTGTTTTTATTCATTCCGTTTTTATTAGCATATTAAATCTCACGATACGTTAAATCTTCCCGTAGTACATCGCTTTTACAATTCCGTCGGCCAAACCAATTTTAGGAACATAAATATGTCTGGCACCACTCCACTTCATCGCATTCAGGTAAATTCTGGTAGCTGGGATAATTACGTCGGCACGGTCTGAGTTCAATCCTAATTCTGATATTCTTTGTTCATAGGTTAGCGAATTCAAGAAGGAATATTGTGAATTAATATAAATGTACGACAAAGGTTTTTCCTGTTGCTTGCCCGACATTTTAAACAATTTATTGATGTTTCCACCGGAACCTATAAGCGTAACCTCCTCATACTCTTGTGTGTTTGTTCTAATCCATTTTTCAATTTCTTCCCAAACCACATCGCAAACCATGTCATTAAGCAATCGTACCGTTCCCGCTTTAAAAGACTTAGAAACAATCATTTTACCATTAGAAAACAATGTAAATTCGGTGCTACCCCCACCAACGTCAACAAAAAGATACGTTTGATCCGTTTTCAATAAATGATGTAAATCTGTTGAGGCAATTATCGCAGCTTCTTTTTTACCGTCTATAATTTCTATTTTGATATCGGCTTTTTTCTTGATTATTGCTACTACTTCTTTTCCATTATAAGCTTCACGCATCGCCGAAGTGGCAAATGCCATGTAACGCTCTACCTTATGTACTTTCATCAAAAGATTAAAAGCTTTCATGGCGTCGCACATCCTTTCTATGTTTTCCGGTGAAATTTCCCCAACGGTAAAGGCATCTTGCCCCAAACGAATAGGCACACGAACTAAGGAACTCTTACTGAATTGCGTTTCTTTTCCGTCTTGTTCTACAATATTGGCAATCAACAACCTCATGGCATTAGATCCAATATCGATTGCTGCATATTTTTTTATTTTTATCATTTCCTGACTGATTCTTGATTTATTGATTCATCGTTTTGGCAAACCATTTATATTGATTCCCAACTTTACGATTGAATGATCTCCTCCTCTAACGCTATTTTATTTATGTAATAGTTATAGGTCTCTAATTGCGCCCTAAAAACAGGGTCATTTCCTCTTTCTCTATATTTATTGTCCAAAAGATGTGAATGATATCTTGCTTTGACATTTCCTTTCCATCCCAAATCAAAATTATCTATTAATTCCTGTTTAATATCCTCATCATAAATTGGACAGGTAACCTCCACCCTTCCATCCAGATTCCTGGTCATAAGATCTGCAGATGAAATGTAAACTTCCGTCTGCCCTGAGTTGCCAAAGATATAAATTCTGGAATGTTCCAGATAATTATCAACGATACTTATCGCTTCAATGTTTTCACTCATCCCAGGAATACCGGGTACTAAAGAACAAATCCCTCTAACTTCAAGTTGTATTTTTACCCCCGCTCTACTGGCATCATACAGTTTATCAATCATGTCAAAGTCTGATAAACTATTCATCTTTAACTTCATATAGGTCTTTTTACCCGCTAAAGCATGAGCTATTTCTCTATCAATCATTTTATAAAAGCGAGTTCTTGTATAGTGCGGCGAAACAATCAGGTGTTTGTAACGATGGATTCGGTAATTTATATCGAAGAACTCAAATATCTTGGAAACATCTTTTAGAATTTTCTGATGACAGGTAAAAAGAGTAACGTCAGTATACACTTTTGCTGTAGATTCATTAAAATTCCCAGTTGAAATAATTCCGTACCTTTTTATTTTCTTCCCTTCCGTTCTTTCAATAACACATATTTTACTGTGTACTTTTAGTCCTTTAATTCCAAAAATAAGTTCTATACCTTCCGTTTGCATCTGCTCAGCATAGGATATATTACTGGCTTCATCAAAACGGGCCTGCAATTCAATTTGCACCGTAACTTTTTTGCCGTTTTTGGCTGCATTGATAAGCGAACTGATAATCTGAGAATTTTTTGCCAAACGATACAGCGTAATCTTTATGGATGACACTTTTGGATCTAATGCTGCTTCCCTTAAAAATTTAATAACGTAAGAATACGATTGATAAGGAGCATGAACCATATAATCTTTAAGGGCAATTTTTTTCATGATATTCTCGTCCAAACTCAATCCGGGAATTTGTAAAGGCGGATTACTTTTGTACAGTAAGTCAAAACGTCCCAAATTTGGGAAATCCATGTAATCCCTTCTGTTATGATACCTACCGCCCGGAATAATACTGTCTGTAGCATCTATCCCCATGTTTGACAGAAAATATTTTAGCGTATCTTTTCCTATTGACTGATCATAAATGAAACGAACCGGTTCACCAATCCTTCTGTCTTTTACGCTTGTGGCAATTTTTTCAAGCATACTTTTACTCAAATCGCTGTCAATATCCAACTGAGCATCTCTGGTAATTTTAATCATATGTGCCGAAACGCTTTCGTAATCAAATATGTCGAAAATTTTATTCAGATTGAGACGAATTACATCATCTAACATAATGACATATTGTTTTTCGTTGCTTGAAGGTAAAACCACAAATCGATTGATTGTTTTGGGGATTTCAATTAAAGCGTATCGTATGACCTTTTTGATTTTAGCCAAATCAGGAGACTTTTGTTCGTCCTTATTGTTCATCACTAATTTTACTGCCAAATATCCTGAGGTATCCTTCAAAATAGGAAATTGTGCTAAATCATTAAGAATGATAGTGACTAATTCCGGGCTTACCTTTTGGACAAAAAAGTCTTTTATAAAACTTTCTTGTTCTGGAGAGACATCAAATTCATCTATAGTTAGAATGTTTTCTGTTTCGAGTTTTGCCTCAATATCGCTCAAAATCTGTAAACTTTCAGATTGTTGTTTAATAACAATTTCGGTAATATCTTTTAGTAATTGTTGGGCTGAAATACCACCCAGAATCTTCTCTCCGGATACTCCTGTTAAACTTAATCTTCTGATAGCTGCGAAACGAACTCTGAAAAACTCATCTAAGTTATTGGAAAAAATACCTAAAAATCGCAATCTGTCTAATAGTGGTACCGATTCATCAGCCGCTTCTTGAAGAACTCTTGCATTAAACGCCAACCAACTTTTTTCTCTATCAATATATTTTTGTTCTAACACGCTTTTTATTTTAAATCTTTGGGGAATATTATTTTTTTGGTTTTGCCTTTAGTAATTTTCCCCCAACTGTCAGCTTCAAATTGTAAGGATACAAATCCAGAAGTAGGAACATTATCTATAAAAACATCCCCAAATTTATTAACAAAATTTGTAATAGCCGCGTTATGTCCGAAAAGAATCACACTTTCAAAACTATTATCACATGATTTAATCTCTTTTTCCAATTGATTTTCATCAAAAGTATAAAGTTCATTTTTATAAACGATACTTTCAATCGGGTATGAAATATTTTGTGCGAAAATGAGTGCGGTATCCGAAGCTCTTCTTGCAGGGCTGCTCCAAATTAAATAGGTCTTTGGAATAAAATTAGAAATATTCGATGAAACTAAATGAGCATCCAGAATTCCATTTTTCATTAAAGGTCTGTCAAAATCTCTCAATGGAGCTTCCCAACTTGATTTTGCATGTCTAATTAATATTAAATTTTTCATAGTAAGAGTATTCGTTCTTAATTGATTCGCACAAAACATCAAATATTCAACTTCTAATTTACAAAAGAAAAGTTTATAAACTCCTTTTTTTTAATGCTTTATATAAAAAAATGTTATTTGAAAAACTTAAAAGAGAACTCCTATTTACAATAAAAAAAATTTCAATTTTAAATACAAAAATTAAAGTATAACTATATCATAATCAATTTCTTATACAAAAATATTTATTAAGCAATAAAATGAACACCGAAAACAAATTAGCATTATGTATTTAATAATCAGAATATTAGCA
>RCUK01001180.1_pt1 | contig 17594 bp, 22 predicted proteins | sample 2166381 | NCBI WGS metagenome assembly RCUK01 (sample SAMN09932809, study PRJNA488358) | compost metagenome | isolation source: compost soil in an enriched community | place: Germany: Experimental Botanical Garden | reverse complement strand
GGGGCAGACGAGCGGGGTGGACCTGATCTATACGGTGAAGTACGACTGAGGGCGGGGGCGATCCGTGCGGGGCACGTGAAAGTCGTTGTTACAGTAACGGCTCAACGAGGAGAAAAAATGATCAGAGTCGCTACCGCCCTTGTCTCATTGGCGGTCATTGCCGGCTGCGCCGGAAAGCTGGATTACGTCCGTCCGACAACGCCGACGTCCGTGGAGAACACGAAGGTCATCAACAAATCGCGCCAAGCCGTATGGGATGCAGCGGTTCCCCAATTGGGGAAGGAATTCTTCGTGATCAACAACTTGGACAAGTCGTCCGGCCTGATCAATATCAGTTATTCCGGCGACCCGGAAAAGTATGTGGACTGCGGGCGCATCGTCTCCTATGTCAAGAATGCGCGCGGCGAACGGACCTATGACTTCCCAGCCGCCAGGCAGCAGATGGACTACGAGATCATGACGTCCAACTTGTTCTTCCTGAGCAGGCAAATGAATCTCGACGGGCGCGTCAACCTGATCTTCGAAGAGATCGGTCCGGAACAAACGCGTGTTTCAGCCAATACGCGATACGCACTGCGGCTCGAGCAGACGACACGCGACGTCCACGGTCGCTCCGTCAACAATGGAGCGACCAACGTCGCATTCAACACAAACACATCGGCCAGCTTCCCGCGCGCTGACAATTCGAACGAGCCGGTCAGCTGCCGATCGACCGGCCAGCTGGAGAAAGACCTTCTCTCGAACATCCGCTAAATAGCAGGCAGGCCGGCAGGACGCATTCCCGACGCGATAAACTGCACCCCCTCGCACGGTCAGCGAGCACACCGTCTTCGTAGTTCAATGGATAGAACGGGGTCCTCCTAAGACTCAGATACAGGTTCGATTCCTGTCGAAGGCACCAAAGACCCAGATCACGGCGTCTCACACCACATCAGAAACCCGCACGCTCCAAGGCGTAGCGGGTTTTTCTTTGCCTCGTCCCGTCTCACGGCGTAGCATCTCATGTCGGTACTTTGTCGGTATTTCTATCGGTATCAGCCAGATACCGACACCTCAAGTACCGACAGACTGGAACAGCGATGGCACTCACGGACACCTTCGTCAAGCAAGTGAAGCACAAGGGCGCCGAGATCGGCGAGCGTTACGCCGATGGCGGGGGTATGTATCTGCGGGTCAAGGCGGCGGGCAAATACTGGCGCCTGGACTACCGCATCGACGGGAAGGCCAAGACCTTGGGGTTGGGCGTTTATCCCGATGTTTCGCTTCTTCAGGCACGCGAGCGCCGGGACGCCACCCGAAAGCTACTCGCCAGCGGCATCGACCCCAGCGCAGCCAAGCGGGAGGAAAAGAAAGCCCGAGCCGAAGCCGCGGCAAACACATTCGAAGCGGTAGCGCGCGAATGGCTGGCAAAGACTGCGGCAAGACGAGCGGACGGGACGCAGCTCAAGGTCAAGACCTGGCTGGAAAAGGACGTGCTCCCCTTCATTGGCAAGATGCCCATGTCCACCATCGGTCCACGGGACATCCTGGAGCGAGTTGTGCGCAAGTTGGAAGCACGGGGGGCCATCGATACCGCCCATCGCGTGAAGCAGCTTTGCGGGCAGGTGTTTCGCTTCGCCGTGGTGTCAGGGCTGGCAGAGCGGGACGTGACCGCCGACCTGAGCGAAGCCCTGGCCTCGAAATCGAGCAGGCACTTCGCTGCCATTACCGAGCCCAAGAGAGTCGGCGATCTAATCCGATCAATCCATGCCTATAGCGGCCATCCGAGCACCGTTGCCGCGCTAAAGCTCTCCCCCCTGGTCTTTGTACGGCCTGGTGAGTTGCGCACGGCCGAGTGGGCAGAGATCGATCTGGACGCGGCCGAGTGGCGCATTGCCGGTGCAAAGATGAAGATGAAGGTCGATCACATCGTGCCTCTGGCGAGGCAGGCGGTGGAAATCCTGCACAACCTCCACCCCGTCACGGGCCACGGACGCTACGTCTTTCCCAGCATCCGCACGGGCGAACGCCCCATGAGCGAGAACACGATCAACGCCGCTCTGCGTGGGATGGGCTACAGCGCCGAAGTCCACACGGCTCACGGCTTCCGAGCAACCGCGCGGACCATCATGGATGAGGTGCTGGGTGAGCGGGTGGACTTCATCGAGCATCAGCTCGCCCATATGGTCAAGGATGCCAATGGGCGTGCTTACAACCGTACCGCCCACCTACCCGCTCGTCGGGAAATGATGCAGCGCTGGGCCGATTACCTGGACAAGCTAGCCGCAGGCGCTGAGATCATCCAGTTCAAGGCGGCCTGACCATCGTCTCCCGGACGCAACGCGGCGGCACCGCATTGGCAGGCCGGCATAGCGCGAAAATACTATTGTGTTTCTGAATATTTCCAACTCAAATCGCGCGCATGGATATTTATGTCTACGCCGGTCAGATCAACCTCGCGGGCTATCACGCGATTTGCGAGCAGTTGAAGAAAAGACAGTCCGACAATGCTCTCTTGGTCCTGGGAACGCCTGGTGGAGATCCCCACGCTGGCTTTCGGATCGCTCGCGCTTTCCAGCACGCCTACGGCGAGTTTTCCCTGCTGGTCCCGCGATACTGTAAGAGTGCAGGCACTCTGATCGCGATCGGGGCGAAGACCATCTACATGGCCGACATGAGCGAACTGGGCCCTCTGGACGTTCAGGTCAAAAAGAATGATGAACTGATCGGTTTCAATTCGGGACTAGACATCATCCAGGCCGTCAACAACCTCCAGCAGTCTGCGATGAATGCGTTTCGGTCCTACCTGAACGAACTTCACAGCCAAGCAAGAATCTCCACCAAGATCGCGGCTGACATCTCAACCAAATTGACGGCGGGCCTCTTTGAACCCATTTTTGCTCAGATCGACCCTATGCGGCTTGCTGAGACGCAGCGCGCGATGGAGATCGCGTTTGCCTATGGCGCTCGATTGAACGAGAAGAGCGGCAATCTGCGCGCGAATGGCCTAGCTGACATCGTCACCAAGTACCCTTCGCATGGTTTTGTCATCGACCGAAAAGAAGCCCGCAGCATCTTCATCGACGTGCAGGAACCACCCGGTGTACTATTGCAAATCAGCGAAGCTCTCCATTCGCAGATGGATGCCGGTATCGATAGTGCTTCCCCGTCCGTAGCCTATATCCCCCCAGCAGCATCACCAGGAGCAGACCATGACACCGCACAACAGCCAGACCACCCTGAAGGAAGCAATCCGCCAAGCGGGCATCCGATCAGCGGAGGTGGCGCGGCAGAGCATGAATCGTCCGACGTGCCTGCCGCCAACGACCCCATCCCCGAGGTCGCTGCCATTGCCACCGCTGCCGGCGAAGGACCTGTCTGACGCCCTTCGACAATTGATGGCGTCCTAATCAACAAGCCCACATAGTGGGCTTGTTTCATTTGGGGAAACACATACCCAATCGCCGCCTGAGGCTGCACAACCTGTTGACTTGAAACAGATTTTTCTCGGGAAGGCGAGCGCCATCATGCCAGCTGTTCGGCCAAGCATCTTGCACATCGAGGCGGCCTGACAACTCAGCGCGAAAGTCGCAAGGCTGCCACCCTCGCTACCGCTCAGCGGCGCGCAGCTGAATCTTGGATCGACAACGTAGCTTCGCGAAGTTGGTGCAACCCCAAAACAATGCGCCCCCACCCTTGGGCTCACGCACAACCATTTTTATGCCGCAACTCGCGCAGGTCGGGCGCCAGTACTCGCCCTGATACGCGGTCTCCAGCAAAAGGGCTTGCTGCGCTGGCGTTCTCGTCGCGATCAGTTTCAACAACCCTTCGCGATCTTGCGCGCTGATGCCGTGCGCACTGGCGAAAGAGGATGCATCGGAGGTGAACGTGGCACTGGTGGCAAAGATGCCGCGCTCAAGATCGTGGGACTTGAGCACGCCAAAGAAAGCGCGAACATCGTCCACCGCGACCTTGCGAGACCAGTGCTTGCACTGCACGATCATTGGCTTGCTCGCATTCTGCAGGTACAGCCAGATATCCACCCCGCCGTCTGCGCCATGCGACTGGGATTCAGTGCGCACGCCGGCTTGCCCGTATAGCGCCTCGCACAAGGCTTCGAAACGACGCCATTCAATGTGATCAAAGACTTCCGGCGTCCACGCTCGCGCCTGCGGCGCAAAAGACTCGGCCTCGATTTGGCGAGCAGAACGTCCGATGGAAGTGCCAGCAACCGCTGTGGCGGCTGGATTGCGTCTTGGCCAGGGCATGCAGATTCTTCTCCTACGGCAAATGTAGCCGCCTGCTGCACCGAGTGGCGGCTAGCCACTCCCCACTGCTGCCCAGCGCTGATGCACTGAGCGCCATGATGCATTCCAAGCCGAATGTGCGCGGCCAATGATTGGGTGCGATGAATGCTCTTGCGCCGAAAAATGCACCTCTTTGCGAGTGACACCCTCAAGGACGACGGTAAGTACAACGACACGAAAATCATCAAACTTCATAGCAAAGAAGCTAGCTATCGCGCGGAATTTGGTGGATATGGCTCGCGCACGAACGAGACTTGTCCACAGCAAAGCTACGTTATCGCGCGCGGCCGCGTGGAACATTGCCTCACTGCACACCGGATCACCACATCTTGTTAGCTCCCACGCCGTGGGACAGGTGAAAGGCAAGACCGGATGCGCTGGAGAAGCAATGGCAACCAACACTCCAACTCCTGATCGAGCGCTGGCCTTCGACGAGTTGCCCGATTCGGCTTACGTCAATGTCCGCACTGTAGCGGGCATCCATGACATCTCTGTGCCCACCGCCTGGCGCTGGAGTGCGCACGGCCTGCTCCCACGCCCCGAGAAGCTCGGGCCGGCCACCACACGCTGGAACGTCGGCGCCTTGCGCCGACATCGCGCAAAGGCCACCAAGGAAGCTGCTTGATGCAAGCGGCGCAAGAAAACACTGCGGTGATGCACTCGACGCGCAAGTCGGCTTGCGAGGAGGAGTCTGACACCCTGGATACCGACGCAGTCAGCAACACCGGCAAGGCCGTGGCAACGCTGAAGGCCCAGTTCGCGCTGAGCGGTCATGCGCTGGAAGTGCAGCATCGCGCCGGCCGCACCCTCTACAACGTCAGCCGCTGCGGCCAGTCCCGCACGTTCACTCACCTGCACGACGTGGAGGCCTTCCGCCGCCAGCTCGGAGGTGCTCTGTGACCGGAGATCAGATCAAGTCGTTCGCGGCCGTCATCGCCGCAGCGGGCATGCAGCCGCCGGCGCGCATCACCGCTGATCGCCGTATTCGCATGTTCAGCCCCGATGGCCCTGACACGCCCGCCGATGCTTGGTACGTGCTGTGCCTCGACACCCGTCCGGCCGGCGCCTTCGGCTGCAAGCGCAAGGGCTTGGCATTGGCATGGGGACCGGATGGCGTGAAGGCCGCGCGCACCAATCACCGTGCACGCGAGATGAGTGGCCTGCAAGCGCAACTGCACGCTTTTTCGCTTGGCATCGTTTCGGCAAGCGCGCGCGCCGACTCCGAAGTCTCGGCACGGTACGCAATGCGCATGCTGCGTGCGGCGGAGCGCATGCTGGAGTTGGGCGCACAGGCTGGCCTCGCTGACCCGCTCGCGACGGAGGGGGAGGTCAATGGCGCGAATTAGAACCGTCAAGCCCGAGTACTGGTCCAGCGAGCAGGTGATGTCGCTGTCTCTGCACGCGCGACTGGCGTTCATCGGCCTGTGGAACTTCTGCGACGACGGCGGCAACCACCCGGCGAGCGCCAAGACCTTCAAGGCTGAAGTATTTCCCTCGGACGACCTGTCCGCCGTGGATGTGCAGCACCTGGTCGATGAGTTGCTGGCACAGGGTCTCATTGCACCGTACGAAGCGGGCAGCAAGGCCTACTGGCATGTGACCGGCTGGAAGCGCCACCAACGCATCGACAAGCCGACGATCAAGCACCCACCGCCACCCGAGGATTCCGCAGCAGCTCTACAGGGCGATGCTGAGCCCGCGGGGAAGAATCCGCGAACTCTCTACGAGCCCTCGACGAGTGATCAGCGAGAAATCGAAGAGGACTCCACGAACACTCGCCGAACATGCGTCGAGCCCTCGACCCCGGAAGGGAAGGGAGAGGAAGGGAAGGGAAAGGAAGATAAAGAGGGCAATAACTCTGCTGGCGCAGAGCCCTCGGCAGCGCTCGACACTTGCCCGCACGAGAAGATCATTGCCCTCTATCACGAGGTGCTGCCGTTGGCTCGCCGCATTCGCGAATGGACACCAGCTCGCAAGCAAGCCCTTCGAGCGCGTTGGCGCGAGAAGGCCGAGCGCCAGAACCTCGACTGGTGGCGAAAGTTCTTCGATTACGTGGCCACGTCCGACTTCCTTTGTGGTCGCACCAAGTCGGCGCCAGGCCGCAAGCCGTTCGATCTGAGCCTGGACTGGCTCTGCAAGTCCGAGAACTTCGTGAAGGTGGTCGAGGGGGCGTATGACCGCTGATCGCGCTCCACGAACCGGCGAAATGCCATGCAGCCTGGAAGCCGAGGCGGCGGTGATCGGCGCAGTGCTTCTGGACAACGGCGCACTGAACCGCGTAGCCGATCTCGCACCGTCGATGTTCTACGCGCCGTTCCACGCGGATGCCTTTCGCACGATCCAGGCGATGGCCGCGGCGGGGCAAGCCTTCGACGTGATTTCGACTTTCGACGCGATGCGCGCCGAAGGCAAGGCGACTCAAGGTGACCTTGCACGCCTCGACGAACTTGCCCAATATGTGCCGTCGGCCACGACCATCCGCCGCCATGCGGCCGTCGTCGCCGAGCGCCATCGCCAGCGTGACCTGATGCGGGCGGGGCAGCAGATCGTCGAACTCGCATCGTCGGCAGGTACATCGGCCGAGCAGATTGATGCGGCGCAGATGCTGCTTGCCAAGCTCGCGATGGTGAAGGCCAAGCGCGACCCGCGGCACATCAACGAATCGCTGGCTGACTATCTTGCGCTGCTGAGCGACCTGAGCGAGGGCAAGAACCCCGCCATCCCGACCGGCATCGATGGCCTCGACAAACTGCTCAATGGCGGCCTGCATCGCGGTGAAATGATGGTGATCGGTGCCCGCCCGAAGAATGGCAAGACTGCGCTCGCGCTCGCCCTGGCCCGCAATATGGCGCGGGACTACAGCGTGCTGTTCCTGAGCCAGGAAATGCCCGTGTCGCAGTTGATGCACCGTCATGCTGCAGCAGCCGGTTCGTTCGACCTCGGTCGCATCCTGCGTGCGGACCCGAACGACAGTGACATGTGGCGGGCGGTGACGGATGCTGCGCAGCGCCTGGGCGAACTGCACCTGGTGCATGACGATCAGTCGAGCCTTTCACTGCTCGACATCCGCCGCAAGGCATTGCAGGTCAAACGACGCCATGGCTTGGATGTGCTGTTTGTTGACTTCCTTCAGTTGATGGCCGGGGCCGGCGAGGAGAACCGCAACCGAGAACTCGACGTGATCGTCAACGGCATCAAGGCGCTAGCCCTCGATCTGCAAATCGGTGTCGTTGTGCTCTCGCAGATGTCTCGCAAAGCGGATGAGCACTACGGGCGCCCCACCATGAGCCACCTGCGTGACTCTGGCGCCATCGAAGCAGCAGCTGACCAGATCGCCTTGCTCTTCACCGATTGGGCGCATCCGTCGAGCAAGCGCGAGCCCGCATTTGAGGGCTTCTCCGAACTGGAGATCGTCGCCCATCGCAATGGCCCTCAAGGCCTGGTGCCTCTGCATTTTCACGGCGCGCGGCAACAGATCACCGACTGGGATGGCCCTGTCCCGAGTCGCTCGGCAGCACCGAAGTCGGTCAGCCGGGGCATGCCATCGTGACCGCTCCGAGCACCACACATCAATCCCGACACGCATTACTTGCCCTAGGGGGCTGTGCAGGAGTGTCTTCAGAAAACCCAAACGAAAGCCATCCAACAATGCTTGAAAGGCCCACCTATCTCCCGGAAGCGGCCGAAGCCGCGAATGAGCTGAACGCGCTATATCGCATCCTCGGCGACCAGGTCAGCAAAGATCCGCGCTGCATCTACTGGTTCCGGCGTCTGATCGAGGCTGATCCCGCCAGCGCAGTCGATGCGCATGTGTCGATGGCTGTGAAGATGGCGGTGCTGCCACCCCCTCTGGCATGCGGGCTTGATGGCAGACCGCTCTTCACGTTCCAGCAAGTGGCCAAGGCGCTCGGGGTGGAAGTCGGCGGCCTGTGCCGGAAGGTCGTGGAGCTTCCGAACGGCGACGCAGGCTCATCCGTAAACTGAATCGCAGAGACTGCTCAAAGAAGTGCGAGCGACCCCGTGTAGGGTTGGATTTGCGGCGAACTGACGAAGACGATCAAGGTTCGCCCGTGGCAGTACCGAATACCCGGGTAGAGAAAGGACCACCATGGGATTCGGATTCCAATCGCGCAAGATGCGCGCGCAAGCAGGCGACATCGCCGTCATCACGGCCAAGGAGGCAACGCCCTCTGTCACGCCACCCACCCAACATGCAACCGGACGAAGCTTCCTTGGAGGTGGCCCGGTGCGCGGCCCAGGCCACGGCACCAGCGACAGCATCGCCGCGCGCGTGCCATCGGGCAGCTTCGTGATGCCGGCGGACTCCACGGCGCAGATCGGCGACGAAGCACTGGCGAGCATGGGCCCACGAGGCTTCATGTCAGCACGTCAGCGCGCAGCGGCAGCGCAGCGCGGCGGTGTGCCTGTGCACTTGAGCAACGGCGAACACCTTTTGTCGCCGCGGCAGGTGCATGCCGTCGGCGTGCAGGCGCTGGAAGCAATGAAGGATGCCACGCATACCCCGGCGCAGAATTCGCGCGCGCAGTCCTTTGATGCCAATGATCCGCGCTACTTCTTCGCCGACGGTGGAGAAGTTGGCTCTTTGCGCAGTACGAGCAACGTGACGCGCGTAGGAAATTCGTACAGCGGTGGCAACATTTCCGGCGCGCTCACGATCAACGGCGAGGCGCCTCGCGGCACCAACAGCGTGGTAGACCCATACTCGACGCCATCGGCTCCCGCCGCACCGCCTGCGGGCCGTACCGTGGCCGTGACCATCGCGACACCAGGTGCAGCCGCGCCGCCGGCGCCAAGCCCCATCGCGGCCGGTCCGGGCATCATCGACAGCTCGGCACAGCGCCAGCAGTTCTTCGACCGCGCGACCGCCGGCACTGCCGCGGCACAGAGTTTTGGGGCCGGCCGTGCACCCGTTGCCCCGGCACCTGCCCAAGGCCTCGGATTCCGGCCCCGGAGCTTCCAGCAACCTTTGGTCGGCATGCCCGACGCGCCCGCGCAGGAGGGTTTCGGTTTTCAGCCGCGCCCGATGCGTGGTACGCCCGATTCCGATCCCCGTGGCTTCGCCGATGGCGGATTGACCACCGAGGAGGAGATCGCCCGCCGCGCACGCACCGGCATGGCGGCCTCGAACGAGATGATCGGCCGCAACCAGGCCAAGAATATGGGGCCCGCAATCGAAGTGCCGCGCCCCAACTTGCCGCCGCCTGCGGGTACGCCGGCCATGACCGGCGCCGCATCCTCGATTGCACCGCGTGCACAGATTGCCGAGGTGCCGCCGGGAGTGGGTCAGCATCCGGCGAAGTTCATGGGTGTGGCCGACGTTGTCCAATCCGAACGCTTGGCCGCACCGTCGGCAGCCGCTGGCGCTGCTGCTGGTGCGCGTGGCTTCCTGCCTGCCATGCGCCGCGCCGCAGGCCCTGCCGCGGCGTCATTGGGCGTTGCCATGGAGGGCCAGCAGGTACTGGACGTTGCACGCGATCCCACCTCCTCGGGGCTGGACGTAGCTGCGCAGGCGGCGAAAGGCGTAGGACGAATGGCGTCCGCTGGCGCAGGTGCGGCCGGCGGTGCAGCCCTCGGCGCGATGACCGGCCCGCTCGCACCCGCGGGGGTGCCGCTGGGCGCCGTCGCTGGCGGTGCGTTGGGCTACTGGTCTGCCGACAAAGCCATCCAGGGCGGCGGCGCCCTCACGGAAGCGGCCATGCGGGCTTCGTCGGCTCCCCCTGCCGATGTCAGCAACGACTACCCGGCCAGCGGCGGCGCCGCATTCGGCGTGTTTCCACAGATGCCGCGTGGGGGAACCGATGCGAGACCGGCACCCGTGCAGGCCCAGGTCCGCGCAGTGGACAACAGTCCGGCGAATGCTGCGGCATTGGCCTCCGCTCCGACTCAATCGTCTCCGCCACCTGTGCCACCTGCAGTGCAGCCGGCGCCGGCCCTGTTTGGTGGAGGCCCCGCCTCTGACCCGAACGACCGCGTGGGCCTCGTCGGGGCCGCTGGCATGGGTTCCGCGGACCGCGTTGCGCAGATGCAGCGCGACAGCCAGCATCTTGCCGAGATGCAGCAGCTGCAGCGGCAGGCGGACCAGACCCAAGGCATGACCTCGGGCACGCCCGGCATGGTAGTCATCGACAACCCCGGGCCGACCGCAGCCCAGGCGATGTTCGACAGCGCCAACCTGCGCACTGCGGCCGCGCGCGGCGGGTGGTCGCCCCGACGTGGTTTCCAAGGAGACGAGGATGCCGTGCGCGCTGCAGCGCTGCCGGTGCAGCAGCGCGCCGTCGCCGAGCAGGCTCGCATGGAACAGGCCGGTGCCACGCAGCGCGCGCAGTTGCAGGAACAGGGCCTCAATTCCCGCGAGCGCATGACGGCGACACAGCGCGGGCAGGCGACCGAGATCGCCGGCCGGCGCCTTGCCATCGAGGAGGCCCAGGAGAGCCGCGCTGCCGCCGAGGCGGGCCAGGCCCAGCGGCTGCGCGATCTCGTGGTGAACGGAAACCCGTTGCAGCGCCGCTTGGCTGCCGCCCGACTGGCCGCACTACAGGGCAAGGGCCTCGAAGGCGCCGGCAAGCCGCTGACCGAGGGGCAGAGCAAGGCGCTGCTGTTTGGCTCGCGCATGCAGGTCGCCAACGAAACGCTGGCCAGCCTGCAGGCCGATGGCAAGGTCTTCTCCACGCCGGGCGCGAACACGCCGTATGTGCGTGGCGTCGTGAACCCGCTCAACAGTGAGCAGGGTCAGCAGCTGGACCAGGCCAAGCGCGATTTCCTCAATGCGGTACTGCGCCGGGAATCGGGCGCCGTGATCGCCGACAGCGAATTCGACAACGGCAGCCGACAGTACTTCCCGCAAGTCGGCGATGGTCCGAAGGTGATCGCGCAGAAGGCCCGCAACCGTGAGATTGCGATGCGCGGCATCCTGGCCGAGGTGCCGGACTCTGACACGCGCATTGCTGAACTTCGCACCTCGATGGCACCGAGTCCGCAACAGGCCGCTGAGCAAGCCGTGCCGCCGCAACTGACGGAGCTGCGCCGACGCGCAGCGAACAACCCGCAACTGGCCGAACGGCTGCGCGCGGCGGGGTACTGATCATGGCGACCGACTTCAGCACGCTCAGCGACGATGCCCTGTTGGGGAGCCTGCCATCGCGTGGGCCGGTTGCATTCGGCGGCGCCGGCGCTTCGGTACCCCAGGCCATGCCGGACTACTCGCGCATGAGCGACGATGACCTGCTGGCCGCGCTGCCTGCAAAAAAGGGCCAGGGTGGAGGTGCCGTGGAGAACTTCGGCATGGGTCTGCTGCGCGGTGCGAAAGACGTGGTGGACACCGGCGCGCAGTGGCTGGCGAGCGGCTTCGACAAGATCACCGGTACCGACGAAGGCAGCCGCGTGAAGTCAATGAACGACGCCGGCCGGGTCGAATTCGACCGTGGCTATGGTGACAGCACGGCGGCCAGCCTCGGCCGCGTCGGCGGCCAGATCGCGGCCACCCTGCCGGTGGGCGGCGCGCTCGGCGCGGGTGTGAAGGCGGTTGGCGCTGCTGCCGCGGCGCCGCGCGTGGCAGCGCTCGGCGAGGCCATTGCGACGGGTGGCCTGCGCGCTGACGGCGCCGGCATGGCAACTCGCCTGACAGGTGGCGCTATCAGCGGCGGCGCCACAGCCGGCCTTGTGGATCCGGAGCATGCGGGCGAAGGCGCTTTGATCGGCGCGGCACTGCCGGCAGTGGTCCGCGGTGCGGGTCGGGCAGGCGCGGCCGTGCAGAAGGTGTTCGCCGGGCCAGAGGTGGCTCCAGCAGTGCGCCAGGCTGCGCAGGCAGGCGTGGAGGCCGGTTATGTCGTCCCACCTACCCAGGCGGCGCCAACGCTGGTCAACCGCCTCATGGAGGGCATGGCGGGCAAGATCAGCACAGCGCAGAACGCCAGCGCCCGGAATCAGGAGATCACCAATCGCTTGGCGCGCGAAACCCTCGGTGTTGCGGAACTGACTCCCGAGGCCATCGCCGGCGTGCGCGCTCGCGCGAACTCTGCCTACGATGCACTTGGCCAAGCCGGGACGTTCACTGTGGATGTGCCTTTCCGAGCCGCCCTGTCCCGGGCTGGCGCCAATTCAAAAGCGTTCGCCCGGGACTTCCCCGCATTGGTGAATCGGGATGTTGACGGGCTGATGCAGGCCTTCAAGACGATGAAGCAGTTCGATGCGCAAAGCGGCATCGAGGCCATCAAGACCTTGCGCGCCGACGCCGCGGCAAACAGCCGCGCCTTCGATGATCCCGGGCGCAAGGCACTCGCGCGCGTTCAGCACCAGGTCTCGGCAGCCCTCGAAACCCTGATCGAGCGCAATCTGCGCCGCGGCGGCCAGAAGGAGCTGCTGACGAACTTCCGCGATGCTCGGCAAACGCTGGCGCGAGCCTATGACATCGAGAAGGCCATGAACCCGGTCACGGGCAACGTCGATGCCGCCAAGCTCGCCGCAGCACTGAAGAAGGGAAAGCCGTTGTCTGGAGGTTTGCGTCAGGCGGCGGATTTCGCCCAGGCCTTCCCGAAGGCGGTGCAAACCCCCGAACGCATGGGGAGCTTGCCGCAGACCAGCCCACTGGACTGGGCCGGCGCGGCGATCACCGGAGCGGCAGGTGCTGGCCCCTTGTCTCTGGCCGCCCTTGCTGCTCGCCCTGCCATGCGCGCGGCCGCACTTTCTCAGCCAGTGCAGCGCCGCGCTGTGGCCGAGCCGGCCGTCGGAGGATTTATTCCTCTTTCGCAGCGCCAGGACGCGGAGCGTCTGATCCGTGCTTCACCGGTCGTCCTGACAGGTCGAGACCGCGGCTAGAGGTCCACCAGCCCCACACGAATGCGCCTACGGCGAGCAATGCCAGTTTGCCGAGTTTGTAGGTGAGGAATCCGCTCATAGAGCGCACTGTATCAACCCCGGCCCCTTTTGATGGGCCGCTCTGAAGGAGCCGAAGATGGAAGAGAAGCTATCCACAATTGAACGCCAATGGAAGGCCGACGAGGAGCGTCGCGCCGGCCCAAGCATTGCAGGCTTGATGGACCACCAGCGCCAGCGCGCTGCCACCGAGCCGCAGCGCCGCTTCGAGGCTGCCGCCCGGGCGTTGCCCGACGCCCTCTTCGCCGATGACGAGGAGATCCAGCATCTTGCGCGAGAAGCCGAGGCCATGAAGCAACGTGCGGAAAATGAAGGTCGCATGCGCCTGGCCGGTGGAGGGCTGGACCAAGCCGTGGCGAGCATCCATGGCGAACTGCAGCAGGCGCAGCAGGCGATGAAGTGGGCTGCCGTGGATGACGCAATCGCTGGCGCCTTCGACTTCCCCCGCAGCGCAGCTCTCACCCAGCGCATCGCGGATCTCCGGCGGCGTCTGGAAGCGGCCGCGCTTGCGCGCGAGGCGTTCGCCCTCAAGTCCGGCGACTGGACCGCACTCGGCGGCGACCTTCAGCGTGCACGCAATGCGTTGTTCGAGGCGCTGATTGCCAAGAAGCGCGAGCACCTGCGCTCACATCCCGAGCTGTTGGAGGCGCCTGCCGCTGACCGTGCCGACCAGGAGATCGCTGCGCATGAATGACTTCAGCAAGCCTGGCAGCAGCAAGGCAGTCATCTTGGAAGCCATCCAGGACCTGCACGCCCAGGAGCAGATCGTCACGCGCGAGACGTTGGCCCAGCTGACGGGCCTGAAGCTGACCGTGATCGATGATCGACTCGGCGTGCTGGTGGACGACGAGAAGATCCTGCGCGTGCAGCGCGGGGTGTTCGTGCCGGCGCCGCAGCACCCACCAGCGCGTCCCATGTCGAAGACCTTGATGCCGGACGGCATGGTCAAGATCGAGATTGGCGACGATGTGTTCATGCTCACACCGCGTGAGGACCGCATGCTGGCGAACCTGCAGGCAGGTGCGGCCGCGCAGTTTTCCTCCATCGAGGTTGGGCACAGCACAGCGTTGTTGGCCGCAGACATCGCAGGCCGGCTGCGCAAGGTGGAGCGCTTGATGGAAGGCTTGGAGCCCTGATGTGTCGGGGCGCCTTGGGTTCTATTGAGGATCGGGCGTCGAACGCAACTTCAAAAACTCCGAGATGCTCTCAGCAGAAATGCGGCTTCCACGTTTTCCGATCTTGACCAACTTGAGGTGCTTGGAGCGCACGAGCCGGTAGACCGTTGAGCGCGATACGTCGAGCATCTCCGCGGTGCGACTGACTCGATACAGCACTTGGTCTTGCTGTTGCATGTCTGTTGCCTCCTCGGATGCAGTTGTACAGCTTGTTTATTTTGGTCCACGGGCCACTTCGCTGAGCCAGGCTTACCGGCCCTTGCATTTCCGTGGTGGACGCGCTGAGCGTGCACCGCCGAGCGGGCTACACCGACTCGGATTTCAGGCTGCATGAAGCGTTACTGAGTTCGTCCGAAGTTCCAGCAAGGTGATGACCCCTTTCCCTCGATATGGCTCGATCCCCAGCAGTTCTAGGCGGGAGAGACGATTGCTGTTTGCGAGCGCAAGAAGGCATGCCATCTCGGCAAGGGAAACGATGAGCTTTATGTGGACCCCCGCCTTTGCAGACACGTCCAACGTGGCAACTTGATCGGGCGCTTTTGGGGGAAACATTTTTTGTAGTGCGCGCTCTGGGAGCGATTGAACGATCAGAGTTCCCTTGCGGTGGCCCTTGATCGGCTCTGTCATCTCGATGGCGAAGGCAATCGTCTGATGCTCAAAGACCAAGGCACCACTTGAACCTGTAGGGAGGCGACCGTGGCAGACCGCCGCTTCCCAGCCGGAGATTCGCGCGCTCGCTGAGAACCTACGGTTTGCTTCTTGGTGCTTCGCCATGTCCGCCTCCTAGAGGTGATGCGGGCAATCTTGCGTTCTCTGGTGCTGACACGAGGTATGCAAGTGCAACAGGGCTAGGAGGCCCAGGCGAAGATCAGGCCCGAGGTCGAACGGGGGGCGAGCCACCAGGCGGATCAAGCTGACGAAGCGCAGCTAGACCCGCTTCTCTCGCGTGCTGCAAGATGACGAGGCGCCTCGCACTGCGGCGGAGCGCGTTCACCTCATCCTGTATGCGCTCCTCGTGGCTCTGAATTGCCCGCCGCACGAATTCGGTCTTGCTTCCGAGCAAGTGCTGCTCTTCACCGGCTCGCCTCAAAAGGTCGGCTGGAGAGGCAATGGTCGCCGTCAGCCCACGCATGGCCTTGGGCGACATCACCTCGATCAACTTCACTGACGCACCGTCCACATCCAATTCCAAGGTCACGCTGCTTGCGCTCTCCACAAACTCAAGACGGACGAGGCTGGGTTTCTTCGTTTTCATCATGGCTTAGCGTCTCCTGACCGCCCTTCCTAGGACTTGGTGGATGCCGACTGCTCAAAACCACAGTTGGCATGCACAGCATGCCACCTCGGTGTCTCCCGTGACGCATTCTGATGCCGCCGGCCGGGTGCAAAACAGGACTTGTGCAATTTTGAAAAGCGTTTACGATAGAAGAATGATGCAAGAAAAAGCACATGGTGGCAAGCGGCCTGGCAGCGGAAGGAAGCCGTTGCAGGAGGGAGTCCCCACCATTCCGACCATGATCCGTCTGACCGAGCCCCAGCGCGACAAGCTCAAGCGCCTGGGCGGTGCTACCTGGGTGCGCGACAAGATCGACAAAGCGAAGGAGCCGCAACAGTGAGCCAGGGAAGCAATCAACCACCACGTTCCATCGTGTTGACTCGCGACGAGATCGCAGAGATCTGCTCGCCACTTCAACGCTTCTCGGCTCAGACTCGGCTCTTGGAGAGATTGGGGTTGAAGGTCGCTCGACGTGCTGATGGCTCTCCCTTGGTGTCACGTCAAGAATTCGAACGAGTGATGTCAGGAGCCCCTGCCAAGCAAGAAGAGGAATACAGCGGCATCCGGTGGCCCAAGGGCATGGAATAGGCACCAAGGCCATTGGTCTGGGCGCCCGCTCAGACTAGAAATCGGAGTGAGTCAGGACTCGAAGTGTCCCGAGACAGGATCGCTCCAATTTGAGCCATCAGTCTAAGACACCGATGCGACAACCGATGGTGGTGGAACACCGGAGGTTGTCGGACCGCTGCGTCTCAGGGCGAGACCGGCTCAGTTTTGAGCCGGTCTTCTGAGGCATTCAGGCGGCCGGAAAGGTGGTGGAACACCCGACCGGCCTAACCACAACGCACACACCGTGAAAGGACGTGCACCATGGCTACCCGTATTGTCGCCCCGGGAGGGGCATTCCCGCGCGCCAGCCGCGCAACACCATCGCAACACCACTGCGCTGCCCACAACGCACTGACCTTGGCGCTGTTGTACCTCGGCCGCGGCGACCTGCCGGCGGCGCGCCGCAAGGCGATTCAGGCCCTCGCCTCCATGAGGCAACTGCAGGAGGTGAGCCATGGCTGATCGCATCACCTTCAAACCCGGCACCGTCACAGAGCAGATCGTGCGCTTCGGAGGCGTGGAACTTCCGCCCATCGTTTCCGGCATCGAGCTGACCACCGACTTCCAGGGCAATCCCAAAGAGGTGTCCACCCGGGTGATTGGCGTCACGCGCACGCAGATCGAGGCCTTGTTGAACGGGGTGCAGAGAGAGTGCCCCGAATTGAACCAAGTGCTCTCCATCGTGCAGGCGTTCATGCTGCAGATGGACGGCATACGCGACCACGCCAAGCTGGGCGCTCTGATCGCCGATGGGTGGCTGGCGGAAGACGTGCCCAACGTGCCGGCCTCGCGCGAGAACCTGCAGAAGGTGGCCACCATCCTCGGCCGGCGGGAGCATGAGCACTTGCTGTACTTGAGCTGACAGGCGGCACCACATGAAGCACTTCCAAAATCGGCGAGTTCGTTCGCATGTCTCCCCCACTGCGCCGAGCAGCTCTAATGTCTACGTGCTCACGGTGCGCGACAACGCAATGGCGCCACGCTACCGCGCCGGCGAGTTGATCTTTGTCACGCCCGGCATCAAGGCTCGCGTCGGCCATGATGTCGTGGTCACGCTCACGGACGGTCGCCGGTTGGTTCGGCGACTCGGCCGAATCAAATCGGGACAGGTGCGACTGCTTGGCGTCTGCGGCGACGCCACCACAGTGGTGCCCCGTACGACTGTCGTCAGCATCCACCGTATCGGCGGCAGTGCGTCGCCTGACCTCCCCTGCATGGGATGGGGTGCAGATATCGGCGGCGAGCCAGGGAGGCCGCAATGATGGCGCAAGGAAAACCAAGCACCGGCGCCGCGGCCGACCGGCTGGAGGCACGCACGCCAGGGCGCGCTCGATCCCCTTGCCCTGTTGGCATGAC